>SDBT01011668.1_pt1 | contig 14130 bp, 9 predicted proteins | sample 2277101 | NCBI WGS metagenome assembly SDBT01 (sample SAMN10404973, study PRJNA504765) | marine sediment metagenome | isolation source: marine sediment core GS10_PC15, 103 cmbsf | place: Arctic Ocean: Southern Knipovich Ridge | collected 2010 | reverse complement strand
CCATAGCCCTGTTTAAGCTTTTACAACCACTGGGTGACCTCGAGCAGTACTCCTTTGCGGACTGGAGGAATGAAGCCGTACGCCTTGACTGTGAGGACTGTGCCTCTGCCGTGTACAGCCGTTCTAGTGAAGCTTATGTGATACTGGGGAATTTCAATCCGGAACCGAGAAAGGTGACCTGTGTCCTCTTTCCTGAGAAGTTGCCGATTCCCTTGCCGTCTGTTAGCTGCGGTGAAACTCTCAACGGAGACAGGATCGTAAGCCTTGATGCCAGGAACCTGACTGGCGGCGGTGAGCAGATTCTCATTCCTGCTGACAGCGCGGTCGTACTTCGCATAAAATAAGAAAAGCATTTTTTACGAGCTTATGCTTCATAAAATTTAAGCATGATATCGACTCGAAAAAGGAGATCTGCGGATATGAAAAGACAAAATCATAATCGAATCCTTACTCGACTGCCTGCATTTTTAATGCTGATAGTCTTGCTTACCAGCTCCCTGGGGGGATGGGGCCGGAGACCTCATGCGACCATAACGAAGTCTGCGTTGGATGTTCTCCCTGAATGGGAAAAGAGAATCTGGAAGGAGCAGATTCCCAACATCATCGAAGAATACTGTCTGATTCCTGACTTCTATCTCAGGAGGCCGGAGTTTGCCGGATATGCTATTCTGGACGACTATGACGTCATTTTCAGTGATTACACCTACAAGGTTACAAAAACTTATCTTTTGCGCAACGGCCACTTTCATCTACCGGACAAACAGAGAGAAAATTTTCGGCTGTATGAACACTTCTTTGAGAGAATTGTGTCTTCCCTCAAAGACGACAGGATAGATGATGCAGCAAAATTTGCAGGGGTTATGCTGCACGTCATAGAAGACTATAGTGCCCCTTCTCATTCGGCCCAGGGCGACAACCAGTTTTTCCTGTTCAAACAATTCTTGCCTCCCCCCGAAAAGTTCAAATATGCCAGACTTCATAGTCTGATAGAATACGGAGATGTTTCCGTCGACATCTTGCAGTATAAGCCCAGGTTGTTGGGAACCTCTCCCTCCGAAGTCGCTTTTCGTATGCTTGAAAAAATGAATAATGTGATCATTGCAGCCAGGGGAAAAGTCATCCCAATTATCCAGGCTATCTATAACGAGGATGAAAGATCGGTGCAAGCCAATAACAGCGAAATGGCCGAAATAAGCGCAAGAGTCGCTGCCGATATGATTCACAGCGCTTTTTGTATTGCTTACGATAAGTTTGACCAAGAACAAAAAGAGGATCTGCACGTTTCTCATCTCTCGGATTTGATTCCACTGGAAACCATTTATCTGGCCTGGCGCCAGCCGAGACTATTCAGGCCCGTTTATGGGGGGGCACCAACGAGTGGCGTAATACTGGATAAGGAAGGACAGCCTCTTCCACTCACTCTCAAATATCATGAATCCCGAAAACTGCTTGAGAAGAAACTAGACCGTGGCATCGCTGCAGGAACGCGAAGGAGCATGGTGCAGGAACCATGTGTTTTGAGCTACATTGTTCCTGAGGGGGTCTTCGAACGGTTTGAAGCCGTTGTGGGTATACACTCACGGCTGGGAGAGGAGGGGAGTGTCATCTTCCAGGTTAAGGGTGATGATAAGGTGCTTTTTGATAGCGGGCCTCTCACACGGGATGATCCTGCAAGAAATATAAGTGTTTCATTACAAGGTGTTAAAGAAATTCAGCTGATTACATTCTCAGGCACGAAGGACCATCCGTACAATTATCCGGTGTGGGGTGAGCCAAGGCTTGTCAAAAAAAGGAGGTAAGCATGAAAAATAGTATGCAAAAAACTTTTAATTTTTTTACTCGTCAATCAAATACCATATAAGGAGATTAATTATGAAGGTGAATTTTTTTTTGTTTTCCCTGCTTTTTTTGGTGGTGTTATACGGTGGTAATCCTGCAAATATGCGTGACCTGAAGGTGCAGGCACAGATGGAAAAGAAAAACTGGCATGAGGAGGCGTTTTTTGGGCTGCATTATGACATACATCATAATGTGAATGATACCGAAGTGGGGGGGGAAATGGATGTTACAGCACTGGATGCACGTTTTTATGACAGCCGGCGGATAACGTGGAATTTGATGCCGTGGTTACACCGGTGGGGCGGGGAAATCAGGCCAATCAAGCCACTCCCGCAGCTTCTACAGGAATCAGCGCTTGTCCTTGCCAACGGAGGGAATTTGTTCGTTTATAGTAAACCTCAGCGAAATGGCCATCTTGTAGGCTGGCACCAGGACCTTCTGGCTGAAATGGCAAAATTCGCTTGGCAGCGGCAGGCTATCTGCCAGCATAGCAAGTCGGTCCCGCAGGTGGCACTCCTGCATAGCAAACATCATTATTATTCAACTAGCAATCTGCCGCTTTTTAGAACCAATATGCAAAGACCTCTCGAGGGAGCACTGATGGCCCTGCTAGAAAATCACTATCACGTGGATGTACTGAATGAAGAAACTTTAACCAGACGGATGAACGAATACAATCTTATCGTTGTCGCAGAACAGACAAACCTTCCCCTGTCAATTATTGAGAAACTCGAGGAGTACGTTTATAACGGTGGAGGGCTACTGGTAACAGGAGGTTTCGCGGCGAAAGATTTCGGAAAAATATTGGGAGTTGAACGGATAGGTGACCCGAAGGAAGGAAGGTATTATCTTCCTGCCGACGGCGGAGTGATTCAGTTTCGGAGCCCGGTACAATTTGTGCAGCCCACAACTGCTAAATCGCTGGTTTTTCTTTATAGTGGACAGGAAGTTAAGACCGATGTGCTGGATGTGCCGATAGCAACGGCGGCGACCTATGGAAAAGGTCTGGTCGGAGCAATCCATGCGCCTGTATTCGAGTTTCTCAACCTTAATCGATATCCGCGTTTTCGATCGTTTTTCAGGGATATTTTGGATGCCGTTGCCCCGAAGCAGCTTGTTGAACTGGATGCACTTCCCTGTGTGGAGATGACAATACGAAAAAAAGAGAATAAATTTATCGTTCACCTCCTTAACCGAAGCTCTGATCATCCTTTCAATAATAGCACCTTCGTAGAAGGTGTACCGGTGGTCGGTCCGCTCCACCTCAGGATTGAGTGGCCTAAAAGACCTACCCAGGTCAGGCTGGCGCTCGATTCTGATGGCTTGCGGTGGGATTGGAAAGACGGAACGATTGATGTGAAGATTGCTTCACTCCATATTCATAATGCGGTGGTTATAGAATAAAGAACGCGTATTCAAGTAACAACTATTTCCTCATATCTCTTTCTTCGGATTAATGATAAGGAGTAAGTAAAAAGGGTTGTGTATCTTCAATTATTTCTATGTTAATGGCATGTTTACGGTTGTACTTGCACACATTGCAAAGCTCATCTAATATCTTACATTTAGATTCTTTCGAGGCTTTACGGTACCTCAGATATATAGTTTCAAGATATTTCATTCGCAGCTCTATTCTCATAACCTAACCTCCTTTCTAGTAAGATTAGGTTATAATATTTATGGGCTTTTTTTCTCCTCTACGGTTAGATGATTTGATTCGTCTCTTTAAAAAATATTTTTTTTCATTATAATATAGTTAATCTTTAATCTATGTGAGAAGAAACAAGCTTTGAACGAGCATAAAAACCAAATAATCGAGAAACTTAAAGGGTTCAGTGATAAACTTGATCTTACCAACCCTGAACTATCGGTGATACTTGCCGCTGGTCACGGAAAAAGAATTAAATCCGAAAAATCAAAGGTGCTTCATGAAATATGGGAAAAGCCTTCAGTCTGGAGAGTAACTGAGTCTGCATTGAAAGGTCTTGAATCCCCCAATCAGGTAATCGTGGTGGGAAAAAAGGCATTAGAGGTAGCACAAACCCTGGGAAAGAGAAAAAACAAGATATTTGTGTATCAAGAGGAGCAAAAAGGTACCGGGGATGCTGTAAAGAAGGCGATCGAACATGATATGCTGAACACCTATACCGGGGATGTGTATGTTTTTCCAGGAGATATGGGGTTACTCTCTGAAAAGGCCATCGCAAAATTTAAAAGAAATTTTAAAACATCCAATTGTAGCATGATGGTTATGACAGGTTATGTCGAGGGGAAGAGAAAAGATAATTATTACGGGAGGATAATCAAATCAAAAAAGGATGGCGAAGAAATCATTGAGATCAAAGAATACAAAGATATTATCGCCATAAATAAGGATGATATCTATGAGGTCTCTTTTAAAGATCAGATGGAAAAGTTCACCAAAGAGGAATTGTTAAACACAAATGAATTTAATGCCGGTGTTTATGCCTTTAAGATTGATCCTCTCAAAAAATATATAAATCATCTTACACCGAATAACGTACAGGGTGAAATATATGCTTCCGATCTTACAAGGATCTTCAATGAAAACGGGCTTAAAGTTCTCTCATCTCCTGTCCAAAATAACAACTTTGTCGTTGCCTTCAACGTGAAAAGTGTTCTGAAGCAAATGGAAGACATTTTCCGGGGTATGGTTTATGAACAGCTAAAAGATATTATTACCATTGACGACGCGGATGATTTTTTTATTGCCGAAGAGACAGTTCGCAAAATTATCGAGTTTGATAAGAAGTTCCCGGCCCTCGATATTAAATTAGGAAGAGGAGTTTATTTGGGTGAAAACGTAAATTTAAACTGCGGTGTGTCTATTGAAAGAAACGCCATCCTGAAAGGAAATGTGGTTTTAGGTGAAAATGTCACTATTGGGGAAAATGTCGTTTTTTCTACATATCCGAATCAGAAAATAGAAGTAGGAAAAAATTCAACCATCTTCCAAGGGAATGTTATTAAAGGAGAGGTCAAACTGGGGAGTAAAGTCAGGATCGAGAAAGGAGTGAGAATAACCGGAAGCAGTGAGAGTCCCGTCATCATAGGCAACAACGTTCTGATCAAAGGGATAACATACATATTTGGGTCTATCATTGAAAACGATCTTATAATACAGCACTCAATACTTGAGAACGTGTATGTTGAAAAAGTCCATAAAAAGAATGGAGAAGTCCAGCCCATTAAATATATCTTTCCAAATCCCGAAGGACTGGATTCGATCTCAAAGTTGAAAAAATAATTTATTTTCATGTTTTCCTTTAATTTCAAAGATAAAAGGAGGATTATGATGAAAAAAGTCCAATTAATCATTTTGACTGCATTTGTCCTTCTATGGTCAAGTGGGCTGTCCGCACAAAAGGCAACCATTAAAGAAGAGAAACAGGTCATCAAGACTTATCCGTTCTCAGGGCCTGAAGCGGCACCTATCATGTCCAGGTCGAGCATGTGGGGGAGGGGACAAAAGCTCTATCCTTATTTCTTCTTCACAAAGATGAGCCACACAGGTAAGGAGCAAACCTGGAACGTTGTCCGAATGGAAAATCCTTACATTGAGGTTTTCGTACTTCCTGCAGTAGGAGGAAAGCTGCTTGGAGCGCGTGAGAAGAGCACGAATAATGAATTCATCTACCATAATAAAGTCATAAAGTACCGTCAAATTGGTTTGCGAGGAGCGTGGACATCGGGCGGCATCGAGTTCAACTTCGGTATACGCGGCCACCAGGCCACGACGGCTACCCCAGTGGACTACTTGATCCGTGAAAACCCGGATGGCAGCGTCAGTTGTTTTATCGGCGTGATGGATCTGCCTTCGCGTACGCATTGGACCGTCAATATTACCCTTCCGCCCGATAAAGCTTACTTTGAAACCCGTTCCTTATACTATAACCCTATGCCTTTACATCAGGCTTACTATGTGTGGATGAACGCAGCCAATAAGGTGGGAGAGGATTTAGAATTTGTTTTTCCCGGTACCCGTCACATCGGGCATAATTATTCGATACCGGAACGGCCCTGGCCCGGGGCTAAAGAGGGTCTCGACCTGTCCCTTTATGAGAATCATAAATACATCGGTATGGGTTCTATCTTTATTTACGGCAAATATGAGGATTATGCGGGTTGCTACTGGCACGATTCTGAATTTGGCTTCGGCCACTGGGCTTTGTATGATGACATGCCCGGACAGAAGTTCTTCCGTTGGTCCCTTTCCAGGTCCGGGGCAATATGGGAGGACCTCTTAACCGATACGGATGGAAAGTATTTTGAGCCACAGGTGGGGCGTCTCTTCGACCAGGATGACCATGAATTTTTTGCGCCCTATACTGCAGATCATTGGAGGGAATTATGGTTTCCTTACAAAGACATTGGTCCTATGGTTAAGGCATCGCCCTATGGCGTTTTAAACATAACCATCGTCAGCGATTCCACGCACCTGGGTTTTTGTGCCTTGCAGAACATCGATGAAGATATCGTGGTTTTTGAGGGGAAAAAGGAGGTCTTCCGGGACCATCTCAAATTGGCTCCGATGGAAGTTTACAAGAAAGTACTACCGTTTACAGTGGAAACGGGAAAGCTGCAGGTTAAAGTTGATAATAAATTTTTCTATTCCGACGACCCAAACTTTAACGTTTTGAAGCGGCCTATCGATTTTATGTATTATGACGAAAGTTCTCTTGAACAGCTCTATCTAAACGCTGACCGCTATCATAAAGCCCGCGATTACGATCTGGCCTTAGAGAAGTACCTGGAATGTCTCGAAAAAGAACCGCTTCACATTAGAGCATTGACCCGTATTGCCGAGATCTATTGCCTGCAGGCGCGGTATGAAAAAGCCTTGTCTTTTGCCAGTAAGGCATTAAAATACGTCATGTATGATCCGGATGTCAATTACATTTATGGTGTCATTTCCAAGTACCTTGGGAATCTCACCGACGCCAAAGAAACATTAGGGTGGGCTGCTCGTTCCATGAAGTATCGTTCGGCAGCATACTGCCAGATGGCTGAGATTTATCTGATGGAGAAAAACTTCGAATTAGCCAGAGAATACATAAAACGATCTCTCGATTACAACACGTACAATATCAAAGCCTACCAGGTCAAGGCGACGATCTGGCGGTTGAGCAATCAATCCGAAAAGGTCGCAAAAGTCCTCGACAAGCTTCTGGAGATTGATCCCCTCAACCATCTGGCACGATTTGAACAATATCTCCTGGAGTCTACCCCTGATAAGCTCAAGAATTTCACCTCGATGATCCGCAATGAACTTCCTCACGAGACATACACTGAAATCGCCATGTATTATGTGAATCTCGGTTTACACGGAGATGCTTTGAAGGTTCTTGAGGTAGCGCCGGAATATCCGACCGTAAGATACTGGCAGGCATATCTATTAAAGGATAAGGATCCTCAAAGGAGTCAAGAATATGTTAAGAAAGCCGAAAGCCTCTCCCCCTATCTGGTTTTCCCTTACCGGGAGGAGATTATTCCAGTCTTTAGGTGGGCAAAAGAGCATCTTCCGAGCGACTGGAAGACAAAATACTATCTCGGCTTGGTTTACTGGGGAAAGGGAAGGTACGAGGATGCACGGGTAGAATTCGCCTCTTGCGGTCAGGAGCCGGATTATGCTCCCTTCTACATCGCACGCGGTTTTCTTTTCAGAAATATTAACCCTCAAAAACATGTTTCTGATTTCGAGAAAGCCTATGCCATCGATCAGAAGGATTGTCAAAACTGGCACTATTTGATCGGCGTCTACAATGAGAAAGGGATGTCGGATAAAGCGCTGCCTCTGGCCCGAAAAGCTGCTAAACTCTTTCCTGATGAGGATTTAATCATTGTAGATCTGGCCCGGACATTCATGCATAATCGGCTCTACAAAGATTGTTATTCTGTCCTCAAAACCGCCAAGATTCTGCCCTATGAAGGACAAAGGGATACGCATCGGCTGTTTGTGGAATCTCAGGTTTATCTGGCCATGGAAGACATAAAGAAGAAAAATTATGCAGAGGCTGTCAAGCACCTAGAAGGCTCAAAGGAATATCCGGAGCGATTGGGGACAGGCGAGCCTCGGAACCCGGATTACAGGCTTCAGGACTACCTCACCGCTCTTTGCTATGATAAGATGGGTATGAAGGATAAGTCAGAAGGAGCAAAAAAGAGGATTTTTGATTTCAGTATTCTTCGGGGGGGCGGCAGGCGAGCCAGCCGTCTTAACAGATATTTCAGCGCTCGGATCTTCGAGTATTTCGGCGAATTCGAAAAATCATACACGCTTCTCCAGGATTGGCAGTCTCCCCCTAAAGGATCCATGGTTGCCGATGTGATAGAGCTTGTGGAGACTTTGGAGAGACATAAATAAAGCGCTTCAAAAACAGAATTTAAGCTGAGGGTATCCACATATCCCTGCTCGTAGACAACGGAAACGCGACAGGATTTAAGATGGGTGTGCTCAAGCGGCTCAGATTTGTTTTATAAGAGAAGAAAGGAATGAAAGGGGTTATGTGTATCAGCCTGTTATCGTCCGTGTTTCTTGTGCTCGGTTTTGCTTGTTATGACAGTTCACAAGAAATGAATCCGGTATCCTTTTAAAACCGGAATCTGAGAGTCTGCAAGAGAGAGCCGTCGATATTCTCTCGGATCATCTGGAGGCCTGGACGGATGGGAAATGTGAGAAGATCACATCTTTTGTCACCGAATGCCAAAGGAGACTCCGCTCATCGGGCAAAGATGTCCTGCTGGGAATGTTCACCGTGTCCTGGATGGATACGGGCCATGATGGTGCAATCCGCACAAGCTCATCGGCCAGGATTATGTGGCACTCAGCCAGTATATCGATGTTTTTTCACCCATGGTGTATCATGTCATGTTAGGGCCAGGCCTGCTGCGTGGATTGGAGAGGTGACCGATTGGGCTGAACAAAAGACAGGCTGCAGCCTATGGCCTATCATCCAGGTGGTGGATGCAAAAAACGCCGAATTCTCCAGAAGAGTTTAAGAAGGTTTTGCATTATGCCCAGTCTGCTGAGGCCTCGACCGGCGTCATTCTTTTTAACATGAAGAGACTGTCAGCAGAAAAAGCATCGGTTGCAAAAACGGCCTTCATGAAATAAGCGTTAAAGTCTCAATCATCCGAGCCAGCTTTGCCCCTGCGTCATAAATATTCCGGGGGTCCCTGTCATAAATCGTAAAATCTTTAACTACATCGTCCGGCAATTGCAAGAGCGATTCAGCTTTTTTGAGTACTTCGTCTAGGTTCTTTTTCGATAATTTTTTGACTCTGTCAATCTCTCGGCGCAGGACCTAAAAATATTCACGGTCTTCCAGCCCTTCGCGGGTGAGCTCAAAGCGAATGCAAGTGACCGGCGGCACAATGAGCGGTTCTTGAGGTGGTTGTTTGGTTGGTGGATAAAGCAAGATTCCGTCACCATTGGAATGGGACCATGCCCACAGACCGTCTGCCGGTTCTTCATAACATCTCAGATGTCTCCAATACGTGGTGTTCCAGATTAGATCACCCTCGACATTGAATTTTTCCATCATCCAGAAACGAATTCGATGGGTAATGGCCGGGTGGGCGATAAAAATATTGGGATAAGGAGCTTTAGGGGCGAGGCAGATATATGACCATATCTCTTCACCTTGTCGTTGTCGCTCTTCAATTCTGGTAGTATCGAGTCGGTCCAGTTCAGGCACCCATAAATTCACAAGATCATAAAACTCGGGATGTGGGGCGTCCAACAAATGCAGCGTCAATAGCCTTTTCAATCCGGGGCAATTGTCTTTTAAGAATTCCATTCCCGCTTTGACTGTCGGGAAAAGTCTTAGAGGGGGTTCGTCTATCCAGTAACAATAGGCCTTGGAGAGCCAACCGTTGCTCTTTAAGTGTTCAGTCTTTTGTCGAAAAACCTCCTGGAAATTTCTGGTATCTTCCTCGCTGAGTATTTCTCGCTCGTGTTTGTCAACCACATTCCGAAGGGAGAAGTGAAAGGGATAGCTGAGCGGAAATCTAAAACTATTGAAGCCGAATTCGTTGAGGTAGCGGCGTGCACCTTTATCGAACAACTCAAAGTTCAGTTCTATCCTTGTTTTGTCATCCTCCTTGATGCGTTTCTCTTTTATCGGGTAATAGGTCATTGGGTTATAGGGAGAGACGCGGTGTTTGGCAAAGACCCGCATGTAGAGGTCATAGGTTTGTCTCTTCTCCTCCAGCGTTTTCAAGCCGTGCCAGTTGTTATCAAGGCTCACGCCGTAGACGGTTCTGGTATGAGTTTATTTGGGAAGCGAAAATGATAAGCTTACCCTTTCCATATGTTTCCTCCACGAACGTCTCTCCCAACCTGTCCATTATTCTCGGTACAAAGGGTGCGGGTGCGTATACCGAAAGAAAAGAAGGTCAAAGGAGTGAAATTGCTCAGCGCTGAAAAGTTGAAGAAGGTAAAGGAAGAACAGGGATACTTAACCGTTGTTGTGCCTTCCGTTCTAGTGCATGAAGTAGTCGCCATCGATCTTGAAACCAGAAAAAAATAAATACATGGAGAGGTCATGATGAATTATAAATTCATAGGCAACACCGGAGTGAAGGTCTCCGACTCTCCTGAACCACCCCCCTGCCACGGATCGCAGTGAAGAGCGAACTCCCCATCATTTCGTCTCCAGGTGAGAACAGGGGAGATCATGTTTGACGGGATGTTTCCGCATGTGATATATGCTAGGAGGGAAGTGAATGTCATGCGATATTTAAAATTCTTACGAACGATTATCCTGGCTTCAGTTGTCATCTGGATTTTCCAGATGACAACCGGATGTTCCGGGGAACGGACCGAAGTCTACCATCAGGGAACATTCGAAGAGGGAACGGCTTCTGCCATGAATTCTCAGACTGACCCATCGGCCCTGCCCGAAATTGCCTGCAGTAAAATTCCGCGGGACCTTTCCCTCTCCGGCAAAATAGAAGACCCCCTGTGGAAAGAGGCCGAGCCGCATCAACTGCTGAATGCCATCACCGGCAGGAAAGAGCATTTCGCCACGGAAGTTCGGGCCCTATGTGATATCGTCGAGGAAAAGGTAGCGCGTGGACAGTCGTGGGTGAAAGAGGCTGGACAGGCAAAACCCGAGGGATACACCAAGGGCGATTATGACTTCAAACGCCTCTGTGACCACGATGACCTTGATCTTGTTGTAACGGCAACTCCGTGGGAGGGGCACGTTCCCGTGTGTGTGGCTGCGATGGAGAGGGGAAAGCATGCCTTTACAGAAGTCCCCGCGGCTGTGACGATCGATGAATGCTGGCAGATGGTTGAGACCTCGGAGAAGACACGGAGACACTGCGTCATGATGGAAAACTGCTGCTACGGTAGGGCCGAAATGATGGTGTTGAACATGGTTCGGCAAGGACTTTTAGGGGAACTCCTCCATTGTGAAGCTGGGTATCTCCACGATCTCCGTGCCGGTAAAACACGGTTGGTTGAAGGAAATAAGATCCGGTGGCGGACCATGCACTCCATCAAGCGTGACGGCAATCTTTATCCGACCCACGGTCTGGGACCCGTATCCCAGTGCATGAATATTAATCGGGGGGATCAGTTTGATTATTTGATCTCCATGAGCTGCAAGTCGAGGGGATTGAATGTGTATGCAGAGCAACATTACGGATCCGAGCACCCGATGGCCAGAATGAAGTCTGCTCTGGGCGATGTGAACACAAGCCTTATCCGTACCAAAAACGGTTTGACGATAACCCTCGGCCATGATTCCTTTGATCATCAAATGGCCTTCGGTGGTCAAGCCAGGGACTACATGCACCGCACTGGTTTCATCCCTGGATTTTTTCCCCACGCTGATGGAAATAGCTGGAGTCAAGGGGTTGGATAATTATTCTTTAGATGGAATGAGTCTTGTTCCGCTCCTGCAGGGAAGAGTTCCTTCCGATTGGCGTACGGAGATTTATGGACTGTATGATATGCATCATGGGGTAGAAGCCCACATGAGAATGGTCAGAAACAAAGACTGGAAGCTCGTTCTCCATTTAGAGGATGAGACAAAAAACGAATTGTACGACTTGAAAAATGATCTCAAGGAGCTTACCAACCTTTACGACGAAGAATCATATATTTCAGTCCGGAGCCAGCTTGAGGAAAAACTCAAAAAATGGATGAAGGATATCAGTGCGGATATAATTTGATTTTCTGGGCTTTTTCATCGAATGAGTCAGGAGGATAATATGAAAAACATATCCAGGCGCGACTTTTTAAAAACCTCTCTGGGTGGGGCTGCGGCGCTTTCCCTATGGAGATGCAAGCCGCATGAAACAAAGAAACTTCCGATGAACGTGGTGTATATCATGACGGACCAGCAGCCCACGAGCACCCTCGGCTGTTATGGGAATCCTCTGAACCCGACGCCTAATCTGGACTGTCTGGCCCAGTCGGGTATGCGTTTTACGAATTTCTATATCGGGGCTTTTCCTTGCAGCCCATCCCGAGCCAGCATGCTGACCGGATGCTACCCCCAACGACACGGCGTCTTCACCAACAATGTTTCCCTTTCAGACGACATTCCATCCATGGGATTCATCATGCGTTTAGCCGGTCGAGAGACGGGCTTCTTCGGAAAGAGCCATCTCAAGGGACACATGTACCGTGACGTGCCGCGGTGGGAGCCCTACAAGGGAAGCTGGTTTTTCCGCCGGGTCCCCAATGAGAGGGAATTACAGTTTGAACGAATACAAGGTGGACTGGGTGAGGACCACCCGCAGCTTGGTTTCGACACCTGGGCCGGAGGCTGGAAGGATTACCATGCCTACCTGGAAAAAGTGGGACTGGGCGAGCTCCTGAACGAAAGGCCTAAGCCGGGGAACCACCAGGACCTTCCCAGCGTTCCCGAAGGACAGCACATGTATTCCAGGCTTCCCGAAGAGCATCACATGGCGGCCTTTTTCACGGATAATGCTGTGGATTTTATTCGCGCTCATCAACGGAAAGACCAGCCCTTCTGCATGGTACTCTCATACTACGGTCCTCATCTCCCCGTGGCGCCGCCCCGTCCCTGGGATGAGAAATATTCTCTGGACCAGTGTCCGTTGCCCAATAATCATTACGATATCCTCGAAGGCAAGCCGATCGAGCAGAAAAACAACAAAGTCTGTTATAAGCTCCCGGTATGGAAGGACGAGCAGTTCACAGATTACATCCGGCGCTATTATGGATACTGTGCTTACATTGACCGATTGATCGGCCGCGTTCTCGACGCCCTGACCGAGTGCGGCTTCGACGACAGCACCATCGTGATTTTCACATCCGATCACGGAGATATGGTCGCAGCCCACGGCTTCATTTACAAGATAGGGACCTGTGGTTACCAGGAGTTGGCGAATGTCCCGTTCATCATCCGCGTGCCGGGAATAACCATGCCGGGCTCTGTGACGGACAACCTTGTCAGTGCGGTTGATATCCTTCCGACTCTGGTCGATACCCTGAGCCTTCCCGTCCAAGATGTTATGCAGGGCATCAGTTTTCATCAGATGCTGTCCCAGCCTCAGGCCGCCACCAGAGACCAGGTCTTTATCCACTGGGGAGAGGCATCTTTTGTGACTTATGACGGGGAATGGAAGTACGTGCTCCACTGGAAGAGTGAGACGGATGAGCTGTATAATCTGAAGCAAGACCCGGGAGAGATGAAGAATCTTGTGGCGTACCCGAAATACGCCGATAGGGCCGGGAAAAAACGCCAGGAAATATTCGGCTGGCTTCGTGAAACTGGCCACCCTTATGCCGCGGTCATCCAAGAAGAGAAGGGGAGTTGATCCTGATTTTTTTCCTGTTCCAGAGTTCATCCTGTAATTCGCCTCTTTTCATTCCTTTGATATTATAAACCGTGATGCCCGCGCACATCTCCAGATGGTTTGACGTGTAGATTTCGACTCCTTGGATGGTTCTCAGGTCTTTTCTTAGATAGTCACAGAGGCATGTTATCCTTTTATAGATTTTCTACGGTCCGATTTTTATTGACATTTCCATGTTATATCCTTAGTTTAGATGTTTAGAATTTAAAATGGATAGTTAAAATCACAAAAAGAGAAGGAGTGTCATGGCTAATGTCAGGAAGAAAAAAGGAACCATCGGAATCATGACAGGAGGAGGGGATGTTCCGGGTTTGAATCCGGCGATACGGGCCATCACGATCCATGCTCTTCGAGAAGGTTATGAGGTAATAGGAATCAAGAGAGGATGGGCAGGATTGGCTGAAATGATTAGGGATAAGAATGCCT
>SDBT01011667.1_pt1 | contig 14130 bp, 17 predicted proteins | sample 2277101 | NCBI WGS metagenome assembly SDBT01 (sample SAMN10404973, study PRJNA504765) | marine sediment metagenome | isolation source: marine sediment core GS10_PC15, 103 cmbsf | place: Arctic Ocean: Southern Knipovich Ridge | collected 2010 | reverse complement strand
ACTCATGACTTGCTACACTCAATAGTTGATGCCCTGGGGGCAACGGTAAACTCTATCATCGTCAGTGACCTCAAGAATGATACATTCTTTGCAAAAATTGTTCTTAATGTAGATGGCGAGCAGATGGAAATTGACTCCCGTCCCAGCGATGCTATTGCGCTGGCAGTGAGGGTGGAGGCACCTATCTATGCTGAGGAGGGAGTTTTGGATAAAGCCGGCATTTTACTGGACAAGGAAACAGGCAAACCTCTTTCTGAAGAGAAGGAAGGAGAGAAGGCTGGTGGCAAGAAGGTTAGTGAAGAGGAAATGAAGAAGATGTCAGCTTTCCATGATTTCATTAACAGTCTTGACCTGGAGGATTTCGATAAGCGTAAATCCTGAGTCGAATTGATTTGCAGCGCTTTAGAGGCAGTTTTTGTTTGATAATGATTTAGAAAGCTTAATTTATGAAGTGATAGTAGAGAGCCCTATGACCTGAGAGTTATAGGGCTCTCTGATTACCGGAGAGAGTACTTATCCAAGAGAGCTTGACCTAGACAAAAATATTTGATATGCTATTCACGGCATGGACGAGCGGATAGCGGCACTGAGGCTGGCAAGTGTGGGGTTTTTTGTTGCCGGGTCTATTATATTGGGAGTACTGGGTGGTCGCTGGCTTGATAGTAAATTGAATAGCGAGCCTGTTTTCCTGCTAGTTGGCTTGATTTTAGGAATTGTGACTGCCTTCTACGGTGTCTATAGCATGTTGCGACCTTTACTACACGACAAAAATAATAAGGGGAATAACTAGTGGCTAAAAAGAGATACCTGGGTTGTTCGTTTCCGGTTCTAATTGGGGTTGTTGTTGTTTTTCTGGTACTTACGGTAATTAGTTTATTGGGCGGTGCTCTTGGTCGTAGTCTGTTTCCTGGCATAGAGTTGCCTGGTTGGATTAGCGTTTCCACGCCAAATGTGCAGCTCCCTGCCGAAACTATTTTCCACATATTTGGTTTTGCGGTCACCAATAGTATCCTTGCCTCATGGATTACTATTGGTGTTCTAGTAGGAATAGCGTATGCGGTTACCCACCGAATAAGGCTTATCCCATCCAGGTTGCAGAACCTACTTGAGATGGCTCTTGGATGGATGCTTAACCTTTGCGTGGATGTTGCCGGAGAGAAAAACGGACGCCGCTTTTTCCCTGTCATAACAACTATCTTTCTCTTTGTACTAATGAATTCCTGGCTGGCTCTGGTGCCGGGCTTTGGCTCAATACTAGTGTATACTGCCGGTGGTCATGAGGTACACCTGCTAAGAGGTGCCAATACTGATATTAATACATCTTTAGCCCTGGCACTGATATCTTTTATCTTTGTTGAATACCTTGGCATAACAGCGCATGGTGGCTTTGGCTTGCGTTATTTCAAGAAATTTATCAATGTGGGCCCGTTTTTCAAGAGTATAGGCAAGTTATTTACAGGCAAGTTCCGGGACGGGTTTAGTGGACTATTTATGGGTATTATCAACATATATGTTGGCATGGTGGAAGGACTGAGCGAACTGATACGTATTCTCAGCTTCACCTTTCGTCTTTTTGGCAATATGACCGCCGGTGAGATACTAATATTAATGATGATGTTCCTTGCTCCGTGGATTCTGGCTATTCCTTTCTACGGACTCGAATTACTGGTTGGTGTAGTGCAAGCCATTATCTTTGGTGGACTGACATTAGTATTTGCCACCATTGCCGTGACTCCTCATGAAGGTGAGGCGCACTAGGAAAGCAAGATTTTACTGAATAGTCATATATCATTACCAGAAGGAGGATAAAGACATGGATGTAGACGCAATGAAGGTACTGGCGGCTGGGTTAGCCATCGGTCTGGGAGCATTGGGCCCGGGGATTGGCATCGGAATCCTGGGGTTGGGCGCTATGCAGGCACTGGGGCGCAATCCCGAAGCTAGAGGGCCGATAATGACTAACATGATATTGGCTATCGCCTTTGCCGAGGCAATAGCCATCTATGCCCTGGTGGTGGCGGTGGTTCTTATTTTCGTGGCTTAATCTTAGCAGGCAGGAGAGGTTACTATGGAAGGACTTGGTATTAATCTTCCCACGCTGGTGGCACAGATTATAAACTTTCTTATCTTGCTGGGTCTGCTTTATCTGGTTGCCTACAAGCCGATTTTGAAGATGTTTGATGAGCGCTCCAGGAAAATCAAGGAGAGTATGGAGCAGACAGAGGTTATCAAGGAACAAGCAGCCAATGCAGAGGAAGAGGTCAAAAAGAAACTTGAGGTTGCCGGCAAAGAGGGGCAGGAGGTAATCAGCCGGGCAATGCAAACTGGAGAGGAAGCCAGAAAGAAACTGCATGAGGATGCCCGGCAAGAAGCTCAAGCCTTGGTTGAGAAGGCACGGCTCGAGATTCAGCGGGAGCGGGATGAGGCGATTGATGACCTTCGGAGAGAGTTTACAGACCTGACCGTGGAGACAGCGGGGATGATTATTGAGCAGGAACTGGATAAAAAAGCACATCAGGAGTTAATTGACAAGGTCCTTGAAGAAAGTGCAACCTTAAAGAAGAGTTAGCATACAGGGAGAGAAGATGTCTATCAGCGCTTTTGCCAGACAACATGCGCAAGCAATTTTCAAGATAGCTCTGGATAAAAAGGAGTTGAATAGGTGGCAGTCTGACCTGAGGAGGATTGCCAGCCTGGTCAAGGATGAGACGCTTTTTACCTTACTTGAAAATCCCAAGGCTCCCTTCGACGATAAGGCTAAGGTTTTGTCTGAGCGATTGGGTGACATAGACCCTGAAGCCTTGAAGCTGGTATCTATGCTGGTGGCTAAGGGCAAGTTAGCCATGATGGATGATATTGCCGATGAGTATCAGCGGTTAGTGGATAATTACCATGGTATCGAGGGGGTTGAGGTGGCTGAGGTTACAACGGCTACTCCCCTTGATGATGAAGATAGGTTAAGGATAGCCCAGCGTATCACAGATATGGTCGGTAAACCGGTGGTACTTAAGCCTAAAGTGGATTCGAGCCTCATTGGTGGGGTAATAATTAGAGTCGGTGATAAGCTGATTGATGGCAGTATTCGCAGCAAATTGGCGATTTTAAAGAAAGAGTTGGGCAGTGCGGGGAAGTAATTGCGTTACTAAATGAGAAGAGGGGAGGCAGCTTAATGACAACAAGAGGGCGGGATATTGCTTCCGCTATCAGACAGGAGATAAAGCAATTTGGTACAGCATTGACTATGGTCGATGTTGGTGAGGTGGTTTCGATTGGTGATGGCATCGCCAGGATTCATGGGCTGACGGCAGCTAAATATAACGAGCTGCTTCAGTTTCCTAATGATGTCATGGGGATTGCCATGAACCTGGAGGAAGATAGTGTGGCAGCTATTATCCTTGGTGACTACTCCCAGATTAAAGAGGGAGATGAGGTACATTGTACGGGGCGGATTGCGGAAGTACCTGTTGGCAATGCTCTTATTGGGCGGGTAGTAGACCCGTTGGGACGCCCATTGGATGCTAAGGGTATCGTAAAGACGGACAAGACTCGACCTCTGGAGCGTGTTGCCCCTAATGTTACCCAGCGTAAGTCAGTAGATACCCCGGTGCAAACCGGTATCAAGGCTATAGACAGTATCATTCCTTTGGGTCGGGGGCAGAGGGAGCTTATTATCGGTGACCGGTCAACAGGGAAGACGGCTATTGCCATTGATACCATTATCAATCAAAAGGGTGGTGACTTGACCTGTATCTATGTTGCCATCGGTCAGAAAGCATCCAAGGTAGCACGCGTGGTAGCCACCCTGGAAGAATATGGAGCCATGGAGCATACCATTGTGATTGCCGCTAATGCCTCTGACTCAGTTGCCTTGCAATACCTGGCTCCTTATACTGGTTGCGCTATGGGTGAGGATTTTATGGAACAGGGGAAGGATGCCCTGGTTATCTATGACGACCTTTCTAAACACGCCTGGGCTTATCGGCAGCTTTCATTATTGCTACGCCGCCCGCCGGGAAGAGAGGCTTACCCGGGCGATGTTTTCTACCTGCACAGTCGTCTACTGGAGAGAGCCGCTAAGTATAATGAAGAGTTTGGTGGTGGTTCCCTGACGGCGCTGCCTATTATTGAAACGCAGGCTGGCGATGTGTCTGCCTATATCCCAACCAACGTTATCTCCATTACTGATGGTCAGATTTATCTGGAAACAGACTTGTTTAACGCTGGTATCAGGCCAGCATTGAATGTTGGTATATCAGTATCTCGCGTAGGTAGTAAGGCTCAAACTAATGCGATGAAGCAAGTAGCCGGTAGACTTAGATTGGAGTTAGCGCAGTACCGAGAGTTGGCTGCCTTTGCTCAATTTGGCACTGCTGAACTTGATAAAGCAACCAGGGCTCAACTGGAGCGTGGCCAACGGCTTACTGAAATCCTGAAACAGCTCCAGTATGTCCCCATGCCAGTAGAAAAGCAGGTTATGATTCTATATGCCGCTATCAATGGATATATTGATGACGTGGCTGTGGATAAAGTGGGTGCTTTTGAGACCGACTTCCATAGATTTATGGAGGCAGGGCATCCAGAGATAGGCTTGGCTATAGCTCGTGAGAAAGAGCTTAGCACTGCAACTGAAGAAGCACTAAAAGCAGCCATTGTGGAGTTTAAACAGGGTTATTCTTCAGGGTAGTCTTAGGGAGCTTAAAGATGGGAGCATTGGGAGCATTGGAAGTAGGGTTAATTTTAGCTGTCCTTGTATTATTAGGTGGAGGGGGTTATATAATATTTCACTTCATAAGGAAACATTGGTAGTTTGAAGGGGCAAAGTCTCTTCTAATATCATCCCCTCATCTCCTTAAAAGGAGAGAGGGAGATTAACTAATACAAATTGAACGAGGCTGCTAATGATTACAGTTCAACTTCAAATGGAAATCGAAGCACCACCCGAGACAGTATTCGATCTATTGGCAGACCACACCAAACATCCTCTTTGGAACCCGAATATAATTGAAGCAAGTCTTTTTGCAGAAGGACCTATTAAGAAAGGGTCCAAAGGTATATCTGTTGGCGAATCCATGGGAAAAAGAATAGAAAGTGAAATTATTTATGATGCCTACGACAGACCGAAATTTGTTTCTGGCGGACCAACATCTGGAAGCGTAACAGGCAAACTGAGTAATGAATTTATACCAACTGAAAAAGGAACAAAAATCAATTATCGATTAGAGGTAAAATTGAAAGGACTTATGCGCCTCTTAGAACCATTCATAAAGCGATCATTAATTAAGCAAAAAAAAAGCAGAGTTGGAAGCGTTAAATGATTATATAACCAAGAATAAATAACTTGTTTACTATTATCAACCCATAAATTAATAACGAATTCCAGGTGTCCACATAACAACTTACATTAAGACAGAAACTAGTGAATCGAGATTCGCGGGGCGAGGTTAGAGATTGGCAGACATTCGTTTGATTGGGCGCCGCATACGGGGTGTTCGGAATATATCCAAGATTACGCGAGCCATGGAGATGATTGCCACCTCCAAAATGCGGCGAGCCCAGGATGCTGGAGTTGCTGGGCGACCCTATGATGAGAAGATTACGCAGGTGATAGCCGACCTGGCAGCTCTTCAGGCTGGTGATGCACTCCATCCTTTACTCCAGCGCAGACCGGTAAATAAAATAGCTATAGTACATATTACCCCTGACCGTGGCCTTTGTGGTGGCCTTCATTCTAGTATCAATCGGAAGACAGCCAGCTTTATTCTGGAGCAGAACGTACCGGTTACTCTGGTTGCGGTGGGACGCAAGGGGATTGATTTTATGCGGCGGTACGACCGGGACATTCGGGCTGAGTTTGCTCGGCTGGGTGACCGTCCCGAGTTGTTTGATACCTTGCCCATATCCCGTGTTATTATTGACGACTATACCAATGGCATTATAGACATGGTCTATCTGGTCTATGCTAAGTTTGTCTCCACAATGGTTCAGAGTCCGGTTTTACAGCAGTTACTTCCGGTCGAACCAGCAGAATTGCCTGCTATGCAGAACGTAGACTATATATACGAGCCAAACCCCGGTGCGGTACTGGGAGAGCTCTTACCTCGGTTTGTAGAGATGCAGGTATACCATACTATTCTGGAATCAATTGCCAGTGAGCAGTCGGCAAGAATGGTGGCTATGCGAAATGCTACTGAGAACGCTAATGAACTTATTCAGGATCTAACCCTGATATATAATAAAGCCCGCCAGGAATCAATCACTAAGGAACTTCTCGATATTACTGGTGGTGCAGAAGCCCTGGTTTAGGCAGCAGGAAAAGACTGGAGGTTATCATGGCTAAGGGTAAAGTAACTCAGGTGATAGGGACGGTAGTTGATATAGAATTTCCACCCGATGAACTACCGACGTTATTTAATGCTATTGAGATTGGTACTGGTGATGAAAAGATTCTGTTGGAGGCTCAAGAGCATATTGGGAATAATTGGGTCAGATGTCTGGCTTTGGCACCCACGGATGGGCTGCAAAGGGGAGCCGAAGCTGTAGATACCGGAGAGCCAATTACCGTACCCGTCGGTAGAGGTACATTAGGTCGGCTGTTCGATGTGCGGGGAGAAGCCATAGATAACCTCGGTGCTGTTGAAGCCACAGAGAATTGGCCGATTCATCGACCACCGCCTTCATTTGACGAACAGGAGACGACTCCACAGCTCTTAGAGACGGGAATTAAGGTTATTGACTTGATTACTCCCTTCACTAAAGGAGGCAAAATTGGTGCTTATGGCGGTGCTGGAGTGGGTAAGACAGTCATCATTATGGAGCTCATCCGTAACATAGCTACTGAGCACGGTGGTTTTTCAGTTTTCGCCGGTGTTGGAGAGAGGTCTCGTGAGGGCAACGACCTCTGGAATGAAATGAAGGAATCGGGTGTGATTGACAAGACTGTGATGGTCTTTGGTCAGATGAATGAGCCTCCGGCGGTCCGTTTTCGTGTTGGGTTGACGGCATTAACCATGGCAGAGTTTTTCCGTGACGTTGAGAGACAGGACGTTTTGCTGTTTATCGATAATATTTATCGCTATACTCTAGCTGGGATGGAAGTATCGGCTCTACTGGGGCGCATGCCTTCAGCGGTGGGTTATCAGCCTACCCTGGCAACGGAAATGGGTGACCTCCAGGAAAGAATTACCTCTACCAAGCGTGGTTCAATTACTTCCTTCCAGGCCATCTACGTTCCTGCTGATGATTATACTGACCCTGGGGTAGTTACCAGTTTCGGTCATCTTGATGCTGTTATTGCGTTGGAGAGAGCCCTTACTGAACAGGGATTATATCCAGCGATGGACCCACTAACCTCAACATCCCGCATACTTGACCCCGTTATTGTTGGTGAAGAGCATTATCGGATAGCCCGGGAAGTTCAGCGAGTGCTACAGCGTTATAAGGACCTCCAGGACGTGATTGCCATTCTGGGTATTGAAGAGCTTAGTGAAGATGATAAGCTCATTGTAGCGCGGGCGCGTAAGATGCAGAGGTTCCTGTCTCAACCAATGTTTGTCGCCGAGACTTTTACTGGCAGAGAAGGTAAGTATGTATCTAGGGAAGAGACGGTACGTGGCTTTAAGGATATCTTAGATGGCAAGCATGACGCCTTGCCTGAACAGGCTTTCTACATGATGGGTACCATAGATGAGGTGATAGAGGAAGCTGAGAGGTTGAGGGCTACAGCATAATGGCTACTATAAGACTCGATGTTGTCACCGCTGAGCGGCAAGTCTTCTCAGATGATGTCGATATAGTTGTTGCTCCGGGCGCTGATGGTGAGCTAGCAATCTTACCGCATCATACACCTCTGATGACTACATTGCAGTCGGGTGAGCTACGGGTAAAGCAAGGTGGAGGGGAGTTCTCTTTAGCTATTACAGGAGGCTTTCTTGAGGTACGACCGGACAGGGTTACCGTTCTAGCTGATGCCGCCGAGAGAGCCGAGGAAATCGATATAGCCCGGGCTGAGGAGGCGAAGCGCCGCGCTGAGGAACGACTTAGCCGCCCTGCTACTGGAATAGACCTTGCTCAGGCTGAGGCAGCACTGCGTCGCTCCCTGGTTCGTATCAAGGTGGGAGAGAAGAGGAGACGGAGAAGGACAGAAGTCTAATAGACCCTGTCAGAGTCGAATTCTCCTCAGGCTACTCGATGGCATACACCTTTCCGTCATATGAACCTACGTAAACTGTGCTGCCGGCAAGGGTGGGAGACGAAGTAATCTCACCTCCGGTAAGGAAATCCCAAATCTTCTCGCCACTGGTAGCATTCACGGCGTAGAGGCGGCCATCATCACTGCCAATATAGATAGCGTTGTTGGCTACTGCGGGTGAAGACCTTATATCATCCTCTGCTGAAAATATCCAGTAGCCTGGCACGCTCTGAAAGTAATCGATGAGCCCCTCCAGGGTATCCAGTTCTCCAATTTCACCAGAATTAATCTTCTCAAGATCTATGCGGTATAGTCTGTTGTCTACACTCGTATAGATGGTATCGTCTGCTATAGCAGGAGAGGAATAGGATAGCTCGCCTAGTTCAAGTCTCCATAGAAAGCCAGATATGGGTGGGGGTGGGGGTGCCAAACGGAATGCATAAAACTGTATCCACAACCCCCTGAGGCCATGTTCTCCAGGCCAATTTCGAGCCTTACCATCGATGGCGTATAAGTAACCGTCACTGCTATTGAAATAGGCAACTCCGTTACTTACCGCCGGGGAGGAACCGACCGCAGAGTATGGTCGAAATCTAAGGCGAAATCTGCCACTCAGTGCGTGCCAGGCATAGAGGGAGCGATCAGTTGACCCAGCATAGACAATACCGTTGGCTACTGCAGGTGATGACGTAATCCAACCACGCACCTCATCATCCCATAGTTTTCCTCCAGTTACTGCATCAAGGGCGTAGATATGCCCATCAGTACCACCAAAATAGATTATACCATCAGCTAACGCCGGGGAAGACTTGATGGGGTAACGCGTCGTGAAATGCCAGAGCTTTTCGCCGGTTTGCGCGTCAAGTGCATATAACTTTCCATCGTTTGAGCCGAAATAGACCACACCATTAGCAACTGTCGGTGAGGACTCGACCCAACTACCAGTTGGAAATTCCCAAAGTTTGGCACCCGTATCTGCGTCCAGAGCGTAGAGTTTATAATCTGTAGAGCCAATGTAGACGATACCATCGACTACTGCTGGTGATGAGTGGATTGCGGCACCTGTGGAGAAGGACCATTTTAGCTTGCCCTCGGGCGGGGTCCCAATTGGACCAATGCTCCCTGAGTGGCCCAGGTCACGGCGGAACATAGTCCATTCTCCGGGAAGAGGGCTAGAGCTTTGAGTTGCAAGTGGTGAGGATACTACATCGGTGAAAAGGTATAAAATGAAGAATACAACAGAAAACAGCATTAGCGGAGCAACGAGACTGACAGCGACTATTTTAATTACATTCAGGCGTTTCAAGTAGGCTTGTCGTCGCTGCATTACCCTTGCTAACTCTGCAGAGGATATCGGCTTGGCTGAATGAAGTGATGCTCCCCAACAATGTTGACAGTGTAGCACGTCCGCCGGGTTGGGTTGCTTGCATATTGGGCATATCAGCCACTGTTCCTCTTCGGATTGAGGATTCCTTGGGATAGGCTGCATTTCCCTCCTCTTGCTGGCAGAAATAGCACTCTGGTTAAAACATGTCTATTTCGTGTTCAATGCAAAGCTTCCCTCCCGGTTTTGATGAGGAGAGAATACTTGACCTAGACTGCCTAACTGCGCTAAATATCTTCAGATTTGTCTTGTCCCATAGAATCACGTGGGATTGAGGTTAGCAAATCTGGCATTGTGAGTTGTTCTATAGGCTAGCAAAAGGCTAGCCAGTTTTCGTGCAGCCTTAGACAATCTGGAGAGTAGCTCTGGTGCCTGCTTTAGCTGCTTTTACCCTGACTAAGGTACGCATGGCTTCAGCTATTCGCCCTTGCTTGCCAATAACTCTTCCTTTATCATCATCGGCAACCTGTAGTTTAAGTATTATGCCTTGTTCATCCTCTTCTTCGGTGACCTGCACTTCATCGGGTTCATTAACGATTGACTTGGCGATGTATTCTACTAGTTCTTTCATGTTTTCTCCTCGGCTGTTTTGAACTTCTCCATAATGCCAACTTTGGTCAGCAGCCTAGCCACAGTATCTGTTGGTTGCGCTCCTTGCCGGAGCCACTTTAGAGCTTCTTCTTCATCTATAACCACTGTTTCAGGGTCAGTCAAGGGGTCAAAGTGTCCAATAATGCTAATGAATGCCCCATCGCGAGGTGCCCGAGAATCAGCTACTACTACTCGATAACTCGGTTTCTTCTTGGCTCCTGTTCGTCGTAATCTAATCTTTACCATATCTTAGATATTATGAGCTATAAGGTAGTAGATTGTCAATAGTATATGTAGATGCATTAGTATGACGGGTAATCCCCAAACACCATTTCTAGTTTCCAAGAATCTCTTTACCGGGCATGAAGCCTCTCCTTTTATAGTTAACGTCTAGTTTAAGGAAGATAGCCCCATGTATAAACAATGTCTGTCAATTCCACTCCACACTTCTTTCTACTAGCTCCAGTAATCTGTTGCGAGCATTCTTGGTTAATGGTCGACCATGCCCAAAGCATAAGATATCAAAATCTAGCTCAGTCATCTTCTTTATCGAATCTACGGCTTGCCTGTAGTTAGTGCTAATCATCTTATGCGGAAGATTAGGGGCTTTGCGATTCTTCACCAGGGCATCACCCACAATGAGTAATCTACTCTTGGGAGAGTAAAGGCTAATACTACCTGGGGTATGCCCTGGAGTATGGATAACCTTGAGACCGCCCAGAGGTTCAAGTACCTCATCGTTCTCCAGGAAAATATCAACCTCGTTCGGCTTGAGTGCAAAGTGCCGCCGTAAGTTGGAGAAAGGTCGGAAGCGCAGTAGTCTTCGAATACCTTCAGGATAAGGCAGTTCACCGTTAGCATCAATGATATCAGCCTTGTGAGCAGCCACCTTCGCCTTAGTGAGCTTCCTCAACTCTGCCAACCCGCCTATATGGTCAAAATGATTGTGAGTGACAATAATAAGGCTGATCTCTTCTACTTTTCGCCCCAGGGAACGGATGAACTGCACTATTTTAGCTGAGCTGCCGCGCAATCCGGTATCAATAAGAGTTAATTTCTCCTCGGCAATCAGTATTATGTTAACGCCTCTGGTAGTCAATTGATACACGTTAGGCACGATTTCCACAGTGCGCTTTGCCATAATACTGCGTATTCGGGGTAAGGTTAGCATCTGTTTGCTACAACAAGCATAAGCTGATTCCAGGGATGCTCACTATACTGTTCTGGGAGCCAGCTCCCCTGGCTCAGTTATTCCAGCTTTTTCCTTCCATTGAGCCTCGGTTAAGCCCAACCTTGCGAAAATCTCGTCTACGTAACGCAGATAGTATTGCTCGTCAAAAAGTGATTCAAGCTCCTCTTTAGGCAAAGCAGCAGCGACCTCGGAGTCAGCCGTCAGCAGGCTAAGAAATTTTTTATTCCCCTTCCACGATTTCATAGCGTTGCGCTGGACTAACTGGTATGCTTCCTGCCGACTCAGCCCTTTATCGATAAGAGCCAGCATTACTCGCTGGGAGAAAACCAGACCCTTGGTAAGGTTTATATTCTGTTTCATCCGCCGTGGATAGATTTGCAGACCTTTCATTACTGAAGTAAAAAGAGTCAGCGTATAATCCACTAGAAGACAGGAATCAGGCAGTGTAATACGCTCAGTAGAGGAGTGACTAATATCCCGTTCATGCCACAGGGCAATATTCTCCATTGAGGTTAGAGCATAACCCCTCACCAACCTGGCTAAACCACTGATTCGCTCACAGAGTTCTGGATTACGTTTGTGAGGCATTGCTGAAGAGCCGGTTTGCCCAGCGCTAAATGGTTCTTCTACTTCTCGCGTCTCCGTTTTCTGCAGTCCTCTAATCTCAGTCGCAAATTTCTCCAGAGAACTGGAGATAATAGCCAACGTGGTGACGAATTGGGCATGGCGGTCGCGTTGCAAAACCTGATTTGATATCGGCGCAGAGGCAAGCCCTAACTTAGCACACGCTTTCTCCTCAAGCTGAGGGGATAATGTAGCATAAGTGCCTACTGCTCCTGAAATCTTACCTACAGCCACAGCTCTTTTAGCTTCGTTCAGCCTTAGCCGGTTCCGATTCATCTCCTGAAACCATAGTGCCATCTTCAATCCGAAGGAAGTCGGTTCAGCATGGATACCATGAGTGCGGCCTATCATTGGTGTATATTTGTGCTTCAACGCCTTTTCAGCTAATACCGCAATAAGTTCCTTTATATCCTGAGCGATTATCTCAGACGCCTCAATTAATTGCAGGCTGAGAGCAGTGTCTATCACATCTGAAGAGGTAAGACCAAGATGAATAAAGCGTGATTCATCACCCAGGCTCTCTGAAACGGCTCCCAGGAAAGCAGTCACATCGTGGTGGGTTTCTTTGAGAATCTCCTCCATGCGCTTGATATTAACTCGGGCCAGTTTTATCTTGGGTACAGTCTCTCTGGGAATGACACCCAACTCAGCCCAAGCCTCACAGGCAGCAATCTCAACATCAAGCCACTTAGCAAACTTGTTCTCATCTGACCAGACCCTTTTCATTTCAGGCCGGGAATATCGCTCAATCATTTTCTGTCTCCTTGTAGAGCACTCCTGTATTTCTCATAGGCTTTTTGTATCTTATCATACTTCAAACCCAGAATCTCGGCAGCTAAGTAAGCTGCATTCTTGGCTCCGGCAGTCCCCACCGCCACACAAGCCACCGGTATCCCGGCTGGCATCTGCACTATGGAATAGAGGGCGTCAACGCCCTTTAGTTCACTGCTGGCAATTGGTACACCAATAATCGGCAGCGTAGTCCAGCTAGCCAGCACGCCCGGCAGATGCGCCGCCCCACCAGCGGCGGCAATTATGACCTCGATACCTCGATTTCGTGCCTCTAATCCATATTGTCTGGCTTTTTCCGGAGTACGGTGGGCTGATATCACATTGACTTCATAATCGATTCCCAGCTCCTTCAATACATCCAGCGCTGACTGCATTACATCAGCATCCGACTTGGAACCCATCACTACACCTACTAATAACATATTATCTACCTCACTCCCCAGTTTTCTATTTGGCAGCCCTATCCCCCTCGATAAGGGGTGGGCACTCTCTATAAGATTGCTTCGTCACTCACGCTCCTCGCAATGACAAGTAGCGTGAGTGACGAAGCAATCTCGTTATGCATTGATTTATCCAACATACTGTAATTCAAAAGCCACCCAAGAGGTTTTTGAAGGGGCTTCGCCCCTTCAATCATCCCTTTATATCAGCAATATCCTTTCTAAAATGACAACCCTCAAAATGAATCCGAGGGATGTTAGCATAAACCTTCTCTCTGGCTTCGGCAATAGTCTCGCCCGTAGCCACCACGGTTAATACTCGACCTCCATTGGTTAAAATCTGCCCCGGCTCCGCACCCGACTTTGTTCCGGCGTGAAAGACCAGGATGTCCTTGTCCAGACTATCCAATCCAGTGATGGGGAATCCGGTCTGATAGCTGCCGGGATACCCACCTGACGCCATCACTGCCCCCACGCAGGCATCGTCACTACATTCTACATCTGTTTGTTCAAGCTTGCCATCTATTACAGCCAGCATAATATCTATCAGGTCTGTCTTTAGCAGAGGCAGGGTAACCTGTGCTTCCGGGTCACCGAACCGGGCATTAAACTCCAGCACCTTCGGTCCTTCATCAGTAACCATTAGTCCACCATAAAGGATACCCCGGTAAGGCCTCTCTTCCTGAGCCATCGCCTTCACTGTCGGCCCCATAATGGTTTCCTGCACCGCTTTCGCCAGGGCTGGATTAAACAAATGCGGCGGACTATAGCTGCCCATACCACCGGTGTTAGGCCCCTGGTCGCCATCATATACCCTTTTGTAATCGCAGGCAGATACCATCGGCACCACGGTCTCGCCATCAGTAAAAACAAAGGAACTCATCTCTCTGCCTGTCAGGTGCTCCTCAATAATTACCCT
>SDBT01011666.1_pt1 | contig 14130 bp, 12 predicted proteins | sample 2277101 | NCBI WGS metagenome assembly SDBT01 (sample SAMN10404973, study PRJNA504765) | marine sediment metagenome | isolation source: marine sediment core GS10_PC15, 103 cmbsf | place: Arctic Ocean: Southern Knipovich Ridge | collected 2010 | reverse complement strand
ACTGGGATAAACTTGACTATTTGCAAAAGAAATTTGTCGAATTGGAAAGGCCGCTAAAGCGGGATCTTGAGGGTTTCCATGATTTCCTGAAAGCACTGAATCTGTCATAGAATATTCATTTCCAAAAACTTGCTTACACAATCCTTCAGAGGATCATTCGCATCGGCCGTCCATCTGCCTTAGGTGTGCTCATCAAATACCACTCCGCTTACCGAAATAGATTTCTTGTATGCAAGGCTATAATATTCAGGAAGTTGAATGTTCAGTAGAATCCACATATACTCAAGTAAATATCGAGAGATTGATAAGCATATTCGGTATATGCACTTGATCTTGGCTTTAACCTTCTCGTAAGCTACGCTTACGTTTGAAAATCCCTTTTAGATTGAGGGCGAATCCAACGATAGGAAATATGATAGTTTTACTTTATTTTATATTGACTTCTTGTATACTAAAATGGTAGCTATGTTTACAATATAACTTTAAAACAGATGGGTAATAATAAAAAGATCGAACCAATCTACCAGGAGATTAGATCGAAAATCCTGACCGATATTTACCGTGAAGGACAAAAGCTTTCTGAAATCCGGTTATCAAAAGAATACGATTGTTCACGTACTCCGATTCGAGAAATCCTGCAGCGCCTTGAAAATGACGGATTGATAATAATAAAACCGAAATCCGGTACCTATGTCAAAAATGAAACCCGCCAAGATTTTGTTGAGTTGATGCAGGTAAGGGCTGCACTGGAAAGTTTGGCGTTTTCACTAGCTATATCAAACTCGCAGGACAAAGATATTCATAGAGTTGAAAAACTTAAAAAGGAGATGGATACACTGGTTGATAATGAACCAATCGAGATGATGAGGTTTGCACAAATTCACTACCGGTTCCATCTGCAGCTTGTACAGGCTTCAAAAAACAGCCTCCTTATTCAGCTTTTCGGACGCCTTAACTTGCGAAGCAGCCATATGTTTTATACGATTATGGATAAAAACCTGGGGATCAATACCCAAAAGGAACATCAGTCGATAATCGATTATCTTAAGAACAAAGACCCGGAGGGAGCTATTTTTATTCAAACTCATTTGGCAAGAAAGATACATCGTTATCTGGGAGAAGAAACTCAAACCTTATCAAGATAAGGGGTTCTTTCAAGTAAGAAGACGAAAGCGGGTTGAACGTATATGTGCTACACCATCCAACTCCGCCCAATACGTTAATACTAAGATACCTTCGGAATGAAGATTCAGAGTTGGTGTTCCAAAATGGAGCTTTTGTAATGCATCCCACACCCCCTCATCCCGCCCGGCTTTTTCCGGTACTTGACCCGGTGAGATTGGCTCTCCCTGCATAATACCCGCAGCCGGATCCCACATCATATAACAGGGTTCTGCCGGCCAGGTTATTCCACCGTCAGGCGACATCCATAGCCGGCTTCCGATCGGAGGTTTTCGCACATTGGCCGCCAAGAGCACTGTACCGTCCGGAATCCGGATAGGAGAAGTAACCTGCCCGATCAAGCCAATGGGGTTTGGTTCTGTCCAGCTAAGCCCTTGATCGGAGGAAAAAACAGTGTGGATGGAAATAGTCTCTTCAGTATCCTGCCTGAATGTCCAGAGGGTACACAGTATACTCCCATTTTTTAATAAGAGAAAACGGCCGTCCGTATAGTTAAGCTTCCCAGTCCTGTCCGCTGCAACCGTCACTGCTGCGCCGAATGTCCTGCCGCCGTCGGATGACAAAACTAGGGCAGTACCGTGAGTACCGTCGGCAGCCGGCCGTTCCAGCGGAACTGCAAATGTGCCGGAGGGTAGACTGAAGGGAACCGTTACAATGCCGGCACCAGGAGCATTTGCAACGGCAAGCTCTTCCGGCTTTGACCAGGATACTCCCCGGTCAAAGCTCTTTAATAAAAAAATGCGGCGCTTCAATACCCGGCGGGCTTCGGGAGTAAACATATAGGTACCATCGCTCAGTCCCTCGACTGTGCCGATTGCCGCAATCCAGACTCCATCAGCATTAACCCCAATACCGCCTGTAACCACAGTCTGTCTGGGCTGCAGTTTGGTCCCGCCATATACAAGCCTTGGTTCCGACCAGGCTGCGCCGCCGTCCAGGGTCGTCTGCATGAGCAATATTCCATCCGCGGAATGTTTGCTGTGTCCGCATCGGTAAGTGACGACAAGCTCGTCATTATCCATCATACTCGCAAGGGGAAACGCACAACACCGGCTCGAATCGCCTGAACTGAAATTAGGCGAAACAGCATTATCCGAAAGAATTTCAACCTTCATCATAGAAACCTCTCTATATCACTTTAACCGTATACTCTGACTCCGCAAATCCGGGCATGATCGATGCCGTTGGTTTTTGTCACTGTAATACGAATTGCCCCGGCGGAAACCACTTCCGGAAGAATGTGGACCCTGCGGCGCTGGTAGTTGTCGGAAACGTTGACCAGTAATTCCCATAGGTTGTCTGATTCGTATTCGATAATATAATCCCTAACCGTTTCCGCTTGAGGTCGTCCCCACTGCATCTTTGCGGCGTACTCATCACTATGCGTCAGCGTCAATATCCGGTGCATCCCCGTATCGAAAATCAATTCTATCCTGCCGATATCTGCCGGTCCACTAAAGCTTAGTTCTATCCACTGCGGCAGGAGCGCGGCCGGATCGCTCATCCAACGGTGAGTCCCGGGATTGGCCCGGTCGCCTTTTACTCCGCCGGCCCCATGAACCGCCCGCGTCTGGCCGGAAATAACGTTTTCCGCAGGCCCACCGGGCTTCTGACTCGAAGTTGAAACAGCAGAAATTCGCGCCAGATCGGCAGGATCATCATTTACTATTCCCATCAGATAAACATCGTCACGCAAAAGTCTCTGTTGAACGGCTTTTACCAGCCCCGGGCTGGTGAATAATTCAGCGGGCAGTAATGCTTCTCTCACGGCAAATGCGGCCGCCGTACCAACGCCCTGTCCAACTGCGGCGGCCGTAGCCATAACACGTGTGGAGGCGAAAGCCACATGCGTAGCCGAGATATTCCGGCCGGCAAACATCAAGTTGTCAATATTGTCCGACACACACGAGCGCAAAGGAATGTCGTATAAACCGGGAACCCGGTGCTGGGTGCACGGCTGCCGGCCGGTTGAATCAACTCCTCCGGCCGGGTGTATATCGATGGGCCATCCTCCATATGCTAGCGCGTCTTCAAAGGGGCGTGAGAGCATGATATCATCCTGGGTAAGTGTATATTGACCGACAAAACGCCGGCTTTCCCTTTTTCCCGGCAAAAAACCGAACCATTCCAGGGCCCAATGTTCCGCACCATGATCGCCGTCGTTTTTGACATGATCCCATACTCCCAGCATGATCGCCAGCAGTTCGTCGCGAATGACTTCGTTGTCTTTGATGGTATCCAGTGTTCCGCCCCACTCTACCCACCAATACCCATATTCCAGCCCGGTATCATCTGCAGCCGCTACATCGGCGTGAGGCCGTAATCTCAGATCCTTTTCCGTAAATTTTCGAGCCCAGGCTGGTGCGGTAAACGGCATCGGAGTATCGTGCCGGCGGGCCTGAAACATCAGGGTGGAGCCGAGGCGCCCCGAATCCGCCTTTTCTACGGCAAGTGATTCTGAAAATTCAACGGCGGCTTCCCGGCCTTCACGAAACAGCGCTCCGGCCGCAACACCCAATCCGCCGTCGCCCGTGCAGTCGATAAATACCTCCGCCGATATCTTAAAGCGCAGTTCAGCGGACCGGTTTTCCAGCATTGCGTACATGATACGGCCATCGTTCATTGCGCAGCCAACTGCGGCCGTATTCAGCATCAAGGTTATATTCGGCTCGGCGCGGCATTTGTCGTAGAGAATCAAATCGAAGACCGAGGCGGAGCGCTGAGGGTTATGTACTGAATTCTCCAATCTTATTTCCTCGATAATACCGCCTTCACGCGCTTCGGTCGCCAGGGCCGCACCGCGCCCGCCGCTGCAGTCGGCGCCGACAGCGTGCATACGGATTTCACTGGAAGCATTGCCGCCGAGAACGGGCCGGTCCTGGCAGAGGAGCACTTTCGCTCCGCAGCGCGCCGCCGCCAGCGCGCAGGCCACGCCCGCCAGACCTTCCCCGGCAACCAGGATATCAGACTGTATCTCGGATACTGTTAACATTAGTGTTTGCCGATCAACCCTGTTTCAGAGGCGATATCAAGCAACTGTCGATCGAAGGAGTCATCACCCCTGAAACCGGGCATCATTCCATCCGTATGATCCAGCCACCCCCGGAATTGGGCAATTTTCCGTATGGAATAACCGAAACCGGCGAAGGACGTTTTTGTCTTATCCAACTGAAAAATTCTTGCAAGCGAATCAATTTTTTTCTGACAATTTCGAGCTTCGTCGATATCACCCTTCCCTATGGCATCGTAGAGCTGCCGGTGGGTTTCGGGCGCTATATTAGCCAGGGCAGAAACACAGCCATGCGCTCCGGCTGTAAAGGACTCATATAAAAAAGGTTCACGCCCCTGGAAAAAGGATATAGGTAATCCGCGAAGTTTATGTGCCAACTCGATAGTACGACCTAAATCAGAGCCGGTATCTTTGATGGCAACGATATTGGGATGTTGGGCCAGACGCATGATCGTCTCCGTTTCGAATGCAGACGGCATACGAAAGTGGCTATACATACCAACGGGAATGGGGCTGGCATCGGCGATCTGCCGGATGTACTCAATCAATCCTTCCTGACTGATTTTAAGAAAAAACGGGGCCATAATTACGGCAACGTCGGCCCCGTCCTTTTCGGCATTACCGGCATAGCGGATAGCCTGTTTGGCACCGCAGCCGCTGATGCCCGCATAAATCTTGGCTTTCTCCCCGGCGCCTTCCCGCGCAGCCGCAACCAAAACGCGGCGCTGGTCCTCGTCCAAAAGCGGCAGTTCGCCGGTGGAGCTCAGAACAAACAGGCCGTGGCAGCCTTGTTCAATCAGGATGTGCGCCAGCCGCATCATTCCGCCGGGATCGGGTATTCCCGGCTCCCGGCAGGGAGTGAGCATAGCGGCAACAACACCCCCGTACCCGGATGTTACTGCACTCATTTTTTATAGCTGCTGTTCCGCAAAGTGACAGGAAGAATAGTGCTCATTGCCGTTGGTCTTATATTTCTTGAGTGGGGGAACCTCGCTGCGGCATATATCCTGACACTGACCGCACCTGGGATGGAACGAACATCCCGCGGGAGGATCAACGGGACTCGGTACATCACCTTCCAGGATTATGCGCTTGGATTTCTTATCCAGGTCTGCCACAGGAATTGCTGATAAAAGTGCTATCGTGTAGGGGTGCATGGTATTGGCATACAGGTCTTCCACTTCGGCAAGTTCAACAATCTTACCCAGATACATTACGGCAACCCGGTCACTGATATACTCGACTACACTCAAATCGTGGGTGATAAAGATATAGGTCAGGCTGCGCTTCTCTTTTATCTCCTTTAACAGTTTCAGCACCTGGGCCTGAATCGATACATCGAGCGCACTGACAGCTTCGTCACAAACGATCAGATCCGGTTCTATGCTCAGGGCTCTGGCTATGCCGATCCGCTGGCGCTGACCACCGGAGAACTCGTGGGGGTAAAGGTCCATATGTTCACGCCGCATATTAACGGACTCCAAAATATCACCTATGATTTTACGCCTCTCCTCTTTCGATTTGATACCATGCATTTTCAGCGGATCTTGCAGCGACCCGAAAACGGTAAAAGCCGGATTAAGAGAGGAATGGGGATCCTGGAAGACTATCTGCAGCTTCCTGTGCACCGCCAGCATCCCTTTGGCATTCAATTGGCAGAGGTCCCTTTCACCGGTCCGGTCGTTGTAGATGATCTCGCCATCGGTCGCCTTAACCAGCTGCAGAATAGATTTGCCCAGAGTCGTCTTGCCGCAGCCGCTTTCCCCTACCAATCCAAGGGTTTCACCTCGATACACGTCAAGATCGATACCATCGACCGCCTTTACATAGCCGGCGGTTCTTTTGAACACACCCTTCTGAATGGGGAAATATGTCTTTACGCCCCGGAGCTTTAAAATGATTTCTTTGGATTCAGACATGGCTGGGGACCTCCGTAGGGTGCCAACACCTGACGCTGTGCGTGCTGCTGATCGTCGACTCATCGGGCATTACCTGACAGGCATCGTCTGCAAAATCGCAGCGGGGCATGAATTGGCAGCCCTTCGGCCTGTTGTACGGGTCCGGAGTAGTACCTCTGATCGGTTCAATTTCCTGGTTTCTGCCCCGGCCCAATACGGGTATTGACTGCAGCAGAGCCTTTGTATAAGGATGGGCCGGTGTTCGCAAGACATCATCTACCGTACCGCTTTCGACGATATTCCCCATATACATAACGACCACATCATCGGCCAGCTCGGTAACGACGCCCATATCGTGGGTTATCAGCAGAATAGCGGTATCATGTTCTTTTTTCAATATTTCCATCAGCTCAAAAATCTGGGCCTGAATAGTTACATCGAGGGCTGTGGTAGGTTCATCCGCTATAAGCACTTTCGGATTACAGGCCATGGCCATGGCAATCATGGCCCGCTGGCGCATTCCTCCGGAAAACTGGTGGGGATACTCTTTTACCCTCTGCTCCGGGAGCGGGATTCCCATTTCGTCCAACAGTGCTACGGATCGCGCCTTGATCTTTTTTTTGCTAAGGTGAGTATGGTACATAAGATTTTCACCAATCTGAAGACCGATTGTATATACCGGATTCAGGGCCGTCATGGGATCCTGAAATATCATGGCGATATCAGACCCCCGCATGGAACGCATCTTTTGCCCGTTCCTTTCCAGCCGGTCGATCCGGATTTCACCCTCATCGCTGTGATATATAATTTCTCCACCCTCTATTCGCGATAGTTTCGGCAACAACTGCATGATGGATGAAGCGGTTACACTTTTCCCGCATCCGCTCTCTCCTACTATGCTGAGGGTTTTGCCTTTCTTGATTTCAAAAGAAACACCATTGACGGCCTTATTGCAGCGATTGTTGGTATAGAAGAAGGTTTTCAGATCTTTAACGCTGATAATAACATCATCTTTCATGGATAACCTCCGCATCAACCCTGTTGAGTCGGATCGGTCGAATCGCGAAGACCGTCGCCGATAAAGTTGACTGCCAGCACAAATAATGAAATCATGAGTGCCGCAGGGACCCATAACCACCAGAAGCTTTTCAGAATTCTCAAGTCCTGGGCAACATTGACTATATTCCCCCAGGTGGCGATGTTCAGCGGAACTCCCAGACCAAGGAAACTCAAGGCGGCCTCTTGTAGAATGAACATGGCCGTGCTGAGGGTGATGTTTACCACAATCGGGCCTATGGCGTTGGGCAGAATATGTTTGTAGCAGATATAGAATGTATTAAGACCGAAAGCCCGCAATGCCTGGACATACTCTTCTTCCCGAAGAGACAACATCCGCGCTCTCGTCATTCTGTATATGCCCCCCCAGCCGGTAAAGGTAAATATTATGATCAAATTCACAAGCCCCTGCCCGGCGATAGCGACCAATAAGAGAACCAGGATGATTTGAGGGAAGGCCATTACAATCTCGGAGAGTCTTAATACAAGACTGTCGCTCCACCCGCCCTTGTATCCCGTATACGCTCCGACAAAAACACCGATTATGGCCGCGCCCAGGGCGCTGCCGAGTCCAACGAGTATGGAGACCCGGCCGCCATAGATAATTCGTGAAAATATATCCCGCCCTACTTTGTCCGTCCCCAGGATATGTGCGGATGAGGGCGGCTGAACGATATTTTTTAGATCGATCTTCAGCGGATTATATCTGCAGATCAATGGTGCAAAAAGGGAAGCGAGGATGACTACCAGGACAAAGACAAGGCCCCCCAACGCCAGCCTGTTGTTCATCATCTTGCGAAAGGCACGGTTGCCGCTTTCCCTGCGGGTGATGCCCTTTTCTTCCCGTTCCCGGATCTTGTCGAATTTTTTATCCAGCCGGCTCTTCTTTACGGTAATTTCTTTCATACCCACCGCCTAATCCAATTTAACCCGGGGATCGAGCAGCGCCGTAAACAGATCGATGAGAAAACTCACAAACAGGACGGCAAATACCGAAAAAAAGGCGATCATCATAATCAGGGGATAATTGCGGGCTCTTACGGCGGAAACGAATTCATTACCGATTCCCGGCCACTGGAAAACCTGCTCTATAATAACGGACCCCCCCAGCAATGTCGGCAGACGAAAACCGATCAGCACAATTACGGGAATCATGGAAACCCTGAAACCGTGGACGAGATTGACTCTCCATTCCGGCAGCCCCTTGCTGCGGGCGGTTTTTATGAAGTCCCTGTTCATGGCATCGAGCATGCTCGAGCGGGAATAGCGCATAACCCCGGCCACCATGGTGGCAGACAGGACCAGGGAGGGCATGATAAGATGGGGAAAACGATCCCAGAAGGTCTCATATCCGGGCACCAGCCGGCCCCCCACGGGCAGCCACTTGAGATTGAGGGTAAACAGCAGGATGGCGAGGAGGCCGAAGATGAACTGAGGTATTGATACTCCCAGCATTCCGGCAACGGTCAGGGCACTATCACCGATAGAACCTCTTCTTAAGGCACTGATGGTTCCCAGAAGGCTTCCGAAGAATGTGGATAACAGCAGAGCGATGAACGACAGCTCCAATGTAGCCGGCAGGCGGTCAAAAACAATGTCCTTGATAGGTACTCCACTGGCCAGACTGTAGCCGAAATCTCCCTTCAATACTCCTCCCAGCCAGTACATATAGCGTACGATAAAGGGATCGTTCAATCCCAGGGCTTCCCGCATTGCCTCCAGATCTTCCACATTCATACCGGACAGCATATCGGGGCTGACCATATAGGAAACGGCGTCCCCGGGGGTCAGTTCCAGCCCCAGGTAGACAAGAAAACTGAGGAAAAGCAGCATGGGGATGAGAATCAACAACCTTCTGATCGAATAAGACAACATGCAAACACTCCTCCCGCTGAAATAAAAAATGGAGTTACGGCATTGGCCGCAACTCCATGATAAACCGATCTATTCCATTCAGGTAAGTTATTATGGTTTCGGGAACTTGTTAAACCAGATCATCCTTGTGTATGGAATATCCACCGGGGTAACTCTCATATGATCCATCTCCTGAATTGCTTTAACTTCGGCAGTGTTCTTGGAGAAGGCATAATCGAGTCTGCCCGCGGCAGCATTTTTGACTGCATTCGGGTCGCTGTCGAAGGTTGGGTAACATACAATCTGGTCAATCTTAGCAACTCCGCCGTGGTAGTCTTTAAAGGGCACCATCACGACGTAGTCGTTCATCTCGACTTCGCCAACCATAAAAGGACCGGAACCGATAGGCATCTGCCAGTATGATTGCTGCTGAAACTTCAGAGGATCCACATCGCCCAGGTATTTTTCGGGAAGAATGGCAAACTGGGAGAAGGTGAGCAGAATATTGGGATCCAGGGTCTCGAGGCTGAAGGTAATGGTGTTTCCACTGGTAGTAATACCGGCGATTTCAGCGGCTGCACCCTCTTTGAAGGCCTTGGCCCCTTTGAGGGAACCAAAGGTCGTGATAAAGACCGGGTGAACGGTAGGAACTGAATAGGCCAGTTCAACGCTGAATTTGACGTCATCGACGGTGAGTGGTGAACCGTCATGCCAGGTCAGCCCGTCCCTCAAGGTAATGGTCAGGGTCATCCCGTCGGAGCTCAAATTGTAATTTTTGGCCATGAGAGCCCGGGTCGGGGTCAAAGAACCGTCACAGGTGATCAGGCGGTCGAAGAGGACCTTATTGGAGATCCAAATGCCGGGGTTGAACCAGGGATTTTGAAAAAATTCGATCGGTCCACCGTTAGACCTCAACACATGGTTGCCTTTTGCGTCTGCGGGTACGGTCCAGTTAATGATGCCCCAGTCATAGTTGTACTGGGCATTGCCGTACATTTCACCGTTACGGTTAACCTTTGTGCTCTCAAAGATAAACAGCTGCTGATAGTAGAGGGGGAGGGAGTAGAGCATTTCGGAATCATATCTCTCTATCGCGAAAAAAGCTTCTCTCTGTTTGGCTACGTCCGATGTACTGTTGACGCCTTTTATCAGGGCATCGAGTTTAGGATCGCCGGGAGTGTTGGGGCTAATCCCCCTGGCATAACCATTGTAGTACTCCTGCAGTGCCAATGCTGCCCGGGCGCCATAGCCGAGATCCCAGATGATACCGGAGGGACCGTCCACCGGATGTACCGGCAGCTTATTCAATTGCTCGGCAACGTCGCCTTCCAGTCTGCGGAAGGTCATCTTAATGCCTACATCATCGAGATAGGCTTGTATGGCCGTCATAAGATCCACGGTCAATTGATCGCCGTAGTAGTAAACTAAATCCAGCACAAGACTTGAGTCCCACTTGGCAGCTTTCAGCAGTTTCCTGGCTTTGTCCGGGTTATAACTGTATTTTTCCAGTCCGGGAGCTTTCCAGGAACCGTTGGGAATCTGGCTGTCGGCAACGATAGCCATGCCCTCGAGCAGGGTTTCCACAATCGTATCCATGTCAATCGCGTAAGCCATAGCCTGGCGTACCCGCAGGTCCGATAGTGGGTTGCTGTTGGTAGGACCGACACCTTCCTCCACTGCTTCGACTGCTGCTTCGACCACGGGTTCGACTGCGGGCTCGGCTTCTTTCTTTCCGCCGCCAAAAACAGGAAGTGATACCAACAGTACCATTCCGAGAACAACTAATAGTTTTGTGATTTTCTTCATAATCACACCTCCTAAATTATTAAACTGTTGGAAAGTATAGTATGAATCAATCTTGTATGCAAGTATAAAAACACATTTTTCAATCAAGGGTACCTAGAAAATAGTTGCGAGCTGTTTCCAGAGCCCACTCATAACGTTTAAAATCAACTTCCGGTGGAAGGGAATGGTCCGAATGAAAAATATAACCTCCGTTTTTGGCAATGGTAACTTTAGACCTGATCTCGTCTTCCAGCTCGTTTTCGGGACCGGCCATTTTAACCGCCGATATATTGCCATAATATGCCAGTTTGGTTCCGTATTTTTTTCTTAAATCAACGACATCAAGTCCGGCCGTTGCCTGCAGTGGATTCATTACCTTTACCCCTGCTTCTATCAGGTCCGGAAAGATGGCCCCGGCATTACCGCAGCAGTGCATCCAGAAATCAATGTTGTTTTCTGCTAAAAACTTACCTAGTTTTATTACAGACGGTTTGAAGATATTTCGCCATGATTCCGGGGAGAACAGCATCCCATTGGTCCCTGCCAGGTCTTCCACCATAAAAAAACCATCGGGCCTCATACCCCCATTAAGACCATGCTGCAATACCTTCATTACAAGTTCTGTATGATATGCAGCCATTTCGGTTACCCAAACCGGTTCTAAAGCGGTATGCATCAGCAGTTCTTCATATCCGCAATGACGCCAGTTCGCTTCCCAGGGGCCATATGTGCAAAAAAGCATGTACCGCCCTGAAGAATAGATTTTTTGGTATTTTTTCAGCGCCTCAGGCCAGGTAGGATAGGGATCAAAATGTTCAAAATAGGAAGTACTGTCAATTCTGGCGGGCTCATCCGGATCGTTTGATAAACTCCACCTGTACTTATGAGAATCCCATTTCTCCTTCGTGTCCGTTTTATGGTTAAAGAAATGTACGGAGCTGGCTTTACCTATTTTCTTGGTGGCATGATAACCCCAGCGGTCCTGATAGGTATACCAGGGGTCATTTCTAGTCAGAACCTTCTGTTCAAAACGCGGAGAGCAGTCCAAAGACATCGAACAAATGTCCCAGCCGAAATACTCGTCCGGTTCTACATCTTCCGGTAATCCCTGAGTGTGCCAGAGCTCAAGGGTATCCGGCCAAAGGCTTTCATTGCAGGGCAGCCGGTCCGGTTGCCGGAAATTAAGGGCGGCTTTAACACGTTCCCTGGAGTTTGTATTGTTAGGGGTCATACTGATGATTCCTATTGTCGTTTAATAACCCTTATCCCAGTCATCCTCAATATCCATGGCAATCTCTTCCGAAATATAAAAATCCGTTTTTAACAATTGAAGTATCGAGGTAGGCAGTTTGGGAGTTACCGGTCCATGAGCCACCAGTCTGGTCATCAGCCTCTGCCAGGATGTCAGGGTTCCGTGAATCATCAGACTGTTCATATCCATTCGGTATTTGGCAGCTATCACCTCGGCCGGTCCGATGGTTGCCGCTTTTGGCGGCACACGGGCTATATCACCGCTCATTCCAAAACTTCCATGAAGGGAATTCTGAGCCAGGGTAAAAGGACTTAAGGTAACTACCCGCGGACCCATTTTTTTCCACTCTTCCAGAGTTCCTGCAAACTCAGGTGCATCCGGTTCTATAAAGGCCAGATGGCCGGTCCAGCCCGGCCCGCTGTAACAGGCATCAGCACCCCCCATGTCCGCAATCATTTTTCCATAATCGGAAATATTTTCAGTTGTCGGTCCAATAACCTGTTCTGGCGGAGGTCTTAAGTCTTCATCGATTTGATAATAGAAGTTATGATGCATGGCGTAAACAAAGCCCCATTTCCATGTTTCCGGAGCAATATTTCCATTCTCGTCCGCATATTCATCCATGGCAAAAATATATACATGTTTACAATCCACCCTGAATTTGTTAATCAAATAAGCAACCTGTCTGTAAGAGGGGACAGGATTGGGAAAAATCAATACTGCTTTTTTACCCGCATCCGCGGCCTGTTTTATCCTGTAAAATATATCGGTGATAAAGATAAACTCGATCTCATTTGCCTTCCTTACCATGATGTTGAAGTCCGGATTCGGGTGTTTTTCGATATCTTCCCGCTTAATTTTTCTTGCCTTTTCCAGAGCTTCCCTATCCCGGAAGGGTACGTATTTCGACGGGCTGTATCTAAAGTCTTCCATTTTCCTTCTCCTTGCTAGGTTATCATTTGCCAAGTTTTCTCAAACAAGATACTCCCGGTACTTTTTTATACAATGCTCTATTCGATCTTTATCTTCTTTCCCGAGAGCATTTCTCTGGGACGGAACCAATGTTTTAGAAGAAGAAAATATTCCCAAACACTGCAAAGCGTACTTCTGCCCCACCCAGACGGTATGCAGGTCATTACCGTAGATACCGTTAAATATCTCAATCATTATCTCCTGGTATCCCCTCGCCCGTTCAAAATCTTCTTTATCAACGGCAGCAGCGATCATTTTAAATAATTTCGCACCGAGGGACGCCATTCCCACAAGTGCCCCGTCACAACCCAGGGCTAAGGACTCATCGACTACCCATTCCTGTCCTTCAAAAAGCAGAAAATCCTGCTGCTGCCTTAGAATAAGCAATTCCTTTCTTGTTTTCAGACTATTGGAGGAGTTTTTTACACCGGTAATATTCGGGTGGACAAAAAGATCAGCAAACTGTTCTTTGGAAAAGGTAATCCCATTGGTCACGGGAACATAGTACAGATAAACAGGTTTAGAGGAAAAATCCGCAATTTCTTTCATATAGCCAACGGGATCTTCCGGTTTTGCCCAACCTCCGGGCAGCTGAACGGCAAAAGAACTGCAGTTATATTTTGAACAATTCTCGATATTTTCAAGAATTCCATCAAATCCTGATGAATGGACTCCGGCGATAATTTCCGCTCTGTCGCCTATGATACTGACGGCCGTTTCCAGCAGTTCCAGTTTCATACGGTTACTCTGAACGGCCCATTCTCCCATTGTTCCCAGAAAGAAAAATCCCTCAATGCCCATTCCAAGATTAAATTCCAAAAGGCGCTCCAGCGATTTTACATCGAGGGTTCCTTTGTCGGTAAAGGGTGTGATTGAAGCTGAATAAATTTTTTTCAAGCCGACTGTCCTCCCGATCATACTTCCCGGAATTTTGTCCAGCGGATACCAAAAATACCGTCTTCTCTGCACCAATGAACCGACAAATAAACATTTTTTTAGATGGCAATAGCCGACGGCAACCCGAAGGCGAAGTCATCAAAAGCTACGATTCCGCTCGTTTTTTCGGTATCTGCGTTTCTCCTGGCACGGGCATCCCATAATAGAGACTCGTACTCGAACTT
>SDBT01011665.1_pt1 | contig 14131 bp, 19 predicted proteins | sample 2277101 | NCBI WGS metagenome assembly SDBT01 (sample SAMN10404973, study PRJNA504765) | marine sediment metagenome | isolation source: marine sediment core GS10_PC15, 103 cmbsf | place: Arctic Ocean: Southern Knipovich Ridge | collected 2010 | reverse complement strand
TACCAGATCCGTCAAGAAAAGTGTGGACATTCTGGGACAAATATAGTTAACTGTAGAAAAAATGGTAAAAAGGAGGAACGCATGGCTGCTCATAAAAAACCTGTAAGTTTAAAAGTGGCAGAAGGAACATATCGTAAAGACAGGGACGGTGATGCCGATCCTGACAAAACCGAGCATGAAATTGTCGAAATCCGGAAACCAAGTTATTTACAAGAGGATGATGCGATTGCAAACTGGAATAGAATCCTTCCCCTCATGCAAGAGAGCGGATTGACCTCAGGGTTGGATGCAGACCAGTTGGCCAGGTACTGTATAGTCCTTGCCAGGTACGCTGAGGCAGAAAAGAATATTGCTATCGAGGGTGCAGTAATCTTGGTTATGGTCGAAAGTGCATCCAATAATCGGGACTGGTCCAAGAAACCTGATGCAGATGCTGCCGGTCCACCATTGAAAACTTATTCGAAACCCAAAAGGAATCCATGGGTAGCGATCTCCAAGGATTGTTCCATGGAGTTGAGACAATACGAAAAGTCGATGAGGATGACCCTGGAGAGTAATCCTGGTCTTCATTCGGCAAAGAAGAAAAAGGCCAAGAAGGGTAAAGGTGTAAGCCGGTTTTTTGATGACGATTGATAGATTGTCTATAATGAATTTAGTGGGAGGGTACCATGTCAAGAACGAGGAAAAAGTCTAAACCATTTTATAATGGAAAGGGAGGGAGAAAATTGGAGAGTACACCACGGAAAAAGAGTGTCAGTATCAACCTTGACCAGTGTGAGCAGATAGCATGTGTCTGCGGTTGCAAGGTATTCCAAAAGGCGGTAGTCTCTTATAGGGTGTCAGCAATCCTGAGTCCTACCGGTAAGGCTGAAGTTATCAACCAGGAGATTGTTGTGTGTATTTTGTGCAATAAACCGGTGATCAAGAGTGAGGCTGAGAGGGAGGCTACTGATTCGGAAGTCCCGGATGTCCCTGGTGATGGGGAGGCCGATGGAGAAAGTGATCCAGAAAATGATCCATTACCAGACACTGAGAGTCGTAAAACAATTGAGTGTCCGAATTGTTCCAGGTCTCTCCTTATACGTTTGACCACTGAAGGTTGGCATGGTGAGTGTTTGTGCGGTAAGAAATATTTCCAACCAGTGTCCGATGGAAACTGAAGATAAACCCATCAAAGTCGAAATTGGTAATGTGATTATTTTCTCCAGTCCAGATGTGTTGATAGCACTTGGACTGAAATTAAAGGAATCATACAAGGTGGACTAAAGGGACAGGTGAATCATGATTAGATACGGAAAAGAACTGATAGCCGACATGCATAATTGTTACAATCATAAATTCAATCGTGAGTCTTTAGAAGAGTTTTTCGATGGACTCTGCACTTTAGTTCAATTAGACAGATAACTATCAGACAGATAGACAACTATAGACAGATAGAAAAGGAGGTACTATGTTTTTGAAAGTCATACGCAGAGCGCCACATCATAAAGAGCCTTACGAGTCTCTGTATGAAGGAAGAACAATTCATACTCATTGGAATCATGGAAAGCAAAAGGATCTGCTTTTTATTGTGGAGCAAACTTCAGATTTTGGGGTGCCACATGAACCGATTGAGGTGTTGATTAACGATGGTGTGAAAGTTCAGATATACATAATGAGTGATAAAGGCAAAACGATTGAGTGTATAGAATACAACCCAGATAGAAAGGGATAATCCATTGTCTGATAGTTATCTGATTTATACAGGAACATCATATTTGTGAAAACATTCCCCAATAGAAAAGCCTCCAACGATCGAGCCACCCAATACTGTATAGACGTTATCGATGGTATCATAGTAGCCGGTCCCCATGTTAGAGACGCAGCACAGCGCCATATGGGAGATCTGGTACATGCTGGCGATCGTGGATACTACTATGATGAGTATAGCGCATCTGAGAATATTGCGTTCTTCGAAGAATGTCTCCTACTAAATAGTGGAGGATATGAAGGTAAGCCATTTTTACTTTTCCCATGGGAAGCATTTCTTATAGGGTCTATTTTCGGTTGGAAGAGAGAATCTGATAAAACAAGAAGGTTTAGGACTGCTTATATTGAGACGGCCAAGGGTACAGGTAAGAGCCCGATTGCGGGGGGAATTGGAATAAAAGGACTATGTGCAGATGGAGAACCGAGGGCTCAGATATATGCAGCAGCGACCAAACGTGACCAAGCAATGGTGGTTTTCAGGAATGCTGTAGCTTTCTATGAACAGTCTCCGGAACTACAGAAACGGTTAACATCTTCAGGCGTTGGTGAGAAGTGCTGGAACCTTGCTCACCTTGAAAGTGGATCATTCTTTCGTGTGATATCATCTGAGAAAATGGGAATATCTGGTCTACTACCCCATATGGCTATACTGGATGAAATACATGAGCATCCAGATGGTACTGTAATTGAGATGCTTAGGGCAGGATTTAAGTCGAGGAGTCAGCCGCTTGCTTTTCTCATCACAAATTCTGGCCACGATATGACATCTATTTGTAGAGAGTATCATGATCTTGGTGTAAAGATTGTATCTCCTTTGCATCCTGATGAAAATGACGAGTTCTTTGCTTTCATATGTTCTCTTGATGAAGAGGACTTTGTAGGGGAAGATGGTGAAGAGGATGACCACTATCTATACGATGAGTCTTTGTGGCCGAAAGTTGGTCCTTCCCTTCCTTATGGAATCCCAGGGTACGAGTATACCCGTTCCCAGGTCAAAGAAGCTGAAGGTCTGCCATCTAAGATGTCAACTGTAAAGAGGTTAAATTTTTGCGTGTGGACAGAATCTGAAAACCCAGCGATTTCGAAAGAAGTATGGATGGCATGCCAGGACAAAGATTATCCAGATGAGATTCTTTATAACAGACGTTGCTGGGGTGGACTCGATCTATCTGCGGTAAAGGATTTGACTGCATTCGCATTGCTGTTTGAGCCTGGTTACATGAATATGGAAAAGGTGGATGGAGTCTGGATAGATTCTGGTTCACCAGTTTTTGATCCATATTGGAGGATTAAAGTTTGGTTCTGGGTACCGGGGATAGGGTTAAGACGAAAGGTAGAGGTTGACAAGGTTCCGTACATTGTTTGGAGAGATGCTGGTTATATCAATGCAATCAACAGGAAGACTATCGAGTATGATTTTGTTTCTACTGATATAGTAGATATTTGTAATACCTTCAACCCGGAGCTTCTTGCTTTTGATAGGTGGGGTAAAAAGTATTTCGATCAAGCTGTAGATCGACTTGGGTTGGTTCTGCCAGAGATGGTTGAATTTGGACAGGGCTATAAATCTATGGGACCTGCAGTAAAGATATTCGAAACAAAGTTAAACGAGGGAGAATTCAGACATGATGGGAATCCCTGTCTAACTGCGTGTGCTGCAAATGTTGTTGCAGACGAAGATCCCACTCTAGCAAAGAAGTATGACAAAAAGAAATCCACAGGTCGTATAGATGGAATCATTGCGATCGTTATGGGGTGTGGAATAATGCAAGACGCACCGAATGCAATAAACATATACGATGATAACCGGTTAATTACTTAGGGAGGACCAAATTAATTACTTAGGGAGGACCAAATGGCAAACGGCAATTCAATTAACTCTATGGAAAACGATGATGATGAAATTGTATTTGTCAGATGGGGTGAGATCTCATCATATCTTGGTGTCAGTAACAAGACTGCAGTAAGATACGCCCAGGACAAGGGGCTAACCGTTCACAGAGATCCTGCAGGACACCCCTGGATAACAAAGGCAGAGATAGACGCCTGGAGGAGAAGAGGAGCGTAGGGGTAATCTGTAGACAATAACTGTACCAATCCAAACTTAGTTTATGCCATTTAATGGCAGATTCTACCACTTCCTGTGTAATATCAAAGATCCTTCCGAACGATAAAAATCCAAAAGTTATACATAATCTATTAATATCCACTTTTGTCTTATCCTGTCCGTTGACAATATGCATATATCTGGGTAATAATTGCCAATAGTAGGTTTTTGTAGCCATATTTGAGCTATTTGGGACAAATGGGACAAAAGATCAGGATATGGGACATGTGATTAAGATATTTAAAACAATCTACGGAATGCCTAGAAGATTTTTCGTATCACTTTTCAATGTATTCGGTGTGAGGGAATGTGCGATTATCATGGGACTGTCTATGTTGGGATATGGACTCTACCTATACAAACCGTGGGTAAGCTTTTCCGTATGCGGTGTTTTGATCTTGGTTGGCGGTCTATATATGTCTGAAAAGGATAGTTGATGGGGTTCTTGAGGGGCTTAAAACCAAAAGCACTTACCAGCCAGGAGCTATCCGACATATGGCTTACCGCATTCGGGGCAGGTACAACCGCGACTGGCCTGGCAGTAACCAATGCAAATGCTATGAGGGCGATGGCGGTTCAATCATGTGTTACTATAATATCAAATGCGTTTGGGATGTTACCTTGCCACTTGAAACAGAAGACAGAGAATCGACGCAGGAATGCAGATGAGAAAAGATTATTCTCCCTGTTATTGGATCAGCCGAATGAGTATCTTACTGCAGATAAATTCTGGGGGATGAGTGCAGCACATATCAAACTACAAGGCAATTTCTATTCACTCATTTCACAGGTTGGCGATAGAGAGATAAGAGAGCTTATTCCCTTGGCTTACGGATCTGTAGAAGATGTCATTTTGTCTAGCGATTCTAAACTGTTTTATAAAGTACGTAGACCGGACAAATCTGGCCAAGTTGATACGATCCCAGGAAATAAAGTTATGCATATTAGGGGTCTGACATTAAATGGTTTTTCAGGCATAAATCCTATAGCACATGCTAGGGAATCCATAGGGATAACTCTTGCCACTGAAAAGCATGCTGGAAAACTATTTTCTCATGGTACCAATATTGGTGGTGTCCTCTCGATGCCACCGGGTCAATTTTTCAAGGAGCGTGGAAAGGCAAAAGAGTTCCTTGATGATTTCAATGCAAATTACTCTTCAGTAGAAAACTCCCACAAGGCAGCACTTCTCGAAAATGGTGTAACCTGGACAAAGATGGGAATGACATCAGTTGATTCACAATTCTTAGAGGCCAGGAATTACCAGCGCCAAGAAATTGTCCAGTTATTTTTTGGTATTCCACTCGGAATGATGACCACTGGTGATAAAGTCGCAACATTCGCAAGTTCCGGAAATTTCTCCCAGGACTTCGTTACCTACTGCTTACAGCCATTGAGTGTTGGTGGTGAGAAAGAAATCAGGCGAAGTCTTCTTAATGGCACGGAAAAAGACACTGGATTTTATGCAAAATTCGAATTGGGTTCACTCTTGAGGGGTGATTTCAAGGAACAAATGGAGTCTTTCAAGGATGCAATCAATACTGAAATTCTCAGTCCAAATGAAGTTCGTGAGTTGATGGATATAAACCCATATGATGGTGGTGACGAATACAGGACAAGGACATCAACAGTTAGTCCTGATTCCGATGATTCTGCAGGTTCTGTCGATACTAACATTGACGATTTATAGGGGGACCACATGAGATTAGCATATAGGAATCAATTGAATGCAAAGATCATTGCCGAGCATTATCAGAAACCCCTCGATAAGCCTGAATGGTACTCAATAACCGATGCCGATGATGATGGACCTGCTGAACTATTCATATACGATTACATTGGATGGCCCTACAACGATGCCCTTGAGGTCGTAAACTGGCTATCTTCAATAAAGGATACACCTGTCTTGGCTCGGATAAACTCCCCCGGTGGTGATGTATGGGATGGTACTGCTATCCTTAATGCTATAGCATCTCATCCTGCAGGTGTAACAACCAGGGTAGAGAGTGTAGCAGCATCTATGGCATCGGCGATTGCTATGGGAGGCAAGAGGGTACAAGCATACGAGAATACCCTAATGATGATCCACAATTCGTCCACATTCGCTGGTGGTAACAAGGCAGAGTTTATCGAGATCGCAGATTTTCTCGGCAAGGTAGATGAAAACCTTGTCAAAGCTTACACATCCAGAACTTCACTTGGTAAAAAGAAGATTAGGGAAATGATGGATGCTGAAACATGGATCAATGCTAAGGATATGAAATCTGATAGTTTCATAGATGAGATTATCGATATTGGTAGTCCAACAAAGGCAGAATTCAATTTGTCCATGTTTGCAAATGTTCCAGATGGTGCAACTTCGTATACCGGTTCACCTACAATAAGAGATATTGAGAGGGCCTTGCGGGATGCTGGGGTCTCTAAGAAAAAGGCACAGTCTGTTCTGGCGGGATGCCGGGACCAGTTGGGAATACTGGACGATCCTGATGCCAATGATGAAATGGAGATAGCGAACGAAGAAATACTGAGCGAGTTGGATAAGGTATTGTCAATTTTCCAATCACGATAACATTTAACATGTAATTCAACAGGCAAGGAGGACATTATGGACGCAGATTTGAAATTAAGCATTGAGGCACTTGGTCATGCATTTGAAGAATTCAAAGTCGATAACGATGCAAGGCTTAAGTTGGTTGAAGACAATAAGCACGTCGATCCTGTATTGCTGGAGAAAATCGACAGGATCAATACCGATATGACTGCCATCATGCAGATGAAGACTCAGCTTGAAGACCTTGAAAACGCGATGGGACGGATGGAATTGCCGGGTCATGAAGGACAATCTGCAGAACAGACGAATGCCCTAAAGGAACATGCAGCCGCATTCTCGAAGTGGTTCCGGAAGGGTGGGGATGCGAATTTCGAGGCCATGAAAGAGCTTGAGATCAAGGCCAGTTTGTCTACCCTAGATGATCCCAACGGTGGGTTCTTGATTGCCCCCCCAGAGTTCGACCAGGCCATCGATCGTGTCGCTGGGACTCTCTCTGCCATGCGTAGGCTTGCTACTGTAAGAACTATTGGGGTTGACACTTTCAAGAAACTGGTCAATCAGGGTGGTACCACTTCAGGGTGGGTTGCCGAGAAAGAGTCCAGAACAGAGACTGATACCCCAACCATCCGGGAAATCGAAATCAACATGAAGGAAATCTATGCTGAGCCTGGTGCGACCCAGATCTCCCTTGACGATTCCTTTATGGATCTTGCGAACTGGTTGGCCGATGAAGTGTCCATCGAATTCGACGAAGAAGAGGGTACCGCTTTTATTACCGGTGATGGTGTCAAGCGGCCCCATGGAATTGCTGCCTACTCCAAGGTTGCAAATGCAAGTTACGCTTGGGGAAAAACCGGTTTCATTACGAGTGGTAGCGCATCGAACTTGACAGATCTTGACGCCCTGATTGCACTGCAGCATGCTTTAAAGCCCAGATACAGGGGTGGTGCAACCTTCCTGATGAATGACAGTACATCAGAGGTTATCCGGAAACTCAAAGATGGTGACGGAAACTACATCTGGAGACCGGGCCTGATGCTGGGTCAACCGGATGTTCTGCTCGGCAAGCCCATTGATTACGATGACAATGTTGCTTCGATTTCTGCCGGTACATTCCCGATTATCTACGCGAATTTCAAGAGGGCTTACTTGGTCCTCGATCGTATGGGTATCCGTATTCTGAGAGATCCTTACACCAGTAAGGGAAATGTACTTTTTTATACCACAAAGCGGGTTAGTGGTGGTATCGTAATGTATGAGGCCGTCAAACTGTTGAAGATATCTGCATAGTTTACCGTCTTCTTCTGTTTGTATGTAAAAATTGAACGGGGCCTATAAATGGTCCTATCAAAGATAACAAGGAGGTTTCCAAATGAAAGATCTTCAAAACAGTTTGGTTGGAATCGGGATTCTCGATCCCGTAGACATTTCCGCGACAGCAGTTCATACGGATATCGATCTGCAGGGGTTCAATTCAGTCGTATTGTGTATCTATGCTGGTCTTGATGCAGGTTCTGGCCTGAGTTCCAGTCACAAGTTGGTATTTACGCTTGCAGACAGCCCCGATGGTTCTACCTATACCGCAGTCACATCGGACGATATGATCGGTGTCACGGTCACGGGTGGCATCATTCTTACCATCGACGCCGTAGGCGAGGACAATACCTTGTACCAGTTTGGTTATGTTGGGGGCGATAGATATCTCCAGTTGACATACACCGAGACCGGTACCGTATCCATGCCGATGGCGGTCTGGATTGAGAAGAGTGATGGACAGGATAAGCCTGTAATTTCATAAATTGTAAATCGATTCCTTAAATGGATACTCCTTCGCAGTCTGATTTAACCATTGGATTGTGGAGGGGGCAACCAATCGACGGAGGTACGAAGAAATGGTAGCGAACTTGACCTATGTTCCGAAAACTTACAGACGTGCTGGTGGCGATGAGAGCATTATCGCAGATGGTGGAAAACTTATTGTCGAGCCTGGTGGACAGATTATTGATGAGTCTGGAACGGCTGCTGGGGAGGGCCTGTCTCCGCTTATCTGGGGTGATTGTCCAAGGTATCAGATGCTTATCGATCCTACTCTGGGTCACTTTATCGGTGACGATTTCGTTCAGTCTAATTCCAACAGTTTCACAACCGCAGAAGAATATGTTTTATCCGGTACGGGTGGTACGTTTGAGCATGTTGCAGCAGATCCAGACGGTATCGCATTGGTGGATGCTCAAGCAACAAACAATCAAGAAGCCTGTGTCAATGCTGCCCTCGGAGTTGGGTGCATAAAGCTTGATGCTTCTACGAATTGGTGGTTTGAAGCAAGGGTAAAGATGAATCAGATTGCCACATCGCAGGGAGTCTTTGTCGGGCTTATCGAAGATAGTATAACGATGGGTACCGATTTTATGACCGATGACACCATGGTACTGAAGGTCCAGGACATGATCGGCTTCCAGGTTATAGCGGCTACGGATATAGCAGCGGTTATTCAGTCGATGATGATCCTTAGTGCCAGGGTTGCGGTAAATGCAACTGTACATACTGCTGAAGTTGCATTCGTTAAGCTGGGTATGAAGAGTGTTTCTGGAACTGTGACATTCTTTGTGGATGGTGTCGCAGATTCCACAACCGTTGATTCCGATGCTACCAATTTCCCCCTGGACAAGTATGTTGTCCCTGCATTTGCTACAAAGTGCGGTGACAATAACGAAAATACTCTCAGTGTTGACTGGTGGTACGCTGCTCAACTGAGATAACCTTTACCTGAGATAACCCTTATCCTGTTGTATTATGGAGGTATAATATGAGGCATTTATTCTTGTGTGTGGATTGTGGAGAATCGTTTGAGAAGACTGATGCGAATACTTCATGTCCTGATTGTGTGAAGAAAGCAGCGGATCAACCGGAGAAATCCAAGTCGAGCAAGAGGGGTGGTACAAGATCTCAGGGTCCAAGGGCCGGAGGTAACAGCTAATGGCCATCCAGAGTGCAGATGGGACCGGCAAAAGGCTCCAATGTTTATCATCAGACGATAAGCCCATGACCCGTGCTGCCGGTGTTGATGTCGAGAATGGAACAACAATCCATATCGTTGACACTGGCGAGGTCTATGTCTTCCACGATGGCGGCTGGGAACCTGACAGACGTTTGATTTACGCATTGAGCATATAGACTATATTATAACTTAATCCAGAAATTAGGAGGTTATTATGTACGGAAGAAATTCAAGCGGGGTTATGGCTCCACCGTTAATCGATGATGATCGTAGACTCGTTGTTGTTGGTGGCGGTGGTGAACTTGCACAGGCTGCTCTGGAAGGTAGACTGTTTTCGGTTGCCAACCAGACCAATGTGACAACTACTGCAGAACTTCAAACCACATGGACCGGTTTGGGGGTCGGAAACCCAGCAATAAGTGGTAAGAATTATATCTTCCACGAATTCTCATGGGGTCAAGAAGTTGTCCTGAACACTGAAGGTGTGATTGGGCTTATGATCGGTGCTGTGGGTACAATGGCCCAGGTTATTACTCCAAGGGCTGGTCTATACGGTTCTGAGATAACAACAGCCCTGGCAGACGATGATGCGACAATAGGTACGCCAATATTTATTAAGCCTTGCGGTAGCTCCATGGAAGGTACGATTGGTACGGTTCCGAGTCTCGGACCGAATATTATCGACTTGAGGGGTAGTATAATTATTCCCCCTGGTCAGGCACTTCTGTCTTACACATTCGCAGTCCAGACATCATCTATTCAGTTTGGATATGTATGGGAAGAGGTAGACGTTTAAGATCTTTGCTTGATTTTACTATCGATTTTATATGGATACCTATATATTGAGAATGTAATTGATAATGTAGGAGTATCCCACAAAGGGTGATAACTATGTCAATTCTAAAAAGTTTCTTCACTCAAATTTTGAGATCTGGTAGGATTTCAATAGTTGCGTCTGCTTCTGGTGGTTATGAAGTTCCTTCTTGGGTTGGTCCTGCACAGTTTGCCCTTGATACCGGAACTGGTGCCATAGCTTTCACATTAGACCCAATGCGAGATTGGCAGCTTGAGAGTATTGGTATCTTGTTATCGGCTGTTGGTGGCGCTGGGAATCTCACAGCTACTTTGGATCATGTGGCTGGATCTGCATTTGATAGACTCATACATGTAGTTGATATGACATCAAGGACCAGTTATGAATATAGGCCAGAGCGTCCAATGGAATTCCAGAAAGGTACGAGTATGGATTTTGTATGGGCCAATGGTAGCGGAAGAACGTATGGGCTTGAAATTGTATGGAAGCTACGTTAATCAACCGAAAGCTAAGCTGGGAAATTAAGTTGGGAGGATTCGAATGAAAAGAATTCCGATATTGTCTATATTGGTATCATCTATATTTATCTTATCACTTCTATGCGGTGTTGCCTGGGGAGAGGTTATTTCGGATGGTATACCCCAAGAACCTTCTACTGCTATTACTGGTGGGACTATTGCAAATGTCACAATAGACAATTCTGTTATCGGTGGAACAACACCTGCTGCTGGTACGTTTGACCCTGTAAAGATCACAGATACAGACGATAGCGATGCGTTGTCTATTATCTGGAACGAAGATGACAGTGCCGCAAGAACGATCAATCTCAAGGTGAACTCCGGGGACAGAACTCTTGACCTCAGTGAAAATCTCACCGTTGGTGGTGGCACAGATGTCACAATAACTGCCACTGGAGCCGCTGGAAGTGTGACTCTTACCAAGCAAACACTTGAGATCGAAGGTGAAGGGACTACTACACAACTCACGAAGATAGCTAACGCGAATAACGCGGCCGCTACATTGACTATTGAAGGTACGAGCGCAGTAGCCGGGCAGGACACGACATCCGATGCTTCGCCTACATTTACAGCTCTAAACCTCATCGGGGATTCAAATCAGATCGTGCTTGATTCAGATGCCGGGGCCGGAGTTACCACGACAATCACTGACTCAGCTACAGCGGCAAGGGTTATCACAATCCCAGATGCCACGGACACTCTTGTCGGTAAAGCAACAACGGACACGTTCACGAACAAGACAATTGACACGGCAGGCACGGGTAATTCAATTCAGCTTGGAGGTGCTGCTATTGCAATCACGAGTGTTGCTGTTGACCAGCATTTAGGGTTTGATGGTACGAACTGGGTTAATCTTCCGGATTCCGTTATTACCGGGGGTGGGGGCGTACACTTTTATTTGGATGACTCATCTATAATTGCCACAGGAGCGAATAATGATAATGCACTAAACTCACTTACCAAAGAACCAGCAGGCGGCTCAGAGGTTGTCGAGGCAATTTCTGTTGCTAGCAATACAGTCCTAAAGGAAGCCCATCTATATAATACCGTGCTTGGTTCAACATCGATCGAGGCGGGTCAATGGGTGTTTGACACCTACGCTTCTGTCTCGGCAACCACTGGCGGCAGGGTTTCATCTATCACACGTAATATTTATCACGTGGTTGTGGATGCATCAACAATAACCACGACAGGTTCAGGAACGTCCAGGACGGCAACGGCGGCAGGCGGGACTCCATTTGTGTCCGGTGATGCGAATGCCACTGAGTCTCTTGCTGGATTTGTGCAGACTCCTCAAGGACTTTATCAGATAACCGCTTTTTCATCTGGGACTGTGGTAACAATCACCACTCCATCTGGGTATACCAACGAGGTCGGAGTGGCCTTTAATACTTGGAAATATAAGTTTGGTACGTCAACGGGCACAATTACAGCCCTAACAACAAATTATTTACTTTATGAAACAACTTCTATCCAAGCTGCAATTACTATTGTGGCTACAGATAAACTTGGTGAAATCATATTTGGCGTGAGTAATAATACAACCACTGTAAATTATACGCATAATGGGACAGATCATTACTCGCATTTTACGTCGCCTCTACTTCTACGACATAACGATTTAGCTGGACTTAACGCTGGCGATTTTCAGCATATGACCGCTGCTGAGGATACGGGGACCGGAACGGGTGTGTTTGTCAGAGCCAATACCCCAACGCTTGTTACCCCAGAAATCGGAGCAGCCACAGGAACCAGTCTCGCCACCTCAGCAGCCATCCCCCTGTTACTCACCAACGGCGAACTGGTAAGTGTAGCACTCACGAGCCAAACAACTGGCCCAGCCACGATAACCATTCCGGATTTTGCTTCGGTTGCGGATACGTTTGTTTTCAAGACAAAATCTGAGACTCTGAGCAATAAGACGTTTGTGGCTCCGGTCCTTGGAGCAGCGACAGCAACATCTATAAACAAAGTGGCAATTACAGCTCCAGCAACATCGGCAACCCTCACGATATTAGACGGTAAAACCCTCACGGCAAACAACTCTTTGGTTATGGCCGGAACCGACGGTACGACAATGACGTTCCCTTCAACCTCTGCGACAGTGGCCAGAACAGATGCGGGGCAGACATTTACTGGCGTTAATGTAATGACCTCACCAGAACTCGCCGGGACTGTTAATCTGAGCGGAGGGCAGATTGCATTTCCTTCAACACAATCAGCGAGCGCAGACACAAACACGCTTGATGATTATGAAGAAGGCACATACACGATTACAGTGACTTGTGCCATAAGTGGAACGGTTACGCTTAACAGCTCTCTTGACATGGCTTCTTATGTGAAAATTGGGAGGCTTATTCATATTCAGGGTTTTGCCCTTGTATCGTCAGTTTCATCACCTGTTGGCAGTGCACAAATAAACCTACCCTTCACTGCGGATAATCCAGCGGAGGACGCTGGAATTTCAGTCGGCTCTGTATTGATTTCAGGAATTGGTTTTGCGTCTGATTCTTATATACAGGCGGGACTTAGTGACGGTGCTACATTCTTCACGCTTCAAGAGTCAACAAATTCGGGAGGATTAGGCGATATTGACTGTAGTGTACTCGGTGGCGCTGATCAATTTCGTTTTGGTATAACCTATATAACAGATGGATAAATATTCGAAAGGATAAGTAAAATGAAAAAGTTCTTATTGATAAGCATTATTATGTTATCGTCTTTTGTTTTTGCTCAAGATGTAGTGTTCATAGAAAAATCAACCTATCAAGTTACTGTATCAGAGTTTGGAACTGTGGATGTTCGACGAACAACGAGAATTTATAGGAACGGTTTAAAAATATCCAAACGGCATACAGATAGACACATATTCGTACCAGGCAGTAGTTTGGTGCAACTTGAAATTCTTGTAGCTGCGGGAATAGATCATGACAAAGAGGTGGCCAGAATTAAAGCTATTGCCCTTGCCGCTTGGACACCGGAGGTAATGGCTGCTCACGCCACACGGTCGGTGGGAAGTAAGGCAGAACTGAAAGATCAATAAACGGAGGCAAAGAGAATGCCAAACCCAAACGGACCTGAGCGGAGAAAGATATTACAGAGCGGAATTGAGCCCGATGTATTCCAAAAAAACGGCACAGGAAGAACAGAACAGGCACTATGCCAAAAGATAATTTCATTCGTCGCGATCAACAACTATGGAGCGGTCGGTAAGAAATGAAAGGGATTCTCATAATAGCATCGATGGCGCTTATCGTAATGGGGTGCGCCACGGCAGACGTCATTGTTAAAATCGACGGACATCCTGTCGTGAAAGTTGAAGGAAACGCGCCTGGCCGCACGGTCGCATACGTCGGTAACGGTGTGACCATTACTGTCACAGACTCTCGCACGC
>SDBT01011664.1_pt1 | contig 14131 bp, 13 predicted proteins | sample 2277101 | NCBI WGS metagenome assembly SDBT01 (sample SAMN10404973, study PRJNA504765) | marine sediment metagenome | isolation source: marine sediment core GS10_PC15, 103 cmbsf | place: Arctic Ocean: Southern Knipovich Ridge | collected 2010 | reverse complement strand
CGCGTGCCGTTGACGCGGGTCGGGTTGTACTGGTTGACGTTGTTCACCGAGATGCTGCGGATGTTGCTGCCGTCGGCCTCCATCACGTGCAGCGTATCGACGCCCGAGTTGAAGCAGGGCACCAGCGCCATGGCCCGGGTGGAGGTGAACACGATCCGCCCGTCGGGCAGGTAGCAAGGGGTGACGTCGTGATGGCCCTTGCCGTAACGGTTCTCCTGCGGCTGCTTGGTGCAATCGCAATCGGGATCGGTCAACTGCCGCAAGCCGGTGCCGTCAATGCCGATCTCGCAGATTCGCGTGTGGCCGTGCTGCTTGCCCTTGAAGGCGAACAGCACGCGCCGGGCGTCCCAGGAGATTTCCGGATCGCGGTAGACGCCCGGGCCGAGTGTTTCCTTGGTATCGGGATCGATGACCGCGCGGATGCGACGTTGCTCGGGCGGGTCGGCCGGGTTCTCGATCACGTAGATGCCGCCGCCTGGCCGCCATGTGATGTATTCGTCGTAGATGTGCGGGGACTGGTAGGCATGGCGTTTGACGAACAGCAGCGGCGCGTCGAGCAGATGGATCAGGCTCTTTTCGGCGGCCGGTTGCGTGGCGGGTGTTTCGGCGGCAGTCGTCGGCGAACACCAGGCCACCACGGCGGCCAAGGAAAAACAGATTGCAGCGAGAATAGGTTTTCGTGCGATGCTCACGGGACGCTCCTTTCGGGGGGAAGGCGTGGGATTCACATGTATTATGACACAATAGGCGCCCGCGTGGCAATCCTGGCCGCTTGCGGCTTCGCAGTTTCTCGCACGGGTTCGTAGTGACCCGATTCATCTGGTTTAGAACTCGTAAATGAATAACTTCCGGGTTTCGGAGTTCAGTCGTTTAGCCTCCGCCGGTACGGCGGTGAGATTGGAAACCGTGGTCCTCACCGCCGTACCGGCGGCGGCTAAACGATTTGGGGAAGTTATTCCTTTGCGAGTTCTTGGCATTCTGTCGCCAACCACTTGCCGAGCGTATTACACTGGACATCCACCGTCAAATAGTAGAACATGGGGCATGGTTCACTCCGACTTCGATATTGATGGTCTGGCCGTCTATCTGCACCTCACCCCCCAACAGGTGGTGCGGCTCGCCGACCGCGACAATATCCCGGGTCGCAAGGTCGCCGGGCAATGGCGGTTTTCACGGGCGGAAATCCATCATTGGCTCGAAGAGCGGATCGGAATTTCCGACGAGGATGGACTGGTTAAAGTGGAAGGCGTGCTCGATCGTTCGGCCGGGGCCGAGAAGCAGGAAGAAGTCTGCATCGCCGAGTTGCTGCCGATCGAGGCCGTCGCCGTGCCGTTGCTCGCCCGAACGCGGAATTCAGTGATTACGAAGATGATCGATCTGGCGGCCGGGACCGGCTGGCTTTGGGACCCGCCAAAGATGGCCGAGGCGGTGCGCAGTCGCGAAGAGATGCAGTCGACGGCGTTGGAAAACGGCGTGGCGTTGATGCACCCGCGACGGCCGATGCCGCGGATCCTCGAGCGGCCGCTGCTGGCGTTGGGGCGAACCGGCACAGACATCCCGTTCGGTGCCGGGGCGCCGATGACGGACATATTTTTCCTGGTCTGTTCGGCCGACGACCGGGGGCACTTACGGACACTGGCCCGGCTCAGCCGCGTGCTGGCGTCGCCCGGGTTCCTTACCGCTTTGCGTGACGTCGCCGACGCGGAGGCTGCCCGGCAGTTGATTATCGAGACCGAGAATGAGTTGTAGGATGTGACAAACGTGTCGGAACTTACCATCCTCTTGATCGGCAATACGGATCGGCGCGAGTTTCGCCGCGCGCGGGAGGCGCTCTCTGCGGCCGGTCGGGTCACGAGCGTGGCCGAGGCAGACTCGGCCGAGGCGTCGCTGGCCGACGGCAAAATCGTGCCGGACGTGATCGCGATTGCGCAGGCGCATCCGGCCCAGTTTCCGCACGCGATGCTACAACGGCTGCGGCAATTGGCCCCGCTGGCGCCGCTGGTCGTGCTGGCAGGCAGTTGGTGCGAGGGAGAGATGCGCAGCGGCAACCCGTTGCCCGGCGCCATTCGCGTCTATTGGCACCAGTGGCAGCCGCGTTGCGATCGGCACTTACGCCGCATGCGGCAAGGGCAACGATCGGCGTGGGCCTTGCCCGTCACGGCCACGGAGGAGGAGCGGCTGTTGCTGCAATCGGAAACTGCTGCATCGCAAGGCCGGGGGCTGATTGCGATTGATACGTCGCGGTTCGAGATGGAGGATTGGCTCTCGGCCGCCTGCCGCAGCCGGGGGTATTCGACCGTCTGGCTTCGCCCCCCGCGTCCGGCCCGGGTCAAGGGCGCCGCGGCAGCGATCTTCGACGGCAGCGACTGCCGCGGCAAGGAGTTCGACCGGCTACGGCGGTTGGTCGACACGCTGGCGCCCGCGCCCGTGTTGGCCCTGCTGGATTTCCCCCGAATAGAGGACCACGACCGGGCACTGGCCGCCGGCGCTGCGGCCGTGATCTCCAAACCGGCGCTGGTCGACGATCTGTTCTGGGAGTTGGACCGGGCGTCGAACGTTCGGCCCTAGTCCTCTATCAGGCCTAAGAATTAGGGTTGGGTGGCTGGGGTTGAACCACGAGGAACGAGTGGTGAACCCCCAGTGATTCGGATCTGGGGGCTCGATGCTCGTTCCTCGCATCTCGACCCCAGCCACCCTAAGACTAAGGCTTGACAATGCACTAGGCCAGTTTCCCCAACAGCCACGCCATGTTCTTTGCGAGCGTTTTGACGGTCTCCAATCCCTCCTGATCGCCGGTGACCTCGCCTTTTTCGCGGCCGAAGGCGATGTTCCAGTAGGTCGAGCCGGGGACGATCATCTCGCTAATCAGAAAGAAGTAGTTGAGTTGGGCGACCGTGAAGTTTTGACCCGCCCGGCGAGCCACCACAATCGCCGCACCGGCCTTGCGACGCAGGAAGTTGCCGTTGTAGCGGGAGACGCAGCCAACGCGGTCCAGCAGGGCCATGGTCTCCGGCGTGGCCGAGCCGAAGTAGACGGGCGATCCGATCAGCACGCCGTCGGCCTTGATGAATCGGTCGATCACTCCGTCGAAGGCCGGGTCTTTCTGCACGCAACGGATCGCGTCGCCCTTGGCGCACCCGCCGCAGGCACGGCACGGCTTCACCGGCCGGCCGGTCAGAGAAAGCAGTTCCGTTTCGATTCCTTCCTCAGCGAGCACATCGAGGGCCGTTTGCACGAGGATCTGCGTGTTGCCGTTTTCTCGGGGGCTGCCGGAAATGCCGAGAACTTTCATGTGGTTTTTCCTCCTGCTGCTTCATCTTCCGTGGGATGGATAATGCGAACGGGACGGGCTCGATCCGTGTGCTCCCAGCCGACGCCGCCGCGAACCATGCACTCGCTGCGATAACGGTCGTCTGGGAAGGTGGCGTTCATTGCGTGGATGCTAAACTCGGCGGCGCACAGTCCACCCAGTGCGCCTCACTTATAGCCGCTGTCGAAGTGCCGGTCAACCCCCGAGAAACGGAAGCTCGGGGTATCCGCCCGCCGCCTTCGCAGCTTCCTGGTCATGCGGGACGGATATCGTTAGATTGTAGTAAGGGCTGCTAGGACTCCAGCGCCCATGAAGTATCGAATAGCCGGAGGCTAACAGCCTGCGGGAAAACTGCCTTGTTCCCAAACGCCCCCGGAGGCAGGTTTGCCTCCGGCTATTGTCCGGAGTGATGACCGCCATGCCGACAGAATCGACGGAAGAGACTCGCGGGTCGCGAACGGCGATCTTGGCGTTGCTCGCAGTGGCCGGCTTCCTGATCGCGTTGATCGTGGCCGTGCTCGCTGCTCGGCTGCTCCGCGAGCGAGTGATCCGTCCGGACGATCTTGGCCGGGCGACGACGCAGGCGGATTGGATCGAGCAACTCGTCAGTGGCTCCAGAAAAGGTGGCTCCAGAAAAGGCGGCTCCAGAAAAGGTGGCCCCGACAAGGCGGCTCGGCAGCAGGCGGCTCGGAAGATCGTTGCCATGGGGCCAAAGGCTGTTGTCGCAGCGCTCGACGCAACGACCGACGTGCCCGTGGGTGAGAATCGGCTCCAGCGTTGCCCGGCCGCGATTCGGGCGCTGGCGAGCGTCGGCCCGGAGGCGGTCGAGGCGTTGGCCGACGCGCTGGCGTCGAAGAAGCCGGACGTGCGGGCGGCGGCCGCCAACGTGCTCTGGGAGATGGGGCCCGACGCGGTCGGGGCCGTCGAGCGGCTGGCTGCGGTGGCCGGTGACGAGAATCGCTGGGTCCGTTGGTACGCCCTCGAAACGCTCGGCAAGATCGGCCCGGAGGCGTCGCCGGCCGTCGACGCACTGCTGCCGGTGATCGAACACCCGGACCCTTTGACCCGTCGTCGGGTCGTAGCCGCCCTGGGCCGTATCGGGCCGGGGGCGGTTGCCGCCGTGCCCGCGCTGACCGAAGCCCGTGAGCAGGACAAGGACCGGGACGTTCGCCGGGCGGCGATCTTGGCGTTGTATCAAGTCAACCTGGAGGCGATTGCCGCGGAGTCGGCGGCTGCGGCCAACGAGGAAGTTCGCGAGTTGATCGAGCGGCTATCGGCCGACGACGAGCACGAGAGCGTCTCGGCAGCCAACGCTCTGGCCGAGTTGGGACCGCAGGCAGCCGATGCAGTTCCGGCGTTGGCGTTGGCCCTTAGCCACGAGAACAAGTGGCTCCGCGAGGCCGCCGCCGAGGCGCTCGGTGCGGTAGGCCGGCAGTCGCGACACGTCGCGGCGGCGCTGGAGAAACTCCTCGAAGACAAGGAGCCCGAGGTTCGCGAGGCCGCCCGCAAGGCGCTTGCGAAGATCGGCGGAAGATAGCGACAGGTGCGATTACTCACCGTTGCGCGGGACTGCTTTGCCGCCGGTGATTTTCACATCGGCACGTTGATACACGGCCTTCCCCTTGAGTTTCTTGGCGGGATGTACCAAGCCGAACGTATGTGTCCGTCCGCCGCCCGAGGAGCCGGCCCCACTTCCTTCATACTTCCAATCGTCCTTCTGGAGAAAGACGATGTCGACTCGCCAGATGATGACCGGACGCTTCCTTTCGAGCGAACAGGTCGGGTCAACCAGGTAACGCCAGACGATGTACCATCCCGGATGATCGTAGTGCGATTGCAGTGCCCAAGGTCGCTTGCTCGCCTTGCATTCGAGCGACTGCCGGGGAGACGGTTTGCTTCCGCTGCCCCGCTTCTTCAGATCGGGAAATCGCTGCTGCGCCGTGTCGATATGGCGGCTCTTCTCGTAAACGCTGTTGGTGTCGAGCGCTTTGGCGGCATAGATACCAACCAGCGCACTGAAAACGTTCGCTTGTTCAAAATATATGTCGATCAGATCGGCAAGTTCTCGCTCGACGTATTCGATCGCTTTGCGAATTGCCGTCGTCGTCAGGCCCGCCGGCAACGGCACATCGGCGTTGAAATCATCTTTTTGCACCATTTCCGTTGACCTCGTTCGGCGTAAAGCTTGCCAGTTGGGGGATTGCACGATGCGCGAGATCGAAGTACTCGGGGGCCCTCTCCAAGCCGATACTTTCCAGCCCACAAGCCACCGCGGCCGCGATCGTCGACCCCGAGCCCATGAAGGGATCGAGGATCACGCCCTTTTCCAATGGGAGCGCGGCTCGTACAATCTGCCGAAGAAAATGCTGTGGCTTCAGCGACGGATGCGGCGCGATCTCGCGTTCCTTGCCGCGGGCCGGTGCCGAATGGATCAGATCCTTGAATGGTTCGTCCGCCGAGATGCGACGAAGACCGCCGGTGGCCCACTTCTTCAAGTTGTCCTGCACCCGGCCTTCACAAGGTTTCCGAAACAGCCCCCACGGCTCCCAGCAGGACCGCGGCATCACGGATACGTCGTGAAACTCGTGATGTGCGTTTTTGGGGCGATCCCCCCCACGCAACGTCTGCACCACGCGGATGATCTCGCCACGTTTCTCAAAGCCGGCGGAAATCAGCGGCTCGTAAACGAGATACGAGACCAAAGGATTGGTGGCTATGAAGACGTAGGCGCCGGGGACCAGCACCGGCAAAAGCAATTCGGCAAACGTCGAGAAAAACGACCGTAACGATTCCTTGTCACGTTTGGTCAGCACCGTGAAACGTGGCAGCGGACTCCTCTGGCAACCGTCAAACGACGGAGGGAGCCGCCAGACACCCCCGCGACCGTTTTTCATCTTCTCCAGCTCTTTGGGGGCGTACTCGATGAGACCGTAAGGAGGGTCCGTGTCGACCGCGTTAACGGACCGAGGTGTTCGGGAGCCCAACCACTCAAAGGCATCGCAGCAGTGGATCTCGCAAGGCAGGCTGGCTCCGGCGAAACGGTCGAATAGCGTCCGCTGATCACGGCGTTTCTGATTGGTTGCTCTGCCCATCGTTACCATCCTGATGAGATTGGGCCAACTCGGCTCTGTGATTGTCCACAATTTCGAAGTGTAATGGAATTGTCGCGACTGTCAAGAGGGCTGAGGGCGTCTTAGATCAGCATTCCTGCAATGCATGCGGTCATGAACGCGGCCAGCGCACCGCCGATCATGGAGCGGAAGCCGTAGCGGGCGAAATCCTTGCGGCGGTCCGGGGCCAGGCCGCCGACGCCGCCGATCATCACGCCGATCGAACCGAAGTTGGCGAATCCGCACAGCGCGTAGGTGGCGATTGTGAACGAGCGCGGCGAAAGCGTGTCTTTGTACTCTGTCATCAGACTTCTGTAGGCCACGAACTCGTTGAAGATTGTCTTCTCGCCGATGAGGACACCGACCGCTTGAGCGTCGCCCCACTCCACTCCCATCGTCCACGCCAACGGGGCGCAACACCATCCGAGCATTCGCTCGAGCGTCAAGGGTGCGCCGTTGACCGGCGGCAGCGGCGAGAGAATCCAGTTGACGAAATAGACCAGGGCAATGAAGGCGATCAGCATGGCGACGATGTTCAACACCAGTTTCATGCCTTCGCTAGCGCCGCGGCAGGCCGCGTCGAGCAGGTTGGCGTCGGTCTGCGGCACGTCAATCGTCACCTGCCCCATGGTCGGCGAAGTTTCCGTTTCCGGCACCATAATCTTGGCGATTACCAACGCGGCCGGCGCGGAGATCAACGAGGCCACGGCCAGATGCCCGGCAAGCTGACCGATCAATTTGGCCGGAAGTTCGGCTTCCACCGCAATCCCGACGTAAGCCACCATCGTGCCACCGGTTACCGTCGCCATGCCGCCGGTCATCATCGCCATCAATTCGGAACGGGTCATCGTCGGCAGATACGGCCGGATCATCAGCGGCGCGGTGGTCATGCCCACGAGCACGTTGCCCGCGGCACTTAACGACTCGGATCCCGAGACGCCCATCACGCAGACCATCACCCGGGCCATCAGCTTGACCACGAGTTGCAAGATACCCAGATGGAACAGCACGGCCGTCAGAGTCGAGAAGAAGATCACCGTGGGCATCACCGAGAAGACGAAGTAATGCTCGCGAAAGCCCTCGCCAAACACGAACTCGGCTCCCTTGTCCGAGCAACGAATCAACCCTTGCATCACCACCTCGACGAACTCAAAGACGCGCGCCTTGAGCGGTGTTGCCAACAATATCACCCCCAACAGCACTTGCAGGGCCACGCCGCTGGCGATCAGCCGCCAGTTCATCTTGCGGCGGTTGTCCGAGAGCAGCCATGCGATGCCGAGCATCACCAGCAGGCCGAAGAAACTGATTAGACGTTCCATCCGGGGCGTTCCATATCCGTCGTCAAGGCCGCAATGTCGAAACGGTCAGGCGGTAAAGATACCAGATCGTCGCGGTTCCGGCAACAACTGTCGTAGGACAGGTTTTCAACCTGTCCAGACAGGATGAAATCCTGTCCTACGAAGCGATACGACACCTGATACTGCGCCGATCTTCAGCGGACCCCGGCAAGAATCTCGTCGACAATCTCTTCCTGCGTACGGCCGACGCACTCGACGGTCAGATCGGCGTAGCGCCGGTAGAGGGGATAGCGGTGCTGGAAGATGCCGGCGATAGTTTGTCCCGGGCCAAGCACGATCCCCTGTCCGTTCAGTCCGGCCAACCGGCGTTCCAGAACGGCAAACGGCAGGTCGAGATGGACGACCGGGCCGAGAGATTTTAAGTGTTCGATGGCGGCCGGACCGCATACCACGCTGCCGCCCGCGGCGATCACGTGCTCGCGGAAGTTCAACGCCAAGATGTGCCGCTGCTCGATTCTGACGAATCGCTCGATGCCTTCGGTGTGAATGATCTCGCGAGCCGATCGCTCCTCGGCCACCTGGACCATCAGATCGGTATCGAGGAAACTCCACGCCAGCGCCTTCGCCAGCAAGACGCCGACCGTGCTCTTGCCGGCGCCGGGCATTCCGATCAGAGATATGTTTGCGAAGTTGAACATCTACACATTGTTAGCATATCCGTCCAAGTTTGCAACTTTTTTGCGCCGGAGATTCGACGCGGTTCGATGGGCCGATCGGGCAGCGCCGGCAGAACCTGTAACGATTCTGCGGCTGCGTAAGCCCAGATCCCTCTTGCGGATGGATTGCCGGACCCCATAATGTAAGTACGCGATTTGAGAAATCCACACGGAGAATCGATAGAGTTGGTGAAAACTTCAGCCGCTCCTGGCGGAGTACCGGTGCCTCTTCTCTCTGTACCGAAAAACGAGGTCACCAGGACAAAGGCCGTGAAGTCCCCTGGATTCAACGATGGTGATACCAAACAGGAACAGAAGAGAAGAGGCACTTGAAGGGATCAACAAGAGCGAGAATCTCAGCGACAACGGCCTGCACTACTCGTGGGATTGGGACGACGTGCATTTCGTCGTGCTCGGCATCTACCCGGCCGACGTTCAGAACCCGAAGATTCGGTACAACCCGGTATGGCACGAGGAAGACAAGAAGGCCTTCTACGACGTCGTATCGCGTACAACGTCGTGGCGTACATTTACGGTCACAGCGGGACCGGATTGCGCCAGTGGGCCGATCTATCGCCGATGAAAACTCGGTAGCCGTATTCCCGCTCAGCCTTCGAATCGATACCCGGCGCCGTGGACCGTGCGGATTAGCTTGGGATGCTTGGGTGAGATCTCGATTCGTTTGCGCAATTGCGAAATGTGCTGGTCGAGCGTGCGGCTGTTGGGTAGATAGTCTTCGCCCCAGCAATGGTTGAAGATCGTGTTGCGGTCGAGGACCTCGCCGCGGCGACGATAGAACAGTTCCAGCAGCTTCACGTCACGGAGGCTCAGTTCGATGGTCCGCTGGCCGCGACGGGCACGAAGCTCGCGGGGAAAGACTTCCACGTCGCCCATCTGGAACGAATCGAGCCCGGCCGTCTCCGTCGCCGCCCGGCATCGCCGCGTTACCGCCCGGATGCGTGCCACCACTTCCTTGACGCCGAACGGTTTGACGATGAAATCGTCGGCACCCAGCTCCAGCCCGATCACCTTGTCGATCTCTTCCGACTTGGCACTGATGAAGATGATCGGAACCGCCGGCCGGGTGGCACGCATCCTTTTGCAGGCGTCGTATCCGCTGAGTTTGGGCATCATAACGTCGAGGCAGACAAAGTCGGGCGGTTCCGCCTCGAACAACTCCAAGGCCTTCTCGCCGTCCGCCGCCTGGCGTACCTGATAGCCTTCGTTGCGAAGAATCTCCGCCAGGCCCTCGCGGATGAACCGATCGTCTTCGGCCAGCAGGACTTTCAAGCGTCACCTTCACTTTCCGCACTGGCACTGGGGGTGTCCAATTGGACTTGGAAGCGGGCCCCGTTTTCGCAGGGCAAGAGAACCACGTCGCCGCCGTGCAGCCGGGCCAGTTTCCGCGCAATCGACAGGCCGATGCCCGTACCCGGGGTCCCCTCGATCCGATCGGAGACCCTGTAGAACGGCCGAAATACCTTCCCGCGTGCGCCGGCCGGGATGCCCGGGCCCCGATCGGCAACCACGACGGTTGTTTGCGAATCCTCTTGCCGGCTGGCGATTTCCATGTGCCCCCCGGCGGCGGCGTACTTCTCCACGTTACTGATCAGATTGCCCAAGATTTGCTCCAAAGCGTCTGTGTCGAGGCTCACCGGGGCGCTTGCCGCAGCGTCGAAGACAACCTCGATCCCTTTCTGTGTGAGCGTCGGCCGGAAACGTTCGACCACCGTAGCTATCACCTCGTCTACCCGGGCGGTCGTTTTGCGCAGCGAAAGCTGGTTGCGTCGCTGTCGGGCGAAGGTCAATACGTTGCCGATCAGGCGGCTGAGCCGTTGGCTCTCGGTTACGATCACTTGCAGATGGCCGCGAGGTGTGGTGGTTTCTTCGCCGTCTATCAGTTCCAAGTCTGCTTCGAGCAGTTCGGCATACATGCGGATATTGGTCAGCGGCGTTTTCAACTCGTGAGAGACCTGATTGACGAAGTTCACCCGTTGCACCGCCTCTCGCATTTCCCGGGCGTACTCGCGATAGAAATACGCGGCCACCACGATCAGCCCCAGTCCGATCGCCGCCAAGGCGGAAAAGAGGCTCCAATAGGCGCTGCGGCCGACGGCGGCGAACCGCCGGGCGTCGGCGAAGTATTCCAGCCGCCAAGAGGAGAGCGGATTGCCCAGCGGTAATTCGGCAAAGGCCTCGGCCGAATCGTCGGGCTCGAACGGGCCCCACTGGTAAACCGTCTCGCCGTTGGAGTTGACCAGACGGATGCGTGCTTCGGAGACGAATTTGCGGCGAGAGCCGACCGGCGGGGCCGTTTCCGGCAGCTCGGCAATCAGATCGGCGATCCACCGTGACCTGGGCACGAGCACGCCGACCACTTTGCCCGATTCCAAGCGGTGGTAGAAAATCAGATTCAGCCCCGGCCCCCAATATCGAACGTGCCAGCCATGCGTCGGCGGCATGGCGTCGTTTTCGTCGGCACTGCCGTTGCGGATCAACTCCTTGTCGTCGAAGATCTGTCTGGCGTGCAGGAGGAACTCGCGTTCGGAGTGGTTGAGCGTGCCGGCCGGGTCCGGATGCAGCAGCTTGCCGTCCGGATTGAGCACGAACAGTTGGGCGATGCCGGGCCGGCTGCGAACGATCTGCCTGAGATGTTCCGGATCGAAGCTGTCCAACTCGGTCAATTCGAGCAGTTCTCGCTCGCGTTGCTGAAAGTGCTTGGCGGCCACAAGATTGACGTCTTCGAGCCTTTCCATCGCCAAGCCGGTCAAGCGTTGCCGAGCCATCCCCTGCTCATCGCGCGCGAGCCGCCATCCGAGCCATGCCAGCATCGCCAGCGGCAAGCACACGATGAGCGAGAAGAGGATGATCTGTTTGGTGGCCACGGACTGTCTCCACACCTCCAATCTACCCCCTCGAACCGCCGGGCACCAGCCGCCGGCCGCTTTGCCAACGCCCCAGGGCTGCTATAATAGTCTTGAGGTTACACTTTGGAGTAGGCGTAATGTCGCAAACCGAATACAGAGATGTCTCTTGGGAAAGGATGATACGAGCCGTGGAGAAGGTGCGCGAGCGATTATTGCGGGCGGCCGCCGCATTGGAGCAAGCTGGAGTTCCTTACGCGGTAGCGGGGGGTAACGCGGTGGCCGCTTGGGTGTCACGCGTCGACGAGGCGGCCGTGCGAAACACCCAGGACGTCGATATCGTCCTTTGCCGAACTGATCTCGATTCCGCCAAGATCGCGTTGGCCGAGGCCGGATTCATCTATCGTCACTCCTCTGGGCTCGACATGTTTCTCGACGGCCCGCAAGCGAAAGCCCGTGATGCGGTGCATGTGGTGTTCGCCGGTGAAAAGGTCCGGCCGGACTACCCCGCTCCCGCGCCCGAGGTGACGGAGAGCGAGGCGACCGGATCTTTTCGGCTCCTGAACCTGGAATCCCTGGTGCGGATGAAGCTGACGTCGTTTCGGGACAAGGACCGGATGCACCTTCGAGATCTGCTCGACATCGGCCTGATCGACGCCAGTTGGATTCCACGATTTCCAAAGGGACTTCAAACTCGGCTGCAACACATTATCGACACGCCGGATGGATAGCGGTCCTTGTCGCAACGGTTCCGTGTAGCAGTCTGATGCGTGGGTCTCGCTGCTCGACCCATCCTAACAACTTCAACGGCTTGGATCAAATCCTAACGCTTGCCGCTGGAAGAACGCTGTTGAAAACTATCGGAATACTGGAACTCGCGCATAATCTTCCGGCTGCGTCCCCACTCCTTCTCTCCAAGATTCTTGGCCTGATCCAAGTTATCACCGCTACGCATCCGGAGTTTCTCCGACTTGTACAACTCGGCATTCGTCTCCAGGTATCTGCCGTTGAATTCCAGCACCCGTCGGGCTCCGGCCACGTCGCCCTTGTCGCGCAATGCCACGGCCAGCTTGTTCTGATCGTTGGCTATCTGCAGCACGCACTCGGTCATCACCTCGGGGTTGGTCTTCTGCTTGACTACCTCTTCCGACCCGTCGAAGTTTACGCTGACCGTACTGCTGAGCCGGTCGGTGGTTTTCGTCTCCATGTTGGCGTAGGAAACGTCGACCTTGGCGATCTGGCGGGTTTGGCCGGCCTTGGTCGGCGGCAGTTCCACCTCCAGCATCACGTACTTCTCTTGCTCACTGTAAAGCTGGTTCATTTTTACGATCACCTGGCGACCGTTGATCTCCGCGTCCCGGCCCAGCACTCGCACCGGGCGGATCTTGGGGCTGATGTTGATCGTGATCGCCACTTCCTGGGCAACCACCGAGAGCACGTGGTCGAACTCGAAACTGAAAACCTTCGCCAAATCCTCGGCCTTTTCGATGAAGATATGGTTTCCGTCGCTGCGTTGGGCGAGTTGCGACATCAGGTCTTCGTTGTAATTCAGGCCCAGGCCCATGGTAGAGACCGAGATGCCTTCCTTGATTAGCGAAGAGCCCAATTCGCCCAAGGCACTGGGAGATTGCGGGCCGACGTTGGCCAGCCCGTCCGAGAGCAGGATCACGCGGTTGACGCGATTGCGATCGATAAATTTCCGCAGCTCGGCCGCCCCTTTGCTCACGCCGGCAAACAGGGCCGTCGATCCGTTGGCGCTGATCTCGCGGATCTTCCGGCAGACGGCATCCTTGTCGGTCAGTTTGGTGGCCGGCACCAACACTCTGACCGTCGAGTCGTAGACCACCACCGAAATGATGTCGTTGCTATCGAGCCGCCGCACGGCCCATATAGCGGCCTCCTTGGCCTTGGCAATCTTGGTGCCCGACATCGACCCCGACTTGTCCAGCACCAACGACACGTTGACCGGCGTGCGTGCCGCTTTCGACGACATCTTGAACCCCGTCAGTCCGACCTTGACGAACGTCGTCTGTTTCTTGTCGGCCAACAGCGTGGGCTGGGCCATCGATACGTCGAGCTTGACCTGGGCGGCCGACACCCACGAGGGCGCCGCCGTCACGGCCAGCACGAGCACCGCACACCACAATTTCGCAAATCTGCACATCACAACACTCCTTTACTGAAACGGGTAGTAACATACGGGCGTTGCCGCCACACGTCCGAATTGTATACGGTGTCCCCAAACGAGTGGTCAGATCGGTGTCACGAAGTTGTAAGAAGTTTGTAAGAATGGCGGGGCCTTGGCAGAACGGGCGGCATTGAGAGAATGAATAGGTGACAGTTGCCTTGCAGATGCGATGCCATGAACGAAACCCCCGACCGATCGCTGTTTGAAGCCCATGAGCGTGATTTCTTGGACAATCTGTACGTCTACCCTGTGCTCAGCCGCCGGTCGGGGGGAATCTCGATCGGGGTGGCGTTCGACATCCGGACAATCGCCGTGGCGTTGGGCCAGGCCGGGGTGAGAAGGATGGCTTCGTCGCCGGGGTCGAGCGTACAGCGGATTGCCACGTTCAGCGCTTGCACTCCGGAGGCGGTGACGACAATCTCGGATGAGGGGTCGCGGGTGACGCCGTGGCGCTCCTCGTAGTGCCGGGCGAGGGCGTCGCGGGTGGAAGGAAGACCGGCGTTCTCGGTGTAGTAGGTGAAGCCGTCCGACATCGCCTTGATGGCGGCGCGCTTGATGAATTTGGGCGTGGGAAGGTTTGATTCGCCGAAGTAGAGCTTCAGGATGCCGTCCATGCCCATGGCGATTTCCGCGAGTTCCCGGATG
>SDBT01011663.1_pt1 | contig 14131 bp, 29 predicted proteins | sample 2277101 | NCBI WGS metagenome assembly SDBT01 (sample SAMN10404973, study PRJNA504765) | marine sediment metagenome | isolation source: marine sediment core GS10_PC15, 103 cmbsf | place: Arctic Ocean: Southern Knipovich Ridge | collected 2010 | reverse complement strand
TAACGATGTTGCTTCTATCGAATCCCAACCATCGTTTAACAATTGATTCTGTTCAAAAAATTCAGTTGAAACCGAAGCTAATACAACTTTATATTCATCAGAATTAACAATCTGCGAAACTCGCCCCTCAGTTAAACCCATAGCCCGCGCAATCTGAACTGACGGAATTTCAAACGCCGCCATTCTAGCAATTTTTTGTAACTGTTGTTTATCTGTGTTCATTAAATTTCACTTTCAAAAATAAAGCTGCTGTGAAGAGGAGATTCAGGATCACTACGTATTCGCCCCAAAATTAAATCTGATTTTGAAACAAGATCTTCCTCGCTTCCAAATCGCATAATATCTATACCCGGTAGCGCAATTCGATCTTCATCTTCAGCCGTTGATGACGGTAAATCTAATTGTTTTAAAATTTGACTTAATACTATATTTGCACCTTTTTCTGTTGTTCTTATATCAGCTAATAAACTAGCTAAGGTTTGTGACTTATTTCTTCCTTGTTCAATTCTATCTATAAAACTCCCTCTCACTGTTGGTTCAGATGGAATACTTAATTGATGTGGATCAGGAATAGTTGGAGTTAAAAAACGCCTAAAATTAGATGGAAAAATATCATCCGTATTTTCAGGCAACAGTGAACTGAGTTCATTTTTAAGTGACCCGGTATCAAAAAAATCTTGGTCTTCATGGGCCATTTTATTCTACCATTAGTTTAACTGGTGGTTGAGTATCTCCGCTAGCAACATATAGATAAATTTTACGTTTAAATAAAAATTTAAAAAATTCTTTCCATCCAAACTTCCAACATGATTTACATAAACCATTTTCAAATCTAATAGGTAAATTACTACAACTTCCATGATTAGACTCATCCCAATTAACTGGCGGAGTTAAAATTTTGGTAACTCCATCAAATGCTACTGGATACATTTCTAACACCTTCCTAACCTTTTCTAACTCCCATTTTACATCAATCTGAAGAAAATTGCAAACGAAATCTGCAAATTCTCCTGTAACTTTCATGTTATTATCAGATGACTAAATTGTATTTGATTTTTTCTAAAATTTTAAAATTTAGGAATAGTGAATGAAAGACAATTTATACCCAGGGGCCCCATTTAAGAAAATGGGGGGCAATACGCCCCCCTTGTTTTTCATGTCAAGTGATTTATTTGGCCAGCTGTTCCAAGATCATACGGGCCAATGCCTCTATCAATTCTTGCCTTGCCGCTTGTGATATTTTCAGCTTGCGGCGATACAATTCTGCGGTCACTGTATCACCCGCCGCTTGTCTTGATGCCACCTCTATTGTCCGGTAACGATTAAATCGTTCTACCGCCACCGGCAACATTGCCTCTAACCATTTGTCCATTATCTGCAACATGATGCACCTCGTTTGATCTAACATCAATTGATTAAACGCCATTTGCTAATCAATGTCAAACAAAATAATGCGGGCCAGTCTGATTTAACTGGCCCGCAAGTTTAATCGGAACGCTGTACGTGAGGCTATCTAGCCTACTAGCATATCCAGATCGTCGAGGTCAAGGTCTTCGATTTCCACGACTTCAACGCTGTCCCGTGTATCCTTCCAATTCACGAGAATTGCAGGATCGTGACCGGCCGCTTTGGCTTTCACGATCATAGCGTCGAGCACCTTTTGCCAGGCGTCCTGATTGATTTTCTCGAATTGCGTTGCGGCAAACGCCTTAGATTGCAACGTTTGACGAAGTAGACCAGGCGTCATGTAGACAATGCCCTTTTTCCGCAACGCCTTGACAAACGCGCTTGCGACTTCGGTGAACGCCTTGAGGCTTTCGCGCCCGCGCCGACTTTCGATGAAATCTTCAATGGAAAACGGGATTGTGGTTGCCGTTGTACCATCGGGCCGTGGTCTGCACGAATTGGCCACCTTTGCCATGAAAACGTCAGTGATAGCGGAGCGGATAAACTCGCCACCCTTGTCATGATTTGCAACGCTTGCCGGGTCTGGAATTGCAGCAACCACAATACCAATCGAGATATTGCCCTTGCCTTGTTCGGTTGACCGCTTGGAAATCGGCACAACCGCCAAACCATATCCCTCGGGAAAAGTTTCCTCAGGATCAAAGTTGCGTTTTATTGCTCCATCGGGGCAAACGCTTGTTACCTTGCCGAGGTACGTTTGCGCGTCTTCCAACTGGTCCGGTGCGAAATAGCGTTTTTCAACGCTTTCCATTGTGAACTTGTCTTCACCTCCGGTTCCATCGGTTCCGCCCGGTGCTATGGCTTGCGCCTGTTCCGGTTCGGTCGCTTGTTCTGGTTGTTGGTCTGTCATCTGTCTTTTTCCTTTGTAGCGGTTTCGATGGTGTAAGATACCTCTTTTTGTAAATGATTGCAAGCTTTTTCTGGCCCGAGCGTCATTTTTTTTCGCCCGCCCCGATCGGTCCTGATTTTTTCGAGACTGAAAATGTCGGAATGATTGCATTATACAGGAACATAACATAACAGATAATTCAGAATTTAACAGGCACGGGTGGACAGGAAATACCGAGCCTAGTATGTTAGAAAGATGTTACTTTTAAATTCAGTTTAAAATACTAAATAAAGTGGTTGGTTAATTAGTTTACAATGAAATGAGGAGGGGTGTATAATAACACCTGTTATTGTAATTGCAACTGAGCATGAACATAACAGACAGATAACATTATAGGGCGTTGGTGATTTAGGGAAAGGATAGTCGAAGACTTTTGAATTTATTTGTTATGAAATCTTTGATTAGTTTACAGTTTATAAAGTATGTTACTTTCATGTTAGTAACAGAAAATAGTTACAATGCAAGTACGATTTTACTTGACATTCGGTTAAAAATGTGCCATACTCATAATACTGCAACAAGTATTTGCCATTTTAGCTTGATATGGTAAATGGCAAATCAAATCGGGGACTTCAAAATGCAATCAGCCAACAAGAACTTTGTTTCATGTGAAACAACTCTAAACACGCGCGAAAATATCTCTGAAGTCATCTCTTTATTGGTTAATATAGATAGTAAAGCTATTGAAGATAAGTTATTATTATCATTAGAAACTGATCAATTAACTAATTTTGTTGAAATAGAAGATATAAAAGAAAAAATTGATCCGGTTGTTTATTGTTCAAAAACTGGACAACAAGTCGATTATTGGACAGATGATAAAATTGGACAGTTGCTCCAAACCATTGGTAAAGAGCAAACAATCAAAATCATTAAATTAAAATCAGCCAATCAAGTTGCAAATCATTGGCTATTTACCGATCATATTGCATTAACTAAATTAAGTGAAACTGATCCTGTTGGTTACTTTGTATTTGCTATTAACGCCGTTCTTCGTGAAATGCAATATCATGCAACCGCATTATCTATAAAAAATAGTTGGAATAAAGACGAAGCAAAAGATGAGTTACACAAACTATTACAAATTGCATATAACCAGGCAAATAAAATACCATTAATTATTATTATTCGAGTTAATGAATTAATGCGCCGTTATTTATCTATAACGCAAACACGCGCGGCACAAAAACATTTAGCATTTAAAGAAACCAGAATTGAATATGTAACTTGTTCAGTTTCCCATATTGAAGAATTTGAACAAGGTTTGCAAACTACTATTGCAAACCTAATAAGATTTGAAGTTGAGCGCGGCAAATTAAAGCGCAATTTATCATATCAAGACGTATTGGATTTAAAACTGTCATATAAAGGCTTTTCTAATTTCCGCTTGCAAAAGAAATTAAAAGGCATGACAGAAATAGAACATACCATGTATTTACTACGTGATTTTATGACAGATATGACTCCAACAATGGTACAAATTAAAACGCCAGAAATTAAAAAACCAGATACTTCATTTATCCACAAAGGTGGATTTGATTTAAAAATTGGTACACCGAAAAAGCAACCAATTAAACTTTCATTTGCAACAGTATTAGTAAGAAAGTATTAAAATGAAAGACGGTTTAATTCTACCTTCCTACAATGCTAGTGACATTCGAGAATTTAAAACTGATTCTCGTAAATGGCATTTAAAACGCCAGCTTAAATTGATAAAAGAAAAAGAAGAAAAAGAGAAAAAAATGCTTGACAATTGGTTAAATTCCGCTCATACTCATAGATCGAATAAAAAGCTAACTCTTAAATTGGAGGACAAATAATGACGATTATAGAACTCGCCAGACTTTGGAATTGTGAAAGTCAATTAACAAATGGAATTGAAACTAACCGATTAATTATCGACCATCCTTTTTCCTGTACTATCAAGCGAAATATTTATACTATGCCAATAATCAAAGCCAACGGTTTAAAATCAGCCGCTGGTAAAGCGATTTTCTGGCACCACAGCAAACCCGCACATATTCGTTTACATCCTGCATTATATGATAATGCAGACGAGGTTGTTTCGCAAAGATTAGAAACCTTTTTCCATGAAATTGCACATCAAATTGCATATATGACAAACAAAGATAAAGGACATGGCCCATATTGGGCATATTCTTTAATGCACTTCGGTTTTCCACCAGAAAGATGCTATGATGGTGCGGTATCTAATTTCCGCGGGTATAAACGACGTAACGAAAACCGCGGCGTTGAAGATACTATTAAACTTCTTGATGACATTTTAGGTGGAGATTTAATATGACAGATTTCAAAACATTACTTGCGACTAGCAAAACGACCGGCCTTAAAAAGCCGGTTTTTTCTTTGCCTCGTTTACCACCAATTGACGGGCAATCAGAAGATTATGCTACTGCGAAAGATGTTGATAAGCATAACAGTCAAGTTCATTCTTTTGTAACTAAAGACGGTCTAATGCCAGATAAAGCTGGTATAAAAATTGAAGTTAAGAAACCCGTTATTGATTTTACTGAATTATTGGTTAGAACAAACGCGGAAAAGAAAAGAGAAGAAACAAAACGTGATGTTCTATTTGGCACGGGCTTAACGAAAAAGGTTGCTGAAAAGGAACGGAAGACGGCATTTAAATTTAATCTCGAAAAAAAGACTAAAGAGATTGTTGAAGATTTAACTAAAAAACTTCCGCCAGAAAAAATTACTCCATTAGTACAACCAACTATTATTTCCAAACCAGTTCCGTCTGATATTATATGGGACGAATACCAATTAGCAGCATTAAAAGGAATAAGAAAACAGAAATATGCCTGTCTAATTGGCGCCGCTGGAACTGGTAAGACAACTGTTACAAAACAATTAGTATCAGAAATTGAACAAACAGTTTCTTTAATTGATTTAAACCGTGCGAAAGTAAAACAAAGTGAAAAGAAAGAAATGAATATCGCAATTGCATTTTGTGCGTTTACCGGGCGCGCGGTGCAACAAATGAAACTCGTATTACCTAAAGAATATCATCCAATGTGCAATACAGTCCACGCAACATTAGGTTATGCGCCAGAACGTATTGCATATTATGATGAAGAAAAGAGAATTTGGAAAGAAAAATTACATTTCCGCCCCACATTTACTGCGGCAAATAAACTGCCGTTTGAATGTGTAGTTATCGACGAAGGCGGCACAGTTCCAATTAATTTGTGGAATGAATTATACGCAGCACTACCGGATAAATGTAGGATTATCATAATCGGTGATATTAACCAATTACCGCCAGTTCAAGGGCGGAGTGTCCTTGGCTTTGCAATGTTAAACTGGCCTACTTATACATTAGAGAAAATTCACCGACAAGCGGCAGATAATCCAATAATTGCAAACGCGCACCGTATTTTGCAAGGACAGTTCCCAGAAAAAGACGCAAAGAAATTTGCAATGATGCGCGTTGATGATGGTAGCATCAAAGCATTTAATCAAACTGTTGGTGTTATTCAACAGTTACATAAACGCGGTTTATTTGATCCATTTCGTGATGCGCTTATCGTACCACAGAATAAAGAAACTATTGGGCAAGTTGCATTAAATGAAAGATTAGTCCATTATTTCAATCCGGCAAAATTAGAAGATGGTACGCCGGGAAACAAACGATACATAATCACCGCTGGATATATTCATGTAATATATGCCGTTGGTGATAAAGTTATGCTGTTGCAAAATGACAGAGAACGCGGATTAACCAATGGTATGATTGGCCGCGTTGTTGATATTGCAGTTAACGGTATGTTTGCCGGTAAGCGTGCAAGTCATGCAGTTACAGATAAATTTACTGGAAGTTTAGATGTTGATGATATTGCGACATTGGAAACTAATGAAGATTTAAACCAGAAAGAAGATGATGAAAAACAGCAACAAGCAAGTCATATACTAACTGTGAGATTTGAAGGCGCGGACGAAGGATTAGAAGTACCATTTAGCACCTCGGGACAATATACTAAGCTGACACTTGCTTATGCTTCGACGTGCCATAAATTGCAAGGTGGCGAGCGCCCGGTTATTGTTATTTTAGTTCATTCTGCAAATATTAGAATGTTAACACGAGAATGGTTATATACTGCCGTGACACGCGCGCAAGATAAAGTAATTCTTTTGTACAATGATCGCGGGTTAGCACAGGCGGTCTATACCCAGAGAATTAAGGGAAAAACAATTAAAGAAAAGGCATTACAATTTTTAGCTTTGCAAGATAAAGAAGATACTAAGTTGCCTGATTTACCGGAACCAGTGGAGATTTAGTTACCTTCTCGGTACTGTAGCTCGCAAAAGCGGAAAGGTAAAGGCTATGCTGTTATGACGCGGCAATGAAGGGGGGAGGTTTATAAAGGCGAACTCCCCGTAAATCCTTCCCCCAGCCGCACTTACAACAGGAGATTGATATGATAGACGCGGAGAAAATCGCAGAGTTTAAAAAAGTAATTTTAAACATCAAGTATCTATTGGATCAAGCGCCTACAGATTTAGCAAGACAAAATCTTAGAGCATATATCGGGCGTATTTCACAATCAGATCTAATGGAGTAATAAAAATGAGCACAGCCAGACAAGCTATTGCCGCGCGCCGCAAAGCTAGGTTAAAGCGTTCCAAATTTTTACGACAAAAGCAATGGAAGGGTAAAAAGAAGTGATTGACCTAGACGATATTTTAGAAACTGTTGAAGAAGTCGAGAAAGAACCACCGACTGAAGAATTGGTTGAAATGGCAATATTGCAATTAGATAGCGTTTGCGATGGTGCTATTACAGATGATGGTGTCGGTTTTGCGGGGATGCACGCGCGGACAGGTAAAAAGATTGCTGCTAGATTAAAAACTGGTTTAAAATTAACAATGTTGCAAGCTAGATGGGCAAGACATGCATTGTCATATTATTTGAATACACAATTAGATTGGATTGATAAAGAAGATTTTAAAATCGCGGCAGATGATGCTTATGAAAAAGCAAGAACAAGAGAAAGCGCGCGGATTAACAAAAATTTAGCATTATCTCGTTCTTTAGAAACTTTATCACGAGAAGAAATGGTTAAGTTATTTAAGTCGATTGATATGCAGATAGTTGAAGCAAAAGATCAGGCATTTATCAGAGGTTTAAAACAGTGGCCAAAAGATTATTCGCCAAAACAATATATATTTGTTAGAAAATTTATAACTAAATATGCACAGAAAGGGTTAAACCAATGACAAAAATAATCAAACTACCAAACCAAGATGATTATATTGATCTTGAAAGAGTTTGCGGATTTCGCATCGCAGCACCAAACGATCAACATAAAGGATATAAAGTTTTTATTGATCTTACTGTAGGAAGTAGATGTAGATGGGTGCATTTCAAGACCAAAAAATCTGCACAGAATTTCTGTACGACGTTAAAAAAGAAAATTAACAATGCCTGATGATACGCTTAAAAAATATTGTGTTACAATTAGAACCAAAGACGTTAATATTATGGTTATAATGGATATGGATGAAACACATTATAAATTAGTAACTGGATCACAGAATATTAATTGGTTATTCAACAATGGTTGCCAAATTATGATTGATAAAAATTCTTTAGATGAATTTTCCGTTGAACTTATGCAGTAGAAAAGGAACTTGTTATGCTCGGCATAAAAGACACTGATAAACAATGGAACAAAACTGTCGCGCTAATTGATGGTGCAAATCTTTTTGCAACAGCAAAGAATCTTGGTTTCGACATTGACTTTAAACTGCTAAGAAACGAATTGAAGAAAGGTTGTAATTTAATGCGAATTTATTATTACACAGCCCTATTAGAACAAGAAGATCGAATTGTTCTTCGCCCATTGGTGGACTGGCTAAACTATAATGGTTATACGTTGGTTACAAAACCAGCTAAAGTAATAACTAACAGAGAAGGCGTGCAAAGAGTAAAAGGAAATATGGATGTTGAAATTGCGGTTGACGCTATACATCTAGCACTTAATATGAATATTGTTATAAGCGATATGATTTTCTTTACGGGTGACGGAGATTTCCGTTATCTTATTGAACAAGTACAAAGAGCGGGCATACGAGTTACAATTGTTTCTTCAATCAAAACTCCCACATCAATGATCGCAGATGATTTACGGAAACAGTGCGATGAATTTATCGAGCTAGACAGTTGGCGCGATAAATTAGCTAAACCGCATATTTCGGCTTCGTCATATGCCATGACAGAGGATGAAGAAAAAAGAATGGAAGAAGAGAAAATAGGATAAGGTGGACATTGAAATCCCGACGAAATATAAATGTGAAGTGTGCGCGAGCGTTTGTCTCGCGTATATTTCACATTGGGTAGATACTAGGGTAAAAGATTGGAAATACGTTATAAAAGTTCATCCTGAGCCTAAGTATTATTTAGGTAAAAAACCGTTCTGTAGCGCGGAGTGTTGTTTAAAAGGATGGCAAGATGATAAAAAAATATCTGTTCAAAATTGATAATAATTGTTATACATTCGGTGTATTACATATTAGACGCATTAAAAATGGTGGATACCGTGTCGAAGGATCTTGGGTTCCATTGATAGTATTTTGGTCAATTTCACATAAAAAAATTAGATTAGATACAACACTAACATTAAAGCGCGCACGACAAATTGCTGTGAATTGGTACAAGAAAAATGAAAGTTACACGAAACTTTCTTCTTGACAACTACTTAGCTTTAGTATAGGATGTATAAATGAAACTGAAACTCAAACCAATTGAACCAGTTGTGCCTGAAAAGGTTATATTTGAGGCCGAACTTACAGTTAGGGATACTATTAAGATTATTTGTTTAAGCACTAGAGGTAAATTTGTAATTGAGAAACAATTAAACACAACGGAAGCGCGTGTAATCCGCGAATTCTTAAATGTTATATAAAATCTTTACTGCATTACCGGATTCTCTCTCCAACGAAGCTAAAGAAGTTTTATTTGATTCTCAAATTAATGATCAAACTGCTTTAATTGCTTGGCCACGAATTATAAAATATGAATATTACAATGATTTTAAAGAGAAAATTCTTTCGCCTAATCCTCCAAAAGCTGAAATTCATTATATTATAAAAATATTTAATACTGAAGCGTTTGCATATTTAACTTCAACTGGCTGGATTTATGATCCAAAACATACTGGTAGAGTACCTAAACCAATTATTGACAATCGTAAAACATCGTAGGAGCAAGAATGATGGAAAAGAAAACAGTTAGAGAACAAGTGCCGCGCGCAAAGCGCAATTCAAAGACAACTTCAATCGAGTTTACGAGTAACGAACTTAAAGTTTTAATAGTTGCTTGTACTCTTGGTGGAACAAAAAGTAAAAAAAGGATACAAACTCGTGTTTTAGATAAATTACGCACATCATTTTTAGCTCTGGAATTATACCCGTGAACACAGAAACCAATATCCCCCAAACCGCTTTAACGGCGATTTATAAAATAATTGACGAAGAAGGTGGATTTGTTTATACAGATCATCCAGTTGATCCTGACCAGGGAACATATGCTGGAATTAGATTTAATGTTTTTGAAGAATATATGGAAGCACAACATGGTATTATAACTCCAACTGTATTTAAAGAAATGGCATTAGCGGGTAATCTTAAACCATATGTTTTAGATATTTATTTTCAAGGATATTTTCAAAGAATGCATTTGCTATCTTTACCAACCAGGTTAATACTGCCGGTATTTTCTTGCGGTATTAACTGTGGGACAAGAAAGGCTATTAAGATATTACAAAAATCATGTAATGAAATGGAAGATATTAGAACATTGTTAAAAGTCGATGGAATTAATGGGAAAAGAACATCAGAGTTTGTTCATAGAATATGTACGCCTCCAGAAGATTATAAGTATACTGAAGCTTTTGCACAGCATGTTAGAAATAATTTCGTAAAAAATTGGATACATTATTATTGCAAGATTGTTGCCCATAACCCGAAACAAATAGTATTTCTTTTAGGCTGGTTTAACCGTGCTAACAAATATTGGGTTATATAATGTGGAAAATAAACTTATACCATTATTATGTGCCGAATGTGGTAAAATTCTTGGCGCGAGTTTTCAACAAATTTCTAAACGCGATGACAATATTTGGTTTTGTTATATTTGTCTTACTGATATCGGGCGTGTGGCAGATACACTAGAGGCAACAAATGTTTTTTCTGCCCGAAATGTTGATGATTTATTTCTTCCAAAATTGATTAGTGAAAAACCAACAAGCCCACTAACTGTATTAATGTGGTGTGATGAACAACGTGAAATCATTGCCGAAGAGAAAGCTGATAACCTTCTTGAAAGAAGCAAAAGAAGGTGAAGATTTCTCTTTTATCGTAAACATCCCACCGGATGAAGCACTTAATTTTGTTCATAGGATGCGCGTGGAATTATCGCGGTTTAGGGAAAAAGTACGCGAACAGCAACGAACGCCAAAACATTTTAAAATGCTATTCATTAGTGTTGAACCTATTGATAATGAAAAAGACAAATGTAAAATAACTTTACGCCGTAGCCAATCAGGTCATGATGTGTCAAATGTTGTTGACGATATATTCGACGAAGTAGCAGGGGGGCGAAAATTAGATGTCTAGTTTTTCAGATTTACTTGGTAAAAAAGAAGAAACTCTTAAAGTAGATAATGCGACACCAAAACAAAATGCTTTTGCAAATTTAAAGAATACTGTTGCAGGTCGTTCCCCGACTGTAACAGGGGGAGAGGGTACAGTTGCAGCCGCACCAAAAGTATCCTCTCCCAAACCTTTTAAGTTTAATTTAGGGGTGCAAAGTCCTAAGAGCGTGGTTGCATCGGCAAAGTCTCCCGCCGAGCAATCAGCCGGGGCAGCTGACTCCATGCAGGAAACGGCTGCCCCGTCTTTTTCTGAAGAAGATGCCGCAAAAGATTTTCAATCAGTCGATCAACCAGACCAATATACTGACGTACATGTGGCAGAATTAAAACAAGCATTAGATATTTTAAAAAATTCTATTGGTAACAAAGAACTTGTTGCCGATGCTTTATCTCATATTATGAGAGGGTTAAAAAAACATACTTTTTTAAGTGATATTCTTTTACCAGAGGATTGTCAATTAATGGTAGCTGGTTTGCGCGAAAGCTATGGAGTGACGATAGCTAAGAAACAAAGTAAATCAAAAAAACGTACTGCGAATATACAAGATGTTGATGAAGTTTTAGATCAACTGTCAGATATAGATATTCAGATATGAGTGATGCAGAATTACATATGTGGCCACATTGGCGTGATAAAACAGATTACACTTTTGCTTTAGTTGAATATTATCCAGATTTATTAAAGCGCAATACTGAATTACAACAAGCTGTAGCAGCTAGACGTAATGCCGAACGCGCAATTAATGTTATTATGGAAGAACTTGAAAATGAATAATTTTCTAACCCGTCGTAAATTCTTCTGTGCTCTTGTAGCATCAGTTATTACTGTCGGGGCACCATTGCCAATTGGATTTCCAAAATCAAGATTAGAATTAGGTGAATGGACTGCCTATGATGCTTTCTCGGCACATTTAGAAGAAATTAATTTAGATAAAATTACTTACAGATTACAATTAAGGACAGTTTATTATGCTTAATATAACCCAACTTCGTTTATCACATTCTTCACTCCAGACATTTCGTTCGTGTGCGCGTAAATTAGAATTTAGAAAATTTCATCCAACGATGACGAAAGATGAATCACTTGCTGGTGAAGTTGGCCATTGTTTACATGTAGGTTATCAGCATTATTTAGTTAATAAAAACAGAGACGCGGCAATATTTGCCATGCTACAGCGGTATCCAATTCATTTAAATTCTAATCCGTCTAATTCAAGGTCTATTGAAGCATGTTATCCGACGTTAAACGCGATGATAGATAGTGGTGCCTTTTTAGAATATGAAATTGCTGAGATTAAATGTTTAGATGGTGAGGTAAGAAAAGCAATTGAGGTACCGTTTCAAATTGATCTTACTGGTTTTAATTTAGGAGAAACAGCAAACCATGAATTTATCCCAGTTATCTATGTAGGCTGGATTGACGCAATTTTATATGATAAAATTTTAGATGAATATTTAGTTATTGACATTAAAACAACACAGTGGCATTTAAATGATATGACGCCAGTTTATCATTTTGACGAACAATGTATTCCATACGCAATTGTATTAGAAAGAATTTTAGGGCGTTCATTAGATAGTTTAACTGTTAAATATATTTCAGTTTATATTGATATTGAAAAACCAAAGATCACTCCATATGAATTTAAAAAAACTAGGATAGATATTGAAGATTGGGCACGTGGTTTGTTAGTTGATTTACAGATGATTAAAATGTATTATCAAATGGGTTGGTTTAAAAGAACTCCAAGTGCTTGTGTAACATTTAACAAAGTTTGTCAACATTTTGATATTTGTAATCAAAGAGACCAAACTGCTATTGCAAGACATTTAACATTAGATCAAACACCATATGTTGAAGAAGAAATTATCCCGTGGATCAAACTTGAAATGGAATTGGCGGCGTGAGTAATCGGAAACGCACCGAAGCTGCAAAAGCTTTCATAGCTGAGCTAGCATATCAAGAGCGGGCACAATTTAATTTAAGAATACAACGCACGATTGCTGTTGAAGCCTTAGAGAAGCGCGTGGCGAAGTTGGAGGAAATGCTAGAGGAATGTGCTGAATTGATAAATCTATGGGCCTCAAAAGCAGGATGCCAAACAGAAGACGCAGCCTTAAAATCAGACGCAGAGGATTTTGGTTCTTTGTCTATACTAACTCGTATCAGCACCGTTCTAAAGTCAAAACAATGAAAGAAATTACTGCCTTATTCCAACCTCCAACATTCGGCGAGTACGAACAGCCAAATGGCTGGCTAGTACGTGAAGCAGCATGTCATGGTTTGTTTTATTATTATTTAATAGCGAGAAAAAACTTTGAAGAGTATGTGAAAGATCCAATTGTATATGAAGGTGACAAAGACCCGGAAACAAATTTTCAACAATTATTTAGTTCTATTGCGTTAGCTTATGGTGTTGAGCCAGAGAAAATGTTAAAGTTTTGGTCAAATGTTGATTTACAATGCGATGTATTAAAGTTGCCGAAATTACCAGAAGAATATAGGTTTAATAAAACACCAGAGATTAGGAGTCAATAATGTCACAGGAATTACGCAGGAGAGTATTAACTATTCGACGTATTTATGTGCATAAAGATGATGTATCTGCACATAGACTAGCTATTACATGGTTAGAAAGACAGGTTAAAAAAGATATTAAAATACTTAACCGACCTTGTACTCTTGTAAGTACAGTAGTTTTTTGCTGTCTTCCTTCAGCTAGTTATGTTGAATGTTATGCAAACATTAGGGATTATGAATGATGACAGTTTGGACTGACCCCGGCCAATGTTCTAGTTGCAAATATTGCGCAATGGAGCCACAAGATATGGACCCTTTCTGTGTTCATCCATTAGTTTTAAAAGACCATAGTATTGGATTGAATATTAATTCAGCAATTAGAGATTACTGTGGGCAAGATTTAATAATGAGAAAACCAAGAAATGGGAGTTTATGATGCCAGAACTTGGAAATCAAGGGATTGAACTCCACAATAATAGAGCCTATTGGAATGGTACTGAAGTATCACTTACTTTAAACGAATTTAAGTTAGTATCTTTTTTAGTGCAAGAAGAAAGAGATATTACATATCGTCAA
>SDBT01011662.1_pt1 | contig 14133 bp, 12 predicted proteins | sample 2277101 | NCBI WGS metagenome assembly SDBT01 (sample SAMN10404973, study PRJNA504765) | marine sediment metagenome | isolation source: marine sediment core GS10_PC15, 103 cmbsf | place: Arctic Ocean: Southern Knipovich Ridge | collected 2010 | reverse complement strand
TTCACCAGTGAAAAGCTGGAGACGGTATACGCGGGCGTGACCGGCTATACCATCGGTGGCGGCTCTGGCTCCGGCGTAGCAGGGAACCTCAACGTCCTTGGATCCGACCGGACAGACCCAGGCAACGGTGGCGATGTCGTCCTCGAGGGCGGCAAGTCTCTTGGCGCATCTGGGACAGGGGGGAATCTTGTCCTACGTGCAGGCACATCCATAGGGGGTGGAGAGGTTGACGCCGGGCTCATCTCTGTCGGTGCCTCAAACACGGCCCTCGTCGGGCTCGGCAGTCCCACGAACGAAGTTAGGACACAAAGCAGCCTAACCTTCCTTGAGAAGTCCACGGCTCCCGTTACCACGGCTGCTGGGATGGGGCAGCTTTGGGTGAAGGACGATGCTCCTAATACGATGCACTTCACCGACGATGCCGACAACGACATCAAGCTCGACACCATCGTAAACCTGGGATTCGGCCAAGGTATCTACACGCACATCGGCGGTGGGCTCGAGGCGCCGTCTGCTGCGCAGTGGTCCACGAACGACACTACTCCGTCAGCAGTCACGTTGGTTCGCATCCATTCAGGCGGGCTGTACGGGACAGCGATTTACGATAACTGGACGACGTTGCAGATTGGGGACTTCCTCCAGTTTGCAAACGCAAGCAGCATACTCATTGCCGGAGAGCCACCTACTCACAACTATAGAGTCACCGGGCCAGTAACAGACAACTCGGGCATATTTGATGTACCCGTTATCACAGAAGGTGGGAATGGTGGAGCGTTCGACTCTGCGCTGGCATACGGGCTTTCGATGGTTCGGGCCTCTGGCGGCGTTGCCCACCGGGCCGATATGGCCAATCCGCACGGCGTCAGCCACGGCAACATCCTTTCTGGCACGCTGCAACAGCTCAAGCAGAATGTTTCGGGCCTCATCTTTTCGGAAACGGCTGGCGAGTTCGATACGCTCCCAGAAAAGGTGTCGCCGGTCGCGGCGGATTGGCTGGCTCTCGAGGACACTGAGGATCTGGAGGCTGGCGAGCCGAAAAAGAAGAAGGTTCAGATTGGGAACCTGCCTGGCGGGAGCGGTGGCGGGCATGTCATCGAAGAAGATACAACCCCTCTTACACAGAGAGCTGCACTCAACTTCGTCGGTCCTGACATCACAGCCACCGACAACGCGGGCACTGACGCATCGGACATTGCTGTCCCAAGGTTCGACACGGCCTCTACAGCGGGTGGTACGGTCATCGGCTCTAACGGTGCCTCATCATCGGTGTATCTCGACGCGACAGGCGTCTGGTCCACCCCTGCGGGTAGTGGCGATGTCAGCTTTGGGGCAGGCACGGTTGTCGATAACCAAATCACTCGATACGACGGAGCCACGGGCACGGTCATTCAGGGTGGCACGGCGCAGCCAACAATCGACGATTCGGGCAACATCGTCATGTCTGGGTCAACCACGGTTGACGGCGTAGATGTTTCCGCACACGCAGCAGACGACAGCATCCACCGTGTGGTACGTGAGGACATCACCGCAAACAGAGGGGCGGCGTCCTCCTTCTCTGGAGAGTATTTCTACTCAACCGATGACCACAGCTTCCAGCGTTCAGACGGAACAGACTGGCAAGACCTTGGCATAGACGTTGACGACATCACGTTGGAAGTTAGCGGGAGCACCCTGCAAATCAAGGATGGCGGGGTCAGGCTCGCTGCGATCGAAGGCACGCCTACCGCGCTATTCCATGTGCGCGCCAACGCAGGCAACACCGCACTGGAGTTCGTAGATGCGTCTGGCGGCACCCGACATATCATTGAAGAAGACACGGCTGCTCTTACCGCACGATCTGCCCTCAACTTTGTTGGACCTGATGTTACCGCCACGGACAACGCGGGCACTGATGCAACAGACGTTACAATTCCCAGGTTCAGTACGGGCGGCACGGCGGGCGGCACGGTCGTTGGTTCTAATGGCGCAGCGGCCACCGTATTCCTCAATGCTACCGGAGCCTGGTCTACACCAAGTGCTGTCGTTTCGCTCGATACCGTAATCACAGGTGGCACACCAGACAACGATGTAGTCATCCCCGCTGGTGACCCACTCATCTTCCGAGCGGCGGGAGTAGGGGACACTCCGCTTTCGGTAAGGAAGGTGTTCTCGTCAACCAGCATCCCCGCTCTCGCTGTAGACGCGAATACGAACACGCAACTTGCGATGAAGATAGGGAATCTAACCGACAACACCGGATGGGATATATTACCGTTCAAGATCGGACCCGCCACTGGCACCGTGCCCTATGTCATTGGCGGAGGCGACTTTGCCGGAACCGTCGGGACGTTGACGATTTCTGGAACCACTCGCAGTGATGCTGGAGACGGTGGCGAGCTGCAACTCTTTGCAGGGCGCGCAGACGGGGGCTCAGGGACCGGAGGCGATGTTGTAATAAAGGCCGGTTCAGGCGCTACGCTCGATGGTGATGTTGTCATCGGCGCCACGACTACCGAGAATATTTTGATAGGTGCGACCGGCACTACCATTACAATCACTGACTCGGCGGGTTCAACGGGCACCATTGGCCAGGTGCTCGAGGCTGACGGATCTGGCGATTCAACGTGGGGAGCAGCGGGCACAGGCGACGTGGTTGGACCGGGCGCTGCAACGAACGACTCCCTCGTTCTCTTCGACGGCCCGACCGGTAAGCTCATCAAGTCGTCATCCGACATCACGTCAATCAGCGGCGAGATGCGCCTGAACAGCAACACCGCTGCGCTTCGCATGAATGAGCGAGCCACTGCTCCTACCGCTCTGGCCTCCAAGGGATATCTATGGGTCAAGAACACTGTCCCGAGCAGCCTTATATTCACAGACGACATCTCCGGTGATTACCTCTTGCACGGCGACCACACCGGAGACGTGACCAGCGTTGGCGCTGTGACCACTATCTCAGCCGGGGCCGTCGGCCTCTCTAAGATGGTCAACATGGCCCAAGGCCTTATGATGGGTCGCCAGGTTGCTGGCGGCACTGGCGCTCCAGAGCACCTTACCGAAGCCCAGGCCAGGTTGGCGATGGGCGTGGTTATCGGTACGGACGTTCAAGCCTATGCTGCGGCACTGGACAGCGTAACCGGGACCAACACGGGCGACCAAACACTTCGCGGCTTCCCGACGCAGTACATCGAAACCCCTGCGTTCGGCGATGATATTCGTTGGTTCAAAACACCGGTCGCGATCACAATCCAGGGAATCGACGCATCCGTAACGGGCACATCACCGGATGCAGACTTCACGATCTACCACGCGACTACGAGGAACGCGGCAGGCACGATAGTTCACACCGCCGACACGATTACCAGCGTAACCGGAACGGGGTTCACGGCGCCATCGGGTGACAGCACGATCCCGGCAGGCAACTACGTTTGGACTGAAATCGACGTGATCGCAGGAACCGTCGATACGCTGGAGCTGTGTATGCACTACACGGAGGACTAATGGCAGGCGTTACAGTAATAGAAACAGAAACGCTGGTGTTCGCGCAAACGGACACGAGCAAGACTGCGAACCTTAGTGGCGCGATCGACGACTACGCGAAGTGCTGCCTGTTCTTCAGTAGCCGTATGACTGAGGACAACTCCGCCGACATGTCCGACTGGGCCGAGCACAGCCTTCGCGGCGACATCACTTCGGCCCCGGCCATCGTTATCGATCGCACTCTTGGGGAAACGGAAGTCACGGTCGAGGCGACCGCCGTACAGTTTGGGAGCGGTGTCAACGTGTACCCTGTCCCGTTCACGCTGAACGAGGGGGCGATCACTGTCACCGCTGGCAGCTTCACAGCCGTCACGCTGGCGAACACATTCGTGAATGTGAGCTACAAGCAAGCCTCTCACCCAAGTGGGCGCAACTCACTGACGGGCATTCGTGTTCGCTTGAATACGACCAGCATCACTGCCGATCGCAACCAAGAGTCGCTTGCGTTGACCGACATTCGGTTCAACGAGCAGTCTGGTAGCAGCGTCCGTATCACGTCGGTTCTTGCCGGGCTGCCCAGGATGCAGATTGGCGATAGGTTCGCCATCACGAATCACACCGACGGTGCGAATAACGACACGTACACGGTGACGACAGTCACCACGAACGACGAGGATTACACTGCCGATTCCGATGGCACCCCGGTCGATAACGACACCGACCAGACAGCGGACGCAGAGGTTCAAGGGCCGCAAATAGACGGCATCGCCTACGTCTGCGAATCGTCGGCAGGTGCGGACTTCACCGTACAACACATCAACGGAACCCTCGCCAGCAGCAGCTCCTCTGTAGACCTGACCATCCCGACTACCGTTGACACCGCCAAGTCTTTCCTGCTTTGTACGTGGCATTTTGAAGAAACCGAAACCAGCGATAACAACGACAACTGCCCCTATGTGAAAATCCTCGACGGTGACAACGTAAGGGTCAAACGCGACGGCACTACTGATGATGTGGAGGTCTACGCGCAAGTGATCGAGTTTGACTCTGGTGGCGCGGAGACGGTACAGCGTGGTGACGTAATCGACGCCAGCGTGGACGCTGGAGTGTCGGACCTGGTTGTCACTATCGTATCCGGGCAGCAGTGCGACATCACAAGCGCTGGCGCCAATCTACCCACCGTGGCCGTGGGCCAAGGCTTCTGGATAAACCAGGCAGCGGGCGGCGAGAACGAGGACATCTGGGAAGTGGACACCATCACCACGCAAGGTGAGGAGTTCCGCGCTACCAAACAAAACTCTGCTCCGACGACGCGAGGACCGTTCGACGATGACATCGAGACAGAGATACTTTGCGGAGTGGGCCATTCGCAACAAAATGACAATCCCGAGGACGTGGACATCACTGACGTGGACATCGCAAGATCGATGGCCGTGATACCGGGGCCGCAGAGTTACCGCCGTGGGCAGGCTGCTGGTGTAAACCAGGCAGACATTGGCGACACGTTCTACATGGCCGAGTTGATCACTAGCGGCGCGGATGTCCGTATCACTCGAGGCAGGGTGGGCTCCGAAAGGCTCACTGAGTCGTCCTGGGAAGTTATTCAGTGGGAGCTAGATGCGGGCGGCGGTCCGACGAGAAGGGTAATGGTGACAGGATGAAACCGGCAGCACAATTTCTTGCAGCCACAGCAGTAGTCGCATCGGGCGCGGGCATCTTTGCCATCCTATCAGACGCCGGAACGGACATATCGCTCGAAGACTTCGACATCGACCCGGCGTTCGTGAACGTGGAAGATTCTACGGGGCACACGTCCTGCGACTTCCACATCACCGAAACCGGTGCGCTTACCATTCGTGACGCGGCGTGTGTGTTTGTCTCTCCGTCGGGTGCTCAAAAGGCGAGCTGCATGGCACACGCGCCTTATCAGGGGACGACAGACGACGGCAACTGGGCGTGCTCTGTGCCGTTCCCGATTAACTCGGAGGGTGGGGACTGGGACATTCTGATCGTAGACATTCGGGACTCCGACTTCAACACAGCGCGGTTCACCAAATCCGACCTCGATGGCAATACGCCGACGCCGTACCCGTCTAGCGTTGACCTCACGTCTACGGCGCCTGATACTACCGATCCGGTAATCACCGGGTTTACGATAAGCCCATCCGAGCAGGGAGTGATCTCTGGCGACGGGTCCATCACATGTACGGTCACAGTAACCGATAACGTCGTAGACGGAATGCTCTACACCAACTGCACGTTCGACTCACCGACCGGTGCAAGTCCTCCTTTGTCATGCACAGCACATGAAGGCATTGACGATGCCTGGTCTTGTTCCGTAGTGGTTCCGCAAAGCTCCGAAATAGGCACATGGGATCTCGTTGAGATTCGAGCCAGTGATGTGGTCCACAACGAGGTGCGCCTGGACAACACAGCCGTCGCCGCTCTGCCTGGTGACACCTCATTTGATATTACGGTTGCGGTATGCGGCAACGACATTCTAGAAGCGCCAGAGGAGTGCGACGGCACGGACGACGCAGCGTGTCCAGCTGCCTGCTTAGGAAACTGCACCTGTCCAGGCGTTGTCGTCATCGACCTTGATGTGACCACCTACATCGCCGGTCTTGACAAGCCCTGGGACATCGCGTGGTTGCCAAACGGAACCGTACTGGTGACCGAAAGACCAGGGCCGTTGAACGTGTATGTAGACGGCGTCGGCTCATCCCCATTTACGATCAGCCCGACTGATCTGGTTTCCACTGGCGGCGAAGGCGGAATGATGGGTCTGGAAGTTGACCCATTGTTCGCGACCAATGGCTACGTTTATGTCTGTATGGCATCGGACTTGGACGGTCCCAACGATGTTCGAGTCGTGCGATTTGAGCTGGATACGCCGCTCGGCGACAGCTTGATCAGCCGTACCGACATCGTGACGGGTATGCCGCACAATGATGGAAGCAATGGCAGGCACAGCGGGTGTCGCCCTCGCTTCGGCCCTGACGGGTTTCTCTGGGTGGGCACTGGCGACGCGGCTGTTGGCACCGCGCCCCAGGACGACAACTCACTCGGAGGAAAAGTGCTTCGCGTCGATCGAACGGGCGCTGCGGCTACCGGGAATCCCGGTGGGGAGCTTTGGTACTCGAAGGGGCATCGCAACATTCAAGGCATGGCATTTCGCTTGAGCGACGACCTCGGCGTGTCGGCGGAGCACGGTCCGTCGATTGACGACGAACTCAATCTGTTGGTGACTGGCAACTTCGGGTGGGATCCGATACCCGGCTACAACGAGAGTGTGCCGATGACGGACCTGACCAAGTTCCCAAGTGCCGTCGAGGCGATTTGGTCGAGTGGATCTCCGACGTTGGCCCTCTCGGGCGCAGGCTTCATCGAGGGAAGCAACTGGAACAACTGGGACGGCGTGCTGTCCGTGGCGACGCTGAAAGACACTCACCTGCACATTTACTTCATCGACGACCAGGGCCAAGTGACCAGCGAGGTTGAAGCCATCGACGATCAAGGTCGTCTCCGTTCTCCGCGCCTGGGTCCAGACGGGCTCTTATACGTCACGACCGACGGCGGCGGGTCGAGCGGTGAGGTGCTTCAGGTGACTCCAGTACTGGGTGGAGCAGGTGGTGCTTGCAATTCCAAGACGCCTGACCTGACGGTGACAAATGGCTGGATCAGCAGCTCTCAACAGTCCGGCGCAGTAGAATCTCTAGTCTTCTCAGCGTATGTAAGATCAGCCAGCGCTGCTGCTACCAGCGTGGTCACTCTAGCCACGTCTGCGGCCACCAGCTACAGCGCCAACTCTGTGCTTGTTAGGTTCGATCTGGATGGGTTCTTCGACCTATGGGACGAAGGGTCTAGCTACTGCGACAAGATCGGCGGAGCTAACCCTTGCGCCAACGATATTCCGTGGGTGGTGGACACTTGGTACAAGATCACGATCAACGCCAACGTCACCACAGAGACGTACACTGTCACAGTCGGTGAGTGCGATGACACCCCGGTCACTCTGTTCACGGATGCTGCTTTCAGGGCTTCCGCGCCCAGCGCAGACCTCGACTTCTACAACCTGAACCACGTCTCCTCTACCATAGACATCGAAGGCGTTGTGTGGACACCAGGTAGCTGCGACGAGAACACTTGCGCGGACTTCGACCCGAACAGTTGCGGGTTCCCGCCTGATGGTTGCGGTGGCCCACCTCTTAACTGCGGCTCCTGCACGTTACCTGACGTATGCGATTCTGGATTTCAGTGCTGCACGCCTAGTACCACGGTCTGCACCGATCCTGACCCCGACTATGAGTGTGGCGACTGGTCTGACGGCTGTGGCGGCACGGTCAACTGCGACACTGGCGGGCAGACGTGCGACGAGCGAGTCTCCGGCGAGATATGCGATGGGGGAGGTCAGTGTATCGAGACTGGTGATTTCCCATCCGTGGCAACCACTGGCATCACGGACTACTGGTGCCCACGTTGGGACACTTTGAAGCGTGACATTTCCGCTGACCTAGAGATTGATACGGTGACGCAATCAGAGGAATATTACGACATCACCGGCAACGGAAACGCGATCCACTTCAATGCCAACGGTGGCACTGTTCGATGTGTTCGTGTCACTTCTCAGCAGGGCACTCGGATGACGATGAACTGGCCCGACGGGAACTTCTACGGTGGGCTCGCTGAGGACATCCATTTACGAGCACAGCCAGCCCCCACGACAAATGCGATGATGGACTCTGGCGCGGACGCCCAAACCATGAGGCGCATGTTGTTGAAGCCGACATCCGGCGACTGTATGCAGGGCGCTGGCTTCTTCTGGCAGGACTCAATGTGCGACGGACGTGATCAAAATGTGCGATCAGGCGACCCTCATGTGGATGGCATCCAAAGCTCGGGTGGCTGCGGCCCGCTGTTCTTTATCCATAACACCATGATCATGGAGGACGCAGTAGACTTTGGTCGCGTTTGCTCTGCAACGGCAGCGGGGTTCTGTAGCAACGCGGCATGGTTTGTTCAGGGCTCTTGGGCTCCGGGTAATCACTGCGGCGGTCGCCGTGTACAGAGCTATGTCGTGCGGAACAACTTCATCTCTGGTGGCCTTTCTTCAGACAGGTGGTCTAACAACTACGGTCCCATTCGTAACACGTCGTTTACAGACAATATATTTGAGACGGGTAGGTTCAAGAACTCCTACTGCTCTTACGCTACAACCGGGTACACACAAACGACCACTCCCACGTTGACAGAGCCGGGGCAGGACGGCGGCGGGGACGGGGACTTCTGCTTTGAGCGTGACAACAACAGACTCAGTACCGGACCACTGGTGGAGACTGTCGAGTCGGGGTGTGCCAAAGGCAATGTCTACAACGATCAGCGTGGGGTTTGCGGTCAGATATTGGACGTGCCGATCACGACAATCAGCGGTCACTCTCTCAGCGCGTCGTCATGCACAGTTACCGACTCGGCCTGTGACAACATCGACATTACTGCAAACGTTTCAACGAACGAAACCCCAAGAGCACAGTTTGTGCTCGGGTCAGTAGAGGGCATCGACACGTTGCTCTGGTCATCTTCCGGGACTGGCAGCTTCCGGTGGAGGTACAGCTGCGACGGGGCTTCGGGCAACACGACAGCGCTGCCATGCAGCAGGGAGACTTGCACTTACGAGGACGATGGCGCTGACCTCTGGTACCACTACTCGGCGTGCGACGGGAACTCGTCCTGTACCATGACGGACGTATGTGACTTCGCTACCGAGGGCGCGGGCACATACACGGTCAAGGTGTACGCAGAAGCCGGTCCCGGCGCAGCGTTCAGACCCTCAACTCACAAAGAACTCACATTTACGGTGAACCCATGAAGAAGCTACTGCTCATTGCTTTAGCTCGCACCCTCATGGGACAGGAGTGCGAGCTCCCTGAGCCCGACCCTGGCTACTGCTCTGGTGCAGAGGGCGTGGTCAACTACACGGTAGGCGGGTTCAGCACCATCATCGGCGGTGAGCTCAGCACGGACAGGCGAGCCGCAGTCCAGGTATGGTTCGGTCGCTCGTACTGCTCGGGCACGGTGGTCGGCAAGCGCACGGTCCTAGTGGCTGCGCACTGTGGCTACGGAGCCACTACCACGCACCGCATTGAGATAGACAAGGTGCCCATCGCCAATGCTCCGACGCACTTCTACCACCCTGACTACCAGGCGTGGATTGATCGCGCCGACCCGCCGTCCCTCGAGGCGTGGGCAGGGCGCAGGGCTGACCTGATGTATCTATACACCGACACGGACCTACCTAAGCCCTGGATAAACAAGTGGTATTCCACGGACTTGTCCCCCTCGTGCGTAGAATTAATTGCTCAGGGATATGGAAAGGATGAGTTCCCAGAAGAAGGGTCCGTGTTGCGTGAGAGCAGGTATCGGGTCAAGCGAATCAGCACTGACGGCAAGCATCTGGTCACAGAGCAGGCCACATGGGGTGGTAGCTGCTTCGGGGACTCGGGCTCTTGCCTCTACGCACCAGTCGGTGACGACCCTGCGGTCCTCTACTGCGCAGGCGTCTTGAGCACCACGGCAACCAAGGATTGCCTTGTCTCAGCAAGCTACGTGAACACTGACCACTACCGACAATGGCTCGACGAGAATCTGGAGCCGCCCACATGAGCAAGCCCCATCCCTGGTGGGCACACTTTCTTTTTCGCTGGCTTCTTAGGAAGGATCGGCACGGGGACAAATGACAATGGCTGACCAAGACTTATCTGGAAAAATAACTGAGGTGCACATTCTCTGCGCCCGCGTGGACGAACGGACACAGCAAAACGCTGTGATCCTAAAAGAGCTGAGGAAGGAAGCGCAAACGGCTATGAAACGTATCGGCGTTATCGAAAACCGACAGTCTGTTGTGCGCGCATCTTGGTTAGCGATTGCGACATTCATGTCCGCTATGGCGGGCGTGCTTGGTGCTTGGGTTACACGGCACTTTCACTGAAGGAGAGGTATCATGGGATTCATCGAACTAATCACAACTCGCTGGCCGGAGCTATTGCAGATCCTCGGGCTCTTGATCGGGGTACTTGCTGGGATAGCCAAGTTTACTCCAACACCCAAGGACGACGCGATCTTCGCCAAGCTGCTCAGCATCTTCAACATGTTGCCGATCAGCGCGAAGGCAAAGCTCGACGAGGCCAAGGCCAAGGGGTAACGTGGCTGTCGCTCTCGGGTGGAAGTCCGCCGTCTTTGCCCTGTTGCTCATCGCTGGGGTGAGCTTCGGTGTGTGGTGGGCTATCAGCAACGCGGAGCAGATGAGCGTCGAGGACCACGCCAACAAGGTCCGTATCGTGGAGCTCGAGGACGAGATCGAGGAGCTGATAGACGCGGCCAAAGCACCGAAGAAGTCGGCCGACGAAGCCAGAGACGAACGGATCATCAGAAGCCCGGCCCTGAACCAGCACCGGACGGCGTTCCGGCACCGCGAGCAAAACCCTGGCCTGGTTCCCATGCAAGAGGAGATAGATGCCCTCAAGCAGTACAGTCGCACACTTGAGACATCTCTCGCTCTCGCCAACAGGGAGACTGTCGATCTCCGCAAAGCCTTGACAATGATGGTACTTGCGCTTGACAATTCGATTGAGCAGGGCGAGCTCAAAGACGAGCGCATCGCCTACCACAAGAAGAAGAATAAGAAGGCCAAGCGCAAACGTATCGCCCTCGGTGTCGTCACGCACACAGTCATGTTGGGGATAGGGATCGGACTTGGGAGAATCTAATGATTGAGATTGGCCTAGGTATGCTGTTCGTCGTTCTTTTGCTCGCCTTCATCTCCTACTCCGACAAGGTAGGCGAGGACGACCACCCGCCCAAGAAGCCCCCGCAATGGGAGGACCGAGACGATGACGGGGACTAAGGTGCCGCGCCATGTGCTGATCGCCCTCGGCGAGCTCGGGGTCAAAGAATGGCCCGATAGCCAGCACCCCATGCACAACCCGCGCATCCTCGAGTACCACGCCGCCACTTCGCTCCACTCTGCCGCCGCCCTCACCGACGAAGCCGCTTACTGTGGGAGCTTCATGGCGTGGGTGTGGACCAAGGCAGGCTTCGAGCCTCCCGACAAGGCATTCCGCGCCCGCTCCTGGCTCAAGGCGGGGGTCAAGGCTGACCCGGAGCTCGGCGTCGTGTGCGTCGTCAAGAGTATCAAGCGTGGCTCTGACGCACGCACGGGCTCACGAGGCGGCTGGCACGTCGGCCAGTGGGTGAACCGCACTCGAGGCGGGATCATTCTGCTGTCTGCAAACGTGGGCGACCGGGTGGGCGTTGACTTCTTCGCGACTCGCCGCTGGGATGTAAAAGCCTTGCGCCAAGCGGGTTAGAAAAGAGAGAGCAACCGGGAGGAGAGGCCCACAGGCGATTATTCTTGGGGGAACCTATGCGCCCCGGCAAGCGACCAAACCCACCGGCATTTGTTCCCGGTCACTCTCTGGAAAATCATATCATAGATCTCGATCGCGGCTCGACCCCAAAAATCCAAATACCCATAGGGGTTACGCCTTCCTCGCCCTCTCACGCTCCTCGACCACGAACCTGGCAAACTCGTCGAGCTCGAAGGTGATGCGCCAATCGGTTTTCTTCTTCTTCTTGTGGATCACAGCCCTCGGCCTCGGGTCATTGAATTTCTTCGAGTCGCGTTGAAGCTGCTCGATGGCCTCCTCGACCTGCGGCCACCTAGACCATGACTTCACTTCCCACCGGATAGGTGTCTCCTCGAGGTCCGCTTCAATGGCGCCTACCGCCTGGTGCAGCCCTCGCCGAATGGCCGCCCATAGAATCTTCAGGCGGTCCCTGGCGTCCCTCTCGGCCCGCTGACCGGCGTCTCGTTCAGCCTTGCCCATTAATCGGCCCCGCCCCCCGCAGCATTGCAGGGAGCTAAGGCCACCGGACCAACCAAACGGCTACGAAAGGGTCCGGTTTCAGTCATTGACGCTCTCGAGCTTGCGCTTCTTCTCTATGTAGATGTTGTGCAGCCCATCCTTGGCGGCGTTGGAGAGGCCGGAATCCTTGATCGTGACGCCCACCATCTGAAGCCCCGAAAGGCTGGTAGCGCCAGCGATGGAACCCGTGAAGCGGTCGATGAGCGCACGCTCGGCGATCAACGGCTTATCGCTGATGCCCTCCTTCTCGACTGTCGGCGGTCCTCCGTGCGCCGCAAACGCGGCCTGTTGTACTCCTTTGCTGTGCGCGGCCTCGGCGACGTTGGCGTCGTCATCCACATCGCCCGACGTGCCTGTGGCAGCGAGTAGGCCATACCGGCGCTCGTAGGTGATTGCGGAGCCCATGCCCTGCGGCGTTTGCTTCTCGAGGATGAGTTCAGCATCCCCGTAGATGTACTGCCCAGACCGATGCAGGAACAGCGTCACCAGTCCCCGCCCCGACCGCCATTGCGTAATTGAAAAGTTGCAGGCGTTGGCCACGGGCCTAAGAGCCTCGATGGCGCTCTCCAGTGGGACAAACTTGCTCCTGAAGTGTGGGTTTTCGGAGTCTTTTGAGGGGTCTTTGACCGATTGCTGAAACTGCACGAGGTCTGGTCCTAGCTTGTCGAGCTCTGCGCTCATTCCAAATGAATCATTCATGGTCTTCTCCTGGCACTGCTGAAAGCACTGGTTTTTGGAGCATTATCGGCTCCATCACAACATTAATTGGGTTGTCGGCGGTGAGAGCTGCGACCCTCTGCACGTTGCGTTCATACGCGGCGAGCACTTCGCTGGGGTTGCGTATGGACCCGCTCTCCTGTGCTTTGTCCAGCGCCACCGCGAGGTCCGCAGGAAGCGCCGCAAGCACCTCGCGCACAAGCGAATTGATTTGGCTCTCCATGTATGCCGCAACCCACATGCCTGCCAGCGCCGCGTCGTTTTCAGGCCAGTCGTTTGCTTCCGTTTGGCCACGCTCGAGATCGTTCGTCCATTCGGCTATCGCACCGACGCTGTTGCGCGTGGAGTGGAAAAAGCGCCAGCCGTACAACTCGTAGGTCGTGTCGTCGCCTGGGTAGTCCACCATCAGAAGCGCGCACCACTCCAAAAAGGCTCTCTCGTGCTGGTGGCAAAAACGGGTGATCTTCTTTGTGTGGGCGCTGGACGGATACGGGACTCCTCCGGGCCTGGCGCATTTGCGCAGTTCGACCGCATCCCAGAGCGGCCTCGCGTACAGGTCGCCCATGAACGACCCGTCCGTGCGTCGGATATAGTGGTCACACATCGCCCAGCTCCTTTAGCTCCCACACGCTGATCAGCCTGTAGTGAGCATCTGGCCTCTTACTCGGCCTGTAGTCTGTTCGCTCCCATGTATTTTTGTTCCTGAACACGCAGCCCCATGCGTTCGGGTGCGTGGGTTGGCGCTTGAAACTGTCTGCAATCTCATGCAGGTCGTCCGTGGTGACGCTCCCGGTCCAGCGGGCTATCTCGAAGGCGTGGTAGCGCATCCAATCAAGCCACTCCTCGTTGCTGGCCTCGACCTTGTTGCGCCCAGCCTCCTTTTTCTGCTCACCGACTAGGCTTAGCTTTCCCATCGCCCCACCCCCAGCGCCACGATGGCCAGCTCGTTGGCCTGGTCGAGCCTATCGGCCCACTCAGGATCTCGCTGAATCAGGTGAGGCGCCATGTCCCGGCCTCCGAGGCGAGCGCAGAGCAC
>SDBT01011661.1_pt1 | contig 14133 bp, 9 predicted proteins | sample 2277101 | NCBI WGS metagenome assembly SDBT01 (sample SAMN10404973, study PRJNA504765) | marine sediment metagenome | isolation source: marine sediment core GS10_PC15, 103 cmbsf | place: Arctic Ocean: Southern Knipovich Ridge | collected 2010 | reverse complement strand
ACTTCTGTTATAATTACAGAAAGAGATGTCAAAGCAGGTAGCGAAATATCGTACATAGCACACAGATAACACGGATGGAACGGATAATCACAGATAAGATAATCAATGAAAAATAAAACGGTACCCAGGTGAAACGGATTGAACGAATAGTCGCAGATAAGAAATATTCTTTTTCGTTAAAAAAATAAATCCGTGTTAATCTGTCTAATCCGTGTCATCCGTGTTCTATAAAAAGGAGATAGGATGTTACATTCAGATATTACTGAGAAAATTATAGAAGCTTTTTACAAGGTTTATAATACTTTAGGTTATGGATTTTTGGAAAAAATCTATGAAAATGCTTTAATAATAAAACTAGAAAAATTGGGATTAAAAGTTGTTCAGCAAAAAAATATTAAAGTCTTTTTTGAAGGAAAAGTGGTTGGAGATTATTTTGCTGATTTGATTATAAATGATAAAGTAATTGTAGAGATTAAGGTTGCAGAACATTTATGTGATGAACATTACTATCAATTAATAAATTATCTGAAAGCAACAAATAAAGAAGTTGGTTTACTGTTGAATTTCGGTAAGAAACCTGAATTCAAAAGAGTTATTTTCACCAATGAACGCAAGAAATTGAACACGGATAACACGGATGGGACGGATAGTCGCAGATAAGAAATATTCTATTTCAATAAGTAATCCCCGAGGCAAGCCGTCGGAGTATTCAACGGATTTTTTTATAATTAGATTTCTTTGAAAACTTCAGGTTTTCAAACTTTCCTATTTACCCCGATGCAAGCGTCGTGGAATTCTTTAGATTAAAAAAATAAATCCGTGTTAATCCGCATTATCCGCGTTATCCGTGTTCTATAAAAAGGAATTGTTATGCCAAAGTTAAAGCGTGAATTAGGTCTCCTGAATGTATTTTGCATTGCATCCGGAGCAATGATAAGTTCCGGTTTGTTCATACTTCCCGGGCTAGCTTTTTACAAATCCGGTCCAGCAGTAATTTTAGCTTATTTCTTAGCAGGAGTGCTGGTTCTTCCCAGTATGCTGAGTAAAGCAGAACTTGCCACAGCAATGCCAAAAGCTGGTGGAACATATTTTTTTATCGGTAGAAGTATGGGAGCAGGTTTCGGAACTTTAGCGGGAATATCAGCCTGGTTCTCGCTTGCTTTTAAGAGCGCTTTTGCTCTTCTGGGAATTGGAGCTTTTTCCATAATTCTCTATCCTGCCATATCGCTCTGGCAAATCAAACTCATTGCTGTTTTTTTCTGTGTGGTGTTTTCAATTATCAACATATTCGGAGTGAAACACACAGGTAAACTTCAAACTTATATCGTTATTATTCTTATTAGTATTTTAGCTTTTTTTATTTTTCGTGGAATTCCCCAGGTTAAGATTCAACATTTCCAGAATTTTATGCCCGGAAATATGAAAACACTTTTTATGACTGCCGGTTTGATATTTATTTCCTATGGTGGTTTAACGAAAATTGCCAGTGTAGCCGAAGAAGTTAAAAATCCATCCAAGAATATTCCTTTAGGAATGATCCTATCTTTTGTAGTCGTAACAATCATTTACGTTTTAGTTGTATTTGTTTCAGTTGGAGTGCTTGGAAATGGACTTCTAAGACCTGAACCTGCAAACTATTCCTTAACTCCAATTTCTGATAGTGCAAATGTATTTATGGGAAGTTTCGGTAAAATAATTTTGGCTGTGGCTGCACTTCTGGCTTTTATATCCACTGCAAATGCCGGCATTCTTGCTGCATCGCGAGATCCGATGGCAATGAGTAGAGATAGATTACTACCATCTATGTTTGAAAAAGTCAGTAAAAGATTTCATACTCCGTATGTATCGATTATTTTCACAACCATTTTCATGATTTCAGTGATCTTATTTTTAGATTTGGAAACACTGGTAAAAACTGCTTCAACCATAAAAATATTACTTTTTACCTTCGTTAATATTGCAGTTATTATTATGAGGGAAAGCGGCATCCAAAACTACCGACCGAAATTCAAATCTCCTCTTTATCCCTGGATACAGATATTTGCAATTATTGCTTATGGATTCCTGATTATCGAGATGGGAACAACTCCCATTTTAATTGCCGGTTTATTTATGATTGGAGGTCTTATCTGGTATTGGTTTTATGGACGAATCCGTTCAAATAGAGAATCTGCACTTTTTCATATTGTGCAGAGAATCAAGGCAAAAGAGCTGCCAACCACTTCTTTGGAAACAGAGCTGAGAGAAATCATCCGGGAAAGAGATGAGATTCTTAAAGACAGGTTTGATCATATCATTGAAAAATGCTCGATTTTAGACATTGAAAAATCAATAAATAAAGAAGAACTGTTCACATTAGTTGCTGAAAATATTTCTTCCTCATTAGAAAAAACTCCAAAAATTATACTCAAAAAACTTATTGAACGGGAAGAGGATAGTACAACAGTGCTAACTGATAACCTGGCAATCCCGCACATAATCATTGAAGGTGAAAAAGAATTCGATATTCTTCTGGTTAGATGTAAAGATGGCATTCTCTTCTCTGAACAAGCCCCGAAAATTCAAATTGTTTTCGTGATTGCCGGTACAAGAGATGAACGAACTTTCCATTTACAAACATTAGCAGCAATTGCTCAAATCGTGCAAAATCCGAACTTTGAGAAAAAATGGTTAAAAGCAAAAAATAAAGAAGCCCTTAGAGATATTGTCCTGCTTGGAGAGAGAAAAAGGTTATAAAGAAAATCGAACACGGATAACACGGGTGGGACAGATTAGCACGGATAAGATTGTTAGCGGTAATTCAGTGTAACCAATAATTGGAGATTAGATGACTAAAGACATAAAAGCATTACTAAAAGATAGGTATCACGGTGCAAGCAGTATTAATGGATTTTATTATCAAATAATTTACTCTGTGCTTTTAGGTCTTGAGTTATTTCAAAATCAATCATCAATTTTAACACTTGAAGGAATTGAAGATATTGACTATAATAATATTGATTCTAAGTGCATAACTGATTCTAAATATATGCAAGTAAAGTATAGAAAGAAAGAAGTTACTTGGACAGAATTTTCAAAGATTTTAAAAAATTTCATAAAGACTTACGAAGTTGATAAAACTAGGTCTTTCAAAATAATTACTAACATTTCGTTCGCATCAACTATAGAAAATTTTAGAAAGTCATTAAAAAAAAGAAATAAAGCTAAGAAAAAAATCTTACAAAATGATGAATCTGTTCTTTCGCCACAGGAAATTGATAACCTATTTGATTTAATTGAATTTGAAGTTATATCAACAAACAAAATTGAGGAGCTAGTATTACAGAAAATATTCCAACAATATAAGTGTAATGAAGAATTAGCTTTGATTATAAATAAAGTATTAATATCAAATTTCACTAAAACTGCAATAGAAAGAGGCGACATAACTTTTCTAAGATTATCAAAATTATGTAATCAAGTTTTGGAAGCCACATCAACTGAAGAATATAATGCATACGGAAATGGTTTAATAGAAAAAGTATTCTGGAATACGGCAGCAGACGAAAATTTTTTCTATAAGGGAAAAACAACGCAACCTGGTCATATAGGATTAGATTTAGATATTAAAAGAGAAAAATGGTTAAAAATAATACAGGAAAGTTTTTATAATAACAATACAACCATCTTGAAAGCAGCAAGCGGGCAAGGTAAAACAACTTTAATGTTTAGATATGCTCGAGATTATGGTATTGAAGAAACTACCTATATTATAAGAAGTATACTGACAGAAACAGATGCTGTTAGAATTATTAGATATCTAGAAACAATAAATAAAATTGGTCTGAAAATTCTTGTGTTGATTGATGATATAAATAGAAATACTAAATTTTGGTCTTCATTAATATCTAAATGTCAAGGTCTAAACATTGATTTTCTACTAACGATTAAGGAAGAAAACTGGTCTAATTATGTTCGTTATTCTGATATACAATTTGAAGTTGTTACTCCTTTTCTTGATAAGCTTGAAGCAAGTGATATATTTTCTCTATTAAAAAATAAAAACTTAATAAACAAAGAGCTATCAGCTTATGAAGAAGCATATGAATTATTAAAAGAACCCAAATTATTAATTGAATTTCTTTATTTGTGTACACAAGGGGTAATGTTAAAAGATAAATTACAAGATCAAATTTCTAACTTAAATGATGACCGATATACATCATCTAAAAAGAAAATTCTCCGATTTGTATCTTTAGCATCTGTTCTTGGTATCGAATTAAAGGTCAGTGATATTATTGATTTTATTCCAACAGATGAAGATATTGAGTCGATTATTGAGACCTTAAGAAATGAATTTATAACAATAACAGACAAAATAATTACAGGTTTTCATCAAGTCCGCTCTCAACATTTAGTAGAAATACTACATAATGACTATTTGCCTATTCTTTCTACAGCAAAAGAAATTTTCAAGCTTTTACAGACTGAACAAATTTATCCATTCATATCCAATTTATTGAACAAATTCCCTATTTTGTATGAAGATTTTCTTAAAGAATTCAAGGAGTTCTTCAAATCGTTTAATTTGTTAAAATTTAATGAAATTATTAACGCTGTTTATAATACTGGTATTTATAATTATATTAATCACAATAAGAATATGATTGATGAAGCGTATGAACTTATTGGCTTCAGTGCATTATCTCTTATATCGTATGAAATAATGCCGAAACGGGAAGAAAGTGGTTTTGACTCCATATTCAACTCTTTTCAAAATCAAGGCCATTTCCCAAAATTAAAAGAAATTACACTGAAAGAAAAAAAAATCGAATCTGGCATTGAGTATGTAAAGAGATTGTTAGAATATGTATCTCCTGTTTTTCATAATAATGATTATAAAGCAATCGGAATTTTTATTAATTGGTGTGAATATGTTAACTCTGAGATATCGAATTGGGAAAAAATATCTGAAAATCTCATTTTTATAGTTGATTTCAGTAAAATTAATTTTGATAGCTTATGCCATTTTACATATGGTTTATACAAATACGACAAAGAGAGTTACTTTTCTTTTATTGAACTCAATCGAAACAATCTTATTGATTATCTTAAGTATGAGTTAGAATGTTTCTTAATAGATGTATCTAATGAAGATATTTCAATTCAATTTGTTCCAATATTATCAGACAATGATAATAAAACAAACCAAGCTGTCCCTAAACTTGAAAAATTATATATGATTTTTCCTTATTTAAAAAAATACAATAGCAATGCAAAAAACATTTTGTTAGGAGGCCTTAATCCTTCAGTTTCCAATAATGAAAAAAGTATGATTTCTAAATATCTAATCCCTGAGATTGATTCTAAAAGAAATTCTGAATTATATCGTCAGATGATAATGTGCAAGATTCCTGCAACATTTTATAATGTCCAAAAATTTTGGTTTGAACTTCGTACTATTTCTTTAAAAGTTCTCACTATGTATGGCGAATATATTGAACTTCAATATAAAGGTTTAAACCCTAAAGAAGAGAAGTTAAAGAATAAAAACTTTGATTTTTTGTGGATTGAAATAGGAAAATATTTATCTCATACCCCATACATTGGTCAGTCCAAAAACAATCAATTTTCACTAGACTTTAGTTTAGAAAAAATTCTACATTCAGATATTCTAAATAGTTGGGCTACATCATTAGATAATTTTTACAGACAATACACTGCATTTGCTAATGGTAAAAATGATAGCATAAAACTTTGCCTACATAATCTAAAAGACGTCATTTATAAATTTGAAGATTTTCATAAGTTCTTTTCTGAGTATTTTTCATTTGTACCAGATTATTTTGAACAATTATCGTTAAAAAATAAAGAATTGGAACCTTATCAAAAAATTTACGCTCTGCTAGAGTTAAGATTTATTTTGAATGAAGATCGCATTATTGAAAACCCAGTTTCTTATATCAGAAATCTAAGAGCTACAAAAACTAAAATGAAAATCAATACATTAAATAGTTGTTTATCCGATATTGCCCAAGTATGTGAGTCTATTTTAGAAGAAAATCACTTAACCTATATTCCAATTGTTTTTGAATGTGAAAAGCCTGAAAATAACTTTGAAAATGTTATTGAAATAATTAAGACCTTATCTGTAATTGAAGAGGAAGTAGTTAGTTATTATTGGTTAATTCCAATTTACAAAGGTAATAGATTTAATGAATTTGGATATCTTATTTCTTTTACAACAATTATGAAATTAAAAAAAGATCCTGAAGATTTTTATTGGGAAACTTTTATGCCACAAGAAATACCTGAAAACATAATTGATTTGATCCCCAATTATAGACAGATTATTGAAAATACCAACTATGATAATATAGCAAATTCAGAAGCAACAAAAATGTCTGAAGAGTTTATTAAAGAATTAGGTAAGTTTGTTGCAGAATTACCAGATAAATTACAATATGAAAAACTTTTAAAAGAAAATTATTCAAGAAAAATAGATGAGATGAAAAAAGAGTTGAATACCGCTAACAAACAGCTCGTGCGGCAAGTAAAAAGAGAAAGTGAAAGAGCGTGGCAGCTGCCAACCATTATGGGCAATATTGAAAGGAGATAAATGAAAAACTCACGTATATTAAGAATTATAGTTTTCTATGTAATTGCAATATCATTATCCAATATATTTCGATTTGATATATTTAATTTGAATTCAATATTAGATAAACTCCCTGCTTTTACTTTAATCTTATTTAGTCCATTAGGAGCAATAGGCATAATAATCGGAGCAATTATTTCAATTAGCCTGTTAAAGAAAAAACGTAAAACCAATATGTCAATTTGGGGTACATCTAAAAAACTAAGTATCCTAATGAGTCTTATTCCAATTACTTTGATGTTAATTATTGGCGTTACAAATTCAAAAGGCATTAATACTCATTATTTTGGACTAATCGGAGCAGTAGCAACATTTGTCTATTGTTTCTCTGAAGAGATCGGTTGGCGTGGTTATCTTGAAGATGAATTGTGGAAAATGAAACCGTTAATCAAATATACGTTAATTGGGCTTTTATGGTATATATGGCATTTGAGTTTTATAAATAATTTCTCCATTCTTTCAAACTTACAATTCTTAGGAATCTTGATTTTAAGTAGTTGGGGAATTGGACAAGTTGCCATGAAAACAAAATCAATTATTGCTTGTACTTGTTTTCATTTGCTAGTTAATATTATGATGTTTAATCCAATTATAAAGGATGGGATTACAGGTAGTTCAAAACTAATAATTCTATTTGTGAGTATAGGAATTTGGATATTTGTGTTAGGCATGTGGGGAAAAAACAAAAAGAATTTGGTCATCAACAAAGCATAAGCAGTTGGGTTTAAGTTTGATTAATAAAGCCCATAACAAAAGCACCTGCGGTAGGCTGCGTGGTTTGTTTCGTCTGAATCTTACGATTCAAACTTTGGTTGGTCTGTCTGGGCGGAATCTTCCGATTCCGCACCGCACACGCAAAACATTAGGGGCAACGGAATAGGAGTAATAATTGTCTTTATTTCAAAAAGTGATAGTTAAAAAATATCTGAAGAATTTACCTTCTGATTTGATAGATGAAAACTATAAAAAATATACGATGTATTTTAATGATTTTGATAGAGCTGAAAGAATCAGAACTCTCAAAGAAGAACAATATCAAGAAGGATTCTTACAAGAATTATTTGTTGATTGCTTAAATTATACAATAAATCCAAACGAAGATTTTAATCTAACAACTGAATTCAAAAATAAAACCGACGCAGAAAAAGCAGACGGAGCAATTTTAAAAGATGAAAATCCAATTGCTGTTATCGAACTAAAATCAACAAAAACAAAAGACTTTAAAGAAAATTGAACACGGATAACACGGATGGGACAGATTAGCGCGGATAAGATTGTTGTACGGAATTTTGTTGATTTCAATTCACATAAGAAGTTAGTAAATTAGGAGTATGTATGAAATGTATTTATTGTAAGAATGAAATAATTGAATTATCGGAAGAACATATAATTTTAGCATCATTTGGTTCAAATCTTTCCAGTAAGAAATTAATATGTCGTGATTGTAATAATTTTTTTTCAAGATCTGATTCTGGAGATATAGATAAAAAATTATCATATCAATTCGATTTCTTTAAAAATTTTTTAGATATTCGAAATGCTCGTGGTAAAAATCCACCAACATTGAGAAATGTTCAGGAAATTGATGGTTTAAAATATTCTTCCTTGCCTGGAGGTAAACTTTCTTTATCTAAAGTAAAAAGGATTACAAAAGATAATAGCTCTATAAACATTCATACACCAAATTTGGAAAGTACTAAAGAACAGATTAAACATTTAAAGCGACAATTCGGTGACAAATTAGAATTAAGTACAGCAAAATCAATAAAGTTTTATCCCGATGATAAAATGAAGTTCACTATTAGCTTTGGTGGAAAAGAAGTATTAAAAGCAGTAAATAAAGCATTGTTTAATTTCATTTATTATATTAAAAGAGATAAAAGCATATCTATAATTACTAATGAGGATTCGTTAAACGATGCCCGTTGTTATATTAGATTCGATACACCATCAAAAAATGTATATAGCAGTGTAGATAATGTTAATATTTCAAATAATTATTTAGACAACAAAACTTTATGTAATCGTCTTTATATATTTGGTGATAATAGTAAAAAATTATTATTTGGTTATTATATAGTATTTGGTAATATATCGTTTTCGTCAGTACTATCTAATACTTATGACGAAGATGATTTTGGTTTTTTTTATGAAGAAAGTCCATTCAATAAATATAAAAAATTTTCGCCTATTGGTTTAGATAAACATTTTTCTTACGAAATTACGAAAAATTTTCAGAAAAATTTTAATTTACATTCTAAAGAATTTCATAATAGAATAGGAAATTTAGTAAGATATTATTATGACGTGTCGGAAAAAGATGTTATTGATAATTTGTTAAAAAAAAGTTTAAAAAGTGCTTTACCTAATGAAGGAGACATTATTACAAAAGAACATATAAATAATTTATCTAAACAAATTGCTGAATATTATTTAAAGCATCTGTATAGATTATCATCTGAAGAAGATATTACTAATATAATTAACAAGTTTATAATTGAAGATGATGTGGAAACCTAATAAGAGACTTAAGCTCTCCTCTATCAGCGAGCTGATAGTTCATTTAAGATGAAACCGGGATTCATAATGAGACTTGTCCTAAGTTCCGTAGGAATTTTGGGATAAGTTGGCATACTCTAACTCCCTATTATTTGTTGAGTTATAAAGTGGTTTCATAGGAGTCTTAGCAGAATAGCAACAAAACTTCGTACAACAAGACGTCTGCGGGATTTTTTTCTCAGTTAATATGTGGCAATTATACGTTTTGTTTTTTTTTTGTTGCGTGTGCACTGAATCGTTCGCTGAACGAGTACGGTAGTGCGCGTGATCATTACTTAAATTTAATCAAGATAAAAATATCCGTGATTATCTGTAATATCCGTGTTATCCGCGTTCAATAAAGGAAAAATGAAAGTATACATAGAAACTTATGGTTGTCAGATGAATGTAGCAGATAGTGAACTGGTCGCATCCATCTTGAATAAACAAGATTTTAAAATAGCTGAAAACATCGATGAGGCTGATATAATCATCTTCAATACCTGTTCTGTGCGCCAACATGCTGAAGATAGAGTTATTGGAAGAATCAATAATGAAATGGCGAGAAAGGTGAAAAATAAAAACCTGAAAATCGGTGTGATCGGTTGTATGGCACAGCGTTTGGGAGAGAAATTAGAAGAACAAAACTCTTCAATAGATTTTGTGGTCGGAACTGATCAGTATAAAAAGCTGCCGGAAATTATTTTAAATCTGTTTGAAAATCCGGAATTCTATTCGGAAACGATTGTTAATAACAATGAAATTTATAAAGATATTTATCCGATTCATAAAGGCAGATTCAATGCCTTTGTAACTATTATGAGAGGATGCAACAATTTCTGTTCATACTGCATAGTCCCTTATGTGCGTGGTAGAGAACGCAGCCGTGCTGTTGATGATGTTTTGAATGATATTCAAAAAGTGGGGGACACGGGTTTCAAAGATGTAACTTTACTCGGTCAGAATGTGAATTCCTATAATTATAAAGATGTTAATTTTGCTGAATTGTTGCGACGAACTAATAAAATTGAATCTATCAAACGGATAAGATTTGTAACATCACACCCAAAAAATCTTTCAGATGAAGTTATCCAGGTTATGGCAGAATCTGAAAAAGTCTGCGAACATCTTCATCTGGCAATGCAAAGCGGTGATAATGAAATTTTGCAAAGAATGAATCGCGGTTATACAGCAGAGCATTTTTTAGGTATTGTTCAGAAGCTTCGTAAAGCAATGCCGGGGATAGCCATCACCACAGATGTAATTGCAGGATTTCCCGGAGAAACTGAAGAACAATTCCAACGCACTTTCGATTTGATGAAAAAGATAGAATTCGATTATGCTTTTACATTCAAATATTCTCCCAGGGAGGGTACGAAAGCTGCTGAATTCTCAAACCAGATACTTGAAGAAATTCGTTTAGAAAGGCTAAGGCAACTCATTAATTTACAGCAGGATATCACAACTAAAAAATACAGAGAACAAATTGGAAAAACAAAAGAAATTTATGTAGAGAAAGTTAGTAAAAAATCAGAAAAAGAACTTTCCGGAAAAAGCAGGGACTTCAAAATTACTGTTTTCAAAGGAGATAAATCCTTAATTGGAAAATTTATAAATATTAGAATCACAAATGCAGTTGGTTGGACGCTGAAAGGGGAAATTGAAAATGGAAAATATAAAATGAAAAATAATTTGAACCTTACGAACGGTCGAGTTGGCGAGACTTTCGGAACGGTTAATTCTGATAAAACCAACGTAGAGATTTAAGGGGTCTTTGATGAAAAAAAATATCAAATTAATAAATATATTCTTTTTGTTAATTACAACTGCTTTTTTATTGCAGGGCTGCCTGCCATTTTATCCAGCTGCTTTATTAGGGACAAGAATGTCATCGATAATATCAAATCCAAAATCTAAATACAACGAAAATAGCTATTATATAGGTGTTGACGCTAGTAATACTTCCGGTTTTAATTCGAATGAACACAATTTGAACTTCAGGAATCACTTTTTAATAGTAAACTCAACAAAATATAGAGTAGAAAATGTTGGTTTTTTTGTTTTTGGTGGAGAATATAAAGTGGGGGCAGTACATCAATACGAAGGCAAATACGAATATTATGGATTTGGACCAGAAGTTAATTTTGCTTTGTATTTACCAATCAAGTTTATTGATATCGGTCTGGGAGCATATTGCACATATGCGTATGAAGCGGGAAATTATTTAAAGTTCAAAAAAAAAGTAGCTAAAGAAAATTTAGCAGATGCATATACGGATAATTGGTGTGGCTTTTTATCATTATTTCCTATAATAAGAGCTCATTTAAATGAGAAAAATGTGGTTTCTATTTTGTGTGGTGTTGGTTTTCCCGGACTTTTTTCCCCGAGTATATCATTTAATAACGAGAAAATAAGTTGCTGGTTTTGTTTTATCCCATCAGTTAATAAAGCTTACGATTATAGTTTAGAAATTGATAGATATGGATCTTTTACATTAGGTGTAGGTTATAAATTTTAATAAAAAAAAAGTAAATGAATTATGCAAAATATACAATAACCGCTTTAGATTGTTCCCATCCGACAGCTGCCGGATGGGAATACATCGCGTTACGAAAGAGGACTTTCGTAACGAGCAAAAAAAAAGAGAAGGAACATAAGAAAAATTGAAAGAAAAATATGAAAAAGAGAAAATGACAGCAAGAAGTCATCCTTCTTTATAAAGTTGTCCATTACACAAAAGGTCTGTAGCTTGCCGAAAATCAATAACCTATGCGTTTACGCATAGGTCGGGAGGAACAGAAAATTATTTTTTAGGACGTTTACGTCCTTCAAAAAATATTTCATCTACTCTGTTTTTTTAATGTAAAGCCGTAAACGGCTTATCAGTATTATTTATCATCTTGTCCTACCCGTAAACGGGCAGGTTACTGTGTCAGGCTTTTGACTGATTGATAATCAAAAGAGTTTGTGTAATAGAGAGAGAAATATGGTGAGTTAGAAAATATGAAAATGAAAAATAAAAAATAAAAAATGAAAAATATATAAATTAAAAAAAATAGGGGAGAGGTGTGAATAATATAATACAGCATATTCAAAACTGGTTGCAGCACGAAACCGCTTTAATCATAAATCCGAATCCGCTTTTAGTACTTGCCATCATATTGATCACTGGCTTTATCTTCACAAAATTGGCTCAGAAGCTCCATATCCCAATCGTAACAGCTCAAATTGTGGGCGGTATAGTGTTGGGCAGTTATGTGTTAAATCTTTTCCAAGAGGAAGCTTTTTTTAGTTTAGTGCCTATCACTAATTTCGCACTTGGATTCATTGGTTTAACGATTGGAAGTCATCTGGATTTTCGCAAACTTCATAATGCAGGAAAAAGGATTTTTCTGATATCTATTTCAGATGTGATCATTACTCCGATAATTGTCTTTTCTGCTCTATTTTATCTGGCTCATCTTCCTTTTGCCATAAGTTTGATAGTTGCTGCCATATCCATCACAACCGCTCCGGGTTCAACTCTTCACATAGTCAAAGAAAAAAGAGCAAAAGGGATTTTCACGAAAACATTACTTGCAGTTGTTGCTTTGAACAATGTTCTTACGATCCTGGTTTTCTATATTGCATATTACTATTTGTTTTATAAAGCAGGAAAAGTAGATTTCGATGTTTTACATACTATTGGAAAACCTGTTCTTCTACTTTTAGAATCAATCATAATCGGCTGTGCTGTTGGTTTTGGAGTGATCTATTTCACAGAAAAGAGAAAGGTCAGGATTTCATTTCTGGCAATGGTTATTCTATCTGTTGTGATCACTGTGGGAACATCACAATTACTGCATCTTTCCGGTATTTTATCAAGTTTGATCTTAGGAATAATAATCACAAATTACTCGAAATATAGAAATATCCTTTTTGGTGCATTCAAAGATATTGAAGTTGAGGTTTTCACGCTATTCTTTGTTTTAGCAGGAACTCATCTTGATTTGAAAGCGATTACTCTCGCTGGAACAGCAGGTTTAGTTCTTATTTTCAGCAGGCTGATCGGTAAAACTATTGCTCCCACAATTGGAGCTTATCTAGCAGGCTCGACTATCACAATTCGTAAGTGGATTGGAATCTCACTCTACCCGATTGCAGGAGTTGCAATTGGTCTCGTTTTTCTTATAGAAAATGATGCTTTTCTGCAACGGTTTTCTTCTCAGATTACAGCAATCATTCTTTTTGCTGTAGTAATTAATGAACTTTTAGGTCCCATTTTTACAGGTACAGCCCTGAAAAAAGCAGGTGAAGAACATAAAGATAGAATGCGTTTACTCGATTTTCTGCAGGAGGAATTCATTAAAATAGACCTGGCTGCAAAAGATAAATGGGAAGCTCTTGATGAGCTTGCTATCTTTTTGTATAAAACTCACAAGATCCATGAGATTTCATTACCTGAATTGAAAGAATCTATTTTTAACAGGGAAAAAGAAATCTCTACAGGACTCGGAGATAACCTGGCAATTCCACATGCAATAATTGAAGGCGGTCCCAAAATCCGAGGAGTTATTGGCATTTCACGCAAAGGTATTCCCTTTGAATCGCTCGATGATAAACCTGTTCACATCATTTTCCTGATAGCCACACCTAAGAAAAATTATGATATACATCTGCACGTTCTGGCTAATATTGCCAAGATTTTTGGTCATCATCCTCACATCAAAGACCGCATTATCAAAGCCAAAACACCGGCAGAAGTATTTGAAATCCTTCAAGCTGAAGAAGTTGAAAAATTAAATCCGTTTTTTGAGGATTAAATCAAGAAAGCAGGTTTCGGGTTGTGGGTTGCTTTTGCTCATTCAACCGTCCCGGTTGAAGGAAATGTTTGAACCGACCGTCCCGGTCCGGAATTTTATGAAACACCGAGACGGTGTTACTGAAACGTTGTGTTTCAACCGGGACGGTTGAAACAA
>SDBT01011660.1_pt1 | contig 14134 bp, 31 predicted proteins | sample 2277101 | NCBI WGS metagenome assembly SDBT01 (sample SAMN10404973, study PRJNA504765) | marine sediment metagenome | isolation source: marine sediment core GS10_PC15, 103 cmbsf | place: Arctic Ocean: Southern Knipovich Ridge | collected 2010 | reverse complement strand
CAACTCACTACTGCTAAATGGGTAAAGTAGTCAGTATGTGAGTGTAGCTCCATGCACTATTAATATGAAAAAGCAGAAATGAACCACGACCCATTGCAGGGTGGGGTATATTAGTTTATTATCAAGCCATTAGTTTACATAATATATGTTATGAGCATTAATAGTGGTGTAACCAGTTACACATATCCTCTACCCCACAAGCTGTTCATTTTTTGAACAACAGGTTAAAACAATTACACCAAAGTTGTTCATTTTTTGAGCAGTTGGGGTGAAAAGTAGTGTTACTTCGTGCACCTGTAACCCTGACGGTTACACCTGACTATATGCCGGTTATTTCAATGTTCTACTGTATTATGTAGTAAGAGGGCTACTGTGATATACGCTGAGAATAACCGTTGGCTATGGGTATGGCGCGTGGTGTATGCTATATCGCATACGGTGTCGCTTTTTGCATCTTTTAAGGTATTTCGGGGCTTAATTATTATCACGTAAAAAGCATAGTGTAGGGTGTTGTATATATTGGAGTTATAATTATGTATATTTGACAAGTGGGCTATGAGTGTGTTTATTATATTATGGATGATAAAGTATGCAGAATGTTTAACACTTAACACAGAGGGCCATTATGAATATAACGATCTTCACAATGTATGTTGTTTACTTCATAATTGAAATCTTAAAAGGAGGCAGATCATGAGAACCACAATGGACCGTAAGGAATTAGTAAAAGCACTGCAAACAGTAAAACCGGCTGTACCGTTGAGGCCTATGTTACCAATATTGTCAAACGTCCTATTACAGGCCGGCCCGGACAAGCTCACAGTGACTGGGACTAACATGACTCACGCTATTGAGGTGACTGTACCGGCAACCACAGAACAGGGTGGTAGCACTCTAACAAACTGTAAAGGGCTATTGGATACCGTCAAGTCAATAGCCGGTGAGTCTATTTGCCTTGAGATGGTAGATGGTATGTTGTCTATTGCAGTAAACGGATCCAGGTTTGCATTGCCTATTGATGATCCTGACAGCTTCCCCTTATTAGCGTTTGTAACCAATACGGGTATTAGCCGTGGATTACTTTCACCGGCGTTTATTGAAAAGGCCGGCAACGCGGGTAAATTTATCGCAACTGAGCGAAGTCGTATTGCCCTAACCGGTGTATACATGGAGTTCGGCAAGCGCGGTGTGGAGATCACCGCAACTGATAGCCATTATTTAGCACATTACGAATTACCAGAGTGTGACGGGAAAGAGTATAATTGTATACTCCCGCTGTTTCCGCTTGCCCAGATAAGCAAGCATAAAAAGGAAGAGTGGCTCATGTATGTTGGGATGGACCGGGTGACGTTTTCCAGTGGTAGTATTCGGATTATGTCAAAACTTATCGAGGGACTATACCCTAATTACAAACAGGTTATACCAGTAGGCAATCCGAACACTATGACTATTGACAAGCTGGACTTACTCCAGGCTATTACCGGGCTGCTGCCGTGCGTTCCGAAAGAAACTGGCCAAATACGCTTTGACTTCTCCGGCGATAATGGGCTAAAGTTATCAGCGAGTAATGCAGATACAGGGGCGCAAGGTGACAAGCGCCTTTGCTGTACATACTCTGGTCAGAATCAGGCGCTTGCGTATAATGGTCGCCTTGTCGAAACAATATTGGAGTCCATCACCGCTGACGAGGTATTGTGGACAACATCCGATCCGAAAAGCGCAGCTATGATATATCCGGCGGGCAATGGTGAATCGTATTTGCTCATGCCGTTACGTCTTCATGATTAACCGGTGAGTCAAGGGGAGCCTGGAGAACTCCCCTGTAAACTACGCGTCCGGTGGCAAGTCCGGGCAAACACTTAACAAAGGGGTACACAATGACACTTGATGAGGCAATGGAGACAATAGTAACCAGAGAAGAAGCGCGGCGTGAGATTGCCAAACATGATGGCGAGGGATTTGACTTGTTCTTGCAAGATATGGGCGATCGGCAAGAGTATGAAGGTTCGGAAGTTTTGAATTGGCTCGGGTATTAGTCCAATAGGGGAGGGGAGAGGAATCTTATAAATCTAATTATTAGCAACATTAACCAGGAGATAAAATGAAAACAATCAAAAGTGAAATCACGGGATCACCGCCTGTGCTGGAAGTTGAACAAGAAAACACCAATGAGACGAAACGGATCAGCATTAGAATTGTACCGGATTATCCACAAGGTGAAAAAACTTTACAGTGCGCTTTATTGCATACAGTAACTATTGATAAAGATGCAGGAAAAGTCAAAACTGTTTTCTCTACTTTCTGTTTCAATCGGGACAGTGCCGAACAACTGAGAGACATCTTAAACAAGGAATTATCATAATGACCTGTTACCTTATCATCCTCATCATCCTTTCCGGTTGTTCTAATCCTTATAGCTATGAGGATCGTCTCAATACACGCTGGATGACTCCGGGGAGACTCGAAACCGTCTATACGTCTATGGAATATGAGGCGTCTTTACTGCACGATATAGGCGATGTCAGACGGCTACAATCAAAGTTCCGTGATCGTAATGAGAAAAGGCAATGGACCTCTACTATTGAAACAATATTCTATTATGACTTCACTGGTGATTGTGAGGATGCGGTTGTACTTGGAATATGGAGTTTAAATATCATAGGCATATCGGCAAGAGAAGTTTTGTTACAAGGCGATGATAAGGATTTATACCACTCAATAGCTATGAGTGATGATAATAGTATTTTCATAACGAATAGTTATGTCATTAAAATATCGAGCGATAATTGGAAAGAAATAGTATTGAAGTTCGGGTTGTTCAAAGGGAAGTATAATACTGTAATTGATTAATTTAAGAGGAGGGTTTTATGAAACTATCCGACAAGTTATACACCTGCTTAATCACCAGCGCGATCATATACTTTGGATTGCATGTACTTATCACAATTATTACAAGGGGGTTTTAATGGAAACACATACTGACTACGATACTAAAGGTAACTTGCTTACAGTAAATGAAAATGGAGAGTATTCAGGAATACCAGAATGCTGTATCGAGTGTAATTGCGCGCAAGGTGAACCAAATTACAAAGATTATTCCTGTAAGTCAATCCACGTATGCGAACAGTGTGGAACAGAGTACTATCTTTCTTTTACTGACTAATCTTAACAGGAGGTTTTTAAGATGCGCGGATGGTGGACACTAAAAATAGATATTTGGGATGATGATGCTGAGGATAGATATATTGAACCTAATGAAGCAGACCTTGAACATATCGCAGAGGTGATAAAGCAAGGATATATTTCAGGTGAAATAATCCATGATGAGGAGGAGCGTATTGATAACTGACACGGAATGTTTGAACAGGTTAAATATTCCACTAATCTAACAGGAGAAAGAACAATGGAAAAAGTAACTATTGAAATCCAGACAATTAATGCAGCTTTTGTGGATAATCCAGAATTAGAAGTTGCAAGGATACTAAACGAAATACCACAGAAATTAACGGATCGGTTATACTTTGTTGAGCCTTTTCCTCAGCGCTTTGATTTGAGGGATATTAACGGATACACAACAGGTAGTATTCATTTTGAGTAACCCTTTAAGACCTGAGCACGTCGTCGGCAAAGTAGTTTTTGAATAATCGCAATCATTAACGGGAGGTTTTGAAATGTCAAGAATATACGCAATAAAAGAAAAGAACGTACCAAGCATTGTAAGAAAAGTCTTGTATAAAATGTTTCCGAATAACATTATTGATACCATCTTCACCTTTAAATTCTACAGCTATATTGCGAGCGAAGAAGAAAAGAAATGTTACGGTTGCTTTGTTTCAAAGAATGGTGATTTTTGGCACAATGCTACACAGGGTACGAAAAAAGATTTCAGGGAAATGTTAGAAAGTCTTTATTAACCCTTAAGACCTAAGCAAGTCTGAAACTGCTCGAAAGGGAAAGTCATGAAATACACACCCAGTAATCTTAATGAAGCTGACGCACAACTTATCGCTGCTGCTCCTGAATTGTTGGAAGCGTGCAAAGTGGTAGTGAATGAATGGCACTCAAAGAATAGTAACTTCACCCGGGAAGAGCCGGCTCATTTAGAGATATGTCGCAAAGCAATCGCGAAAGCGGAGGAGAAATAATCATGGCTATATCTGATCTCGAATACCAGATTAACCAATTTACCGATGTAATTGAGAATGACTTTGATTGTAATACGGAAGAGGCCAGAGATATATTGGCCTCTGCACTCTCCATAAACAGCAAAAGAATATTTACTGCTATTGACGGAATGCGAGATTCCGATGATTAAAGCATTAATACTTATTCTAATTATAGGCTTGCTACTGCCTATGTTACCGAAAGGAGACTGATATAATGGAATTAACAAAAGAGCAAATGGATTTACAAGACACAATTGACAATGCTACGCACGCCTTCCTTGATGAGCTTGTCCAGAGTGTTTATCCGGCAACTGGTATTGACTGGGATATTGACACAATCGGTCAGGTTCGGGATGTAGCAATCGGACTGTTGAAAGTTAATCACAGTATTGATATTGAATATCCATACATAAAATGAGGAGAGTGCCTATGAAATAAAACCATTGACATACGGGGTATACAATGCCCGATCGGGTAAAACTGGTCGGGTATTTTATTGACTGGACGCGGGAAACGTGCACGGGCGGACGTATCTGGTGTTGAGTCGGGGCGATGTAGTAGTATAGGGTTAAAAGCTATTACAGAGCGTTTATAAGGGCTTGTAGGCTACATCACGGTATTGTAATGCGGATAGTGGGTTGAGTAGGGTAGGAGAGGGCAGGGGAGGGCGAAAATGGGGCAGGCGAGTGGTATTCCGGCTGCGAGTGCGAGCAGGTGTCCGAGTGCCAGAGTAAGGTTTTAAGTGGGGGTCTGGTTTTAAGTGGGATGTTGCATTCTGCATCATCGCGAGGTTTTAAGTGGGGGTCTGGTTTTAAGTAGGGATGATAGTGTGGTTTTAAGTGGCAGTGTGGGAGCGGTTTAACCCCTTTTTAAGTGAGTGAAAAGATTTTACTTGACAAAGGTGGTAGGTTAATGTAATATTTACACAGACAGAAAAATACACAGTGGTGGAGTGGTGTTTAAGTTTACATAATAATAAGGAGTTGTAGGAGTTGAAGTATGCTTGGTTTGCAGAGAGGTGCTTACTATGATAAATGAATACACATACGGGATAGCGGTTGTGGTGTTGCTCACGATAACCTCGGTGGCGTTTGTGTTTACGCGGCTATGGTGGAAGTATCGCTTGTGGCGGTGGTATGATAGGGTGTGTGATTGGGCTATGGATGTGATTATGGGGACGAAGGTGGAAACAGGGGCAACAAGCACCACTGGAGTATCCGATTTTCCGCCAAGTGTACAGGAAACTCTAAAGAAGTATGATAATAGTGAGGAGTACAGGCTATGTGCGGAGTGCGAGCATGTAAAAGTGGCGTTGAATAGAGTGCCGTGTGTGGCGTGTAAATCAGGGAAAATCAAAAAGCAACCTTGTGAGATTTGCGGTTCTACACATAGAGTGGCAGGACATCATGATGATTATAGTAAACCATTGGATGTAAAATGGTTATGTCCGAAACATCACGGTATTTTGCACTTTACTTAATGCCCGTCTCGCTAAAGAAAGGAAAGAATGATATGAGAGCATTTGAAATGATAGCCCTTGTTGTTTTTGGTTTCATATGTAATCAATTACATATTATGAGTAAACAATTATCAATTATCATAGAGCTTTTAAAATAACTCACGGTTGAGGGCTTGGATTGTCGTTTTTAGGTGATGGAATAGGGTAGCAGTTTACATCAACAAGCCCTTGCCGTGAGAAAGGATAAGGAGTTATGAAGATAAAATTTAAAGATGGAGATTGTCCCTTGAATCAATTAGATGCACCATCATTGTCAGTCTGCATGTATTGTAAACACGGTATGGAACTCTCAAGGGAAGATGTAGATTGCGTTGCTAAAATGAATAACAAATGCAAACAGCCTATGCCATAATATCAGTATTTTGGTTCTATTTTCTACTCTTCGCTTATGTTCTTATAGAGAACACATGGAAACTGGGTGAGGATATGACTTTAGAAGATTGGGGGGAGTTTAAAGATGCCTCAAGTAAATAAGCCCAAAGGAAAATGGTGGGTAAAGTCCGAGAGAACACATTATTCAAATGATGAATGTCCTTTTATTTTTTACCCAAGAAATGATACCAGCTGTAGACTTCGTAGACATCATGTAGATGACATATGTTCTTTCGCAAACTGTTCTTTAATGAAATGGGAGAAGTGATGAATAAAATAATCCATCTTGTGGATAGGAGCGAATAATGAAAATATTGAGACCCATTGGTGGGGCTGCTGGTATATTCTTTCCTGTCGGTTTACCAAATAATGGTGGAACTTGTCAGTATGCCACTAAAACCTGTTTGCGGGAATGTTATGCTATTTCAGACAAAGATTATGATGAAGAACTTAATGTTTTAGAAGTTGATAAGCGGGTTATTTATGAATATTTTATGAATGAACACATCTTCACAATTTGTGCGGAAATAGTAAGAGAAATGAAAGAACTCCAAACACATATTCTTCATTGGTTTGCCTCTGGAGACTGTTTGGATACGGATATTGAAAGAATAGTAAAAATAGCAAGATACCTTTTTTATGAACATATAAAACAAAATGGGTTTACGAGAAACATACACCTTTGGAATAAATTCATGTGTATACCTGTTAGAATTGTACTGACTCTTGAAAATAAAGAGGATATTAAATTGCATGCTTTACCTATTGGCGTATATGCTATTCCTGATTACAAAAATACCTACACTGATATTTACACAGTTTCTGGAAGTTCTGGTAGTTGTGGATTACGTAAATTCGTGTTGAATAAACAAAAAAGAATAAGTTCAACACCCAATTGCAAATATTGTGATAGAAAAAAGGTTGGATGCTTCGCAAGAAAGGGGATAGGTGATGAATAAAATGATCCCTCTCACAGACGAGGAAGCCCTGCAAGTTAAAAATAAGAAACAAGGTGTAATCCTGAGATTGCTGAAGGAGCAACCGCCCGAGGGGTATATCTTTGTTGGAGGCTTTCCCAATATAAACGGCAGTATGGGATTAACTTTTATAAACAATCTTGATGATATAATTGAAATTCCTCTCACCTTCCCATCGGGGATTTATGATGCGAAGAACAAGCGGAAATTGATAGGCACTCTGGAGATTGATACGGTGGTGAAGAGAGTACAGGAATTGACTTTTGAAGCTTTAAATTGGGAGAAGAAATAATGGCACAGACTGAATCAATATTACGTTTGTTAGTGAAGGATGATAAGAGTCCATCGGGGTGGAAGCCTGTGGGGTATTTATGGTATACGAGCAGTATAGGTCATGATAATATCATGCGGATATACTACTGTAGAAAATTATTATCTCGTGGATATAATTGGTTAGATAAGCCATTTCCATCTTACGGGGGTGATGTATGGGAAGATGTGCAAATAGATTCCTCCGGAGTAGGAAGTAATTGGGGAGAAAATCAAGCATTCGAGCAAGGTATTAAGATGCCGGATGGCTCATATTGGTTTGAAGGCGACATTGGTAAAGAAAGAGGTTGCCCTCAGTTTGAATTATGTTTTAATGGTATCCGTTGGACAAAAATATACAGGGTTAATAAAACTGAGATAGTACGAACGATAGTAAGTATAGAAAGTTTAGAGGTGGCTAAGCGCCTCGGCAATATCCATGATAAGGGGGCTGAATGAAGGATAGCATATCCAAGCCGTATTCGGTGCAGGGCAGGGTGAATCACGATAGGGTATTTGGTAAGGATGTTAAGCGATTTCGCTGTTTAAGCTGCGGATGGGAAAGTGATGCGTTGTTTTGGGGGATTGACATGAGCAAATCCGTAGTTGGTGTATGCCCGCGTTGTAATAAGTGGCAATCATTAAGAATGTGGGAGTCCAATGCTAAGTAGACTCACCGACATGGGCAACGCAGAAGCTCTCATAGAACAGTTTGGTGACGATCTCCGCTACTGCCCCCAGATTAAGGAATGGTATGTGTGGGATGGCAGACGGTGGCATGAGGATGTAGGCAAATCCATTATACAGAAGGCAAAGGAAGTAGCCCGGAGCTATTCCGATGCGGCAGACAAATTACCCAGACAACTTTATGATGGGGAACATCCGCAACGCAAAGGTCTGCTCAAGCATGCTACATCAAGTGAGAGCCTGCGCAGTATCCAATCCATGATAACGCTTGCGCAGAGCGATTCTAAAGCGGTTATGGACTTACGCGACTTTGACCACGACCCGAACCTGCTATGTGTGCAGAACGGTGTAATAGAACTTGGCACACAAAGGTTTCGTGGGTTCAGTCGCGATGATAACATAACCAAGCTCGCCCCAGTGATATTCAGGGAGGGGGCAACCAGCGCCAAGTGGGAAAAGTTCTTGGTGGATGTTATACCGGATCCGGACACTCGCGATTTTATACAACGGGCAGTAGGATACAGTTTGACCGGGCACACTCACGCAGAAATCATGTTTCTATTATATGGGCGTGGGCAAAATGGTAAGACCACATTTACTGGCACCATACTCAATATGCTCGGGGAGTATGCGTCCCAAGCCAGCAGTTCGGCATTGATGCACCGCAATGGGGACGGACCAAGTAATGCCCTTTACGTGCTGATTGGGAAACGGTTTGTGTCGGCGGCTGAAACTGGCGAGTCTTATCGGCTTGACGAGAACTTGGTTAAGCAAATGACCGGCATGGATAGGATAAGCGTGAACCCAAAGTATAAATCGCAGATTGAGTTCATGCCTACCTGGAAGATATGGCTCAGTACCAACCACGAGCCTATTATCCGGGGCAACGACACCGCTATCTGGAGGCGGATGCGTAAGATACCATTTGAAGTGGTGATACCGGAGAGTAAGCGCGACCCCAATCTTAAACTCGCCCTGCTCTATGACATAGAAGAACGCAGTGGCATACTGAATTGGGCGCTGGAAGGGGTCAGGAGGTGGCAGGAGGACGGCTTAGAGCCATCCCAACAGGTTAGGGAGGCCACCAATGCCTACCGCGCAGACCAGGACGTTATAGGGCAATTCCTAACTGACCGATGCCAAGCCCACTCACAACTGACAATATTCAAGGCGACCATATACAAGGCATATCGGGAATACTGTAAGGGGTTGGATGAGAAGCCTAAGACCAAGGTGAGTTTTGGTAGGCAGCTTCGGGAGATTGGGATTAAGGATGATAGAAATAGAAATAAGCGGTATTGGGTGGGTATAGGGTTAGACGAGAGGGTTAATTTGTTTCCACACTTGTTTGAGGAGTGAAATGGATAAGCCAATTGACAAGCTGATAGCGATTAGCGCTCTCACAAGTTTAGAGAGGAGAGCGGCAGAGTTGCGAACCAAAATAGCAGGGATAAAGCAACTCTCTGTAGATAAATTTAATGATCTTGAGCGAGTGATAATAGGTGATGCTTTGAGCGTGGAAGCCGTCACTAAGGTAGCAAAGTTCGATTTCACAGCGTCCAGTGTGTTAGCGTATGAGTCAAATAAATGGTGGAAGCATAATGCTAAGACTTAGTGTAAGTAGGGGTATGGGTATGGTGTTATGCGGAATAGTGCCCCATGACACTATGACAAGCGGTGACTTTGCATTGTCACTCGTAAATCGTTACGGGGTAATACAGTGACTACTATGACTACTTTTTCAAGAAGGAAAGTAACAATAAGAGTATTATATATAGAGAAGAACTTCTCACGCATGCGCATGTACGCACACGCATAGGTTTCAAACTGGAAGGGGAATAATACATGACTGGGCCTAAAAGAACCAATATGCCGTTCGTAGGTAAGATGTTCCGCCTCCGTCCGGAATTGGTTGAGGATATGGAACGAATAATTTATTTCACACAGGAGGGGGAGAAAGTAAAATACCCCTCTATGACAAATTTAGTCGTCGTGGCTCTTGACGAGCTTATTAAGAAGGAAAGGAGGGTATTGGAAGACGCAGGTATAGTCTGGGAGCATTTGAAGCCAGGCTTTAAACAATCACTTAAAAAGGAGTAGTATTATGGGAGATGTAAGTTTACGCCCAGATGGATTTGCAGAGGGCGGTGGATTAATTGATGATTTCGATGGCATCATATCAGACATCCGGTTTGTTATGACGGATTATGATGGAGCAATGTCAACACCAGTGCCTGTGGCGCGGGTAGTATTCAATGTGGACGGTGAGGAAACCGAGCCTACGCTTTACTCGGTTGGGGGCAAGGATGATTTTGCGCCTGATGAGTCCGGTATGGGCTTGATCAAGCTCAAGAGTAAAAATACTCTGACGAAGAAGGCTAAATTTCCTATGCTTCTGGCATCGTTTATCGACGTAGGCTTCCCGCTTAACAAGATGGACGGGGATAGCATTGGGTATCTGGTCGGTCTGGATGGGCATTTCCTGCGAAAAGCAGTTGAGTTCAAAGGAATCAAAAGGAAAGATGAACGGGAAAGCACGGTGTTATTATGTACCAAAATCAACCAGTTGCCGTGGGAATCGAAAAAGGGCAGAGGTAAAGGAAAGAAAGCTGCCTCAGACGATGACAGTCTTTCCACACCAGTAGCTTCCTGCATTGGAACTATCATTATTGGAAACGGTGGCGACATATCAAAGAAGGATATGCTGTCCATTCTATTCAAGGATGATAGTTTACCCTCAAACAAGAGAGCCGCTCTCAAGTTGGCTTCCGATGACACGTTTTTAAACGGGCGTGATGAGTGGAGCTACGAGAACGGTGTGTTGAAGATGGTGTAAGTGGAGTGGAGTGAGTGTCCTGATATGGGCGACCTTTCAGGTGGGGAGTGGACCAAGCCTCTTCCTGAGAAGCACTCACTCTGAGAATTAACAAAGGCGAGGTGGATATGGACGTACCTGCCTCGCCCTAACAAGGAAGGAATAACCAATGAGATTATTTGATATGGAAGATACGCCGAAGGTGCGGAAACCACGCACACAGACCCGGAAGACGGCGTTGATAGTGTATGTGGATAAGGCAGTCATGGATAAGCCGGCTGAGTTGTTTGATGCGGCGTTTGCATACTTCGTCAAGAAGGGTGTGGATATTGCCGTGCGGAAAGTATTCATGGCGCAGTTTCTAAAAGCACCCACGGAGGAGTTGCAGATGGATGTGATTAACGACTGGGTGCAGGTGAGAGATGCAGCAACATTTCCATTTAAGAAAGCACAAGAAGCCATGGCAGAAGCCGGTATTACAGAGGCGGAAGCCGGTAAAGCTCTTAGAGAGGCGAGCGACTTAACAATTATAACAGCACACACCGAACCTTGTAATAATGCAAATATTGCCATGACTATTGACGATATTGAGGAGGACAATGAGGATACGGCAACTAAAGGAGACATTCCCGTGGACGACGGAGCAGACGGAAAGCCGGAGTCCGGGTCTGCATCTAAGTGATGTGATACACGATATGGATAAGACGTTGATGAAGACACAGGAGAGAGATGTGGATGAGGGGACGCTGTTCCAGTTTGAGAAAGGGTATCTGTGGGAAACGGTATTGTCAATGGCACTTAGTACGCACGTAGGTACTCGCATCGGTGAGATAAAACTGGATGGTATAGCCATGAGTCCGGATTGTGTAGATTTTGGTGAGGGTCCGGAGAGTGCAACAGTCTTGGAGGAATACAAATGTACTGCTGTTTCCTCGTCTATGTCCCCGGCAGACAACTGGAAGTGGATGATGCAAGTGAAGGGGTATTGTAAGGCACTGGGCGCCACCAAATGTGTATTCCGTATCCTACACCACATGGACATTATGTATAAGCCTGATGAGTGCTACAAGGTATGGGAGTTGGTGTTTACGCAGGCTGAATTGGATGAGAATTGGCAAGCGGTGTTGAATCATGCAAGAGTAATGAGGGAGAGGGGGAGCAATGGCATTGTTTAATTGGTTGGATAAATTGTTATGGTTGCCAAAGGGGAGAAAGTCTGAGAAGTCGGAGTACCAGAGGCATTCACCTATTAGATATTCTCGGGGAAGAGGTGTAAGGGGTCGTGGTTGGACTGGTAGGGTCAGGTTGTTTGGCAGAACGTGTTACTTACATAAAATGGAAGGGAAGTAAGTTATGGAAACAAAAGCAATTCAAGCGTATCAGGAGCGAGCGAATGGGGTAGTGGTTCATGCCGGTTCCATTTGCATAGTGGGCGATACCACGCGAGAACTGGCAGTAGAGTTTACAGCGAATGTCCGGAAAGCTATCAAGGCTATCGAGAAGGAGTTCCGACCTGACATTGATACCGCCCATCAACTACACAAGGACTTGTTGGCGCGGTTGAATAAGCTCACAGCACCGTTCAAGGAAGCCCGACATATTGTCGATAAGGAAATAGGCAGGGACTACCTTGAGCAGGCGAAGATACAGCGCGAGAAGGAACGCGTGGCTCAGGCAAAGGTGGATGAGGAGAAGCGCAGGCAAGAGGTTCAACTTGCCAAGGAGGCAGAAGAGTGCATTGCTGACGGCGATATGGAAGGGGCGGAGGCGTTATTGGACTCGGAAGTTGTGGTAAACCCTGACGTGCCAGTGGCGGATGTACAGCAGACCGTGAGAACAGTGTCAGGATCGTCTACTGTGCGTAAGGATATTAAAGTGGAAGTGGTGTGTGTGAATACGGTGCTTGCAGCAATTCTGGATAAGAAATTGCCAAGTGCATTCGTGAGTATAGACCTGGGAGTGGCGAAACGATATGCGAAAGCGAATGAGCTTACAGATTTGGGTATGTGTGGGTTCAGGATAACGGAAACAGTAGTGGTAGCGGGGAGGACACAATAATGGCAATGCAAAAGACAATTATGATGGATGTGACGGTGGGGCAGGATTTATGGCCAACGAAAGTGGTCAATGAGATACAGAAGGTGATGGAGAGGGGATTGGCGAGGCATCCGGATGGTGGATGGGAGAATGTATCTGTCCAAGAGCATCTGGAGAGGGCACATGATCACCTTGCTGAGGCGCGGGAATCACACGATTTGAGAATACCCAAATCTGAAGACCATCTCGCTCATGCCTTCTGCCGTCTCATGATGGCTGTGGCGATTGACAGGGGGTATGTGGAAAAGGAGGACGTTGATGCCTAAAGGATTTGACAAAGCAACAAGCGAGATAAAGAAGTTACGTCTTGTAATGCGCGTTGGCGGGAGAGAGAAAAACGGCAAAACGCATTTCGCCCTTACTGCGCCCGCTCCCAGCGGTGTTTTGGACATGGATAGGGGTTTGGAAGGTGTCATAGAGAAGTTCGCGGACGATAAGGACATATACGTGAAAAGTTTCCGCAATATGCCAGCGACATCACAAGCTGACCACGAGGCCAGATGGGATGCGTTCGTCAAACACCACTATACCCTGTTGGACGACCCTCTTATACGTTCAGAAATCTGGGATACAGACACCGAAGTATGGGAGATGGCACGGCTGGCATATTTTGGCAAGCTGCTCCAAATCAAATCACATCACTATGCTGAAATCAATTCCATGTTCCGGAAGCTTATAGATGACGCGTTTGCCTCAAACACGAATCTCATATTGATTAGTCGCTATAAGAAGCAGTATGTTAAGAAGAATAAGACTTCCGATGATTCAGTATGGAATGGTTTGTATGAGGCTGCCGGGTTCAATGAATTGGCGTCTATAGTGCAAGTTAATCTCAAGGCGAAGTTGGTGCAGAATGGGGATGGGGAACCAGTACCCACTATTGAGGTGATTAATTGTCGGCAGAATATGCAGATGAATGGTGAGGTGTTTGAAGGGGATATGGCGACGTTCTCGTGGGTGGCAGCTAACATTATTGAGGGTACGAGTCCGGAGGATTGGGAATAATGTGGACACTATTGCGATGGCTACGCAGACAATATTATGGCATTCGGGATTACAGAGCGGTATGCTTTATGCTACAACCACGACACCCGCTCAAAGCCGTGCGTGTGTGGTGGTGGAAGAGGCGGATCAATCGTTCCATACGCGTGCTTGACGAGCTTGACTGGAATCTAAAGCGTGTGGGGTGGAA
>SDBT01011659.1_pt1 | contig 14134 bp, 18 predicted proteins | sample 2277101 | NCBI WGS metagenome assembly SDBT01 (sample SAMN10404973, study PRJNA504765) | marine sediment metagenome | isolation source: marine sediment core GS10_PC15, 103 cmbsf | place: Arctic Ocean: Southern Knipovich Ridge | collected 2010 | reverse complement strand
GTTTCGGCGTTGGTGACGATACTGGACACACTTATTCAGCTTCAGCTCGGGAGGCAACTGCCGAAGAGATAGCACCAGTAAAAGCGAGAATAGAAAAGCAAGAACATCGGAAGTCCTTACAGGAGAACGTTAAGTTGCTGGAGCAAGAAATTAGGGAACGCGGTGAGTATCCTAAACCCAAAGAAAAGAGCATACGGTTAGATGGTGAGAAGCTATTTGACACGCAAAATATCTACGGTGGTGGAAATTGGTTCGTGATCACAGATACACACGTTTGGTTTGTAAAAAACAATGGGGCTGATGGGGACAGTTGGGGGCATAATAATATAAGGACGGGGGGAGCTGGCGCAATAGGGTGGCGTGTGCTGTGTGATGGCAAGATTGAGAAGCGGCTGCTTGAACTGTCACAAGAGTTAGGAGCCAAAACGTGAATCGGGGATTGCAAGATGCGATGAGGCGGCGGTGGGTGGTGAGTCGCTATACGTCAGAGCCTGATGATTTAGAGCTAGTGAGCACTCAGTCACCAGAAGTGAATAAGTCAATGAGCGAACTTTTGTACGTCATCCTCCTACGCAAAGCCCAAGGGCTACCCGAACACCGTATGCTGCTCAAGGCTGCCGCTGTCATGGATCTGCCGAACCTCGTGATTACGAAGTGCGACGATGATGCCGCTACGTTCGCGGTCGAATGCACCGATGTCAAGAACCCGACTCCGAATACATTCCGCATCAACGTGACTGCGGACACCGTTCCCGAGTCCGAGTTCAAGGCTGTGCTGAAGATCGAGAACCTCAAGTTCTTGCCCGACAGCTACAAGGTCTGCATCTCGACGAAGGGTGTATCGAAGTGGACGGGAACGAAGGCTGAGTATTTCGTGGCGATCGAAGCGTCTTCAAGCAAGTTCTAGAAAAAGGAAACATTGTGAACGAACAGTTCCTCTGGGTTGAAAAATACCGACCGCAAACGATCAACGAGTGCGTGCTTCCTGCATCACTCAAAGCAACATTCAACGAGTTTGCCGCGAGCGAGAAGATCCCGAATCTCCTCCTCGCTGGCGGCCCCGGTGTTGGCAAGACAACCGTAGCGCGAGCACTTTGCGAGATGGCCAATCTTGACTACATCATCATCAATGGATCGCTTGACGCAGGCATCGACGTGCTGCGGACGACCATCCTACAGTTCGCATCTACCGTATCCTTCACGGGATCTCGGAAGATGGTGATTCTGGATGAGGCGGATTATCTCAATCCATCATCGACACAGCCAGCACTGCGCGGATTCATCGAAGAGTTCTCGGGCAACTGCGGATTCATCTTCACCTGCAACCACAAGAGTCGAATCATTGAAGCGATTCACTCCCGGTGTTCTGTGATTGATTTTCGCATTGCGAAGAGTGATCGAGCCGAAATGGCTGCTGAGTTCTTCAAGCGAGTCGGGGCAATCCTGGGCGTCGAGAAGGTTGAGTACAACCCCAAGGTTGTCGCCGCTCTCATCTCGTCACACTTCCCAGACTTCCGACGAGTGCTCGGTGAACTCCAGCGCTACTCGGCAAGTGGGACGATCGACGAAGGCATCTTGACTCAGATTTGTGACGTCAAGCTCGCTGAGTTGATTACTGCCCTGAAAGAGAAGAGCTTCTCTGGGATGCGCGCGTGGGTTGTGAACAACATCGACAACGATCCCCAGAAGATTTACCGCAAGATTTACGATAACCTGTACGAGCACATCGAGCCGGGTTCGATCCCGCAAACGGTTGTGACTCTGGCGGACTATCAATACAAGGGCGCATTCTGCGCCGATGCCGAACTCAACCTCGTCGCCTGTCTCGTAGAGATCATGGTCGGCGCTGAGTTCAAGTAGGAGTGAACAATGCCGTATATTATTGAAGAGGATCGAGGTTGGTTGCGCGGTTCATTGAATCGCCTCATCCATCAGATGAACATCATGGATGACAAGGGACCAGGCGTCTTGAACTACGTCATCACCAAAATCGTGATTGCGTGGCTCGGCGGGAGCCCGAACTATGAAAGGTTCAATGCCGCGGTCGGAGCGCTCGAATGTGCCAAGTTGGAGTTGTCTCGCCGAGCAATCGCGCCGTACGAAGACACGAAGATCAAGCAGAACGGCGACGTGTACCCGTAATGAATAGATCACAGAAGACATACCTGAAGTGGCTGCTCAATGCGTTGGGATTCTGGTTGCTTCTCTTCGCGATCCTCATCCCGATGGCCGCGCTGGGAAACTTTCTGCTACTCGTAGCACCGATCGCATTCCTTAACCATGCTGGTTGGGAACATCCGGTTCTCACGATGTTGGGGATCTATGCAGTAGTGATCGCCGCAGTGATCTTCCGACGATACATGCAACTGAAGTTTGAGGGATAATCGATGACGAAATATACGACGGGATTCGCTTTCAATTTGTTAGAGGATGAGTGTCAGATTTGTAAGCCCAGCGTCGGGCTCATTCGAAAGGGCCGGCCGGCATGGCAGAAGGGTTTCCTGAACGGGATCGGCGGACACATCGAAGAGGGAGAGTCGGCCCTCGAATGTCAGGTCCGAGAGTTCCAAGAGGAAGCAGGCCTGTTTGTTCCCGAGTGGACCGAGATTGCGGTTCTGGGTGGCCCAGACTGGAGTGTTGTGTTTTTCAAAGCGTTCGGTGTTCCGCTACACGACATGCAGACCTTGACGGACGAAAAGGTCGGATCATATTCTGCCTACGACTTGCCGTCTGACGTACTGTTCAATTTGCGCTGGCTCATTCCGCTAGCGCTCGATCCGCAACCCGCTGCGCCGATGGTGTGGTACCCGACGAAAGCAACAGAAGGAAAGTGATATGAGTGAAGAACTGAAACCAGTGATCTACGTAGCCGGACGATACTCGGACGGCGGCAAATTGCCCGAAAACGAATGCACAGCAAACCGACAAATCTTGAGAGATTGGAGCACAGAATATGCTCGTGCTGGTTGGGCTGTCATCTCACCCATTGAGAACGACGAATGGATGATCGGCAGCTGGAAGACCGAAGAAGAGTACATCGATATCATTGCGTCCGACTGCGCGCTACTCGAACGCTGCGATGCGATATTTCTATGCCCGGGCTGGGAAAAGAGCCGCGGTGCTGTGATGGAATTTGAGTTCGCAGGGAAGAACGACATTCCCGTGATCCAGAGAAAGGTCGTCAGCGCGAAAGAGTATATGGCTCAGCAAGCCAGTGTTGTCGATATGTGGCGTGATCTGTAATGCCGAAGCTCGGTGATTTTCTCAAGTCGATCAACACGCAGAAGGTCAGTCTCATGGACTCCGACCCGCAAGCGGAGAGGGAGTATGTGCCGTTCGTAATGAACCGGTGCTACTCCAACTTCATCGACTGTATCATGTTCGCGAGCGAGATGAACATCCGGCACCTCACCGAGCCGAAGATGCAATACGATTACCTGATGCATTCGATTCGCAAGAAGAGTCGATTCTCCAAGTGGGGAAAGGCCCCGAAGATCGAGAACCTCGAACTCATCAAGGAACACTTCGGATACGGGAACGAGAAAGCCAAAGAGGCGATCCGCATTCTCACTGACGATCAGATAGTTGCCATTAAGAAACTCCATGAAAAGGGAGGTCAAAGGGCATAGAATTCTAAATACTCCTAGACACATGATTAGATTATGGTCATTTGATTGGAGTACGTATGCCCGAAGCCGACAGGAAGATCGTTCGCATTGACATTGCGGACTTGATCGAAATCAAACTAAGAGAACCAGGGGACTTCCTGAAGGTGCGCGAAACGCTCACCCGCATCGGAGTAGCTAGCAGAAAGGACCAGATTCTTTTTCAGTCTTGCCACATTTTTCACAAGAAGGGACGCTACTACATCACACACTTCAAAGAGATGTTCGCGCTCGATGGAAAGCCGACGGACTTCTCTGAATCAGATCGAGGGCGCCGCAACACGATTACGAACCTGCTCGCTGAGTGGGGACTCGTTGTCCTAGTCGATGCCGATCGTTCAGCAGATCCAGTCGTTTCTCTAAGTCAGATCAAGATCATAGCGCATCGTGACAAGGGAGACTGGAATCTCAAAGCCAAGTACAACATAGGAACACGTTAATCCACCAACACTTGAGGAACAACTATACCATGGAACCGGGCCCGCATCAAACCAACATGTTCACCGAAACAACAACAACGACATATCCCCGAAGACAGTACAAAGAGCTTCCGCTCAAATTCTTCAAGATCAATTCCGATGTCATCACGCCCACTTTCGCTACCCCCGGAAGTGCGTGCTTCGATATCCACGCCTACTTGCGGGATGGGGAGCATTTGAGAGTATTCGGCGGCCGCGGCCCGATCTCTACAGTGATGAACGAGTCGGTCCTCATCTCGCGGGGTGCGCGCGTGCTGATTCCTACCGGACTGATCTTCGACATCGACTCTGCCTGGTCCCTCCGGCTCCATGCCCGTTCGGGACTTGCCCTCAAGAAGGGCCTCGTGCTAACCAACTCCGAGGGTATCATCGATAGCGACTACGTTGATCCGGTCTTCGTTATGATTACGAACACGGGGCACCCCTGCGTCATTAAGAACGGCGAGCGAATCTGCCAAGCAGAGATGATCGTGTCGCCCTGGTACGAACTTGAAGAGATCAAGGAAGCCCCCGCTCAGAAGACCGAGCGCGCCAGCGGCTTCGGAAGCACGGGCTCATAATGTGGCATCCACCCGAAGGTTACAAGGACCCGATCCTCAACGTATTCGAACTATGTGCCATGATCTTTTTCATAGGAGTCATAGCGTATGCACTTTGTAAAGCCTAGACGATTCGTCGATCGAGTTTTCATTCACTGTTCGGCATCGAACAGCCCGCGTCACGATGACATCGCGATCATTCGCGCGTGGCACTTGGATAAGAGTCCGCCCTGGTCTGATGTTGGCTATCACGGCTTCATCAAGACTGACGGCACTTTCCAGTTGGGTAGGGATCAAGAAAAACAACCCGCCGGACAGTACCCACACAATAAAGGCACGCTTGCAATTTGTTGCCATGGTCTATATATAGATGACTTCACTGATGACCAGTTCGAGACACTGACCCAGTATTGCCGGGAAGTGAACGAAGCATACGACGGCAAGGTTACGTTCCACGGGCATCGCGAAGTGAACGAGAACAAATCGTGTCCCGTGTTCGACTACAAGAAAGTTTTGAACCTAGACGAAGAAGGGCACATGATTATGCACGAGCAAAAGATCCGAATCATTGAGACCATCAACGGAATGCAGATCCTTGCGAAGATCACGCAAGCGCTTCCCACGCTTAACGGCGCAGAGGGTGTGTTTCCCGAGGGCAAGTTCTACAACCTCGAAGACGCATTCGTCCTCAATGAAGGTACGATCATCCCACTCGGCGCAGGACTTGCCATGGAGAACCAGATCATCGAGATCGCGGACAGAAACATCATGTTTACATACGTTCCGACAGCCGACATCATCGAAGACTACCAGAACCTGCTTCTGAATACAATTGAGGCCATCAAAGCCACCAAAGTGGGACTGAAGAAGGTCGATGTCTGATAATTTCTACACGAACGTCCAGGTCATCTACAACAACATTCTATTCCGTGGCATCGTTGACGGGAAGCGGGTGAGTTGGAAGGAACCGTACGAGCCGACCATATTCGTGCCGACGACGAAGCCGAGCAAGTACAAGCTTCTCGATGGCACGGCCGTGGACACAATGAAAGTTGGCACCGTTCGAGAGACTCGTGACTTCATTGACTCGTACAAGGACGTCGAGAACTTCAAAATCTACGGCAACCAAAACTACCAGTACTGCTACATCGCAGACAAGTACACCGAAGATATTGTCTACGACAAGGCCAAGCTCTCTATCGTCAACATCGATATCGAGACGGACACAGAGTTCCGCTTCCCTGATCCAGAGACAGCAACCGAGAAGATCCTCTCTATCACGATCATTCGTGATGGACAGACTTGGGTCCTTGGAATGCCGCCAGAGGGACAGACGTTCAAGCATGGTCCCGAAGTTACATACCACGAGTTCGGGGACGAGGGCGACATGCTCTTGTTCTTCATTCAGCTATGGAAGTTCCTCGACCCGGATATCATCACTGGTTGGAATGTTCAGTTCTACGATATCCCGTACCTCGTCAATCGCCTGACGAACGTATTCGACAAGAAGACCGCGGAGAAGATGAGCCCGTGGGGACGCATAGCTTTTCGCACTGCAACGTTCTACGGACAAGAGCACCAAGCGGTCACTCTCGTCGGAACCAGCATCCTTGATTACCTGGAGATGTATAAGAAGTTCACATACACTCAGCAGGAATCCTACAAGCTCGATCACATTGCCGATGTAGAGTTGGGTGAGAAGAAGCTCGACTATTCCGAGTATGGATCGCTGCACAACTTCTATACACAGGACTATCAGAAATTCATCGAATACAATATCCGCGATGTCGAGCTAGTCGATCGTCTTGATGACAAGATGAAATTCATCGATATGGTTCTCGCGCTCGCGTACTCGGCAAAGGTAAACTACCAGGACACGTTTACCCAAGTCCGCATGTGGGACACGCTCATCTTCAATCGACTGAAGCGACAGAACATCGTGCTCCCTCCGGTCCAGCGGCAACGCAAAGATCATTCATACGTTGGAGCGTATGTCAAGGAACCGCAGGTGGGAATGCACAACTGGGTGGTTAGTTTCGATCTGAACTCACTTTATCCCCACTTGATCCAGCAGTACAACCTATCGCCCGAGACGCTGATGCAAGAGAGTGGTCGCCCGAGCGACCCGTACATCAGCATCGATCAGTTGTTGGACAGGACTCCTGACCTCTCATTCCTTCCGTCGATCAATGCCACTGTGACTCCGAACGACGAATACTTTCGAACGGACAAGCGCGGCTTCCTGCCGATTATGATGGAAGAGCTTTACACGGAGCGCAAGAAATACAAGAGCATGATGATCGAGGCAGAGAAGAAGCTACAGACTTGCAGCCCTCTCGAAGCGATGGCCCTCAAGAATGAGATCGCTCGCTGTAACAACATGCAGCTTGCCCGCAAGGTCCAGTTGAACTCCGCATACGGTGCGATCGGGAACCAGTACTTTCGGTTCTACGATACGCGCATCGCGGAAGCTATCACGATGTCTGGGCAGTTGGCGATTCGCTGGATCGAACGCGCAGTCAATCGCTACATGAATGAACTGCTCTCGACTGAAGACGTTGACTACATCATCGCGAGCGACACGGACTCGATCTATATCACGTTCGACACTTTCATCCAGAACGTTATGCCGGGCGCCAAGACGTCCAAGATCGTAGACTTCCTCGCCAAGATTTCGGAGTCCAAGATCAAGCCGTTCATCGATCGCTCATACCAGGAACTGGCCGACTACACGAACGCATTCGACCAGAAGATGTTTATGGATCGAGAAATCATTGCCGACAAGGGACTGTGGACTGCGAAGAAGCGCTACATCCTGAACGTCCACGATAGCGAGGGAGTTCGCTACGCGGAGCCCAAGCTCAAGATGATGGGGATCGAGGCAGTCAAGTCGAGCACTCCTGGCGCGTGTCGCGAGAAGATCCGCGAAGCCATGATTATTATGATGAACGATACCCAGGAAGACATCATCGCCCACATCGATGCGTTTCGCATTGAGTTTATGAAGCTGAAGCCAGAGCAAGTCGCGTTCCCTCGCGGCATCAACGGGCTGAAGAAGTACGACGCTGGGAATGGCGCGTGCAAGCCGCACACACCCATCCACGTCAAGGGCGCGCTCATCTACAACGAACTGCTGAAGAAGCACAAGCTTGGAAGACTATACCAAAAGATTCAGGACTCTGACAAGATCCGGTTCCTGTATCTCAAGGAACAGAACCCGCTGTTCGTCAACGTGATCTCAATCGCCGATGAGTTGCCGGAAGAGTTTGGGCTTGAGAACTACATAGACTATGAGAAACAATTCGAGAAGGCCTTCATCGATCCGCTCGCTGTCATCCTTGGTAAAATGGGATGGACCACAGAGACCGTGCATTCGCTGGAGTCGTTCTTCGCATGAGCAACTAAGGAGAAATAATGAGTTACTTTGATGATCTACTGGCTGACGTCAAGAAAGAAAACGAATACGCAGGGACGTTCGCTGACGTCGATAGCTATGTCGATACGGGCAGCTATCTGTTTAATGCGCTGCTCTCTGGTTCCATCTACAAGGGACTGCCCGGGAACAAGATCACGGCAATCGCCGGCGACACTTCAACCGGGAAGACCTACTTCACCCTCGGAATAGTCGAGCAGTTTCTCAAAGACAATCCGAAGGGCGGAGTCGTCTACTACGAATCGGAGTCTGCGATCACGAAGCAGATTATCAGCGACCGTGGTATCGATGTGAAGCGATTCATCATTGTACCAGTGTCCACAGTTCAGGAGTTTCGGTATCAGGCACTCTTGGTCATCAACAAGTACCTCGAAGCGCCGGAGAAGAAGCGACGACCGTTGCTGCTCGTGCTCGATAGCATGGGAATGCTCTCGACGACCAAAGAGATGACGGACAGCGACGATGGCTCCGAGACCAAAGACATGACACGCGCGCAGATCCTCAAAGCGACGTTTCGTGTTCTCACGCTGAAGCTTGGGAAAGCCAAGGTTGCCATGGTCGTCACGAACCACACATACGCAGTGATTGGATCGATGTTCCCGACGAAGGAAATGGGCGGCGGCACAGGACTCAAGTTCGCGGCCGACTACATCATCTACCTGTCTCGCAAGAAAGAGAAGGAAGGGAAGGAAGTAGTTGGGCACGTGATTCACTGCAAGAACCACAAGTCACGACTCACGAAGGAAAACAAGATCATCGACGTGTTGCTCCGATACGACACAGGGCTCAATCGCTACTATGGGCTCATCGAGATTGCCGTTGAGCTTGGGATCTTCAAGAAGCTGTCGACCCGGATCGAGTTGCCCAATGGGAAGAAGGTATTCGCGAAAGTGATCTACGCTGACGGCGCGAAGTACTTCACGAAGGATGTCCTCGACAAGATCGATGCGTACTGCAAGGAAGAGTACACCTACGGCATAGGAGGCGATGATGATGTTGAAGAGACTGACGTTCGGTAAGAAAAAGAGTAAGACGTTTAAGGAAGCCATCGACGCGCTCGATCCAGAGGGACTGAAGGAATGGTACTCGCTGGTTCCAGATCCCGCGAACGCTGATGCGCCGTATTGGTGTGTCGCGATCCTGAAGGGCGACTTCATGGGGCTGATCTACAAGTACGGCGCGATCGGAATTCGCCCAGAAGCGGCAGACGATGGAACGCTGCCCGTGAAATTCGAATACGATGTGGTGAACGTTCCCATTTCTCTTCGCCAGATGGAGATGCCGGACGAGAAGAAGTTCGAGCTAGAGTATCTCATCGGCACCATTATGATGTCCCTCGTGCAAGAGGATCTCGACAACAAGAAGACTGGCGACATGACCGGTCGCTTCGAGATCAAGAGGAACATTGTGTGAGCCGAATCGAACAGACTATCCTAACCAATCTCCTCAAGGATGATGAGTTTGCGCGGGGTGTTATTCCTTACCTGAAGTCCGAGTACTTCCAAGATCGCGGCGAGCGGCTGCTCTATGAACACATCAACACGTTCATCGAAGAGTACAACGCTCTCCCGACAGTGGAAGCCCTGGTCATCGGTTTGGATGGCGACGATAACGTCACTTCAGATGACTTGACAGATGTGGGCCAGATGCTCGACGACATGAAGTTGTCGGAGTACATACCACCAGACCCGGCATGGCTGAGGGATCAGACGGAAGAGTTCTGCAAGAACAAAGCGGTCTACAATGCGATCATGGAGTCGATCCAGATCCTCGACGAGACTTCCGAGCTAACGAAGGAATCTATCCCAGAGATCCTGAGCGAGGCACTTGCCGTTTCGTTCGACTCACACGTCGGCCATGATTTCCTTGAAGACGCCGACGCACGCTTCGAGTTCTATCGTCGGAAGGACACTCACTATCCGTTTGAACTAGAGTACTTCGACAAGATCACAGGAGGCGGCCTGGTTAACAAAACGCTGAATTGCCTAATGGGAGGTCCTGGCTCCGGCAAGACTTTGGCTCTTTGTCACTTCGGGGCAACATATTTAGCCCAAGGAAAGAACGTCCTATACATCACACTGGAAATGGCAGAGGAAAGAATCTCAGAACGGATCGACGCGAATCTCCTGAACATTAGTTTGGACGATCTGGGTTCCATCCCGAGGTCTATTTATGACCAGAAGATCGACAAGCTGAGAGCGAAGACCCAGGGGAAGCTGATCGTCAAAGAGTTCCCGACAGCGCAGGCGGGAGTCGGTCATTTCAGGCATCTGTTCAACGAGCTAGCGCTCAAGCTGAACTTCGTGCCGGACATTCTGATTATTGACTACATCAACATCTGCATCTCGTCCCGCTTCAAGCCAGGAGCGAACATCGGTTCCTACGCGCTCATCAAGTCAATCGCAGAGGAGTTCCGTGGATTCGCAGTCGAGAAGAACATCCCACTGCTGACCGCAACACAGGTGAATCGAGAGGGCTTCGGAAGCTCGGATTTCGGGATGGAAAATACGTCGGAATCCTTCGGGCTCCCAGCGACCTGCGATCTATTCCTGGCATTGATAACCAGCGACGAGATGGACGCTCTCGGGCAAATGATGGTCAAGCAATTGAAGAACCGCTACAAAGACGACACCAAACATCGTCGATTCGTTATCGGAGTCGACCGGAAGAAGATGCGACTGTTCGACGTGAGCCAAGCGGCAAATGAGGAACTGACACCCGAGGAGTTCGCTCCTGCGTTTGATGCCACAACATTCGGACAGAATCAGAAGAAAGAAAATGATTTTTCTCAGATCAAGATGGATTGAGGTATAAATACTAGCATGTTCATCTATCGAACAAAATGTCTCCCAAGCGGGAAGTACTATATTGGAATGACATCGAAGGATGAGTCCGAGAGCTATCTCGGTTCCGGTAAGGCATTCAAGCGGGCCATCAAGAAGTATGGACTCAAGGACGAGCACGGAAACGACAACTTCGTCCGCGAGATTCTGGAACACCACGAAACACGAGAAGACTTGATCGAAGCAGAGATACGCCTGATTGCGAAGCACGATGCGGTCGCGAGCGGTGACTACTACAATATGGCCCCTGGTGGCGATGGTTGCGGTGCTGGTGAAGATCATCCGAACTATGGGCGGACTGGAGCAAAACATCCACAGTCTCTCAAGTGGAGCGTTACCGTAAACGGGAAAACTGAAACATTTGACTGTAAGAGAGAGGTTGAAGAGAGATACAATATGAACTCAAGAATAGTTGGTTGGCTCAGGAACAAATGTATCAGAGACGGGCCGGAGCAGTACGGAGAATTCAAGGGCATGTTGATTACCTCAACAGAGAAGAGCACTAAATAGTAACAGAAGAAGGAGGAACTCATATGAGCAAAGAAGTAGTATTGGGCTTTCTACGTCAGGCATTCACAGCGATCGGGCCCTTTTTGGTGGCCCAGGGTTTCGCTGGCGATTCGCCTGATGTAGTAGGAGTCACGGGTGGAGCGATCCTCGCTATCACCGGCCTCGTTTGGGGTATCGTAGACAAGAGCGGCGCGCTAGTGCCGAGTCTTTTGTCTGTAGGACGCCATCTCATTGGCGCAGTAAGTGGTATTCTAGTAGCAACTGGTGCTCTTGATGCCGGATCGATCGAAGCTGGATCAGCGTTCGCCCTCGCGGCAATCGCCTTCGGCGGATCATTCGTCAACAAGAAGAACGTGGCTGCTGCCGTCGAATAGATGTGATAGCGCGCCCTTATGGACGAGGAAATCCCGACACGAAGCAGCGTAGCGAAACATCGCGGCCACTCGGTGATCGGTCAGTAGGTCGTCCATCAACGCGCATCACATTGGATGCAAGGCTTGAGGTACGTAAACGCCCTGCATTACTGAGGGGTTCGAAGACGCTTTCTGGTGAAGGCGGCCTTTGAACCCCTTAGTCCGTTCTGGGAACGACTATGAATAAACACGAAAAAGCACTGAACCTCCTCGCTGTCGTAGCCGAGGGGGTCTCTCGAAAAACCGCGTCGGCCGGTGCGCGCGTAGCTGCGTCCATCGTCTACAAAAACAAAATCATCTCGATCGGGACCAACTCCCTGAAGTCCCATCCGTTCCAGAAGAAATACGCTTCTGTCGAACACGCTATATACCTTCATGCAGAAACGGACGCGATTCGCCTCGCACTGCGACACCTCACGGAGTCGGAGCTTGCGAAGGCCACGCTGTACGTTTGCCGCGTCAAGCACCAGAATGGTGGCAACAGTCCGGTCATCTGGGGACTCTCGAAGCCCTGTATTGGATGTCAGCGGGCCATAGCCACATTCAACATTTCAAAGGTCGTCTACTCAGGCGAGGGGACTCTGGTGTTCCATTCGTTATAAATAGAAGCAGGAGGCACGATCTATGGACCGCTTTGAAGCTTGGACTGACCTCAATGAGGGCGCCGAACTGAACACGCCCAGAGCGGACGTCGGGGAGATCCTCCTCGGATTTTACGCCCTTGGTGGTAAGTGGAAGGGGTTTGTCGGCGGAGCAGCAGCGAAACGTGATCTCGCGAAGCGGAAGCTCCAGATCGGTGAGTTCTTTGCCCAGCAGCAGGGCCAAGCAAAAGAGATGTCAAAAGAAGCTCTTGCGTGGGCCAAAAAGAACGGATACAAGGGCAAGGTAGTGAAAGCCTGGTGGACAGCCCGACCCGGCGTCCTCTCGAAAGCGGTTGGCTTCCCAGTCGATTCCCGCGACAACCCTACAGATACGCTCATCCAGTTTGCTGATGGCCAGTTCCTAGGTCTATCTGCGAAGTCCAAGAAGGGCAAGGGTGACATCGGATTCAAGAACCCCGGAGTCGGCACTGTAGACGCTGGACTTGGGATCAATCTCAAAAGCATTGTCACGAAGGCCGGTGACGCTTTCGCCAAGAAGCACAAACTCCCCGCAGCAAAGAATGCTCGGAAGACCGCGATTCGCGCCGACCCCGAGACTGTTGCTGCGTCGAACAAAGCACGTGACAAGCTCCTCAAGCAAGTTCGCGATGCGCTGCTCAAGAAGTTGTCGAGCATGAAAAACAAAGAGCTTCAGAAATACATCCTGAATTCGTGGATGGACTCCGGCGCTGCCGTGCTTCCTCCCTACATCAAGGTGACGGGACATGGAGTCAAAGCTCCCTATAGCGCGACGTTGACAGATCCACTGAAGAACGACAAAGCCACAGCGATTGGTTCCAAAAAGATCACAGTCGAGAAGGTCGGGAACGACGCTGTTGGTATCCGTGCCGGTGGAAAGAAGATCCTCAAGATGCGCGCCAAGTTCGAGTCACAGGCGATGGCATCCTCACTGAAGTTCTCAGGAGATCCGTGGTAATGAAAAACTTTGATCGCTTTCTAACCGAGGGCACTATCCCCGGAAAGAACCTCCACATGACACATCTCGAAGATCAAGTCTTTGAAGGTGGCATCACTGGCGGTGAAGCGGCCATTGCATTCCTTCAGTCTGTTGTTGACATGCTCGCTGGTAATGCTAGTGGCAAGATCGACATTAGTGTCAAGTGGGATGGCGCACCAGCTATCTTCGCAGGGATCGATCCCGAGGATGGAGAGTTCTTCGTGTCATCGAAGGGCGTCTTCAACAAGACCCCGAAGCTCGTGAAGAAGCCAGCGGACGTCGAGCAGTTCTCTGCCGGACTCCGGCCGAAGCTTCTTGATGCGCTCAAGTATCTGAAGCCTCTTGGTATTCAGTCTGTCATCCAGGGCGACTTGATGTATACCAGAGACGATCTCTCGGTCAAGAACATTGACGGCGAGAAGTCCTGGGTGTTTCAGCCAAACACTATCGTCTATACCGTTCCCGTAGATTCAGACCTAGGGAGAACGATAGCAGCCTCGAAGATCGGGATTGTCTTTCATACGACATACAACGGCAAGGGAACGCTCGCGGACTACACAGCCAGCTTTGGTGTGAATACGTCTAAGCTCAAGAGTAGCAAGAGCGTCTGGGTTGATGATGCATCCTATCGCGACGTTTCGGGCAAGGTGCTC
>SDBT01011658.1_pt1 | contig 14135 bp, 19 predicted proteins | sample 2277101 | NCBI WGS metagenome assembly SDBT01 (sample SAMN10404973, study PRJNA504765) | marine sediment metagenome | isolation source: marine sediment core GS10_PC15, 103 cmbsf | place: Arctic Ocean: Southern Knipovich Ridge | collected 2010 | reverse complement strand
TGGCGTGCCTGACGTTGTAATTTCCATTTTGAAATATCTATATCCTGCGGTGTCTAAGAAAAGTTTAGACATACTATCACCGCCCGCTGCTGTTGCTTCAATCTCTTTCATCCAATATTCATTGGTTATAACAATAGTATCGCACCAGTTGACATTCCCACCCGTAGCTGCGCCGTTATGGGGAAAGGTTACTACCGCCTGAGTGCCTGTCTTGGCAGTGCCATTAGCCACTATCTCGGCAGGGCCATTACTGTTCCGCCACGCTAAGAGTCGCCATGCCATATCCTTATTGTCAGCATCAGAACCGTGTGAACCCATAAGGGTAAAACACAATCCGTTTGCGGGTGTTTCAGGAAATACAGGTGTGGCTTGGGGTGTGACTATATCCTTAGCGAATATGTCGAGAATGTCAGACGGTCTTTGTGCAGCATCAGATGCAGTAGTAAGGTCTATTGGTGTGTCAAATCCTGCCAATGCCCTTGCTACAAAATACTGATGAGATAAAGTGGTAAGATGATTATCTTTTAATCCCATTAATCTTCTCTAAACACTATTGTAATTGCAGGCCCAGTTCCAGAACCAGACATGTTGGCTGTGGTACAGGTTAAGGCTTGTCCTGATATTGGTATTCCCCACATTGTAACTTCTGTGTCAGCAGCAGGTCTGCCAGCGTCGTGCATTATACCAAGTGGAAAAACCTCTGCGCCTGTACCCATTGCAGCCCTTACCCATACGTCAGCGCCTCCAACTGTTAGTGTTAAATCCCAAGAAGCGTCACCACCCGTATCTGTATAAACCATTAGTAAAGTGCCATGCAACTTTTCAGTTGACGCTACAGTTCCGGCAGCCGTTCCCGCCGCTGTGTGGGTGAAGGTAATTGATTTCATCTTAGGGTCTGGAACACCAGACTTGCCTACTACGCCACCACTTGTCATATTTGCCATAATTTACTCCTATTCAATCGTGTCTAATGTATTGCCAATGTTCTGCCAACTTGCGCTGAACTCTTGCGTGTATTTGCCTCGCTCGTCCATGCCTATTGCTTTATGCAGGGCAAGGTCAAAGTTGTTTTCTAATAATTGAATTGCTTTCAAGTCTTGTGTTAAGTTGTAATGAAGCTCTATCGCCATCTTCAAGACTAACGCCCTTGTGAACAAAGTCGGGAACTTAGTCGTAGTTGTTATTTGTTGGATTATTTTTAAGTCTATCTCGTCGCTTTCCATATTAGTTAAGACATAACCACCCTCTTCCAACCAGTCTGCAAGTTCTATTCCCCCGACCTCCGCAGATACTACCCTTAAAACAGTCGGGGTAGTTGGTATGAGATAGCGATACGAATACTCTCCGCTCCGCCAAAAGGCCTTACCTGTTCCAGTAGCCGCAAAAGTAGCAGTAACGTCAAAGCTAACTGTAGTTGCAATAGCCGTAACTTCATAAGTGTCACCGTACCCAGTATCTTCATCCAATTCTACCAAATCGCCTACAACAAGCGTGTGGGTAGCTGTTACGGTAATATCAGTTCCGTTCTGGGCGATAGCGGTAACAGTAAACTCTTCATTGTCTATACCACTATACCTGCGCCGAGTAAACTTCCAACCCAACTCAGGGCCGTTAGTTTGCACCTCATCTCTGGCTTGGTCGTATATAGTATTGACCTTAACCGATAAGGTATCAGTACCATCAATATCATCTATTACTGATTGGCCCATGCGCAGAAGTGCGAGATTGGCTACGACTGTTTCTGTTGCTGCCATGATTATTCCTCAAAGTAAAAGTATAGTGTTCCATCTACATCTGCGGTTGGGTCAATATTTACATTTAAGACCATCGCTGTATTCGGTGGTAGGGTTATTGGTGCGGGATAATTCCAAGTCTGCCCGCCTACATAAGCCTCGCCGGAAGCTCTTTGGTGAAGATATAATAAGTCAACTGTGCTACCACCTGTTAATGCCATGTCCCCATCCTTGCCTTGGCAGTCAACGTCAGCAGCTTTGCCGCCAGCTAATAAATTGGCAGGAGTTAGAGCAGTTCCGGCCGTGGGCGTACCTGTCACGCCAGTTGTGATTGCAATATCAACGTCAAGGGTGATTGTGTGCAACATTATCTTGTAAATCTTCAAGTTTTTAGCAGACGTATTTTTCAGATAGAAAAAGTCTGACGTTACCGCACCGGAGTCTTGCTCAAAAATAACCGCATAAGCATCTTGGTTATCTACTGCTATCTCAAGCGGTGTTTTGTTGTCTGTTTGCAACCGGCTTTGTTTTGTCACTTCGGCTGTGTAAGCGTTACCATTGATTCGCATTTGCTTTACTCCTTATCTACTTATATCTTCGTCATTAATTGGTTCCCCAAAGGCTTCTTCCTGCCTAAGATTTAATTTCTTTAGTTCTATAAAAATACCTTCAAGCAAATCCCTTGTCGACATATCCGCAATTAAAAGCGTATCTTGACCACCTACTTGAATCGAACCGACAACTATTCCAGCGTTTTCGCTACTTGTCCCAGTAACCGGTGCTTTAAATATTAATTTATCTACTGTCATTTACATCCTTTGGGTCAGTAACCACAGGCGTTGCAATATTCGCTTTAGACCTCTGCATCTTTTGTAACTGCGCAGTATAATTATCGAGTTTTGCCGCTTGCTCAATAACAGCAATTTTAACTGCCTGCATCTCAGCTATCTTGACAAGTTGTTTGTATTCAGAATTTCTTTCTGGTATCAACGTACCAATAAGAATACCAATGCAAAACACAAAACCAACTGCCATTACTTTTAACTTATTCATAATCTCTCCTTGAAAAATATGGGAGTGAGCCGAAACCCACTCCCGTTGAAATTAAACCGAATTAGCAAACACTGGCGCTGTATCAGAATAAATTGTTCCGGTTATGTACCAATTTGTACCGTCACAAGTTATTTTAATAAAAGACCCAGCTTCCAAGTTATTGAGAGTCAATTTAGCATTTGAACTACCATTACTATAAACCTCAGTAATAGTATTGTCATCGCTATCAATAAACTGTAGCCCACCAATATAGTAGTTTGCATTAGCTTCTGCATCTATAATGTGGTCGTGCGTTTCTACAGCGCCGCCCGTATACCAAAACTCAAAATTCATCCCATCGGCTTCGGCTGGCAAATCAATAGTTGTGTTTTGTGCCAGATTGTTAATAGGAAGGATTTTACCAGACTGAGCCGCTACCAATGTAACTGAGGCTTGGTCTGTTATGACAAAATCTACGATATTAACTGCTACAGGGGTTAGTGTACCAGAAATAGTCACTGGCTCTGTGTTGGTGATTGTTACCTTACCAGTAGATGTCAAAATGATGTCATCTACTGAGTTTAACTCAATATCACCACCTGTTGCACCATCGGCATTTAACAAAATCTTACCATCAGTAGTTTCAAAGTTAATGGCTACGGCATCAGATGTTGCACCTGTAGCATTGACTTTAAACTGGTCAGCTTCTGCGTCTGTGGCTGTATAGAGATAGTTGCCAAGAACCGGAAGTAGTGAATCTGCGCTTGCATCAAACAACCAGTATTCAGCAGTTGTTGCACCAAACATCTTCACATCGTCTCCGTCAGTGTCAGCACCAAAATTCCATGCACTTGTCTCGTCAGATGTAAGTGTGCCTAAAGTCATGGCAGTATTAGTAGCGTGCATGAAGAAATCGTCAGAGTCGCCGAATTGAATCTGGGTGGCGTCCATCATTTGAAGAACGCAATCCTCAAACTCAACTTCGTCATCGTTGAAATATACCCAGTCGCCAGTAGTGTCTGTGTACCACTTAAACGGCAGGTCATCTGCGTCATTACCCATAGACACCTCGCCAGTACCATCAACTACTGCGTCAATAGTAAGCACATCAGACACATCGGATATAGTAAAGTCACCAGTGCCAAGTGTGTCACCAAATAGAATCGCATCGCCATCGCCAAGAGCAATAGGATAAGAATCAAGCAGTAAAGCACCGGCACTTGCGTCAAACAAAGCGATGTCAGTGTTTGTACTTCCCAGGATTTTCAAATCCATCGAATTAGTTGCACCTAACTGTATCTGACCAACATCGTCGGTGGCAGCTTCAATTAGCAAGTTCGTTGCGTTCCATGTCACAGTAACATCAGCGACATCACCAAAAGAAAGAACGGCATCGTCTTCGATAAGCAACTCGTCATCCGTTGCGTCAAAGATAACATTAGCCGCAGAACCTGTCCATGTCTGGTCGCCCGTCCATGTACCGACTACTCCGGTGAAAGTACCTATGCTGCTTATACCCCAACTATCGTCAGTGCCTTCAATGTCGTTAGAACTTGCTTGGCCTTGAATATCAATAGTGTTGCCTGTGCCAGCATTGGTGATGGTGAAGCCTTTAGTTGTTCCAGTGTCACTTTGAATCAGCGATAATACCACATTGTCTGCGGCATTAGTACCTGTCAAAATAACCGACCCTGCATCAACAGAAATAGTACGGCCTACATCATAAGCACCATCTAAACTATTACCAGTAGAGCCAGCTTCTATAGCAACCCACGAACTTGAATTGCGGAACTTTAACTTACCCTCAGACAAATCATAGTAAATCGTCCCCTCATTCGCTGCGGGTTCCGTGTCTGTTGGGCTATAGTACGTAAACTCAGTAGTCGAAGTACCATCTGCCCTATTCTCAACTTCTTGTGCCCAATCCAAAAGTAAATCTTTTGGTTTTCCTGTCCATCGGTAAGCGTGTTTATAGGTCTTTCTATTACCTATCGAAGTTGTAAACGCACCAAATGTAGGAAGGGCCATCAAAGCAATGAATAGATAAATCATAAATAACTTTTTCATTGTTTATTTCCTTTCAAATTTCTAATAATACTTAATAAGCCAACCTGACGGTTATGCTCGCACTTCACTTTCGGGTCTACCCATAAATCATAGCCAGCTTCAATGGCCTTATCGCCAAAATAAATATCTTCGCCTTTAACAACGTCGCCTGGACAATATTTAAACTCCCAGAACGGCCATTTAAGGTTATCGAAAACATCCGTCTTGACCAATACAACACCAAATCCCATCTTAGTTGCTTTAAAAGGGTTGTCTGGAATCTCATCAATTTTAACTCCGTCAAAAGCCTTCTTGTTCGGACTTCTACTAACATTCCAAACCAACTTGCCCCTTATCGCTAATGGTGCTACGCCGCATATAATATCTTTATCATGTGAGAGTAGTCGCTTGAGAGTGTTTCCTCTTATGACTACATCTGAATCAATAAATAATATATGTGACGGCCTTGGTATTCTATATAAAGCATACTGGACAATTTTGTCTCTTCCAAGTGCAGGCGAGTGAGTGTCGGCATAAAATACCTCTACACCCATTCTCTCAACAACGCTCGAAAGTCTGTTGTCAATCAAATTGTTTTCCGGTATGGGTATCCCAATTAAAGTATTCATTAGATGTTAGAGGTGGTTACTTGGGTATCATAACTCGACTGCGAACCGTGGTCAATCCAAGCATTAATAGTTCCGCCAGAAAAGGCGCCAGTGTCGTCATAAAACAGACCCAGTATTCTTTCCTCATCGACGTTTGCCGGAAGTGGCATACGAATAATCCACGCGCCAGCCGTTAAGTCCGCCTGAACGATAGCTGGGGTTTGGTATATAACAGTAGATGAGGCATCAATGGGTGCTACAGTGTCATATCTTAAAGACACAACAAGACTTGTACCACCAGAGAAAACAGTACCTACTCTTACATTCAACCATAACGGTTCACCTGACCCCATTTCAAGGTCGGAAAGCGTCCAGTCTAATATATTATCAGACGCGGCATCACCCGTAATGGACTGGTTATCACTAAATTCAAACATTGCATCAAAAATTGCCATGATTAAAACTCCTTATTAAGCTACTGTCTCTTCGACGTTAGTAATCGCGTCACATCTGCGAATAGGCATGTCGAGGAAGAACATTTGAGGTTTACCGAATGGGTTGTTCTCTGTCCAATGGACGTTAGTTTTGTCCTTGGCAAGAATCTGTAATTGGGTAAACACGGTTTCATTTACATACGCCGAAATCATATCATTGCTCTTGAAGTTGTTTCTGATTTGAATCATCTTATCTTCATTGAGAGTATTAGTCTCAGTAGAAACACTATCAATATTAGCAAGACGTTTAACGGTACGGGTATCTTCAATAGCCAATCCAACATCCCAACTAAACTCTGTAACAAAGGCGTGTAACTGATTGGTTGGATTTGGATATGAAGCACCTGTAGTAGCAAGTGCATTGTCACCAGAAACCATCTGGAGACCTTTGTCAACTTTCCTTAGTCCACCACCATCGGTGTTACGAGGATGGATTAGGTAAACCTTGCCAGGCCCCCACTGAATGAACCAGATAGAAGTGTTGTCGCTACCAGAGGCATTGCCGTTATTAATAACGTAATTGGAATCCGTAGTGCTAAGGGTGTTATACCTATACTGGAAACCTGCAAATTCTTCTGGCGGATTAACTGTTGGGCTAAGTGCGCCAGCAGTTGAATTGCCAACTAATGTATTGGCAAGCTCCTGCCCCATCGACTCGATGTAGGCACGTTCCTGCTGCATACGATACTTAGCGGGATTAGGCTGAAGTCTCATTACATCTTCAGGGGCAAGAAAGCGGGCTTTTAACATGCCCATCTCTTCACGAACCTGATTGAGTAAACCCGTGGTTGCGTTCCAACCATTACCAACTTTTACCCATGTACTTCCAGGCAAAGCGGTACGTCTTGATATAACATGAGATGTAATATCATTAGCGCGCTGAACAACAGCGTCGGCTACAATATCATTAGTCTCATTTAGAACTTCTGCGACGTCTATAATCTCTTGATTATGCGTCATCTTTGCCGCAAGAACTAAATTTTCGCGGCTTGTAATTGTGTTAGTCGCCATTAGACAACTCCTTAATTAAAGTTATTTTCTAATCGTAGGAGTTGTCCTGTGCTTGTCAGGCTACTACTTCTATATACACTTAGTCAGTGGGGTCTAACCCAGTCTTTCGGCTCTTGCGAGTTACCCGAACTACATACTAAACTTTACCCTTGCGGAGCTTAATACTTATGTCCTCTGGCCGTGTGATATGCACGACCCTTTACTGAATCTTCATCTTCGCCATTAGCATACATCTCAGGTGAATTGGGGTACTGTGGTGTGTAACCATCACCAGTAGGCTTGTCTCCATCTGCCGAACCCTTAATCAATGTATCTGACAAAGTTTGTTTTCCTTTATTGCAAAACTCCTTGATAAATACAGGATTGTTAGCAAGGCCGGACGCTTTAACCAATGCGCAGAACTCTTCACTGCATGAATCAAAGAATCTATTAGCGGTATTGATTAATTCGTCATACTTCTCACCAGGATATTCTTTCTTTAGTTCCGCTTCACCCGCTTCTCGTCCTGCCTGCATATCATTGTTTAGCTTTTCGTAGTACCCTTTTACGATACTCTCAAATGCTTGTTTGCTCACGCCTTGGTCATAGGCGATTTGCTTCATAGCACCTTCAATGCCTTCGTCCCTAAAAGCCTCTAACCCCTCTGGTGCTGTTACTTCGTAACCCTCTGGGTTTTCTGGGCATCCTGTCTTTTGATAGAACTGCCTAATCTCATCTGCCGAGGATTCCGGTGATGGCATCTTTACTCTGCCACTGTAACTTTTCTCTAATTCACGATAACTATTAACTGCGTCATCGCCACTACTCCAACCTTTTTGCTTAACCAAGTCTGCGTTCTCTTCTCCGTGCCACGGTGAAGTTGTCTCGGTTTGACTTGCCTCTGTGGTTAAGAGGTCGCCCTGAGCTTCGCCTTCTGCCATTTTATAATCCCTTTAAACTTTTACAACTTTCATGTGCGTCAACAATCCTGTCGATTCGCTTTTTTAAGTCATATATCTGTTCAGCATGTTTTGATATTGCGCGATTTACTTCTGATTCGCGCGAAACCTTATCTTCTTTTATACTCTCGGCAATAACTTCTGCCACATTATTCTTAACTTTCTTCTTAGCCATTCTCTACTCCTTGTTTGGTAATTCTAATAGTTTCTGGACATACAGTTCTTCATCACGCGGGTCACTAAATATGCCAAGATTTTTTACTATCGTCTTAACATAATTCAATACAGCTATCTCGCCTTCGGTCTTTAAGTCGTTGTCGAAATACCCCCCATGGTGTAGCATGTCCGCCAGTACATACTTGCCTGCATCTGTACTAAAGCAGGTTCTGTATCTTGCTAAAACACTATTTCTTTTTTCGTCCATTCTTCTTTCTCGCCTTTTTTATTTTAGTTCTCTGTTTAGGATTATGGTGGTGCAATGCCATTACTTTTTTCCTTTCATGTTATATCCCTACTTGTTCGCCGATAGCCTCAAGCGGGCTACCTTGTTCTGTTTTCTTGTTTAGCTTCGGGACACTGTCTACCATGCCCTGTGCCTGTTGTATTGCAATAGCCTGTGCAAGTTCCGCTTCCTGCTTCTCCCTTAAATCTCTTAACTCGTCATCAGTCCTCATAATATCCTGTGGGAAATCAGTTGAGTCTAAGATTTTCTCTGCCAATCTGTCGGGGTCAACCCTGTCCAAGACTTTAGGAAATACAGCAGATGCTTGTGCTAATTCATTCAATCCATTCTTTATCGGTTGCATCATAAAGAGTCGTCTCTGTGCTTGTGCAAGAGGCCCAATAAACCGCTGTACTATCTTTACATCTTTACCAACAGCCTTTGATTCTTCAGCAGCGTCTATTAAAATCTGAGGTGGTTCAGGTAAACGTCCCGCCTTGTCTGCAATGTCATGTACGTTCTCGTTTATCTTTACCAGACCCTCTTGGATAAGACGGTCAACCTGCGGGCCAAGTAATACAGACTTCTCAGCCTGTCGTTCCATAATCTCGGTTGCTGTCATTTCTCTCTCGGCGCGGGCGAGGATTAAGAAGAAATCAACTCTATACGCTTCCTCGATAATTCTTTGAATCTTTTCTTCTCGGTCGATAGCGATGGGATAGTTAATTCCAGTATTCACAACTGAAATCTTATCCCCAGTTCGCTCAAAGTAGTTATGACCATCAGGTTCGATTCTGGTATTACCACGCATATGTTCTGGCACATTCAGAGCAGGTGACACAGCCATGTGAGCAGCCTTCAACAAGGTCTTGCTCATTTGGTGGGCTTTCTTAATCGACACCATAGCGTCAGCAGCGGGAGAGTAACCGTAAATCTCATCCGAGTTCTTTCTCAACCTCCATACAGCGTAAGGGTTAATATCAAAACCAGACCGCTGAACAGTATCATCAGATTCACCAACTGGCATTTGTCTTGATTCTGACTCAACATACACCGAAGCAAACCGTTTATGAATAGCCAACGTAGACCCGAACATCTGGTCAGTGTTGGAATAGACTGCATGGATAAACTCATGTTTCTTTTCTGGGTGTTCCTTTGCGTTTGTTTTAATGTTCTCGCTTAACTTATCTGCGTCAAACTTATCAACAGCCTGCTTGGCAGTTAAGAAGAACTTCCTGAAGACTGTATCGACATTACCATACCTATCTTCAGCTATGAATATCTCTCTTGGGTGGATTGGTGTATGCACCGCAACCTGACGGGAAATATCTTCCTCAGTGAACGTAGTTGCAGTTCCTATAGAACCTGCGTCCCTAAACCATTCACTTAGTATTGCGTAGAAATTAGAGTTGTTATACTCGCCATACATTGCCTCGTCGTAGTCTTGTAGATATCTTTGTACCTCGTCATTTTCGTTAAGTTGTTTACGATTAGTGATATTCTTGAACCACCGCAAAGATTGCGCTACCATGTGTCCCTGCATACCATCTACCCAAATACTCAGGGCAGAGTTGGGAACACCACTGTAAGACATCCTGCCCCTTGCCTCACCCTTGTCGTCGAATCGCATAGAGTCACGGAGAAGTTCTCGTCGAGGGTTGACGAATCTGGCTATATCGTAATCACGACTTTCATAAAATTCCTTTTCCTCTTCTAACATTTTCATGCGAAGTCTTATTTTAGCGCCGATTGTGTCTGCCATTATGCTGTACTCCTACCGAGGATTGTCGCGTTGCCACTTGACAAAGACTGGCCTTGTGTTAAGATAGTACCGCCGCGACCTGCCTGTGCTATCCTCTGTCTGCGCCTCGCATCGTCCTTGCGCTTTATGTCCTCGTCCAGTTCTCTTGGAGTGGGGACTGGTGCAGGAGTTGGCGGGGGTTTGGGTTTGCTTGCGCCTTTGAATCGCCAAGTGCAAAGAGTTGTGGGTGTTTGTAGTTCATATCCATTTCGTTCAATTTTTATAGTCTGCATATTAGGTTTACCGATTCTTCAACAAAACCATATCTTTTTATTGCGGACATTTCATTCCGTTTAGTCTCGCCCGTTAAGGTTTTTATACCTCTTTTGCGTGCCCAATCCTTTGTATATTCCATTGCCTTACGCGCCTCCACAAGTGAGGAACCAGGTCTGTGCCAAATCTGAGACAGCCATAGGCTATTGCGATTGCGATAACCAATAAGTACGCCGTTAATAACTCTATCAGATTCAGAAATAAGGCAAAGAAAATCAGTAGTTTTTCGCCAGTATTCAAGTTCTTCAAGAATTATCCCCTTGGTGTAATCGCCGCACTCAGTAAAGTATTCTTTGATTGTGTTGAGGTCAATATCTGGTTGCTCAATTACCATAAGCCTGCAAATCGGCCTTGTTACATTCTACGAACATTGACATAAAAAGACCCTTTTCCATATAAAGACCATCTTCTCTTATCCTTAGCCCACAGATATTGGAGCCAGCAGGAACAATAATAAACGAATTACCCAACATTGGGTCGTTACGTACCTGACATTCCTCGGTACAACCTGCCAAAAACAATACCAAAATTAATATAATGTATTTCATGTTCTCTCCTTTTATAAACCATGCTCCAACGGGTCCCATTGTTTGCTTTGTCTTGAATTGTAACCTGGGGCACTCATGCCCTGATAATGGGTTAGGTCGCCAAGAGCAATTTGTAAATAATTTAATGCTGAGCGATAATGGTCATCTCCAAGTTTTATATACTTAAATATCCTATCACCTTCTTCGGTTTCCTCTAAAACCTTAGCGCAATTACATAGTTGTCTTGCCACTTCACTCATTTCTTCGCATCGTCTTGGAAATTCAATATTCCCGTTTTTAACCCAAGCATGCGACCTGTCAAATGCCTGTGTTCTATGAAGCGTGTACACCCCTGCTTTCTCGTCAGTTTTCATATAAGCCTTCTGTTTATAGCTCGGGTTATATTCAGAACCGAAAATCCTCATCTTCTTACTATACTTATCTCGGAAATTATTAAACTCCTCTTCATATGGGCGTAGACATATAACTGCACTTTTTACATTATACTTCCGTGAAACATCATAAACGGCATCATACCCCTTAACCCGACAGGCGTAAATTACCTTAGCCCTCTTTTCGTCAACTTTTTCACCAATCAAGACAGTGTGATACCTCTTTCCAACATCAACTCCCATTGCGGTTTGGTGAATAGAAACATCAGTCCGCATTAAATCATTACCACAGCAAGCAAATACGTCAGATTCAGTAAGTCTGTCCTCGGCAGAGATATAGGGTAGTCCCAAGATGGAGTTGTAAAAAGTACCCATCTTAGTCTCGTCAGCCTGCGCTTCACGCCACCTGCTCATCACCAAACCCAATTCACAGTTAGGTGTAATCAGATGAGGTATGTGATAACCAGAAATTTCTCTGCCTGGGTATTTAGCAACCAATTCACCTGACAGATGGTCAATCTCCTTACTACACTTAATACAGGCAAAGTAAGGAATAGCTTCAAGGCCAGTGCCCTTAAACTTTACACTGTTGGGGAAATTCTCTACCAGATTGGTATAAGTTCCACATGCCGTACATTTAATCAAAGACTCTTTCTGGTCAGATTCGCCGTATACCTTACTTATTCCAAAATCGGGAATAGTGGGAGAACCCAAACTAATTATCCGCTTAAAAAGAGAATTAAGTAAGCGGTCAGGAATCATATCTACAATAGCTTGGTCGAACAAATCCCGCTCGTCCAAAATAGCCTCATCGGCAGGAGTAGACCTAACCGCCATGCTATCTTTCTTCCTGCCCTTAATATTCTTAGTAGCAGTAGCCCCTTTCAGGGTAAGGAAAGATTTACCAACCTTTTTAACAAATACACTATCTGTACTTCTTAAATGCTTCTTAATACAAGGGTTGTCGTTTATCAGCGGAGTAAAACGGGTCTTACTGAAATCCTCCACCGCATCCCGACTGGGAAAGTAATATATAACCCCTTGCGGGTAAAGACCATATCTTAACTTGTGAATACTCGCCAACATGAAAGCAGTAGTTATGCGAGCTTGCGTACCTTTCATAACTGCCATGAACCGGCGCGTGTCACGCATTATCTCGGCCATGTAACCACAGCCGTCAAGGGTAAACTTAGTACCGCCGATTAGCTTTATATTGTTCTTGATAGTCCAATATACGCAATCGGCCTGCATCATCTTTTCATTTAACTGCGGGTCAGCAAGGTCAATCATATATATATCCCCGCCAAGCCAAACAGGCCATAGCCAAAAATAGTCCCGCATTGATAGTCATCGTAATCCCATATACCACAAACATAGGAAATAACTTGGCGGTAATAATAGAAAAAACCGCTAAGTAAATATTAAACACTCCAAAAAATCCAACAGCAACGGACATTATTAAGCAAACTATACAACCAATTAAGTATGACAACCTATCTCTCCTAATTCAAATCTCTTCCATAAAATATATGATAGTCATAAGGTTCGCAAATGACTATTTCCTCTACAAAGGCTTTCAGCAAAAGAACCGTCTCTATAGAAGCCTTACACTCATTTAGTCTCTGTTCGCGATTCATAATCCACCAATAAAGCGTGAGCCTCGTCTACCATTGTAAACTCACCGTCGGATAAGTTTATGTTCTCACCCCTGTGCGCCTGCATGTAAACCCTGTCGCCAACCTGAACCACACAGTCAGGGCCGACTCTGTAAACATGAGCCCACCATGAATCCAAATCCGGCAAGGCTATGCCGCCGTCCGACTCATCCTCAACCTCGTACCGGACTAACATCTGGCTGTTCATACAACGAAACTCGCCGCTGGATATGGCCAAAGGCTCGACCTGATTGCAATATCTCATCCCCTTACCTCACTTTGCAGTATCATCTCAAAATCAGTTATTTTGATTTTGTTACACTGAACACACTTATATGGGATTCGCGGCCAGTTCAGATTTTTATCTACTGCGGCCTGTTTATACTCTTCAAAGGAAACCCCCTGTTTCCATATATGTTGGCATTGACTTTTGTTACTTTGTGTTGCAAATGGCATGAACAAGACTAAACTTGCAAACACGCACAATGAAATCATATCAGTTTTTGTCATATTCTCTCCTTGACTAATATTCACCAAAGCTGCGGGGGGCAGCACAATGGCTTGTCCCGTCGCAACTACAAACAAGAGCGCCCGCAAATACAAACCCTCCCCGCTCTTCATCCCAGCCAAAATCTAAAGAACCGAGGTTATTCCTGCTTTCCGACTTTACCATGAGTGCATTGTAATCCTCATGCGACAAAAATAAATGCGTGGGTTTAGGGCGAAAATGATTAACCAACCTAATCAGCCTGCCAGCAATGTCGTATTCCTTACTCATGTCTCTCCTATCTTAACAATCGCCTAAATTGGCGGTTTTCAATATATTAGCACCCGCGTTTTTACAAAACTGACCGAGCTGGTACATTATGCAGGTTCCATTTCTGGCGGTTTTAATACATCAAACTTTATTTCCTTCCAACCATGCTTATACCGATACACCATAGGTGTGTATTCAGGATTGCACGCAACTGCCGTATCACTGGTTATGGTTGTCAGCTGAGTCTCCTCGTGTACGTACTTCTCCGGCAACGCCCTTATTGCGTGCCAATACAACAATTTAACAATTCCTTCACGTTCCTTTCTATCTCTCCTTAACGCCTGTGGTTAGTTCTAAGCGGGTTCGCCTACTGATACTTGCTCGCGAAGCCCTTCTATGCCTGATGCAAGGCCTCTCTCAAGGATT
>SDBT01011657.1_pt1 | contig 14135 bp, 21 predicted proteins | sample 2277101 | NCBI WGS metagenome assembly SDBT01 (sample SAMN10404973, study PRJNA504765) | marine sediment metagenome | isolation source: marine sediment core GS10_PC15, 103 cmbsf | place: Arctic Ocean: Southern Knipovich Ridge | collected 2010 | reverse complement strand
CGTTGCGGGAGTAGATGGAAATAGCAGGATTAAGCTGGATATACCTGCAAGTGATATTGAATCAGTAATGAAAATGATAGAGTTGAGGGGCAAGGCTTTTAAGGTGACGGTGGAGGAGATAGAAGATTCTAATGTGTGAATATTGCCAAATATGTGGTAAAGAATATGAATATGTATATAAAGTTTCTGATGAATTATGGGCAAAAATAACAGGTATTAAAAACGGTAGTGGATTGAGATGTGTCTCATGTTTAGATAAGGAAGCAAAGGGAAAAGGAATTTTCTTAAGATGGGAAGGTGAACAATGTCAGAAAAGTCAGATAAAAAGCAATTAGAGGAACGAGTGCTTGAAGTTTCAAGGCAGATGTTGAGGGGATATCCCAACAAAAAAATATGTCAAAACATGTCAACAAAATGGGATGTGTCTGAACGGCAAATCAATAGGTATGTTGCAAGTGCCTATGCCATGTGGCATGCCGAATATAAGAAGCGTTTAAAGGCTGGGCTGGACTATCACATGGCTATGCGTATGAAGCTGTATGAGGAAGCCTACAAGGGCAAGACGGTCAAGATAAGCAAGCTTGTGAAGGGTAATTTAGTGACTACGGAAAGGACAGAAGATCAGGACTTCCGACTGTGCCTTGAGATAGCAAAAGACATTGCCAAGCTTGAGGGGCTGTATGTGGAGAAGTTTGAAGTTAAAGACTATCGGATTGTTGTAGATGAGCCGGAGGATTTAAAATAAAGTTAAGGGAGGTAAAGTAAATGAATACAAAAGAAGCGATAAAGTTTTTTGAGGATGTAATAAGTTGCATTAAAAGTGCGAATTTTATATACATAAGGCGATTAGATGATAAAAGATTTGATGAAATTATTGCCCTACTCAAACGCGGCGAAAAAATTAAAAAGATGTGGGAAGGGCTAAAAAGGGATAATAAGGAAGTAACATTTTATGATGAAATGAAAAATTATGAGAAAAAATATCTTAAATAAAATCGAAAGGAGGAATAAAGATGCCAGATTTAGGCAGTGCTTTTGTAACAATAAAAGCAAAGGGATTGGATGAGATTGAAAAACATCAGAAAAGATTAATTAAAAATGCTAAAATGATAAATAAGTTATTCGCTGAATCACGCACTTTACTTGATAAAATTGATGCCGTTAAAATAGAAATAGAACCTTCAGAATTAGAATTTAAAGAGGTAAAATAATTGCAAATCACTGTCGACCTTAGAAATCTAAAAAAGATTACCAATCCAGCATACTATCCGTTATTCAAAAACAAGTGCAGGTATCTTGTCTTAAAGGGCGGTGCCGGTAGCGGCAAATCATGGTGGAGTTGCGAGAAGAAGCTATACAGAATTTTAAAGGAAAGAAATCATCGCATATTAATAGTTCGCAAGGTAGCCCGGACACTACGGCGGTCAGTCTTTCAGCTATTCAGGGATTACATAATCCGCTGGAAGGTGCAACCGCTTTTTGATATTAATAAATCCGATATGGATATCAGATGCAAAAATGGCAATATACTTTATTTTGCAGGGGTGGATGATCCGGAGAAATTAAAATCACTTGAAGGTATAACGTCAGTCTGGATAGAGGAAGCGTCTGAATTAGGTTTAAATGATTTTAATGAAATAGACCGTAGGTTGCGGGGCAAGAGTGAAAACTACAAGCAAATCATTCTAAGCTATAATCCCATATCGGTACTTAACTGGACTAACAAAAGATTTTATGAGCAAGAGCCAAAGGTAATGCCGGATGGATTACTTGATACGGAAAGGCTAACTACAACCCATAAAGATAATCTATTTTTAGATGATGAGTACAAGGCGATACTGGAAGGCTATACTGGCAATGCCCGGACTGTCTACACACTCGGTGAATATGGTAAGCTTGAACATGCCGTCTATTCTAACTGGGATATTATTGATGAGTTCCCGGAAACTGATAAAGAAATATACGGGCTTGACTTCGGGTATATCCATCCCAACGCTTTGGTGAGGGTATATCTAAGGGAAGACGATTTATATATGGATGAGGTAATCTATAAACGTAAACAGACCAATACAGATTTAATCGAAGACATGGAAGCCGAGAAATTAAAGAAAAAGTTAATCATTGCTGACAATGAAAGACCCGAAGCAATAGAGGAAATAAAGCGGGCAGGCTTCTACAATATCATACCTTGCAAGAAGGGTAAGGGGTCAGTCGAAGAAGGTATAAAATTCCTGCAGGGGTTGAATATTCATATCACCAAAAGAAGCACTAATCTGATTAAGGAAATCCAGAGTTATCAAAGGAAAGTTGACAAGGATGGCAATGTATTAGAGGCGGTAGAAAAGAGCAATGACGATGGAATGGATGCGGGGCGGTATGCGGTGTTTACTCAATATTATAACCCAGAGGAGGGTCCACAGGTGAGGTGGATTTAGATATTTAATAAATAAATTTGACAAGCTATTTTATTTATGATAATATTGGGGTGTGGGGGTGATAAGATATGGATATCGAAAAAGATAAAATCATAAAAAGAGTAAAATATATAATTGAAGGAAAACATTATACAGTCAATTATATTGAAGGATATATAGACGCATTGTTTGATTGTAACTTTATAAATGATAATGAATTTAAAGAATTAAATGAAATATTAAGTGAAAGATAAATAAAACGGGGGGTAAAATTATAATGAAAGATAATAAAATAATTCCAACCTGCCCGAAATGTGGAAGTAAAGAGATTCGGGCAAGAATAAAAACTGGTGAATTGTGGTGTAGACGTTGTGGTTATGTGGGAAAAAGGGAAGAATTTTTTAAAGGAGGGTTAAAATGAGAATTACTAAAAAACAAATATACCTAGCTTACCAAGGTTATAAGGATAAATATCCTGATAAAGTATTGTGGCAAGGTCTCAATTATTGGTCTATCTATGAATATAATAAAGATGGTAGTTGGGCCAAAGAGACTATTTTCAAAAGTAATAAAGAGATTTATGAATATTTAAGGGATATGAAATAATAGTATGAAAATAGGTCTATTTGATATCGATTCAAAATATCATAATTTAGCTTTAATGAAAATATCTGCATGGCATAAAAGTTTTGGGGATCAGACGGAAATGTATAATCCATTGATGAAAAAGACATATGATAGAGTTTATGTTTCCAAAATATTCTCAAAGAAAAATATCGAGGAAGGATATATTCCCGAAGATTCTATTATCGGTGGATCGGGTTATAGTTTAAAAACTGTTTTGCCTTATGATATGGAACATATTATGCCAGATTATTCACTTTACAATCTTGATTATTCGTTGGGTTTTACTACTCGTGGCTGTATCAGGAATTGCGGGTTTTGTCTTGTAAGACGAAAAGAAGGGGATATAAAAGAACACGCAGAAGTTGAAGAATTTTTAAATCCTAAATCCAATGTGGTAGTTCTACTTGATAATAATTTTTTAGCCTTGCCTTCCCATATTAAGAAACTACAAAAATATATTGATAAGGGTTGGAAAATGGATTTTAATCAAGGATTAGATATTAGACTAATCAATAAAGAAAATGCTGAATTGTTAGGCAAGGTGAAACACTATAAACAGATACATTTTTCTTGGGATTATATGGAAACAGAGAAAGCAGTTAGGAGAGGAATAAAGTTATTAATTAAGGCGGGAGTTAAACCATATCAAATAATGGGATTTCTCCTTTGTGCTTATAACACTACTTTTGAAGAGGATATATATAGATTTAATGAATTGTGGAATTTAGGGATATATCCTTTTGTGATGAAATATAATAACAAAAGAACGGATAAGAGATTAAATGATTTTGCGAGGTGGGTTAATAGGAAGGTTTTTAAAGTTTGTAAATGGGAAGATTACAGAAGGCAAATCAAGGCTATTCCGGAAACATTATTTTAATTATTTGACAAAGGAATAGTAGGCAAGAGGAGGCAATAATGGCTAAAACAGTAATTAGTACTGCCATAATAAATTCGGTAAAGGAATGGTTATTGGCTTTTGCTATAAAACAATTCATTGAGAAATGGGATCAACAGAATAGGAATTATCTTGGTAATAAAAAGCCTTATCTTAGACAATATTTTAAACTGTTTACTGATAAATATATTGAAGAATTTTATGATAAATAAGGCAATGTCTAATAAGATAAGTTAGATTAAATAAATTTAGGATTTATTTTAGGAATGAACCAAGCCAGAATTATTATTTTAGCCTACATTTGACATTCCCAACCATATAGTATAAAATTATATAAGTAAAACTTTCTACTCTACTAACACCGTCAGTCACAATGAAGGGAGAGCCACAATGGCCATTAAATTAAATATAAACAATGTACAGGCAAGGTAAGCTGACTGAGGTCGGCGGGCTTTGCCTTTTTTTATTGTAAATATTAAGGAGGTAAAAGTAAATGAATACAAAAGAAACTGAAGAAACAATAAATTTTTTGCTTGGGCTAAAGAGTTTATACATGAATTCGGGTCAACCTAACTATGCTCGAATAATAACTGATTGTATCAATAGCATAGAGGAAAACAAAGAAAATGGAAGGCATAAGGAGATGTGGGAGGACTTTAAGAAAGAATATGGAAAGTTTTGTTTTAGTAAAGTTAGTGATAAACCAAAATTAGCTGTATGGGTAATGATGGATGGATTTGAACAAAAATATTTTCCAGAATCTAAAATCCGCAAATCCGTCGAGGTAGAAGTATTAGCAGAAAATGAAGATAGAGCCGATTATTTTGAGAAGCAATGGAGGAAATTATATCTAAGAAATGCTAGCCTGAAGAAGCAATTATTGCGAGTGCTGGCAAGAGTTAATTTGATTATACCTGACCCATTAATACCAATGGAAATAGAAAGAGAAGAGATAGCCGATTATTGCTTAAAGAAGTATGCAGAGATTTATTTAGAAGTAGTTGAGTTGGAAAATAAGTTAGAAGAATTATCTAAAGGGAATTGTAATGGATAACATCAAAACAGACATATTAATAGTCGGTGCAGGGGCTGCAGGGATTGCTGCAGCTTTGAGTGCTTCTAAATCCAATAAAAGCATCATCCTTGCCGAGCAATTAAGCTATGTCGGCGGTTTAATCACCGCTGGGCTGGTGACTATGATTTGTGGTATGGAGGGTAATGAAAGTGATGCAATCCAGGAAGTCCTTGAAGAAGTCAAGAAATATGATGGCTTCTTAGACACCAAAGACGGACCGCTTGTGAATCCCGAAATATTCAAGATAGCAGTTGAGGGGATGCTGACCGACAGGGGCATTAAGATATTGTATAATAGCTGTGCCTACGGAGTATTCCATAATGTCTTTAACAGAAAGATAGAAAAGGTATATTTCAGGGACAACTATCAAGAATTCTCAATCGAACCAAAGGTGGTAATAGACTGTACTGGCAACGGAGACATCTTTTATTATTGTGGCGAACCCTTCAAGGAATATTATTCAAAGGATATCTCCATCGGGTTAGTTGTGAGAATAGGTGGAATTAGTGAGGAGGCTGAGAAGTATCTATTTAGTGAGAGAGGAAAAGAATTTCTGGAAGAATCTGATTTACCAAGATTTGAAAGAACTGCGATGAAATCTATATTGTGGACTATAGTTGATTATTCTGACAATGAATACGGAACGAAAGAATATAATAATCTAACTGAAATATTAATATATCTAAGGAAGAAGGCTTTGGAGGTATCTATAAATTTAAGGAAAGATAGTTTTTTTAGAGATTCCTTTTTATTAAATACTGCCCCGCTGATTGGTGTTAGGATATCGAGGCTGTTAGATGGAAAAAGTACATTGGTACCTAAATATACAAAGAACTTGTTGGTGGCTGGTCGGTGCATTTCTGCTGATTTTTCTGTTATGAATGAAATGAGGGTTATACCTGCCTGTTTTGCTACGGGGGAAATGGCGGGAGTTGCAGCTACATTGATGATAAAGAAAGGAGTGTGATGTCTATGAATCCAACCTGTTTCAGCTAATAATAAATGATTCAATAAAAAGAAAGGAGCAAAAAAAATGCTCAAAAATGAAGAGTTAGCAATATCCGTTTCAGCATTTTTAGTTGAAAGCTATCGAGAGGCAATAAATCATGGAGGAGATTATGAACCAATCTCACAGATTCTCCAAAACTATTTAGATGCTTTAGAAAAAGAAGGAAATATGTCTAAAAAAGAGATTGATATATTATATTTAAAATCAAAAGTGAAAGCAACTGAAAAACAACTTCAAGATTATCATGATAAAATACGAGATTTAAATAAAATAAAGGTGTGATATTAAATAATGTCGAAAAAAATTTATTTAGATACCGATTGCTTTAACAATCCAACTAATGAAATGCTTGAAGCAATGAAGAATACCAAAATTGTTGGAGATGAAAATTATCCTGAAGAGACCGGGAGGGGTGATCCAACCATTTATAATCTTGAACAGCTGGCTGCTAAAAAGTTGGGCAAAGAATCAGCACTATTTATCCTGAATGGTACTATGGCTAACATAATAGCGATATATACACATTGTAAGCCAGGTGACAAGATAATTATGGAAAAGGATTTTCACCTTTACTATGGCGAAATAGGAGGCATCGAGGCTATATGCAGGGTTGAGCCGATTTATATTGAAAGTGATAAGGGGATTCCAAATAGTGGTAGGATGGCACTTGAAATGTCTAAAGCCTATCATGACGATTATGAAATAAGTTTAGTATGCTTAGAAAATCCTCACAATAAGGCAGGTGGCATTATCACCCCTCCCAAAATAATGAAGGATATTTATGAATTAGTGCATAGTAAATGTATTCCCATTCACCTTGATGGAGCCCGCATATTCAACGCATTGATTTCATTGGGCATCGATGCCTCTAAGTTTACCAGATATGTAGACTCTGTAATGCTATGTCTAAATAAAGGGCTAGGTGCTCCTGTGGGTGCAATCTTGGCAGGTACAGAAGAATTCATTAAGAAAGCCCGAATAAATCGAAAGTTGCTTGGCGGTCATATGAGGCAGATGGGCATAATGGCAGCGGCAGCAATAGTGGCTTTGAATAGAATGGAAGAAACTTTAGGCAGGGAAAACAAAAATGCCAAAATACTGGGTAGTTTGTTATTTAAAATAGAAGGGATTGATATTGATTTGAATACCATTCAAGTCAATAAGGTAATTGCCGATATCAGCGGTCTTGGAATAGATAGCTCAGAAATGTCAAAAAAATTAAGAGGAAGCAATATTTATGTTGACCATGTAAAATCATCCAAACTTGTCTTTAGAATTCATTATGCGATTGAATTATCGGATATATATTATGTTGTGGAAAAGATTAAGGAGATAGTGCCTATGAACAAAACTTTTCTTAAATAGTAATAAAATTTTCAAAAAAAGAAAGGAGTAAAACATTGAAAAAATTATTATTAGTTTCGTTAATTTGTATTTTAGTATTTAGCCTTGCGATAACGGCAATGGCCAAGGTAGAATTGAAACTTTGGACTTTCCCATATATACAACCCCAAAAGGAAGGACAAGAAATTGGGTGGTATGAAGCCAAAGTAATTAATGAGTTTGAAGCGTTGTACCCTGAAGTTAGTGTTGAATGTCAAATAATCCCTTGGGAAGGTGGGACGGCAAAGTTTAATGTAGCCATAGCATCAGGAGTAACTCCAGACATAGTTTGGGTAGATAATCAAAGTTTATACGATTGGGCAAAAAAGGATTTGTTCCTTGATTTTGAGGATATCCTGACAGAAGAAGATAAAGCAGAATATCCTGAATTCTTTTTAAAAAATTGTAAGCAAAATGGAAAAATGGTTATCCTCCCTTATACATTAGGAGCCGCATGTATGGCTGTAAATTATAATATTGCAGTAGCGGCTGGAGCCGTAGATTTGCTCCCTAAAGATCCACTACGTACTTGGACCTATGAAGAATTTGAAACTTATCTTAGTAAAATAAAACCTTATTGTGATGAGAATCAAATTATCATTAGTTGTATCCCAGCAATAGGAGCAGAACACCATACTTGGATGTTGATGATCCAAGGGGGGGCTGAAGTGATGACACCAGATTTAAGTAGATTTATCCTTAATTCCCCCGAAGGGGTAAAAGTATTAGAATGGTTTTTGCATTTACGGGATATAGGGTTACAAGTGCCACACCCTGAAAATGACCCAGACGACACTACATTATACTTTGCTTACATGGAGGGTAAGGCAGCGGTTTATTTTTGTTCCGGCACTAATTTAGCCTTCCCTTCTGCAGATGGATTGACTTCATATTTATGTACCAAGCCAGGTCCGGGAGGGATTGAGCCGAGAACTTGGGGTTCAATGCTTGGGATCGCAGCTTTTGACAATGGGGACTTGGAAAAAGGGAAATGGGCAAAGATATTCTGTAAATTTTGGGCTGACAGACAAGAAGAATTAAAAGACCTGAACTATTTTCCAGCAAAAAAATCTGTCAAATCTGAATTTGACAATCATAATATGCAATATATAGGGAGGATAACCCATTATGCCTATAATTTTCCTGACGCATCACCCTATTACAAACAAGCGAGAAGATTGTTTTCAGCAGAACTGCAAGCAGTCTATGCAGGGATGAAGACACCCCAAGAAGCGTTAGATGATTTTTGTGACAGTGCGAATAAATTATTTGAGTAATAAAATTAGGGGGGTCGGAATTTCCCAGCCCCCCTAATTTTGAGGAGGAATGATTATTGTTTCCATCCAAAACGGTAAAACATTAAAAAAAATTAGCAAAGAGAGGATATCTTATCTTTTTTTGTTGCCTGCGTTTTCTATCTATATATTATTTTTTATCTACCCCTTGTTCAGGGCTTTTATTTATAGTTTTTGTGAATATAAGGGGAGGGGATTCGTTTATGTAGGGATAAAAAACTATTTATACTTTTTACAAGATGATGTTTTTAGAAGGATCATATTAAATACCTGCATAATGTGTGTTATATTAGTCCCTACAGTTATAATATCCTCTGTTTTAATTGCAAACTATATTGTAAGGAAAAAACAAATTGTACGGGGGGCCTTAATGGGGATATTTTATTTCCCCGGGGTAACTTCAATAGTAACAATCTGTATAGTTTGGAAGTGGATTTATAATTCTGAAGGTATACTAAATTACTTTTTAAGTCTTTTAGATATCCAAGGAATAAATTGGCTAGGGAATCCAAGTTCCGCTTTACTATCCGTTGTAATCGTACTTATCTATATTTGTATTGGTATGCCGATAATTTTAATAACAGCTTCGATAGGAAATATCCCCGCTTGTTTTTATGAAGTAGCAAGTCTCGAAGGGGCAACAAATTTGCAAAAATTAATATATGTTACATTGCCCTTGATTAAACCTACCATCTTTTACCTAGTGGTAATTTTAACTATTACCACTTTTAGGGCTTTTATCTTTGTTATATTGTTGACTGCAGGAGGACCTTACTATAGTAGCTCGGTTATCGCATCATATTTAGCAAATACGGCTTTTGAATATGGTCAATTTGGTAAAGCCTCAACAATTGGGATTTTACTACTTATTATTATTTCAATATTAATCCTAATACAATACAAATTTTTTAGAGGAGGGGTCGAGTATTAATAAAATAATTGAAAGAATGTTAGGTTATTTGATAATAAGTATAACAGTAATATTATTTATATTTCCATTTTATTGGATGGTCGTTACGTCAACCCAAAAAGGGACAGGACTTTATAGTGCAGAGGATCTTATCCCCCGGGAAATAAGTATGGATAATTATATAGAATTAATTAACCTAAAACATTTTGTCCGGTGGAACTTTAATAGTATGTTCATCTCATCGATCACCGTGGTGCTGACTTGCCTATTCTGTACTATGGCCGGTTATATCTTTGCTAAAAAAAATATACCAGGGGGGAATGTAATGTTTTGGTTATTTTTAATTACAATGGCAGTACCAACCCAAACATTATTGGTCCCTTTATTTATGTTAATGAAACAATTAAAGATGTTCAACACTTATCAAGGACTGATATTACCTTCATTAGTCCGACCTTTTGGAATATTTTTAATGAAACAGGTTATTTCTACAATTCCAAGTGAGTTTCTAGATGTCGCCAAAATTGACGGAGCAAATGAGTTCCAAATATTTAGAAATGTGATAATTCCATTAGCTAAATCTGGAATTATAGTTTTAGCAATTTTTACTTTTATCAGTTCTTACAACGATTATTTTTGGCAGTTACTTATGATCAGTACTGAAGAAATGAAAACGTTACCATTGGCAATAGCTTGTTTACAAGAAGATGAGTTTTGTACTAATATCAATTTTTTAATGACAGGGGCGGTAATGGCTTCAATGCCAATGATATTAATTTATGTTTTCCTACAAAAGTATTTTATACAAGGGATAACAATGGGGGGCATAAAGGGATAATTAAGAAAGGAGTAATAGATATGGAAAAATACGAAATAGTGAGTTTCATTCCAGCGAGAGGAGGCAGTGAACGCATACCCAGAAAGAATATAAAAATGCTTGCAGGCAAGCCAATGATAGTTTGGACTATCGAGGCAAGCCTGAAATCTAAATACATCGACAGAACTATTGTATCTACGGAGGATAAAGAGATAAAAGAGGTTGCCTTGAAATACGGGGCAGAGGTTATAGACAGGCCAGCCAAGTATAGCAAGGGGCAAATGCTTCTTAATTTTGTTTACTTACATTTTCAGTATTGCCTCTGGAAAGAAAAATACCAGCCTGACTGTGTAATATTTTTACTTCCAACGTCACCATTGAGGACAGCGAAGCATATCGATGAGGCGTTTAAAATATACTTTGAATCAGATAGTTCGTTATTATCTTCTGTTACCAAATCTCGTTGTGTGCCGTCCGATGCATATATTATCAATAAATCGAGAAAATTGGAACGAATTTTAAAAGAAAATACTGCCAAGACCATCAATAAGATATATTTAAAAGACCATGCTGAAATACCTGCAATATATTATCATGATAGTGCAATCTGTATCGGTCCTTATAAGGGGGTTAACGATTTGACTTTTCATTATGTTGGAGGTGGTGTGCCGTATATTATGGAGGTGGCAGATACAATTGATGTAGATACCGAATTGGATTTTGCGATAGCGGAAATGCTAATGAAGGAACGGTTGAAATTGACTAAATAGGCTGGCTGGTGTAGAATAGAGGGGAGGTGCTAAATGGAAGTAAATAAAATAATATGCGGTAAATGTGAAGAAGTATTAAAGGACTTTCCCGATAACTGTATAGATACTATAATAACCGACCCGCCTTATGGACTTAAATTTATGGGCAAGAAATGGGATTATAACGTGCCTTCTATTGAGATATGGCAGGAATGTTTAAGAGTATTAAAACCTGGCGGGACTGCCTTAATATTTGCTGGTAGTAGAACACAACATAGAATGGCGGTTAATGTTGAGGACGCTGGTTTTATTTTAAAGGATTGTATTATGTGGATTTATGGGAGTGGTTTTCCAAAGGCAACGGATATCAGTAAGCAATTAGATAAAATAGCGGGGAAGGAAAGAAAAATTATATCCGAATACCAATACCCTGACGGAAGAAAAAGGACGAATCACCCACAAAATAAGGGCACAAGTTTCGATAGTGGTGGTAAAGCAGGCATTCCCACAACCGCCCCCGCAACCCCCGAAGCTATCCTCTGGAACGGTTGGAAATCACACGGGCTAAAACCTGCTTATGAGCCGATACTTGTGGCAATGAAACCTAACGAGGGCAGTTATGCTAACAATGCTTTGAAGTGGGGTGTGGCAGGGTTGAATATTGATGGGGGGAGGATAGGATTTGAAAAAGGTGGAACGGTTGCAAATAATCCTTTATTGCGAAAACAAAAGGGAAACCCACATAAAGGGAATGATTGGTATCCCCACAAAGGACAAAGGGATGACATTGATAGAAACCAATTTACTAATACTAAAGGTCGCTACCCTGCAAATGTAATATTAGAGTGTATTTGTGATGATGTTAAAGAAGGGGAAATAAAAACAGCAGGGTGGAAAGATACCGATAAGGGAACAGATATAAATGGAACAAGTTTTTCAACAAGCAAAATTGAACGGACAGGCAAGCATTATGGGAAAAACGGCAAAGAAAAAACTATAATCCACACCAACCCCGAATGCCCTTGTTATATGCTGGATGAGCAAAGTGGGACTTTGAAAAGTGGAAAAAATAAAAGTAAATTTCCCGATATGAAAAATCAATGGTTAGGAAAAAGCTATTACCCCGAAGAATTAAATTATGGCGATATGGGTGGTGCATCCCGCTTTTTCTATTGTGCAAAGGCAAGTAAATCAGAAAGAAATAGGGGATGTGAGGAGTTGTCATTATCTGATAAACATTCTACTTATGGTGATTATGAAGGAACTCCAGAACATTCACCAAATATAGAAAGCAAGTCAAAAAATAATCATCCTACCGTCAAACCTTTATCACTTATGAAATACCTTTGCACAATAACCAAGACCCCAACAGGTGGAATAGTGTTAGACCCATTTTGTGGTAGCGGAACTACTTTGATGGCGTGCAAGGAAACAGGTAGAGATTATATAGGGATTGAAAAGGACAAAGAGTATTGCGAGATAGCCAGACGGCGAATCAAGGCTATACCTGAATTATTATTTTAAGGAGGTGAATTATGAAAATAATAAAGGTTGATAATTGTAAGAAATGTATATTCTATACTTCACAAGGAATATGGCAATTAGACCCAGAAGCAGGCACGGGAACAGAAAATAATCAAATATATACTAATAGAGATAAATTATATTGTAATTTAAAAGGACGGAAAAATGATATTTTGGGAAAATTTATAGCGATAGCAAATGGAGAAAATGACTTTGTAGAAATTCCCAAGTGGTGTCCATTAGAAGATTATAAGGAAGAATAATAAATCCAAAATAAATCTTGACATCAAGCCAGAATTATTATTATAAGGAGGTAAGTAAATGATTAAAACATGGACATTAAATAATAGTATAGACGATTTGATGTTTGGTCGGGAGATACAAGATTGTGAAGAAATGCAGATTAGAAGAGAAGATACTGGAAAAATTGTATGGGAAGGAAAAGGAAAGGAATATAAAAAGTTAAAATGGTGCCAATTGGAAGCATTGGTAAAAAAATCAATCCCAAAATAAATCTTGACAACCGATAATATAGTATGCTAAAATAACTATGTATGTTTATAAGGAGTATCAAATGCAATAAATTTTCCAAAGGTGGTGAAACGCTATAGGTATATTTATGAACATTATAGATACCATCAAGCAAGCAGCAAGTGGTAGTCTAACCCAGAATAAACTTCAATATTTACCTACTTGGGATTACGATAGGGAATATATCGACCCTTTAGATTATACATATACAGAACTATTAAATGCCTACAAATCATGGATATATGTATGCAGTAGCAAAAATGCCGCAACGGTAGCCAGTTTTGCCCTCCGACTCTACGTAGCCAAAACCTCTACAACCTCTAAACTATTAGTTAACACCAGAAAAATCACACCTGAAACAAAGGATTTTTTATATTCCAAAGAGATGGGTCACCTCGACGGATATCTGCGGAAGGCAGTCGAAATCGAGGAAGTGCTGGAACATCCATTCCTTGAGCTGATGAAAAAAGTAAACCCCTTCATGAACGAATTCGAGCTAAAAGAGATGACCGACCTGCATGAAGAATTAATTGGTAATAATTACTGGTATGTAGTCTCTAATGGGGCTGGCATCCCTGCCGAGATATGGATAGTCCCGCCGGATAGAATGAGTATAATACCTTCAAAGGAAGAATTTATCAAAGAATATATATACAAGGTGGGCAATGATGAAATACATTTTGAGCGGGATGAGATTATTCATTTCAAGTTTCCCTCACCGACATCTGCCTATTATGGATGTAGTCCATTCAGTGCAATCATCCATGCCTACAATATCAATGAGAATATGAACCGGTATGAAAGTGCCTTGTTTAAAAATAATGCCAAGCCTGAAGGGGTATTGCGAACTGAACAGAATTTGAATAAGGATGAATTTAAAAGGTTAAAGACACAGTGGGGTCA
>SDBT01011656.1_pt1 | contig 14136 bp, 23 predicted proteins | sample 2277101 | NCBI WGS metagenome assembly SDBT01 (sample SAMN10404973, study PRJNA504765) | marine sediment metagenome | isolation source: marine sediment core GS10_PC15, 103 cmbsf | place: Arctic Ocean: Southern Knipovich Ridge | collected 2010 | reverse complement strand
CCCATGGATCATCCCAGCCAAATGGCTCGACCTCGAGACCGGCATGAACCGGACGGCCTCGCTCGTCCAGCGCGGACCCCCAAAAATACCCGCGGATCGCCAGTTTGATTTGACGCTTCCGGGAGCGGCTACCGCTGAGGCTTTCGATCTGATCGCGGGCGATAGAAGCCCCCCGCTTCCGGCTCACGTTGAAACGCTCGCTTATTTCGTCGCCCAGGACTTCCGACCGTTGGCCGGCCCGAAACCCACGCAAAACGATCCGCTCGACGTCATCGAAGTATTGCTCCGGGATCGACTTGATCAGCCCGACGTTTTCAGCGACGGCGCCGGCGAGCTCGTCGGCTAGCTCTGGCTCCGCAATGAAAATGTCCACGCCGAGGACGCCCCTCAGCTGGTTGGTGATCTGTTGCTTGTTAAACGACGAGGTCCGGTTGACCGCGACTCTGGCGCCCACCTCGAGGGCCCGCTCCGCCGGCGCGAATTGATCGCGGATATTCTGGACGATTCGTCCAAGCGCCTCGGCCCAACGCTCGACGTCGGCGCGATCGTGGTCGACGGTGATCCGCGCGCGGCCCTCAAGCTCGGCGAGCCGCGGGATCAGTAGCTTGTCAACGAGCTCGCGGGCCCGTTCAAGGACGGTGAATATATCGGACCGGTAGTCACGCTCAACGCCCCGGGGTAGCCGTTGGCGGCGTGGGCGTTTGAGTCGTCGCCGCCGCGGCCGCCCTCGTTGCTCCCGGACTAGGCGATCGGTTGCCAGTAGGGCGGGGACCGGTTTTGTGGGGAATAGAGCCACTGCCTACTTGCGGCGCCCGATCACGGCCTTGATCCCGCGGACGCCCATGAAATCGATCGTGCGGAATGAGTTTGCCTGAAACTTCCCCGGTTGCTGCTGGCGTAACCTAAACGAGTCCTCGGTTTCGTCGATTTTGTCCGTTCGGAAACCGTGGTCCTTTGCCCATGCAGTGGCTTGCTGGGCGGTGAAAAAGCCCATTTCGAAAATGAGCGTTTGGACCTCGGAGTCCTCGCGTTGATCGAAACGATCGGCACGGTCGCGGCGTTGAGCTCGGAACCGCTGGCACCGGGCGACGTCGTAGTCCGCCGAGTCCTTTTTACAAAAACTAGGATCGTCCTTTGCCATGGCTATCGGCCTCCGTTGCGGCCCGCCCAAAACGGCGGGCTCGTGTATGGATCGATCATGGTGTGTCCCCACCCGGATCGGGCGTCGGTAGTACCGGTGTGGGTAGCCCCGGAATGGGCATCCCCGGCGGCGGCAGGGGCGGCGGGATCGGGTCGGGCTCGTCCTTTTCGGCTAGCTTGTCCTCGTTTCGTTTCTCAAGGTCGAGGATGGTTTCCGGTGAGTACTCGCCGCCACCAAATCGTGAATAGGCGATCTCGTCCTCGCTCACGACGCTGGTGTCGATGTAGATCGCATCGGTGTCGGCTTGGGTTTTCCGGAGCTCAGCCCTTTCCTTTTCGGTCAGCTGGTAGAGCGGGCGGAAGTTAAAAGACCAATCGTCCGGCTCGACGCCGTCGGTTGGGCCGTTCTTGTTTTTGAAAATCAGGCGGACGAGCCTTTCCATTTTCGACTTGAGGGACGAGTTTTGCATTGCGGCGATCTGATCGTAGAAAAACCGGATATCGGACGCGCCGGTCGCTTGCATCCCCGCGGGCGACTGACCAAACAAAAGCGTTGCGGGTTGGCGGGCGCCGGCGGCGAGCCGTAGCGCGAAGCGGTCCATGAGGTCCGCCAGTCCGGCCACCGGCGTTGCCTTTCGTTCGAAGTCCTCGCCCTCGGAGTCCAGCGGCACCGCACGCGACGACGAGCGGAAACGGTCAATAATAGCCATGCGTTTGAGGACAATGTCGTCCTTGTCCGAAAGGATCGCGTCTTTGAGCCCGCGCATTTTGAAAATCGCTTGCGCGAAGTCCTGCAAGATATGGGCAATCGATCCCCAGGCTAGGTTGTAGTCTCGGATCAATTCGTCGAGGCGGACATAGATCGAATCAGCCCACCCCCCGTTTTCCCGAGCTCGGCGGCGATTCACAAGGGTTCCGTCGAAGCGGATAAACCGCGAATGGTGGATCCTGTCACCCGGCAACGCTTGTTGGCCGTCGAGCGTCGTTGTGTTGATTCGGTAGAATTCCGGACGGCCGAAGTTGGGATCGCTCGGGTTGGTGGTGCGGCTATGGATATGGACGTCCCACCGGTCAAAGACCGTGAGGTGGTCGAACGATTGGATATTGTCCTCGTTGAGCGGCTCGGCCAACGACTCCGGATCATCGCCGCCGCCATCGTCGATCCCCATAAACAACAACGAGCCGCCGAAAACCCGGGCCCAAACGAGCGCCTCAAAGGTGGCCTCCTGAGCGTCGAGCTCGTCGAGCTCCTGGCCCACGCGTTTCCCAACCGTGATCTTTTCCTCCGTGGTCGCGTCGTCCTCGGCTCCGGTTCGCCCGTCCTTGTCCTTGTCCTCGTTGAGTGCCGGATCATCGGCGATCACGTCGAACCATTCCCGCACCATTTCGCGGGCGGGGAGCTCGGCGATCGTCGCGGCTAGGTCGTCGCCGAAATACAGATCCTCGAATTGTCGAAAGTTGACGTTTGGAAACGGGCGCTTGATCCGACCGCCTTGGCGCTTGTCCTTGTCGGTGCCGATCAGGGTGACGATATTTTCCCAGCCATCGACCCGTGCAACGGCGTCGAGCATTGTTTGATCAGCAATTGCGGCAACCATGGATCAACCTCACATTTTCGTTAGCGCCTCGAGGGCGGCAAGTCCGGATAGTGCCTCGCTCAATTTTAGGTGAGCAACGCTTGTGCCGTCAACGTCGTCATCCTTTATCGCGGGATCCTTTGAGGGGAAAGCGTCCATAACTCTGAGATACGGCTCATTCCACGGGGCCCGTACTAGGACCACGTTACCCGCTAGCCATTGAGACGAAAAGGGCTTTGCGAATGTGGTTTTGTTTTTCGAGGCCCGCTCGACCTCGATCACGTAGCCGATCAGGATCCGGATCATGTGCTTTACTTCGAACTTCCCGGCCGCGGCCGGATCTTGCCAAATGGCGATCTTGCACCGCTGCCCGTCCTGGCTCGCGGTGTTGATCATGGTGGTCTCGACCTCGAGCGGGCCCCATTGTCCCCGCACCACGTCGAGGACGTAGATCGTCCCGTTTGGAGCTCGGCCTAGCTTGACGCCCACGGTCCAGTCCGGATTGGGGTTGTCCGCCGTTGGTTTCGTGGCGGCCTTATCCCACCCCCGGACGATCTCGACGAGGTTGGTGGGCGGCGCGTCGACAATCCTCACGAGGCCGCGGGGGAAATAGTCGCCCGACTTCCCGCGGGCGTTCCAGTTTCCTTTGCGCAATTGCAGCTGATCGATCTGGTGCAAGCTTAGGAGCGTCGCCTCGTATGTCGGATCTCCCGCGGTTAGGATCTTGTTGTCCTCGAGCTTGGCGGGAATGAACGTCACGGACTTCGGTTGCACGTCCTTAGGCGGTAGGTGGGCAAATTGCTTGCGGAGATCGTCCGGCGTGTCGCCCCAATGGATCACGTCGTCGATCCGGACAAACCAGCGGAGGACGCCGGCGCGTTTCAAGTTGGGATAGCCGTGGTCCTCGAGCGCGCAAGATCCGTCCTGGCAATTGTCGCAGTCGGGATCTCCTATCCACCAAGCCAGGAGCTTGCGGAGGTGGGAGTCAGGATCGGGATTGGTAGCGCCTCGCGTGTAGGGCCTGACCCCACACCGAGACCGGTTGCGGCTCGCAATGTACCAGAATTGTTTTTCGGTGAAGTCGGTGCACTCGTCGAGGCCGATGTAGCAATACTGTTTCGATTTGTGAGAAAACCGATCGGACTCGTGTTGCATGTGGCTGAATTCGATTGAGGCGCCCGAGGGGAAACGCCAGTCGAGGACGTTCCCGCGCCGAGCTCGGCCGCCGCGTAGCGGATACATGGCCTCGGATTCCTCCCAAACGGATCCGCCGCCTACCAGTTGGGGACGTTGGCGCCGGAATATGATCCCGGAAAACTTGGCCAGGTCGACCCACCGCAAGGGATCGTAGACGAGCGACCATGACTTACCCGGTCCGGCGGCACCGCCGAAAATGCAAAGGTCCGCCGGCGTCGCGGCGAATTGTTCCTGGGGTCCCGCCTGGGGCCGGAGCTCGATTGCGTCAGCCACCACCGGAGTGCTGCGCCTCGGTCTCGGCGATGATCTTGGCTCGATGTTCCTCCGCGATCCGCATCGCCGTTTTCTCGACGCAAGGGCAGATCAAGATCGTCCGTTCCCTCACGCTGACAATCTTGGTGCCCATGGTCCCCGTGCCATAACACCGCTTACAGCTCGATTTCGCGAGCTCCCGGGCTTTGGCTAGCGTGTTTCGGACCTCGTCGGGGGTCATTCGCTGGCTTGGCGGCGCGGCGGGCTTGGCGGGCTTCCTCATGGCCTACCGAGATCCATGTGTGCGGGCCTGACCCGCTCGTCCGGTGCGGCCTGCCAAACGGTTCGGAATGCCGGTAAGTTTTCACGACCTGAAATCTGGCAACAATACCGCGCCTCGATAGCTTCGATCTCGTTGCGGTCCATATCCTTGAGCGTCCGGACACCGTAGACCGGGACGGCCGGCGCGCTTAGGGCCTTGGCCACTTCCTCGGGGCCGTTCGACCAATAGCGGGACCATCCGTGATCCGCGGTGTGCCAGTTACCCATGACTTGATCGCTTTCGGTCTTTGGATTTGAAACCGATCAGGCGCTCGGCGACTATCGGCGTCCCTCGGTGATCGAACAAGATCGGGCGCTCGGTGCCGAGGTTTACCGGTATCGGCGCCGGGTTGGTGTCCGGTACCCACCAACGATCTCCGGGCTCGCCAGGCCTACCCACGCGAACCCCCTGGAGCCACGATCAGCGGCGCCCGGCTCGTGTAGGCCTTGCAGCCACAGCTAGAAAGCATACAAGGCGCGTCCTTGAAATCTCGGAGCTCGTGTTGCGTTACGCTGTGACCGCAAACACATATCGGCGTAGCCGCCGCCTTGGCCCCCGCCACCTCGACCTTTGCGGCGCGAGCCGCGTCGGCGTTGATCTTCAAGGACTTAGCCCGCCACGTGATCATAGCGTCCGCCTCGAGGTAGCGGATTTTTGCTCGGGCGTCGGCGAGCTCTACCACCGTGATCGGCGGCTCGTTGGACACGCCGAGGGCCTCGCCAACGCTTTCGATCTTGTTGTTCTGTTTCCGGGCTTGCCGGATCCCCATGGCGAGCTCGTGGGCCATTTCGTCCGACACGTTGACCGACGACGCCAGCAAGTCCCGCAACGGCATCGGCGCGACGACCATAACCGTGGACGCCTTGGGAGCCGTCAACAAGCCCTCGGCGCATTTGCACTTTGTGAAGTCGGCCCAGTCGCCATAGTTGCAGGTCACGAGGTGGCCGGCGAGGTTGCGGATCGGCATACATGGATCATCGGCGGCGTCGGCGACGAGGTCCACCTCCACGGCTCCCTTGAGTTTGTCGACGGCGGCGCGGCTAAGCGGTAGTGGGTGGGGGTTGCTTTCGGTGCTCATGGTTTCCCTTTCAGTTGTTGGATTCCCTTACTTCGGTTTTGCTTCCGGGTCGACCCTTGCAGCCGATTGGTTGATTGTTTTGATGATCAGTTTCCGCACCTCTAGCAAGTCGCCGAGCTGATCCCATAGTTCCGCGTTAGCACTGAAGGCTATTGCCGCGCCCACCATTCCTAGCATGAGATTGGCCATGCGATTTACTTCGGTGATGGATTCGTTTTGGTGTGTGGACATTGCCGGACTACCCTTTCGGTTTGGCCGTGGCGAGTGCGGCGCGGGCCCTACGACAATCGCCGACGGTTATTGCGGCGACGGTTTCGCTGTGCTGTTTCGTCACCACTAAATAGCCGTCGCAGGCGCGGGGGTTGTAGCATGGCGGGCCCTCGTAGAGATCAAATAGATCCGCTATGGCGGCGAGCGGCGCCAACGGATCGCGGAGTTTTTTATTTTCGTCCCGTAGACTATCCAACACATTAAGTTGTTCCCAGTCCTCGGGGCTTACTCCGCTTTTGTCCCGTTCGCGCAGCCGCTTCACCTCGCCCTTGAGCTTGTCGCGCTCCTTGAGTAGGCGCCCGTTGTCGGCGACCAATGCCGGGACATCCACGCCCTCAAGGTTGCTCCCACACATAGCGCAAACCCCGCACCGCTGGCACATTTCGTAGCCGCATTTTAAGCAGAAACCACCGTCGTCGTCGCTCATGTTTCCCCTTCAGGTTTCGCTTGTCTGTCGTGCTGCATTTGGGCGATCCCGGCGATCGGCGCCTCGTAACCGACACCACTGGGGACGGCGCGCTCCACCGCGAGCCTGACCGCGGATTCCGTTTCCTCGCGTGTAGCCACAAGGATCGGCGGGTAGGCGTCGAGCACCATATGGATTCGAACCGCTGCGGCATGTAGGGAATCGCTGCGGCTGAATTCCGCGGCGAGGTTCTCGACCGCTTTTCTGAATGGTGTTGTCTCAGGCATGGTTACGGTTTCCCTTCCGGTTTTGGTTTGATGTCGATTCATCGGGTGTCGGTCCCCGCCAGTTGCTGATTATTTGCCGGAATATCCGCTCGCTTGATTCGGCCGCCGCCCTATTCATCGATCCGGGACGGTCAAGCCCAAACATCCAACGCGGCACAGCGTAGTCACTTAGATTGATCATTGGTTTGTTGCTCCCTTTTGGCTTCGGATTCGTCTTTGGGCCCACGCCCGTTGTCGGGGAAATACATCACAACCTTCGCCGTCGAGGTCGCGTTGAGGTTGACGTTGAGATCCTCGCTAAACATTCCAAGCGACTTCCCGAGCAACTGGAGCGCGCGGTTTGCCGCTTGCGTGTCGCCCTTATCCCACGCATTGCGGACGTTTCGCTTGAGCCCCTCATGCACCCAGGCCACTGCAATGTGCGACCTTTCCCGCATTTCCGCGAGGCCTGCGAGGATTGCCTTATGGACCTTCGCATCACGCAACAGGCGCCAGCCTTCGGTGTGTGCGCCCTTTATCCCGTAACCGGCGCGGATCGCCGCCTGAGTCGCGTTGAGGTCGATCATGTATTGCTCAACAAATGCGCGGCGTTTCGGGACGAGCTGGCCCACCGCGGACTCGTATTCCTTACCGATCGCGTCGGTTTCGATTTCGTCATTTTTGATCGTTTCGTCCATGCTGATCCGATTGTCGCACATGAGGTGCGATCGCGTCCACCGCTCGGGTTTTCATCAAAAAGATCAGCCGTTGCACGTCAACGCCTGAGAGTTCGCCCCATACCCTAACCACCTCGATCATGGCCTTTCGGGTTTCGATCCGGGCATGGTCGGCGACCGTTTGGGCTGGTGTTTTCATTTCCGCATACCCGCTGTGGCGAACCACTCAAAAACGCTATTACCGACGGCGTGCGCAAGCGGCGGCGGCATGGCCTGGCCGATCTGACTATCCCGCGCCTTTTTGGTTTTGCCCACAAACACCCACGATTCCGGGAACCCCTGCAAAATGGCCCGCGCCCTTTCGCTCAGCACAACGCCGTCAGTGTATTGGCCGCCATCCTCATGGTGTCCTGGTCCGCCGATACGATTATCCTGAGTGACGGTCGTAGACGGGCGGTCCCATGGCCGCTCAAGGACACGAGCGCCCCCTGTTCCGGCTGCCTGTGTGGTTACGGTGCGCGCCGGCTCGTCGATCTGGCTGTTCGGATGTCGCGGGTGAGCCGTTAGGACCGAGCCGCCATTACTTGGTGCACTCGCGGGGATCGTCAACGCGGATTTGTCGGTTTCGCTGGAAGGGTGACGCTCATTCACCATCAGGATCGATTCGCGGCGGCACCCCCTCGATGTCTGGACGCGGGCGGGCCGATCTACGTGGCAGTTGTGTGTTGGGTCGGCAAGCAAGGCGCCATCGCTATTGGGGTTTGTTGGTTGGTGATCGCTATCGTCTTTCCATCGTAAGCGCACCGGTCGGCCGAGCTCGTCGGGGGGGAGGTGGCCAAGCGCATCTCGGCATGTCACCCACGGCTTTCGCTGGTCGATCCCGAGCGAACCATTTATTTGCGAATGAGTCGGCGCCGGCCACCGGATACAATCCCCCGACCTATGGCCAAACCAGAATGAACGGATCCTCATTTGTGGGACGCCGAAGTCCGCCGCGTTGAGCCGTACAAAATCCGCGGTACAATAACCCGCCTGTGTCAGTTTTCTGAGCGCGGGTTGCATAACCTCGATCATGTTTTGTGCGTTGTCGAGTCCGGGGACGTTTCCGATCACATAGGCGGTCGGTGTGAGAATCTCGATCAGTCGGATGGTCTGCAAAAGCATGTCTCGATCATCGTCGGTGCCCCGGCGTTTGCCGGCGCATGACCATGGAGTGCACGGTGGATCCGCGACGAGTAAGTCGATCGGTTCGGTCGGTCGCCATCCCAGCTCGGCCATACGCAAAAGATCGCGGACGTCCATTTGAATTGGACGGTGTCCTAGATTCCGTGCGTAACTCTCGCAGGCGTTCGGGTCGAAGTCGAAAACCATATCAAACTCAACCCTGGCGCGCCGGAATCCCTCCGCCATTCCGCCGGCGCATCCAAACAACTCGATCGCGTTCATTTTCGGATCCCCGCGATCAGCCGGATCACAATGTCCTTTTTCGTGATCTTGCGGACCTTGCCGGCGTAGGAGGCCCGGGCCGTCCCGAGGATCACGGTGTCCCCGACCTCAAGCGGCTTTTTTTCCTCAAGCTGGTTTTCGCCCTGGGCGATGGCATCGCCGAGCGTTGGTTTTTCGTTTCGCATTGGGCCCCTTTCAGTGTCCCACGCCTCAAGCGGCGCGTTGTGATTTGGTGGTGAGATCACCTGTCCATCCCATTGGCCGCCGGATCCCAGATCAGCCGGCGTTGGCGGTGCTCCTGGCAATAGTCCGAGTCGACACCGTCGCGGGTCGTGCAATCGTCGCACATTGGGCGATCACAAGTGACGGTCGGGAGATCGCGAACTATGATCTTGCGGAAGTCGCAAAGGCGGGTGGAGGGCTCGCCGCATTTGTAGCAAGGTTTCGGTTTGGTGGCGCGTTGGCCCCTTGGGCATAAAACCATTTTGATTCCGCCAATTTCGTGGAAGTCGCACGCCATTGGGTTAGGTGAGCCCGGCGTCTTTGAGTGCTTTGTAAACGACAGTCATGGCCTCGTGGCAGCGGTGAGCAGGGCACGGATCACCGGGGTCACATACACACGACGGGCGCTCGCCGTCGCCGTCTGCGCATTGCAGATACCAGTACGACCACAGCTCCTCGTAAGCGCGTTCCAGTGCGATAAGTGCGCGCATGTAGAGCATCAGTTTCCCCGACTCGCTATCATCACGAGCTCTTGAGTTTCCGTGTTTCGAAAACGTCCGCCAGGTCCGGCTCCGTTTTCATGATCAGCCGGGCATACCTTGAGCGGTAGTTGTTGTTGAGCTTGAAATCCTCGGCCGCTACATCCACGTCGAGCCACATTTCCCAGCGCATCACCTCCCAAAGCATTCCGATCCCGATCCGATCTTTCCCGCGCGCCACCGCCCGGCGAGCCAGCCGGACGAGGGCGTCGTAGACCTTTGGGTTTTTGTAATGGAAAACCAAAAACCTCTCCGACAAAAGCAGATCCTTTGATTTCATCGGTTGGAATCTGAGTCCTAGTTGCATGAACTGCCCCGGTGCGGTGGATCCTGAAAGGAAGCCAAAACCACCACCGCTCTAGCCCCCGGGGCCGGGCGAGTGATCGCCACGCAAATGGCCACGCTCGGCGCCGTCCGATTGCGATCACCGGCGATCATGTTGCCTCGAGTCCCCATGAGTCCCAACCCTCCGGAACGGGGCCTCGGGCGAAGAGTTCGATCCGCGGGACGTCGCCGCAAAGCTCTACAATCCTATCGCGGACGATTGCCGGCTTTTCGGAATGTCTACCTCGAGGCGCGATCAGAGTGTCGGCCGTGTCTGGCTGCATGATAATTTGGTGGACGGCCGCACTGATTCGTTGAGGGTTTCCACGGATCCCAATGTAGCAGGGCTCCGAGTTGCTACGCGTCCAGTGTCCCATACCCCAGCTCGGGTTGTTTTTGCCGTCCACCTTGACCCAGTCGAAAGCGAGAGTTTTCAACTGAAATCCCCACCCGTCGGCGACATATACGTGTGTGCCTTGCGCCACGATTGGGTGTGTGCACCACATAAACAAAACCGCGTCGCGTGCCGAGATGCTTCCGACATTTAGCTCCCAAAGCTCTCTCGGGGTCATGCATTGATAGTGTCGCTGTGCGCCGCCGCGATGTAGCGACTTGTCGGCGAATGTCCACGGAGGATCCGCGTAGATCACCGAGTAGCGGTTTCCGTTGCCGATCACTGCGTACCTCCGGCGGTGGGGGTGGTGATGGGATCGAACTCAATCAGCGGCCTGCTGTGACTCATACGCAATGGGTGTCGTGGCTCACCGAGCTTTGTACGGGCTAGGCAAAACTTCTCAGCCGCAACCCGGCGCACTACTCGCGCCATCCGATCGGCCAGCGGTGTCTTCAACGCCCAATTGCCCCAGGCACAAAGAACCGACTGGCCGCCGCAGATGTCGCGCAAGAATCTTTCGTTGTCAGGACCGACCGGATCATCAGTCGACAGAAGTTCTTTTGGGTCCGTCGCCCGCAGTGCAAATAGGTTCACCACGAGTATACCGCTCTGACCGCGCTTCCTTGCGTAGCCTGTCAGCCAACGGATCGTGGCGTCGTCGGTCTCACTGTCCGCCGTACTCGGGTTGAGCATACAGACGCGCATGATTGGACCGAACGGTAACCAATGCCGGGACAGCCAGTAGCGATAAGTTCCGCACGGAGATATAAGGGCGTCTCGATTCATGGATCACCCCCTGGGCGTGTGATCCGGATATCGAGCCAGTCGTCCGGCATGATCACGAGCTCGGATCGTGGGTTGTCCGCGTCGCGCTTCCTAATTGAAACCACCGTATCAAAAATCCGATCATTGGTGACGACGCCGGCGGTTTCGAGGGCGTCGAGCGGGCCCGCCAAAAGGTTGTCCGTGTCGCCGCGTTGGCGCGGTCCAAGGTAGGACGTCAAAACGGCGGCTAGTTTTCCGTTGAGCGGTGGGCGCCCGACCCACTGGCCGGCCAACTGGGGAACCGCGGCCTTGCGCCAGGACTTTACAAGAGCATTGTCGACGAGCGCGTTACTCCAGCCGGTTTTGGATTTCTTGTCCGGGTAGCGAACGATCGTCTTGCTGTTTTTCTGGCTCCGAGGTTTTCCGATGATCTGGAATTGGTAGGCGGTGTCGATCATTTTCGCCTCCGGTGTCGCTTCGCGTTCGGGCATGTTGAGAAATGAGATTTGTAGCGGGTCGCCGGAAACAGTCCGGGCGATAGTTCGCCCTGGCCCGAAACAACGCGGGACATTGGCGGCCCCTCGTCGGCTTCCTCGATCTCGATATTCCCGTCCGGGACGGGGTTACGGTCTAGCGGAATTCGTCGGCCTTTTTTTGTGAGCGCCCATAATAGCGGCGCACCACAGGATCGACACTTAGGCTTGACGTTGGTTGAAATGTGCTCCACGGTTGGATCTCCCTTTCAGTGTGGGCGGTCGGGGGCGAGTTTCTCAGCGGCAACGAGTCCCCGGCCGTCCGTCTGTTTGTTTTCTAACCTGCTGCGACGGGTTCGGGATTTCCAAACGCTCCCTTTTTCACGACCACGGACGGGTTGCCGCTGTTCCCGCCCTCGACGAGGTTGAGCTCCCTTTGCGCTGGCTCGAGGTCGATTCCGATCACCTCGCCGAATTCGGTAGCAAGCGCGCCGGCGAGGGTTTTGTCCTTTTTGATCAGGATCGGGAATTCGATGTCGATCGTCACCTCGGCCTTGTCCTTGACCGGTCGAATCGCCTTGATCACCGGCTGGACGTTTTGGCGTTGCCCGACGATCTGGAGCTCGTGGTATTCGCAAACGGTATCCGGCTCGATCTTTTTGTAGCCAAACGAGATTGTCGCGGGCGTTTTCTCGTCGCCTCCCGTTTGGACGAGCGACGCAAATGCTATCCGCTCGAGCTCGGGGCCGAATAGCTCGCGGATCCGATCGCGGTCGCACCCTACCGCAACCTTGACGTAGGCGAAGCGGGCGCCATTGTCCGCGTTGTGCTTCAAGTTGAGGCCGATCATATCGCCGCGAATTTTACCTTTGATCTTCATCTGGTTCTCCTGTTTCGGTTGACGTCTCCCTTGCTAGGTGACGTTTGTTGCTCAGGTTGACATCGCCAATTTTGGCGTGTTTTTCCCACATCTGGCGCAGCTCTTTCATCCTCCGGCGCCCGATATCCCTAGGTGACGCCTCTCTGGGATCCAGTCCGAGCGCCTGGCTCTCAGCCTCCCATGTTCGCGCCATTTGCTCGAAAGGGTTGTTTGGATCAAGCCTGGGCCTGTGAGGTTCCGGGTGATCCTGGGGCGGTGGGGTTGGTTTCTGCGCCTCAACCAACTGGCAGATTATTGCGAGCTGGCCTGCTGTCGGGAATCGGTCGGGGTAGTGTTGAGGTCTTGAGGCGCGATTACATGCGGTTATGATTGTCTGGTTGTCGTACCGCCTGAGCTCCCCAAAATAAGCCTCGAGCCGCTTGGCCCACTCGGCCTCGGTACCAACCCAGAAGTTTGGATACCGCTCTCGCAGGCTTCGGAGTGATTGTGTGATCGCCTTTCGTGTTTGGTTCACTGCTCAGTCCTCCCCGTCGATGAAGATTTGCTCGGCTTCCTCTTGGGTCATGCGCCGGACACCCTTTGGCGGGCTTTTCGCTGATTCCTCACGTATCGAATCGAGTGTGGTGATGATGTAACGCCAGCTCCGGGCCTTGGTTCGATCGAGTGCCTGGATCTCATTCCAATAGATCGGAAGCCTCATATCCAAGGCGGTGAGGTTCGCCCCACCGAGCATCCCGTATCGCTTGAAGCCCCAAGCCTCCAGCTGATCGGTCTTTTCGATAGTCCCCTGATTGGAGTAATTTGGAGGATCCCCTATCTCTCTATCTAAGGGGACGGGATCGGGATCGGGATCGGGGGGGTTGGAGGCCGAGGCTACTCCAGTGGGAGGACTCCCGGAACTAGCCAGTTTACGGAGCCGGTCTTTTTCTCGTTTTTCTAATACTTCCGCCTTACTAGGGTTGTATTTCAGGTAGTCATGTATCTGGTAACCCCCCGGGCATTCAACCCATAGACGGGATCCAACCAAGGCCTTCAGAGCCCCACGGGATTCCCCGGCAACCAACCGGGCTATCTTTGTTGGCACGAATCCGTCGGTGAGGTGGTAGGCGCTCCAGGCCAGTCCGCGGACCCAAACCCCGGTCGCCGCATTGCCTGCCTCCACGATCTTTTCGTGAAAGGTCAGACCGTCGTCGAGCTTCGCCCAGGCCAAAACGGGCTCCCGTAAGCGCCCGGCGCCGACCATTCCCGTGCTATGTCCGAGGACCGGGTTTGATCGACGCCGGGACTTGAAGCCCCTAAGGGCGTTATCGGTTTTGTTCTGGGGTGAACATAGCGTGGCGGACATAGCGAAACGGATCTTTCGGGTCAACTGAAAACGCAACGCGATCGATCGTTTCTGCGTTTTTTAATTCGAACGATCGCGAAACTGGGGACAACCCTGGGGGTAACCCTGTGATCACCCGTCGGGATCGATCAGCGTCGCGAGATCGGTAATGCCGTCCGCTTTCGCGATCCGCTCTTTGAGGTCGTCGACCTTTGCGGCAAATAATTCCATGAGATCGTTTCCGGCCTCGAGGTATCCCACCGCCCAAAACCCCCCGAGGCCATCGGTTGCGCTGCTCGCTTTCGAATCCGCGAGATTCGCAACCGACGCCACGATCTCGGCGGTGGTTTCGAGCTGCCCAATATGAAAAGCGGACCCGATAATCCCCAGCAAGAAGCGATCATCAGGGTCGGGTGTGTTGCGGAGTATTTGGTAGATTCTCCGTAGTTGGTTTCTGCCTTCGTTGCTGATCATTGATGCCCCCTGACCCCTTCCACCATTATCGACGTGTATGGATAATTCGACGGCGCGCACCTTTGCCACTCGTCCTTGATTTCGGATCGCTCGCCGGATTCGTTGTTGGC
>SDBT01011655.1_pt1 | contig 14137 bp, 8 predicted proteins | sample 2277101 | NCBI WGS metagenome assembly SDBT01 (sample SAMN10404973, study PRJNA504765) | marine sediment metagenome | isolation source: marine sediment core GS10_PC15, 103 cmbsf | place: Arctic Ocean: Southern Knipovich Ridge | collected 2010 | reverse complement strand
AGCCTTGAGCTGAAATGGGTGGAAAAGACAAAGGAGGCCGCAAGGGCCTTGTGTTTGACTTGCCCGAAGGGCATGACGGTTATTAGGTCCGTCAGTCGACGGGCCTAATTGTCTGCGTTAGTCTGCGTCGTCTGCGGCAAGAAAGAAGAGAGGAAAGGGAAAATTACCCAAAAGAGTTTACCCCGTTAAATAATTTTGTCTTTCTATTTAACCGGGGCCTTGAGCCGAAATGGATAAAAAGGGTTGAGGGATCGTCGCATTGGCAAAGAATTTTATGATTTTATGGACGTCGCGGGGTGGAAGACGAGGAAAGTGAGAAGTCAACTTAGTCAAAGGCTTCCCTTAACTCACATAATTTTACTTATCAGCTAACAGCCATTGGAAATGGCATATGTTTTTTGGATGAAGAGAATCGAATGATAAGTCAACGAAGTCAACTAGGTCCCTGAATTTCACCGAGTGAGAGTAAAACAGAACATGAAAGCCTCATCGGATGCAGAACGCTTTGCAAGGTATCAAACAGTAGTCAATGTTCTATCGGAGAAGAATTCCTTTCACAAACCCGAAATTTATGATGCATTGAAGGATGAAGAAAAAGCATTCATTGGCCGGGTGATCGGCGAATTGGTGAGAGATGGTTATTTGACCAAAACAGGGTTAAAGACAAGGCCCCAATATACATGGTCAGCCAAGAAAAACGGGTTCAATGCAGGGCGGTGGATTGATCAGCGGGTTTTCACTGCCACTGTCAAACGCTCCCCCTCTGATGACCGCCCAAGGGAACGCCTTCTCCGGCTTGGGCCGGCAGAGCTCAAGGCTTCAGAGCTCATGGCTATCCTGATTCGTTCCGGCCTTCGGGGTGAATCCGCCATGCAGGCCGGCGAAAAACTGGCGGTATTTTTTGGAAACGACCTTGAAAAACTCTCTCTGCAAGCAAGAGGAGAACTTAAACAAATCAGCAAGGCCATCGGAACGACTGCCTACTGTCAAATCATGGCCGCCCTTGAGTTGGGCAAAAGAATGGCAAGTCAGCAGGCAGGTGAATCCTCTCCAAGTTATAAAATTCGTAACACCTCCGATGCCCTCGCTTATTGCAAACAGCGTTTTGTGAGGCTGGCACGGGAGGCCAGACAAGAGGAATTTCATGTAGTCCTGTTGGATGAAAAGCACAATGTCATAAAGTCGGAAAAGATCACGGTCGGACTGATAAACAAAAGTTTGGCCCATCCACGTGAAGTCTTTAATCCGGCCATTCGTGAATCAGCCTCAGCCGTTATTCTGGTGCACAATCATCCCAGTGGAGACCCCACGCCCAGCCAGGACGATAAGACAATAACCAAAGAGCTCAAAAAGGCAGCTGAAACGCTGGGCCTTGGAATCCTCGATCATATCATTCTCTCGAAAGACAAAGTCCTGAGTATGGTTGATGAAAAGTTATTGTAACCTTTAAACACAAGGCAATCCTCATGAACGAAAATGACAGCAATGAGGCAAAGACCAGGCGGGACTTCATAGACAAAGCCCTTAGAAAAGCCGGGTGGGGTCCCATTGTCCCCTTTCAAACAGGTGCTCAATACGATCACGGTTCTGTTGAAGAATACCCTACAAAAACAGGTCCGGCCGACTACATACTGTTTCAAGAGGGGAAGGCATTGGCTTGCGTTGAGGGCAAGAGAGTAAGAATAGGGCCGCAAAATGTCCTTCAGCAGGCAAAAAGGTATGCCAGAGGCTTTCAGGACGGTACTGGTTCCTTGGGCACCTTTGGCGAGTACCACCTTCCTTTTGTCTATTCCACCAATGGGAAAATCATCTGGTTTCAAGACCTGAGGGACCCCCTGAATCTATCCAGAGAGGTTGCCGCGTTTCACACCCCTCAAGCGCTCATGGAGATGTTTAACAAGGGTGAGGCAGCAGCCAAGTGGCTTGCAGAAAATGAAGTGGATGATAGGTACTTGTGGCCCTTTCAAATCGAAGCCATAGAAGGTGTGGAAAAGTCCATCATGGATCGCAAGCGGCACATGCTGGTAGCCATGGCCACAGGCACGGGGAAAACATTTACTATCGTGAATTTGATCTACCGCTTGATGAGATCCGCTTATGCCAAACGCGTCTTGTTCCTGGTGGATCGAAGAGCCCTTGCGGCCCAGGCTGTTATGGAAATGGCCAGCTTTGAGGCGGAACCGGGCCGGAAGTTTGATAAATGTTATGAGGTTTACAGTCAAAAAGTTCGGAGAGAAGATCTGGACGAAGATATCAAATTTGATCCTAAACTGCTCCCACCTGAATATCTGACCAATCCAGCTACCAAACACAGCTTTGTCTATGTCTCGACCATTCAACGCATGCGGATTAATCTGTTCGGCTATGAGGGTATGTTTCGTGCCCCGTCCCGGGATGAAGACGACGACTCTGATGCCTCGAAACTGGACATCCCCATCCATGCCTTTGATGTGATCATTGCTGATGAGTGTCACCGTGGCTATACGGCCCAGGAAGAAAGCAAATGGCGCGAGGTCTTGATGCATTTTGATGGAATAAAAATCGGACTCACTGCCACACCCGCGGCCCACACCAAAGCCTTTTTCAAGGAGATTGTCTATCGCTATGATTATGAGAGGGCCGTGCAGGAAGGCTTTCTGGTCGATTATGATGCCGTGGCCATCCAATCGGATATCACCGTTAACGGGACCTTCCTTGAAGAAGGGGAAGAAGTTGGGCTGATCAACACCAAGACCGGCCAGCTTGCTTTTGAGATATTGGAAGACGAAAAGGAACTTCCGGCCACTACCACTGAGATCGACTGGACAGCGCCGGATAGAAACAGAAAGATTGTCAAGGAAATCAAAAAGTATATCCTGGACCAGGAAGAACAGGTAGGACGCTTCCCAAAGACCTTAATCTTTGCGCAAAACGATATCGACCATATATCTCACTGCGATCGGCTGGTTGAAATCTTGAGAGAGGAATTCAACCGGGGGGATGATTTTGTGCAAAAAATCACCGGTAGCAAATCGGTGGACAGACCGCTTCAAAAGATCCGTGAGTTCAGAAACCGTAAAAATCCGGCCATCGTGCTCACAGTGGATATGCTTTCTACCGGGGTGGATGTGCCCCGGATAGAAAATATTGTCTTCCTGCGGCCCGTGAAATCGAGAATCCTCTTTGAACAGATGATGGGCCGGGGTACCAGACGCTGTGACGAACATCACAAAACCCATTTTACGATCTTTGATTGTTTCAACGGCACCCTTCTGGAATACTTCAGAAAGACCACCGGCATTACGGCCGAGGCCCCTGTAAAGGCAACCAAACCCATCCGGGAGATCGTCCGTGCCATTGCGGACAACGAGGATCGCCAATACAATATCAGGGTTTTATCCAAGCGGCTTCACCGGATATCAAAGAATATCACACAGGAAGGAAGGCTTCAGTTCAAGTATATCCTGGATAGTGATATAGGAGAATTTGCTCAAACCTTGTCCCAAAGGCTTGATCGGGAATGGGAGCAGACCATCCGGACGTTGCAGAGTGAGGCGTTCCTGGATCTATGCGAAAACTATCCTCGGCCCCAAAAGAGATTCGTCAGGGCCAACGGGGCCGAAGATTATGTGAGTTCAAGGATTATTTTCAGGGCAAAGGACGGCAGGGAACTCGGCCCCCGGGATTACTTGCAGGAATTTGAAAAATTTGTACGAGAAAACCCGGAGCATATTCAGGCCCTGGAAATCCTTCTGAATCGGCCCAAAGATTTTGATACCGGGCAGTTGAAGGCATTGCGGGATACACTGGCCGTAAAGCCGGACTCTCTTGTGGACAAGTTTTCAGAAAAGAATCTCCGGCGGGCCTACGACAAAGAACTGGCAGATATCATCTCCATGATTCGCCACGCAGCAACCGGCGGAGAATTGCTCACGGCAGAACGAAGGGTGGACAAAGCCCTGATGAAGGTCAAGTTGGATCGCGCTTTTACGGAAGATCAGGAAAAGTGGATGGCCCTCATCAGAATGCACCTGATCGAAAACCTCTTGCTTGAAAAGAACGATTTCGATCTTCTGCCCATTTTTGCCCGGGAAGGGGCCTCGTGGGGTAAACTAAACAGGGTTTTTGCAGGAGATCTTGAAACGATCATTCACGAAATCAACCAGGCCATTGCAGCCTGATGCTGAATTTTACATTGGACAGGATATAGAGGGAACTCATGGCAATTCAGGGTATGGCATTTGATCCACTAAAACCGTACAACAATCTTCCACCGCTTCCTCCAAAAGCGGATATAGAAACGAAGGCCATATTAAGAAAAGCGATTGCCGCAATTAGAGGGGATAGGTGTTCTGAGTATGCACAAAGTGGGGAGGGAGAACCTCTATCTGAACACGAAGCTCTATGAGCTGCTCTCACAATAACGTGTCGATGACAGCGACATATTCCAATAACGTGTCGATAATCTGCAAATTCATCGACATGTTCAAGGCTTGTGTCAATGGCATGGACATTTCTGAAAACGTGTCCATGTGGGGCTATTCCTTGGACATATTATAGAGATGTGTCCCAGGATAAGGACAGGATAAGAACATATCACAGAACCAACAATACCAAGAAAAGTTGGACAGGACTTACAGGATAGACAGGATAAGGAAAAAAATCCTGATGATCCTGTTAATCCTGTCAAAATGGGAGGTTTATGACTGACATAGTAGGCAAACTCTGGGGCTTCTGTCACACCCTGCGGCATGACGGCATCGATTACGGCGATTACATTGAGCAGTTGACCTACCTCTTGTTTCTCAAGATGATCGAGGAGAAAGGGGCGGAAATACCCTCAGAATATGCATGGTCTGTCTTAAAGGAAAAGTCCGGCGTTGATCTGACGGACCACTACATGGCCACCCTCCGTGGACTCGGAAAACAGCCGAACATGTTGGGAAACATTTACGGTGGGGCCATGTCGCGGTTCAGCAATCCGGTCAACCTGAAACGCCTGGTCAATCTCATTGACGAGATTGAATGGACCGCCCTCAAGATTGACGTAAAAGCTGCCGCCTATGAGGGCTTGCTGGAAAAGTCTGCTTCCGAGGGCAAGAAAGGGGCAGGACAATACTTCACCCCTCGCATACTCATTCAGTCCATTGTTCGGTGCGTGCAGCCAGACCCACGCAAGAATAAGGATTTTACCATCCACGACCCTGCGGCCGGGACCGGTGGTTTCTTGGTTTGCGCCTATGAATGGCTGATGAAGAAAGCAAAAGGGGCTCTTGAGCGTGCGGACGCCAAACGCATTCTGACCTCCACTTATTCCGGAACCGAACTTGTCCCCCGGCCCCGAAGACTCGCCTTGATGAATCTTTATCTCCACGGCATTGAGGCCAATATCTATTTGGGAGATGCCATTTATGAGCCCAAAAAGGGAGGCCCCTATGAGTGCATTATGACCAATCCTCCCTTTGGAACCAAGGGGGCCAACCAGGCACCCGCTCGCGATGACTTCACCATTGCCACCAGCAATAAACAGCTCAATTTTGTCCAGCACGTGATGAGTATTCTAGGGCCCGGCGGCCGCGCAGCCATTGTTGTGCCGGATAACGTCCTGTTTGCAGATCAGGCCGGTGAGGTGTTCAAGATCCTTACAGCGGACTGCGACCTGCACACTGTCCTCCGCCTGCCAAACGGCACCTTCACCCCTTACAGCCCCGGCACCAAGACCAATGTCATCTTCTTTACCAAGGGCTATTCCACGGAAAATGTCTGGGTCTATGACGCCCGGACCAATGTTCCGGGGATAACTAAGAAGGACCGGCCCCTTACACCACAACACTTTGCGGAATTTGAGACCTGCTATGGACGCAACCCTAATGGCCGGGGCAAGCGCGATCCCGAGAAGTCCAAGGAAGACCGCTGGCGTTCTTTCCGTATCAGCGAGGTGAAGGAGAGGGATTTCAAGATCGACAGCCTGAAGTGGCTCAAGGATGAATCGCTTGACAATGTCGATGAGCTTCCCGAGCCAGAGGAGTTAGCCACCGACGCTATTTCCGAACTCGAAGGGGCGCTGGGGGAACTGAATAACATTATATCAATGCTGGAAAATAGTAACGGCCAAGAACGGCCAGCCCTGCAGAATGAGCGAGTATGACAGTCACCAAATCTAACACACCGCAGGTTTACTCGGAGGATTAAGAGATGGGTCTGGATCTGCCGGAGGGATGGTCATGGGTTTCAGCAGAAGAAATAGTAACAAAGGATGCATCAATACTATATGGTATTCTTCAACCTGGTCCCGATGTAAGGCCGAACGGAGTTCCTTACATTAGGCCGACCGAGATTCAGGATAATAGAATTGTCCTGTCTGAGATACGCCATACCACTGATGAGATTGCTAGGAAATATCAACGCTCAACCTTGAAAACGAAAGATATTATACTTTCGATGGTCGGTACAATTGGGAAGGTAGCTTTTGTGCCACCTGAATTAGAGGGAGGTAACATAACTCAATCGTCTGTGAGGATTAGAGTTGATGACAGAATTGATTCAGAATATGTTTTTCATTGCCTTCGATCTCCTGTCCTAACAAAACAATACGACAATGCTCGCTTAGGTACTGCTGTACCGAGACTAAACGTTAAAGATATAAGAAAACTTGAATTTCCCTTAGCGCCTTACCCCGAACAAAAGCGCATAGCGACTAGGCTGGATAGCCTTCTGGCCAGAGTGGATGCCTGCAAGGCCCGTCTGGCTAAAGTCCCCGAGATTCTCAAACGCTTCCGCCAGTCCGTCCTCGCCGCCGCCTGCTCCGGCCGCCTGACTGCCGACTGGAGAGACAAGAATCCTAATCTTGAATCCGCTGAACAACTCATCGAACGGATATTTGCAAAACGAGAAGAGCAACGCAAGGTGGAGTTCAAGACGCTAAATGGCGGGGGCGCGAAGAAGCCAAAAAAGCAAGCTGGTTTTAGGCCTCGCAAAGTCGAAGCCAAAGAACTGCCGGAGATACCTGAGCAATGGGCGTGGATCTATTTGCCCGATCTAGGTTATATGAGCCGCGGCAAGTCACGACATCGCCCTCGTAATGCTCCACACCTTTACGGTGGGCCTTACCCGTTTATCCAAACTGGTGATATCGCGCAATCGGGAGGGCGAATCACGTCACATCGACAGACGTATAGCGAGGATGGCTTGGCTCAAAGCCGGATATGGCCAGCCGGTACGGTCTGCATCACAATCGCGGCAAACATTGCCAGCTCCGCCATTTTAACTTATCAGGCATGCTTCCCAGATAGCGTTGTCGGAGTGAACCCTAATGAGGATCTTTCCCTGGCGGAATATCTGGAATTCTTTATCCGAACAGCGCGAGCTGACCTCGACCAGTTTGCACCAGCAACATCCCAAAAGAATATCAACATCGGCATCCTGAGCGAGGTTGCAGTGCCGCTGCCCTCGTGTTCCGAGCAACAAGAGATTATCCGTCGGGTCGAAGCCCTTTTCAAGCTGGCCGATTTGATCGAGAAGCGGGTGGCGGCAGCAACTGTGCAGGCCGAAAAGCTCACACAGGCAATTCTTGCCAAGGCCTTCCGGGGAGAACTGGTGCCCACCGAGGCTGAACTGGCTCGGGGGCCTGAAGGCCGCTCCTACGAACCAGCCTCCGCTCTCCTGGCCAAAATAGAAGCACAAAGGAAAGGGGGTAAGCCGCAGAGGAAAGCCGAGAGATACCAACAGCAGCGGAAGCAATAACAAATTAGGGCTTTCGGGACGCCCTTTACATTTACAGATTTGAAATTATGATTTTTGTGCACGTTAAGGCAAAAAGCCTGTTGTGCCATTGGGCGGTAAGAGACCTTGGTATTGGTATGGCTCAAATAGCAAGGCGCTTGAATCTCTCATTGGCAGGGGTGAGTCAGTCAGTAAAGCGAGGAGAGACAATAGTACAACAAAAGGGCTACAATCTCATCGATCCTTAAGCCCAAATGTGGAAATGTAAAGGGCGTCCCCAAACTACACACTATAAGGAAACGGTTTCCAAGTTGCTGTGAGTTAACCGTTCAATGATTTTGACATTACGGCTTAAATAGCTTAAACTAATTAAACATTTATCAGATCCTTTCAGGAAGAATAATACAGCTCCGAAAAAAACTTGGATAAGCTACCCCGGATTCAAAGGAACGCCCAGACCATGGCCGAAACAAAGAAGTTTTCTTTTAGAGTGAGTTCCCGTATGCCGATCCTTCTCGGCGATGAGCTGATTCCGAGCGCAAGCTATGCGTTGTTTGAGCTGGTAAAAAATGGCCATGATGCAGATGCTACTGCTGTCATAGTGGATTTGATTGATGCTGATGACAAAGAAAAAGGGAGGATTATCGTCGAAGACGACGGATGCGGGATGGACGAAGATGTGATATCAGGCTCCTGGCTGGTGATGGGAACTTCTTTCCGTCGCAGTCAAGTCAGAGACGATGAGGTCACGCCGAAATACGAAAGGAAAGTGCTGGGAGAAAAAGGAATCGGCCGATTTGCATCTCACAAGCTGGGCAGCCGGATCAGCATAGTTACCAGGATGCTCAATAAACCGGAATTTGTGATTAATGTGGACTGGACGGATTTCGATCCTGATGAACCGCAGCTGATCGAACACATTCCTGTGGAAGTAGCCTCAAGAGAGCCTGTTGTTTTCACCGGCAGTCAGACCGGTACAAAAATCGAGGTTACTGCTCTGCGTGAAACTTGGACTAGAGGCATGGCTCGAAAGCTCCACAGAGAGATCACGTCCATAAGTTCACCCTTCGATGCCCCAGAAACGTTCGAGGCTCTCCTCACCGTCCGGCCTCAGGAGGACTGGCTGGATGAGCTTTTTTCCTATGAACAAGCTACCGAGATTGCTACTTTCATTGGATCCTGCACAGTTGAAGGCGACGGATTTACTTATGACTACAGACTCAATGTGCCCTCAGCACTGGAAGGACGCATAGAAGAAAGAAGTGTTAATGACAAGAAAATGCCTTTCATAATTGCAAAGGACGATTTACTTATCCAGAAGGAGCCCTATGCACTGTTAAAAAACGAATTAAATGAACTCAATAGAATCGGGCAGATCAAATTCGAACTGCTCATGTACGATCTGGATAATGATTTTGTGAAAGCCACCATGATCGATCCGAGTGGCCTGAGGAAGTTCCTGCGTGCTAACGGGGGGATCAGAGTGTACCGTGGTGGTATCCGAGTTTTCGGGCTGGGCGGAGAGGGGGAGGACTGGCTCGATCTTGGCGGGAGACGGGTTCAGGTTCCGGCCAGACGACTTAGTAATAATCTGATTGTGGGGGCAGTTCTACTCAAACCTGAATCCTCTTCCAAGCTCACGGAGCAAACCAACCGCCGGGGATTCATTGAAAACGAAGCTTTTCGTGGATTCAAAAAAGTCCTTGTGCAGACAATTTCACAATTTGAGGCAGAACGCCTCAAGGACAAAGATCGCATAAGGTCGGTAATCTCCGGAAAAAAGGTGAAGATGCCGGTCTTGGACGAACTGCTCCAGCTCAGAACAGCGATCAGGAAGCTGGGACCGGAAGAGGCGAAGAAGTTGGAACCGACAGTAGCAAGAGTGGAAAAAGCTTACACGGAAACACGGGACATGCTTGTAACAGCCGCCAGCTCAGGTCTGTCCCTGGGAGCTGTCGTTCATGATACCGAAAAACAGGTAAAGGCGCTGCTGGCGGCTGTCGAAGAAGATCCTGTACCTGTTGAGCGCGTTCGTGACATGGTCAGACATCTTGCGACCATGATGGAAGGTCTGACCTATTTACTTAAAAAGTCTCCCGTTGGCCTAGAATCCATGAAGAATCTGGTAGGACATGCCTTGCACAATCTTGAACATCGTTTTCACCTTCACGGCATCAGCGTGGAAAAAGGATTCGACGGTTTCCCCGACCTCCGCTGCCGCTGTTCAAGGCGTTTTGTAGTGGCGTCAATAATGAACATCATCGACAATTCAATATGGTGGATGGCTTTGAAAAGTCATGAGGACAAAAGGATATACATTGGTCCATCCTCGGATCTCGGCCCCGGCCCGGCCTTGGTCATCGCCGACAACGGTCCCGGGTTTTCAGACGATCCCGAAGATTTGGTGAAGCCTTTTTTTACCAGAAAACCTGATGGAATGGGACTGGGTCTTTTTCTTGCTGAGCAGAGTATGATGTTGCAGGACGGCATGTTGGCGTTTCCGGGGCCGGGCGATGTGGATCTGCCAGATGACATGAGCGGTGCAGTTATCGCACTGGTTTTTCCGGAGGAGGAATCATGAGTATTCATTTTTCTTCCCCAAGAATTGTCATTGTGGATGACAAAAATGACGAAGCAATGCCCATGATAGACGCCTTTTCAGCGTTGAACATACCGGTTGTCAAATTCGGCGGTATGGGAACAGACGGGTCGCCCAAAAAACCGCTGAATCATGTCAGGCTTCTTATACTTGACCTATGGCTGGGGACTTCAGGATTCGATGCTAAAAACACGGCTGGCGTGATTTTGAGGACAGTTGCCCCAACACTATCTTCAGGGCCGTGCATTGTTTTAGTCTGGTCTTATCACCCAGATGATTTGGAAGAAGTTAAAAACGCTCTTGATCACTACAACAACTCACGGGAACCGGTTGAGCGTGTAGAGCCTTTGGCCTGGATCACTTTGAGAAAACTGGATTTTCAAAAAGATGACGAATTTAATGCCAAAACGCTCATGGATAGAGTCTCGGAGGAACTTAATAAACTGGGAATCATTGAACTGTTACTGGAATGGGAGGCTTTATGCGCGGAAGCAGCTTCTCTGGCAATAGACAGGATTTTGGCTTTTTCTCATGGTCAGGGCAAGTCTGACTTTGAAACAAGAAACAAACTTCTTATGACAGCCTTGGAGTCGTTGGCTGAAGCCTCCGTGGGAAAACAGCTGCCGGCCAATCCTTCTTCAGCTGTTTTCAAAAAGGCCCTTTTCAGATCTCTGGCATACATTCATGAAGATGCAGTCCACAATCTTATTACATATCCTCAAGATTCATCAACTTTATATCCGGCACCATATTCTGGTGAACTGAAAACAATGATTGCCACGCTAAATACAGTGCTTTTGACTACACAAGAATCATCACCGGAAGTACCCGGAGCTGTGTCATCAATTAAAGATCTTAACATACCCGCTATGCCGTTCAAATTTGACTCAAAGGACAAAAACTATACGAGATTTATTCATAGCATCTATCAAAAAAACTATCGTAAAGTAAAAAAGGGAGTTCTGGAGCTCTGTGAACCGGTCATTTTGGAGGTCACTCCCGCATGCGACTACGCACAGGAGAAACGTAAGCGCCTAAGGTTTGCGCCCGGTCTGCTGGCTCCGAAAGATTTATTTGAAGAGCTTCCCGAAAGGGCTGACAATATAAGGTCGTATGGTCCCCTAGTACATGAAGGGAATATCTGCTGGCTGATTCTTGAAAGTCTCCATTTCTTTACCCTGCCATCGGATGTCACATTGCATTCGCCGTTGTTTCGGCTAAGATCCCATGTTTATTCGGACATTCAAGCTTGGCTTGGAGGGCATATGTCCCGTCCGGGTCACATCAGTATGAAACCTCGTGGTATTTTGCCTAGGTAGGGGTTGCCAGTGCTGAGAATATCTGCTCAGCGGCTATTCTGGCAAGAAGGGGTGGAACGGCATTACCCACCTGAGTGTATTGATCGGTCTTGTTGCCCATAAACAGATAGTTGTCGGGAAATGTCTGGAGCCGAGCAGCCTCTCGGACAGTCAAACTGCGGCACTGGGCAGGGTCAGGGTGGATGAAATAATGGCCGTCACGGGCCAGGTGGCTGGTGATGGTCTTTGCCGGAAAGTCGGGGTGCTGTGCACGGAAACGGTCAGAGAACTTTCCGCTCAGTGCATTTACATGGGTCGGGAGCAGCTGCTTCGGAAATTGGTAAATAAGGGGAGATCTGCCGAGAACATATGAATACGCAGCCACAAAGAGATAACGGTGTAAATCCTCAGGCATGTGTTCTTTAGAATGGTGATTGATGACACCTGACACGTTGGGATCGTGAAACCATTTGCCCTTCCAAGGAGGTTTGCTCGGGGACAAGGGAACAAAACCCCCGCCGCGGTTCAAGTTGTTCGAGCAGGCGACCTGTATCGACGATAGGATTTTCTTTTTCAGCTTCCCTCTCCCAATGTTGGCAATCGACGTCAACCAATCACTTTCCACAGCCTCACGGAGAATATCCCGCCAGGCTTCATCTCCGTCTCTTCCTTTTGAAATACCGCTTCGAAGCCTGGGCAAGCCGTATATGACCTGTCCGGCAGTCGCTGGCTCGAATCCGTTTTTAAAGGGGGATGGACGTCCTTTGATGTCGGCGCGAATTCCAATCACAATTACTCTGTGTCTTGTCTGAGGTAGCCCCAGTTCTTCCGTCCTGACGATGAAAGCTCGGGGATCTTCTCCTTCCGAAACAGCTCCAACCGTCAGTGAATAAAGTTTATAGCAGACCTCTCTAGCACGAAAGCCTGCCCGTCTCAAAGATGCTGACGGTCTGGTGAGGTCTCTCAGTATCATCGGAAAGAGTTTTTTGTTGTTCTCTTTGGCTGTTAGAATCCCTGAAACGTTCTCAAAAACAAAGGCAGAGGGACGATTTCTGGCAAGAACCTTTAGATATTCTCTGTAGAGATGAAAGCGTGGATCATTCTCAGGTTTGTAATCAGGCTTTATACTATTGCGAGACCTTCCCACTGCAGAATACGCCTGACATGGAGGACCGCCTATGAGAACCCAATGTTTGGAATCTCCCAAGGCTTTCTTGATTTTGTAACGAAGTGCTCTTTCCGAGCACACTGATTGATTCCCTAGCTCTGTCTGCCAGGTAATCGTTTTAGACTTTTTAGCTTCTAAAGGATAGGCCATTAGTAGCTCAGCTTCGGAGATCTTTCCCTGCAAGAATTTGTAATAATCTTCGGGAAGAGGGTTGTTTTCGAACTGCCGCAAGAAATTTCTCAACCGCATTGTCCGGCACGCTGCAAGGTCTTTTTCCGCCGAAAGCACAAGGCGATAGGGCGTTTGATTTTGTCCAACCGGACAAAACCCCTCGGCCAGCCCACCACCGCCGGAAAATAGGCTGATGACTTGTATCGACGCGCTCATACTTGATCCTGTTTGGTCATTTTTCACAAAGCTGCCGACAGTTCATTTGTCAGTCTTTCTTCAAGAGCAGCCTGGTCTGCAACTTCACACTCCCATACCGTCACTACCTTCCAACCTAAATCATTCAGGCTCTCTTTTACAAGTAAGTCTCTTTTCACATTCTGCTTGAACTTATCCAGCCAAAACTTGGTGTTGGTTTTTGGCATCGTCGCGTTGACGCACCCTTCGTGCCGATGCCAATAACAACCGTGTACAAATATGACAGAATGGTACTTCGGCAGTACTATGTCTGGTGACCCGGGCAGATTCTTTCGATGGAGTCGAAATCGGTAGCCCAATTTGTGAAGGACAGATCTCACCTTCTTTTCTGGTTTCGTATTGCCAGAACGTATCTTGGACATATTCTGGCTACGTTCTTCAGGAGTCAAATGATCCATATTATTTTTGCACGAAAAGTCCGAGATGGCGCTTGGACCTCGTCAGATCACACTTTCCATACACATTTGAAGAACGAGCGTAGGCCGGGATGCCCAATTCTGACAAGCTCTATGGCATCGCGCGAGAAAAGACCTTAACGCACGGCCAAACCCGACGAGGCCAACCGCCTTTTCTGTGAACCCGGAAAAACGGGCTAACTCATGAATATCCCGCCAGATCTAAATAATTACGATAACATGATAGAGTAACGAAGTAAAGAACGATTGGTCCAGAGGAACTTTGGGGACGCCCTTTAGTTTTCCAGTTTCTAAGAGGGGTAATCGGAGTCAAACCTTGATCAGTGATTATAGAAACACGACGTAATCGTTACCCTAGGTGTTGAAAATCTTGGAGACCTAAATCACAAATCAAGGCCTGAGAAGGAGGGAATCGGTGTCACATCTTGAATTGTGAATTACTCGCCCTTATTCACAATTCAACGGGCTGTTGCTCAAACCCGGAATTTCAAATTCGGTCATAAATTTTCGGCCAGATTTTGTGACTCAG
>SDBT01011654.1_pt1 | contig 14139 bp, 13 predicted proteins | sample 2277101 | NCBI WGS metagenome assembly SDBT01 (sample SAMN10404973, study PRJNA504765) | marine sediment metagenome | isolation source: marine sediment core GS10_PC15, 103 cmbsf | place: Arctic Ocean: Southern Knipovich Ridge | collected 2010 | reverse complement strand
AGTTTTAGATCTGGCGATGTAATATTAGGTTTATTTGCGACATAAAAACCCGTAAGACAACAGATTAATCTATCACGTTCCATTTAACCACCACTTACCACGGGCATGATTGTTATAGAGTCAGTTTCTTGAATTTCTTCTGGATTATGAATGATTGTATTAGTTTCTGCATTTACTAGGAAGTGTTTACTCTTACCTAACTTACACATTAAATCCATCAAGTCGGCTTTGCTCATTTCTTGTGGCTCATCTCCTTTATGACTCATTTGTCTTATTTTTACCATATACTGTCACCTCCTTCTCCTTACATTTGGAAATTTTCGAGGATTATCTTTTACCGCCGTTAAGATTGCCAAAATTGAATCAGGTAATGGTAATGATTTTGGTCTGACTACACAAAGTTTATACCATTTTTTCTTTTCTTGTCTGTAAACTTGTCCTGTATCAGTCATTTTATATTTTATACCATTTCCAGTTTTCCAGAAAATTCTATGCTTTTCATTTAATTCTGTATAAGCCTCAAGTCCTATATGCTCACGCAATAAATCTAAGGCTCTTTGGTGTGCTATTTTTTCATTTTCTCTTTGGTTCCAGATTATATCTTCAACTTCCTTGGTGTTAAGTTTCTTCAATTCACTTTCAAACGAATCTATCTTTTCCTTTATAGTCTTAATTTCATCTTCATGCTCTTGTAATTGATTATAATAATTAGCAATCTTACCGCTTAATTGGCTCTTGTAGTTGGTAATTTGTCTCCAAGTAAGACTTTTCTTTGCAATAACAATAATCTCATTATCTTTATATTCTAATAGTTTTTCATTTATCATATCATAGAGTATAATACCGTGCTATTAAGTATTACTAATTGGATTTTGTATCAATAATATGAACAAAGATAGATCCGATAACTCCAACCATTAAAACCATTGATAAATTAACTAATGCAATATCTAAAGGGTAAATCAATTTACCAATGCCAGGTTTTCTTTCCAGAGTAACCTAGTTTTTTACGTCCATATTTTTGTGACATTGAGGCTTTCTTTCTTCGGGCTTTAATTGCTGGCTTTGTTCTAATGCCACCATAACTACCATAATTATAATTGACCTGGCGCTTTTCACTTTGGCGTTGCGCCCTGGCCATACTTCGAGCCGAACGCTCAGAATTATAAGCACGGCGGCTATTAGTAGTTCTTCTTTTAATCTTAGCGGCTTTTTGTGGTCTAACGATTGTAGAAGGTGGGGGCTTTGCTCTTGCGGCGGTAGCGGCTCGTCTTGCGGCGGCTTTCTTTGTATTAGCCCTTGCTCTTGCGGCTGAGGCTCGCTGACCTTGCCTTACTCTATTAGCCTGAAAGTATCCACCGCCCATTTAGATCACTTTGAATAATGCGCTCTGACTAAATGCTTTCGTTTTTTATGTGATTTTTTACCTTTCATTATCCTAAAATATCCTTGACACCCATTTCAACATTAACCTTTAATCCCTTTTGTCTGGGTTTTAATTTTTTCTTATACTTTGTTTTCCTACCAACTTTTTTATATTTACCACCTTTGGTATAGTAAATCATAATCTTATCTTTTGGTTGACATGGGATATTAATAAAGTTGGCTGTTTGCCTTTCTTCGGTGACTGGCTAAGTACATGATCTATTTTCCTTTCTGGGATTGTTCTTTTCTTAGGGGCTTTAACAAAAATACCCATACCTGATTGTACAATATCTTTCCTGGATATTTTAGCCGTTCTAATTCTACCATATTTAATATCATATTTCTTTTTAATTCCTTCACTAATTCTAACCTCAGATACGTTGCCGATAAAATCAGCCCTAGGTTTCTTAGGTCTGGGTTTAGGATCTGGGGTTTGTGAATCCCAGAGTATAGGGGGTAAAATTCTCTTGGCTGATTCTACCGGTATCAATAATGGTTTTGCAGAGGCTACCGATACTAATGAACTAACAGCCTGACCACCTGATCTACCGGTTGGGCTACCAGGACTTGAAGGTGATAAAGGACTAGCGGGTGACTTTGAACCAGGACTTGTAGGTGAGGTTGGGCTTGTAATACTAACCTTTGAAGTCAAAGAACGGCTAGGCGATAGTGATCTTGGGCTGGGGCTTAGGGATTTAACTGAACGGCTAGCCGTCTTTGAGGATAATGTTTTACTGGGTGACTTTGTAATCTTTGTTATTCTTGAAACGACACTTGATGTTTTAATCTTAGATGTTATACTTGCCTTTGAGATTTTAGATGTTATGCTAGTTGAAGGTTTAGATTCTTTGAATGGTATCTTACTAGGTGCTTTTGTATCACGTTGAATTAATGCTACACCTGGACTAGCCTTAGTTGTTGTTGTTACTATCTTACTACTACCAGCACCTATCGCATTAACTATTGAACTGGTAGTACCTGGCTCTTGTGCTAAGGTTGCAGTAGGTTTATCGAGCGCTCGTTTTTTCCAAAATTCCTCGAAGTTAATATATTTCTCACCACGTTTTCTAATTACAGCCGCGGCCTTTTCTAACGGCTCGGCCTTACCTTTATGAAATAAAGATTCTCTGGCAATCTGAGCCTCAGTTTTTACTCTGGCAAAAGCCTTGGGAAAATCTTTGGCTCTAGTTGAACCCACACCAGGTACATTCATTGGCGGTAAGAAATCAAACGTATCCTTTAACTTCCCAGGTTGTAATGAAGTAATGCTGGCAATCATTCTCTGGGTTTGGAATCGTCCACCTCTGAATTTAATATCCTCTTTTTTAAATCCCTTCTTACTTATCTTAAATCCCATAACTGTTTTGCTTGTAGAAAGTTGACCGGTTCTTGCGGCTGACTCTGGATCTAAAAATTCACCTATCTTGGTTTTCTTACTTATCGCACCATCTAATTTCTCTACTGAAATTTTCCCACCGCTTGAACTAAATTGCCTACCGCCTAGTTTGTTTAACTCACTTGTTAATTCTGTGGCGCGTTGTTTTGCTACTGCTTCCTTGGCAAACTTAACATCAAAGTCGCCAGCCTGAGTTTGGTATCTCTTTATGTTTGCGAACATATCAATACTTGAACCTTCAAGTTGAATCTTCTTTTTTCTAAAGAACTCTAAGACTGTTTTAGTTTCCTTACCGGCTTTGACTTCTGAGAATGGCTGGTCTGGGAATTTATCTCTAAAGGTTTTTTGTGGTAGCCTTCGAGATTTTTCTATTGCTATTCTACCGGCTTGAACAAACTCAAACTGATCTTTATTTATTACACCGGCCTTTAGGAATTTTGATAATCCTTTATCACTTGTGATTAGTTTAACGGTTGGTATTCCTAACGAGTCTAACTCTACACCGCTCTTGGCTTTCTTCTGCATGGTCTGGGCTATCTTTGTAAAATCACCCTTTCCAATTCCACTAATATTAAATCCTGGTTTGATCTTCTTACCCGTCTTAGTTGCTATTGGTATTACAGTACCGCCTATCTTTCCTACTAGGACTTTGGACTTACCGATAGTTGCTATTGCTACTGGCTTGGGTAAGGTTGCTAATGGCGCGGCATAAAAGAATACGTCACCGAATGTTGCGCCTCTACCCATCTCATGTGCCTTGGATACGAATGCGTCTTTAGCGGCTTGGAATGATGAGAAACCACCACCACTAAGTAATGAGTCAACCCCAGCACCTATGCCAGAACTTACAGGTGATGTTTCTGTTAACCTAATTTGCTGGTAGCCTGGATCTTTACCGGTGATTAACTTGGTTAATTGTGAACCACCTAGCGCGGCTAAGTTAACACCGGTCGCACCTACATCTACCGCACCTTTGGCTATGGCCAGGCCGGTTGTAGTAATAGGATCGTATGGAAAAACCCCGCGTCTTTCTTTTAGTTTTCTTGATAGCCATTTATCCGCGCCCTCGAATGCAGAAGTAATCGCGGTTTTCTTTGGCTCTTTAACTTTATCTGGCCTTTTCTTTTGAGCCTCAAATAATGCAGAGCCAGTTGAAGTACCAAAATCAAATTGCCCCATAGCAATTTCAATACTCTTATCTGTTTTTTGTCTGGCAATTTCTACATTGGTTAATTCTTTTTGGTAGGTTGGTTTGTCTAGAATGAAACCTTGAACGCCAGTCGAGCCAGGTGAAACATAAGCACCGGTGATATTGATTTTATCTATTGGTTTGAACGGTGCGCCTCTAGCAATCCCAGGTTCGCCTAGAACTGAAAAGCCTACAACTTTAGAGCCAGGAGTGAAACCAGTTTTAGAAACTGGATTGTATAGACTGGCTAAATCTTCCTTGCGTTTTATCTCAGCCTGATTAAGTCTAATGTTTCTATCTTTCTCTCTGGCAATATCACCGGCTACCGCGTCAGCCTTGGCGTCTGCAACTGATTTAAAACGTGCTTTGTATTCTCTGGATTCTTTTTGTACTGCTCTAGTTTCAATTAGTTTATCATAATTTAGAACACCACTTTTTGATATGAATTTTTCTTCACCTGGTCTGATTACTACTGGTAATCTTTTTGGCTCGAAACCATATTCCAAACCAGCAACATTACTTTTCTTAGTTAGGTTTTGAATGAATGGCTCTGTAAATCCAGCGGGTACTCTACCGGCTGGAAATACTACACCCGCTACTCCCTTGCTGGCAAAACTGGCGGCCGCCCCAGTTGTTAATCCTTGTGATAAACCTGATCGATATAATGAAACTAATCTTTTATTTTTTTGTGATGATTGTCTTTGCCATGATACACTTACTCCACCACTCCTAATTCTTTTAGCACGGGCTTGAACCAGTTTTTTTCTATAAGAGGATACGGCGGCTGGAATATCAATCTCAGTATCTTCTTCTCTGAATCTAGTATCTCTAGTAGGCGCAGTAGGTACTAAAGCCGAATCATCAAATATATCATTCTTATCTCGCTCGGCTGATTCACGTTGTAATTTAGGACTGGTATATGTTTTTTCACCGGCTCTCATAGCATTAACTCTGGCGGCATTTTCCTCTCTCATCTCAGCCCACCAATTCTTAGTTTCTTGCTTAGTCTTGGCCATACATCTTTAAATCAAACGGCTTTTAAAAAAGGCTATTGGTTTCAATCATAGAGTTTGCTGTGTATGGTTTCTTTGCCTACTCATCTCTACTAATGCTTATCATCTCAGTCATAAAAAAGGACTTACCCAATACTGATCTGTTTGCTATCACTAGGGTAGTCTGGCTTATTCCAGGTGTTATTTGTGCGGCCTTTTTAATACAGATGGGTGAGGAAATAACCTTTGAAACTATAACAACTACCGCAGAATATGAATTGGCTAATCCTTCGACTGGGGTAATTCAAGTTCTAAATTCTACAACTATCGAGTCAACGGTAATTCCTTTATTTAATCCGGTGTTTATTACATTCCATTATCTCATAACTATTGTTTTAGTATTCTATATCATAACCCAGATTCTAACTCTATTTACCGCGCCACATAAAATGCAGAGATAACTACTTCTTAGTAGTTGACGCAACTACCAGCATAACGATTACTGCAAGCGCCCCAAAGATGATAGTTGTAAGATTGATAATTCCAAAGAATGATAACCCGCCCATAATGAATACCGCGATGATTACGCCCACAGTAGGATTGCTTCTATTGAATCCTATCATGGCCATAATCATAGCAATCAAAGTTATGAAGTCTATTACCCCGAACATTCCAAACGTGCCGTATTCACCACTACGGAAGTTATTAAATACATTCAGCAATTCAAACTGAGTCTGGGTTATTATGTAACGGCCGGTATGGTTTGTATTTGTATCAACACATTCTACATCAATAACATCGTTGCCTACATTGTTAAACTCGAATGTCGCCGTAGTCTGGCCGTCACCTATATCAACTGTCGCCAGGTTTGTATATGTATCAGAGTCTTGTGCGAATGAATAATAGAATGTGCATTCGGTATCATAGGTTACTGGGAAAGTTACATCGAGTAAGGACTGGGTTGTATTAATATCAGTCCTGGTAAATAGAAAGTCAACTATGTCTGGGTTTGTTTGATTGATTGTTACATCAACTGCTAGGGTTGGCGTTGTGAAATTAAACGGTGTGAATACTGGGGTATAGATTATTCTAACTGTTAGGTTACTGTTAATATCTATTGAAGTAAGGAATGCCTCAAAGTTTAATGGGATAACTGATATGCCGTCTAAATGAATATCACCTGGCTCGGTACTTGTTAACTCACCGAACGCGTCAGTAATTCCAGCCGTAGTTCTATTGAATATCCATTCGTCCTCACTCATTGATAGTATCTCAAAGTTGTATGTTACGGCTGAGGCCGTGCGATTAAAATCTATCTTCCTAAATTCTTCCCACGGAATTACTCTCATTGATACCCCGTCATTTTCTATTCTTAGTTTGTTTAATGTAATTGTATTAGAGCCAGTTACATTCAGAGTAGAGTCGTCAGTTATGAAAGTAACATTGGAGTAAGTTATTGCGCTGGCACTAAGAGGTATGAGTATTAGTAATGGTATAAAAAAAAAATCTTATTCATTGTTAGCAAAAGATAACTCCGCCCAAGCCGCTTGATGGAAAATTAGTGTTAGCATATCGTCAGTTCCGGTTAATGTTCTGTTTCCACCCAGATTCAAGTTTCCAGTACAGTTTGTTTCTGTTTGATCACAAAATGTAATATCTCTATTTCCATTTGCACTTCTGAGTATTATTGTTTCACCCGCAACTCCCGCCGTAATTGTTTGTACTAGGCAATCTGCTTCTTCGGTCGGGGTGGTTGGTGCGCCAATACAACCAGTATTATTTTCAGTATCTACCATGTGAAATGATTGTGTGGGTGTAATTACATTACTAGCCAGTGTTAATTCTAGCACGTTATTGTATCTTAATGTTCCAAGATTAAGAATATCTAATCCTTGCATATTTATCTCTCTTGAATAAACAACTTGAGCGCCAGTACCATCAAATGTGATGTAAGGAACTCCTTCTGATCCCGCTTCTGTAACTGCCAAAACCAATGTGCCATCGGGTAGAGCGGCGTCAGAATCGTCAATTACTCCTGTAATTCTTGCGTACACTTGAACTGCACCAGCGTCATCTTCCGCGATCCAATTTATTCTTCCGATTCCTTGTCCGTCTACACTTCTCTCAGATTGAAAGTTCAAATCTGGAAGGTCTGTATTCCAAATTCTTTGATCAACTGTAAAGTTATTTGCAAAGTCCTGTCCAGCCAATGTTAAATTAGAATTTGGAAATATAACAGTTCTAGTCGTTGCGGTTGAAATACCTGACAAGTCTAGATTTACTTGTTTTGTTCTATCTGTTTCATCTGCAATATCGAAATCGTATAGTTCGCTATCATAAAGTGTCATAGAACCGTTACCCCATATTGCAAAATTATTAACCCAATTTATGAAAGAGTCGTTGATGGAAGAATTACTACCTATATCATTTGAACCAATATGAAGAAAATTATGGAAACTTGTGGTCGGGTCAACGATACTTACTACAATAGCATTTGTGATATTATTTCCCTCGGCTACTAGATGAATAAGACTTTTTCCTTTCAGTGTGCTTTGTTGCCATTCATCAATGCCATCGTTCCTTACATGAATTTCTACTGCTTTAAGTATCCCATCTGCGGTGTCGTCCATCGTAGTTGCCGAAATAAATGCACCCCATACACGACCGTCAAGATTTCCAGGACTTACTTGACCACGAACATCTATACCAACTAAATCTCTACTAAATGTTACGTTTGAAGGATCTGCTGTTCTTGCGTCTATGAACAATGCCATTTTTTCATAATTACCAGTTGTTGATCCTGTATCTGTCGATACATCCATTTCAATTATTACTGCGGCGTCAGTATTTCCAGTATCATCTAAATTATCAGCGAGCCTAAGAATCGGTGAACCATCTCGCCATGTTGCTAGATTTCTTGGGGTAAATTCAGTCAAGTTTACGATTGTTAATTGTCCACCTGAATAATTATTGTATAATCCAGTCCAATCATTATTCGATGAGAGTAAGGCAGTACCGTCATCGTCAGTACCACAATCCCAAATATCAGTAGCGGCGGTATATTCCCAAATCTGACCATCAGTACAAACGCCACCGGCGATTCGGTTGTTTGTTATGTTAAAAACTTGCGCCCTAAATACATATTCTTCCTGTGTGCCTAACCAAACTGCAATTTCATTATCAGTAGTTAACTCAAACCTTTGTTCACAAGTGGCATCTCTACAAATATCAAAGCTATTCATATCTAATGTTCTACCTAAAATAATAGATTCACTACTTCCATCCATAGTTAAATAAATAAGATTTTCGCCGCCTGGATCTGTTACTTGAAATCTTAATGTTCCGGCTGGAGAAGTTGCATTAGAGTCGTCAATTACTGCAAATATTCTGCCGTATGCTTGGCTCGCACCCAAGTCGTCTTGAGCGTCAAAATCTATTCTTCCTATTCCTTGTCCATCTACGGTTCTGTCTGAACGTAGTTGTAATTCGGGTATGGCCGCTACATGAATTTCTTGGAGTGCCGTAAAGATGTTTGTTATGTTTGTAAATGCCACATTGGTTGGGAAGTCGCTACCACCACCACCACCGCCGGTATCAGATAGGAAAGCAATAGTACCATTGGCATTTTGGAATGTATATGTTCTGTCTTGTGTAATTGCATGATCTAATGTTGCTCTGAATGCCTGTGAACTATTCCATGCCATATTATCATAGGCTAACAAATCACCAGTTCTTAGTTGTTGGATATTTGTGCCGTCCATAAAGAAACCATAATCAGTTGGGTGAAAAAGAGAGTTTGCGGCGTACTGTTGATTGTATCCCAAATAGAAACCGTTGTGAGATGGCCCTAAAGTTGGATCTTGGTTTTGAATATAGCCAGATGGGTTATCATCCCATGCACCGCTAAATGTAGCCCACGCTAAGTTTGCGTTAGCGTCAATAAGAATAACTGGATCAAGGCCGTGAGCATTCATGTAGAAACTATTGCCTTCTTGGAATCCTATATCACCACTACCTTTAACGTGGATTCCAGTTGCGTTAACTACACTACTAATATTATTTAGTTCGAACCAGTTTCCATTTTGGTTTTCTTCCGCAGTATCATTATTGAAGGCTATTAGTGCGCCGCCGCTTTGCCATTGTCCGCTACCGGTTATTCGTCCAATTTCTAATTCTGTGAAAGCCATTTTATCAATTACAACTGCTATGCCAGCGAAACCGAATTGATCTATCGCTTCAATATGTATGTAACATTCTCTGCATATTGTATTGTTGCCAATTATAATTCCAGTTTGATTTTCTGCAACTGAAACATGGGATTTAATATTTACTTCAAAGACACCTCCATTTGGTATCGGATAACCTGATGATGGTGGATCAAGATATAACGGGCCGGTCACGGAATTTATTGAAAAGTCGCTAATTACTACGATGGATTGATACTTATCCATATCAGCCAATGCCGCGTGAATTACTGCTACTGCTCTATCTGGGCCAGCAATAATTGTATTTGCCGTGGTGTTGATAGCGAAGAAATTTAAACCGCCATCTACTTGATCAGTTGAATGAACTACAACGTTGTAAGCCGCAGTTAAATTACCAACGTTACCGCTAACAATATCTGCGGCGCAATCCCAAATATCAGTACCACTATTATATTTCATAACTTCACCATTGGCACAAACGCCACCGGCTAATTTGTTATCAGTTATGTTAAGGACGGTTGGTCTGAATCTATATTCTTGATTACCACTTAACCAAATTTCAATATTATTAGCAGTACCCATCTCAAATCTTGTAAGACAATCAACGGCATTACAAATATCGAAACCTTGTGTGGCTAAGTCCTTTGAAGTAATAATCAGTTCACTTGAAGCGTCCATCGTTAGATAAATTCTTGAAGTATCGTTCTCTAATACTTGAAATCTTAATGTACCCATCGGTGCGGTTGCGTTTGAATCATCTATGACCGCAAAAATTCTGGCGTATTCTCGGTCAGCACCCAAGTCGTCCTCACCGAAAAAGGTTATACGTCCTATTCCTTGCCCGTCTGTATCTCTATCTGAGCGAAAAATTAATTCGGGTAGTGCCGCTACAAATATTTCTTGATTGGCCGCAAAGATATTAGTAATATTTATGAAAGCAATATTTGTGTAATTGGCATTACTACCCGAAACCGTACAAAGGAAAACACCAGTAGCATTATTGTATTCGTCTATATGATCACCGGCCGCACAGATTATAGAACTGGCATTAACTAGATTGGCTACCGAAACATCACCGACAATCGTACCGTCTGGCATGACTCTGAATCTATCAACACCCGCTGAATCTTCTAAAAGGAATAATGGATCTGACTGGCCAGCCGTACCTCTGATAGTTATACTATCTTCTTCTTGGGTATTGACGGCTAGGGCTTGGGATAATATTAGAGGGCTAACTGCCAGTAAAAATATGAGGGGTAAAAGATAAACGGCTCTCATTTAAGTAACCTCTTGAGCCTTGATAGATAAGGTTTGTTGATAAAATATAGGCTGGTTGTGTTCATACTTAGACTCCTCGAACGTATGCGATAATGGCACGGGCTACTAGAATGATATAGAGGACTACCATGCCGGCTATGATTATTGCTGGTATTCCCATGAGGAATAAGAAGTTAAAGATGTAAGTTCCCGTCATAAGAAGAATCAATTCCCAAGCCACAAATGATACGGCCAAGACTGAATCAGCCACACGATCAAAGGCCGTGGCGTTTTCAGTATAGTTTGCTGTGACTATATTATCCAGAGCCGAGTTAAGATTATTCACATCTACTATTCCTAATAGATGGCTCTTGATTGGTACGCCTTCAAAGTTAGTTAAGGCCACACCGAATACATCACCGAAAACATACTGAGCGCCGAGTACCCCGAACGAAGTAGCATACAAAAACATCATAATGATAAGCGCCTTCTCAATCATTCCCAATCACTCTGATCCCAAACTTTAATTCTAAACCTGACTCTTTTTTGTTCAAGTTTTAATACCTTGGTTAATTCCTTAGTTGTTAAAGTTCGTCCGCTTCGTATATCTTTCATTCCTTCTTTAAGATCCTCAAACTCTTTTTCAGTTAATTCCTTAATTGTCATTAGCCGTCCACCTTTCTAGTCGAGGCTACCACTAGCATAATTACTACTGCTAAGGCGGATATAATCACACTTGGCAAAGACACTATTTCAAAGAAACCTAGAGTACCTATTAAAGAAACTGATATGATTACTCCCACAGTAGGATTAACTCTATTCATTCCAAGCATAATTAGAACTATGGCAAACAAACTTATCAAATCAAAAGCACCCAGGTTGCCAGCCGTGCCAAAGTCGCCAGCCCTAAATTGTATTATCTGATCAAGAAAAGGAAAGCCAGTCTGAGTTAGAATGAATCTACCAGTATCAGAGCCAGACTGATCCCAGCAAAACATATTGATTACTTCTGATGTGCTGTTCACAAAGGTAAAAGTTGAGCGATGGGTATTACTATCAAAGACAATAGTAGTTGGACTTGTGAAGGTATGATCAAATTGGGCATATTTATAATCCAAGTTACAAGCCAGATTATATACAATCGGTCTGTCAACGTCAACTGAGATATGAGTCGTATTAATATCAGTCCTGGTAAATAGTATATCTTCCATGTTTGGATTGGTAGCATTGAATACCTCAATACCAGTTAGGTTTTGAGTAGGCTGGAAAAATGTATCAGTAGTTACCGTTACAATATTGCCAGAGGCATTAACCTGATTGACTCCAAGTTGACCGCCCTGAGTTATTGCAGATACCCTGAATGAGTATTCCGTATTTGTATCAAGTCCAGTTACTAGAAAATCTGTATCTGCCGTTGTAGTTTCAGTTATAACAGTTAATGGTAATCCACCACCGGCCGCTGATCTATTTATTTGGTATCCTTCAAAGTCAGCATAGCCAGTTGTTATGTCAGCCCAATGACTAGGATCTACATCTTTCCAGCCGTACCAGTCCGGCTCAGTCCAATCCAGATTAACCGTGATATGATCATTGGCTGTTATGGCTAAATCATCTACCGGCTCTGGGGTTAAGGTATAGTTCATCATAAGCCACACACCGCCAGAGTTGCTACAAGTACCAGGGGGTATATCATCTTGGTCGCAAAGATTAGCCCACGGCGCAGTAAGAGAATCGATATTCAAATCTATATTATCTTCATAACTAATTTGATTGGTAGAAACGTTACCTTTGGAATTTGGCCAGTTGTCTATGACAAATGACAAAGCCCACCAGTCAGCACCTTCGTCTAGATTTGTTTGAAGGTCTGCAAGTGCTGAGGCTGGCATTGTTATTACTCGAAGATCATTACCTATTTCACTACAAATAATATCATGGCTTGCTAGATACTGAGTACCATTAATTACGTCCTCACCGAACGCCGTTGCGTTAGCGCCATAATAACTAAATCTATGTTCCATTGAGAAACTATCGCAATCTATATTGTCAGCACCATTACCAAAATTAACCCATAGTTCCATATCTATTACGGTAGTCCTTCCGATTGGAAACCACGGATCATCAAAGCCGTCAGTTGATAATAGATTCCATTCCCAATAAAATATCTCACATCTACCAGTAGCAGAACCATTAGAACCAAAGTCCATATTGGAATTGGTTGGTTGTATTAACTCAGTATAGTTAGAGCCGGAAGGATAAGAATCTGAATAGCAATTATCCAAGTCCGTACCATTTACATAATCCACATTATATTCTACGGCTTGGGCGCTAGGATCTGATGTAGAAGTTCTCGTAGTCCACGGGGGGCTACAATTACTACTGTCACCAGGGCAATCGTCATCGTCACCACCGGCAAAAGCCAGAGGGATAAAACTAATCCCTATCAAAAAAAAAATACGGGTATTAGATATATGAAATTATTCAAAGTCGGGGTACACCTTTTTTCTTCTTTAGTTTCTTCCTTGTTAGTTTTGATACTGCCTCTATTGTTGCGAGGCTTACAAGTAATCCTATTACCATTAGTCGCGCCCCCGAACCGAAGCGACCATCATAACTTTGATTATCAATATGAATAATCCCACAGTTGGAATGATAGGTATTATCCATTGGATAGTAGTTTCGGTTTGATTATAGACTGACAACCATTCTGGCGTTAGGGTGTCAGTTGGAAGTAGGGTAAAGAATGAACCCAGGATAACAGGAACAAGTAGGAACATTATGCCATAGGATACTAAGAAAATTATGACTGAGAATCCGAGGAATACTAGGCTACTCATACGTCATTTCTAAAGTATGCTAGTATAAAAAAAGGGGGGTTGTGAATGCGACTAAAGCATTCGTACAACGAATAGGATAGCAACTGCGGCTACAACTATCAAAATTACAAGAAGTAATTGATAGGCGTTTTGTGTATCTGTGTTTGCGGTTTCGCAAGTTCCTTGCCAACCGGCCGTAGCATTACCCGCCAGGCTTGCACAGTCAAATGTGGTGTTACCCAGAATTTGAACTCCGATTCCTAACATGATAGCAATTCCAATAAAGGCGCCAGCGAGCGCCATTACTGTACTTGTTTCTGCCATAACTTGACTCAGAAAAATAGTAGTATAAAAACAAGTGTCACACCCTAGGCATACCCTCGCCGAGATACCTAGGGCGTAACTGTCGGATTGGAATCCGTTTGACTCCTATGTAGATTAGTATTCCTTAGTCTGTTTAATAAAGATGTACCATATCAAAATGCCAAATGTGATACCAGCCATTAAGATAGCAAAGGTTAGGAATACCGTAGGGAAAACAAAGTACGAGATCGGTAGAAACAAAGTGCCAATCGTCAAAGGATAAACTACCTTGTGATATTTGATATAAGAGATCATAACGAATATTGAAACCAGTACCATTGAGAAGTAGCCACCCGTTATCCACTCCCACGGAAGTAGGGCGGTTTCCAGGTAATCATCGCCAAGTCCACAGTTCCTAAACATATCAATACCGGCTGAGTAGTTAAGAAAGCATGGCTGGGTTTGATTGACAGTTATTACTTGAAGGGAAACTGCTATCATAACTAATAGAGCCAGCATTGATTTTTTGTATTAATACTAAGTCTTTAAGGTTTATGCG
>SDBT01011653.1_pt1 | contig 14139 bp, 8 predicted proteins | sample 2277101 | NCBI WGS metagenome assembly SDBT01 (sample SAMN10404973, study PRJNA504765) | marine sediment metagenome | isolation source: marine sediment core GS10_PC15, 103 cmbsf | place: Arctic Ocean: Southern Knipovich Ridge | collected 2010 | reverse complement strand
GCGAATCGCCACCTCCAGAATCGCGGGATTTTTTTCCTTTCTCAAAGTTCTTTTTAAAAGCTCTAAAGTTTCAGATCTGTAAAAGTTGCTGACATTACTGACAACCTGTTGGCGCACCCGCGCATCGGCCTGGACCAGCGAGTCGGTGAGCGCCTCGAACGCCTCATCGTTGTGAATCTCGCGCAACGCCGATGATGCTTTTCTGCGCACGGCATAAAATGAATCGTTATTGAGAACCTCTTTGAGTTTTTCGACGGTCTTCTTGTCCTTCTTTTTCTTCAGTGCATCGAGGGCCCGCAATTGCCCGATCACGTCATCCTGATTCTCCAACTGCTCGTAAAGCATTGCCGTGGGCTTCTCGAACTTGATATTGGCCAGCAGGCCGTAATCGGGATCGAATCGAACGATATTGGGCTCGTCGGGCAGTCGGAAGTAAAAATCGTGCTGTTTGCTGTCGACAACAATTTCGCGGTCGATCACGTCATCCTCAATCATAAATCGAACTTTCGTCCGGAAATGAAAAAGCATTATCTTTTCAGTGACATCATGCGTCTGCTCGACGGAGACTTTTGCGAGCTTATCCTTCTCCGACCAATTGTAGCTGATTTTTAAGTCGGGATGCCGGCCGTGATAAATCCACTGGTCAAAAAACCGGTCATAAGATCTGCCTGTCAATTCTTCAATAACCGATCTAAAGTCCTCCGTAACCACACTGCCCAAAGCATGGCGTTCGATATATGTTTTGACGCATTTACGGAACATCTTTTTGCCGAGTTTGGTCCGAAGCATGTGCAGCACCCAGCCGCCTTTGCTGTAGGTCCTGTAATCGAACTGCTCGTCGGCATGTTTGTACGAGCGATACACAATCGGTTTGTGCACGGGACGGTCTCGAAGCAGATACGAAGCAGTGGCATACAGGCCGGCGAGCATGCTGTCCCTGCCGTTTTTATAGCCGTCGTATAAATCTTCGTAGTATGTCGCAAAACCTTCGTTAAGCCAGAGATGGCTCCAGTCTTTGCACGTGACATAATCGCCGAACCACTGATGGACCAGCTCGTGAGCCACAAGGCCCTGGCTCGAACGGATATTCTCCGTCTCGTCCATATGAAGTGTGCCTTCGGTTAATATGGTCAGCGTTGTGTTTTCCATTCCGCCTGCGACGAAATCCCTGACGACGGCCTGGTCATACTTGTCCCACGGATAGGGCACGCCGATCTCTTTCTCATAATACTCCAGCATGTCCGCCGTGTCTTTGAATGAGTTTTGGGCGTACTCTATGAGCGACGCCGGCGTATAAAAAGCTATCGGAATATCTTTGTACTTTGATTCGATCTTCTTTAATTTGCCCACCACCAGTGCGATCAGATAGTTGACATGAGGTTTTTCCTGGTACCAGGTCACTACCTTTAGTCCGCTCTCGGAATCTATCTGCTCGGAGACGAGCCTGCCATTCGATATAACGGTCATATCCTTCGGCACCCGGCAGATCACCTCGGAGCTCGAACGCTCGTTGGGATAGTCGTAGTTGGGATACCAGTGCGGAGCCATGTGGGATTCGCCCTGGGTGAAAAGGTGTGTATCCTCCTCCGGATAGCCCATCTCCGGCGTGCGGAAGTACAGTCCCTGCTTCGGCTCGGCCTCGTAGATTATCGTGACGGTTGTCTCGGCTCCGACGGGAACCGCCGGCTCGAATGTGATCGTTATGGCATCGTCCGTCACGCTGTAGCCTTCAATTTTCGCGCTTGACGTGACAGAGGAGACGTCAAGATCGACCGCATTCAACCGGAACTCCGTCAGCGGTTTGGAAATCGGCGCAAACTTAATCGTTGTTGTTCCGGCGACGGTCCGGGTCTTGAAGTCTGGAGTCACATTGATAGTGATATGCAGAACGTCCGCCTCCCGGTCCGGGGCGTACTGCGGTTCGGCGATTGCCATGCCGGCAACGCAAAGCAGAAATACACAGCTTGTTATACAAATAATGCGAGCCATTCTATATCTCCTTTCATAACATAAGACCTCATCCCGCAATGTCTCAAAGAGCCAGATTCGAGATGGTGTGTCACTGCAAGTTCATACAAATATACCGCGATTCCGCAAAAGCGCCAATTGCTAATTTTGGAATTGTGTATTTGGCCTTACTGTTATGGGACGTTTACTTCTTGGCCCGCTCGAGCGCCTTTTCAAGGGCGCCGAAGCCTTCTTGCCATTCGTTCAGCCGGGTGACATTCTTTTTCTTAGCGATTTCCATGAAGTTCTCGTAGGTTGCCCGGATGGACTCGGGCATCGGCCAATCGGTGCCGCTGGCTTTGCATGCCTGGCGCATGTCGTTCCAGCGCATCATGAATGTGTACATTATCGGTAGTTGGGCGACCTGGACGCGGAAGCGTAAGTCCGGATTGTCCATGACGGCGACTTCGGCGGTTTTCAATCGCTCCCAGCCCTTGCTGAGCGTCTCGAAGGAAAGGAATTTGGCCGTGTGCTGTGAAAAACAGCCCAGATGATCGCCGTTGGCCTCGACGGCATTATGCGTGATTTCCAGATAATCCTTGATATGCGAGCTGGCGGGGCCGTAATAACCTTCGATAAATTCACCGATGACCTTCCGTCCGTCCAGCGTGGGATCCCACAGCAGCTTGGCCAGGACCCAGGCGCGCAGCTCGGCCATCTCAGCGCCGTTGGATGTGTAAGCACCTTGTTCGAAGATGCCTTTAACATTGTGGTCTACGAAAAACTTTACATTCGGCCCCAGCACAAGCAGATTCGGATGCGGCATAATATAATGCCTGAAGTTGGTCGTATAATCCCAGATATAAAGCCGGTTGCATATCTTTGACCAGCCGACAATATCGTCGCGAAACTTCTTGTTCCGCTCGTCAGCAAGGGGCGTGCTGAATGAACATTCGATACTGCACAGCCTCACAATCACATTAGGCCTCGGCTTCGTAATCTTCGGAGGCTTGCGCGTGTACTGATACGCCAACGTGCTGATAGCAACATTCGGGAATTCTTCTTCGATGTTCTCGGCCACGGCATTGACAAAGCGCAGCATCAGTCCCGCGGGGCTGCTTTCTTCTTTCTCGATTGCTGCACATTTGCTGCACTGGCAGTTTCCATGCCAGTCGTTCTGCGAGACCGAGGCGATCGTTGCAGCCGGATTATTTCGGAGACGCACTTTAAGATTCATGATCAGCTCGGCGCGCATTTCTTCGTTTGTAAGGCAGAGCTGTGTACGTTCATGGCTGCGTTTGCCTTTGATTTCGCTGAACCATTCGGGATGGTCCTCGAAATATTTCTTCGGCGGAATGAGTGGGAAGAACGTATGCACAAATCCTTCGTAGGTGTGTTTGCCGCCGCGTTTGGCGTCCAGCCGCTCGCTGTTACCGTTGCTTTTGTTCCGGACGGCCCAGTCGCCGTCGAAGGCATCGAACCAGAAGGACTCGCGATATTCCAGTGGTGGCACGTAGCGAACATTGAGCCGGCCGATTCGTAGTGTCGGCTTGATTGGAATAGTGCTGGCTTGCGACGACCACCACCGGCAGCCGGTGTGCTCTTCGAGGAATGTATAAACCGCATAGAGCGTGCCTCGCGGCCGGCCGCCGGCTAAGATTAAATCGTCACCAACTGTGCGGATGACAATACCGTCGGCGCCTAATCCGTCGGTGGAGAAATCCGCCGCGGCCGATTTGGCTACTCCGGGGCCTACGAGCAATCGGGATTGACCGGCGGCAGGGGGGGCTTGAATCTCGAATTTCGCGCCGGTAATCTGCCGTAGAAAGCCGGCCAGTTCGGTTGCCGCGTGACGCTCCGGTTCGGCAGCATCCTCGGCAAGAACTATGACGGCTTTCGCCTCGCCGTTTTCTGCAATTGTCACTGTGTTGTCCGTTGCCGCTTGCACATATCCGACGGTAAGTGATAAAGCTACAAGCAATACGGCGATTCTTGTTCTTTGTGACATCATTGTATGACCTCCTAAAAAAAGCGAAAACTAATTGTCTTTAATTTTTCGTGCTTGTATAGTTGCGAGCTTACCGCCTTCGAAGAGATGGATCGTACCGTCTCCCATGGTTTGAACGCATGGCTTGATGCCCCTGATCCACAACTTAAAGGCGGTGGGATGTTTATTTTTTGCCTCCTCGATAAACACTGCATCCGGTTTGCCGTAGTTTTCGAAATGTACTTTGTACCCTGTTGGCTTCGAGGGGCATTTGGTCATTGACATGCTTGTTGGAATATCGTTTATCAATTCATCCATGTTATTCGGGGGCCGGCCGTTTTTGTTCCTATATGCTTCTATGTTCAAATAGAGATTCTTCTGATTGTGTCCACAATCCGCCACTTCGTCAAAAACCCGGTTGACGGCGGTGTTCCTGTCAAATATCTCTCCTCCGAGTGTGTTCGAGCCCAGGACAACCAGCGGCGTTTTCCACAGCCAGAGTTGCAGCCCGCCCCAAATCAATACAAGAATAATTATACCTGCTATGGCGACTTTATGACCTAATTTAATTCTCATATTAGTTACCTCTTTTTTTATTGACCATGCTTCTGTACATTGTACATCCTTAGTGTATCATCATTGGTTTTTAAATACAATTTTCCATAAAACTAGGCGATTTTCCGGGCTGTTTATGGTGACGCGGATTTCCGGCCCGGACTGCTCTGATTCGATGGTGACACCGGCCTGGCTATCGGCTTGCGAAACTTCGGCCGATCTGAGCTGCCAGCGGCCGGCGTCAGTTGGAGCGTAAATGCGAAGCTCGTACGGGTCCTCGCCGACGACTTTGGATTTGCCGCGCATATCGTTTTTTCTGCTGTTCCAGCTCTGCTGGTCAATATCAACGATGCCCTGAGTGACATGCCGGGATGTGCTCACAAGCACAGGCCGTTCGCCGAGCTGCCGGATGCTGATAATCCGGCAGCAGGAAGGCCGTAGTTGGGCTTCGAGCGCGCCGGAGAATGGCGGCACGAACCGATCGGTCCAATAGTCAAAACCGACGTACGTGCCGCTCCCGCCATCAGGCAGGTTGAGATTATCCAGCTCGACGCGGACCGTTTCGGATTTCTCCTCGTCCCAGTTGAACAGGCCGACGATATCTTTTCTTTGCTGTCCTGTGCCGGCAGTAAGATGCCAGACTTGCGCAAGAGTGCTTTTGAACAGATCGATTGGCCGGCCGCACAAGCCGTGGTTCGGCACCGAACGCTTGACAATATCGAGCCTGTCGTCAGGCAGACCGGGCAGCCATTCGCTGGCAATGTTCAACTGGCCGCTGATGCCGATCCAGGAGCCCCAGGCGCGGGCCTGGTCGAGTGTCAGCGGTTCTCGCAGCATTAGGCAATCGGGATCATTGTGCCAGAGGCGGTTGTGCATGAAGTACAGACGCGTACCCATAGCTGCCCCGCTGAGGATTCCACTCCATCTGGCACCGATGTCGCTTCCGACTCGCATCCCGTCCACCAGTCCTATTGAAGCGCCGAGTGTTCGCATGTTCTGCGCGATATTGCAGCCGAGGATGTATACGTCCCGGCCGGAAGCTTTGCGAACGAGCTTTAGACCGTCGCGGTATGCCTCGATGTTCGTCTTGGACGGGTCGTGAAAAATGGCCTCACCAAGGTTGTCATCTCGGTAGTCCGGCCTCGGGTACAATATCTTGACGGCCATCCCGGTCCACAGCCCGTCGATCTTAATGTACTTGTAGCCCCAGTCTCTTGTCATTTGTGCTATGACTTCGTACAGGAACTCGCGGGCCTTGGGATGCGTCATATCCAGGCAGCTTCCCGCCCAATGCACCGTATAAATCGAACCATCGTTTTTGTGGACAAACCAGTCCTGGTGGTCATCGAACACCGGCCTGTTCGGGTCCCAGCCGGTCGGGATGAACCAGATGCCGGCCGTCATTCCCTCTTCATTAATCTTCTCGGCGGTCGGCTTCATTCCATTCGGGTAGGGACCGCTCGGATTGTAATTGGTGAAATCCCGCCGGCTTATTTGCCATTTGTCGTCGATTTGCAAGAGGTTGAAGCCGAACTTTGTCAACTCCTGCCCGCAGAACTCGGCAAGCTCGGCCATGTGTTCTTCGTCGGATGCCCCGCCGTGCGGTTTGGAGTACCATGTGCAATAGCCGGACGGAATTTCGGACAGTCTGATTCTGTATCTTTTTGCGATTGCTCCGGCGTATTCTTCGAGTCCGACCAGTGCATCGTCAAAGTACCCGATTACGAACGTTTCGCCGGCGACGTTTTCACCCGGCTCGATAAGCAGGTTGCCGTATTCGCTTCTTGCATCGATACGCACGGAGTCCTCAGCCGGTTTCGATAGGACAATGCCGCTCGCGCGATCGTGCGTAAGCCAGCCGGCCACGACGCCTGCACGAGAGTCAGGCTCAGCCATAGCTAAAAACATATAGCTGGTTCTTTCTTTCTCGGCGGTAGTTAGCCCGTCACAACCAAGGATGCGAAGGTCCTCGGCGGCCTTGCCCAGATCGACTTGCAGGCTGACCGGTACCATCTTGTTTATGATGAGCCTTTCATTGGTCGGATTGTGCATTTGCGATTTGATGCAGACGAACGGCAGATTTCTGTACAGAGCGAGCGTATAAATATAGCCGGATGGAAATTTGACTTCGATGGTTTGAGCGGATCCAAGTGCATCCTGAATCCTTGCCGCACGAGCTTTAGGAATGTCATCACCGGCGGCTTCTCGAAAACGTGCTTCTTTGACAAACACTTTTTCACCCCGGCGGGCGGAAAACGTGCCGTCACTTAAATTATAAGAAACGCATAGAATACCGTTGTCAATTGTGATGTTTTTAACGCTTTGAGGCGTTGTGCGTTGGTGTCTGACCGTTGCGCATCCCGCCATGCAGGCCAGCAACAAACACATCGTGGTCACAAGTGAAGCTCTCATAAATCTCCTTACCCAATAGGTATATTCATTGATTCAACAAAGTCAATAGTATACCCGTTTTCCTCAGAGAGCAAAAGGTGGGATTTTAGGCGTAGCTGTGCAGGCCGGGGAAGAGTTTCGAGAGGTTTACCCAGAGCAGTGTAATGATGATGGCGGCCATGCCGGCAATCGCCCAGAGGCTGTTAATTCGCGGATGCTTTTTGCCGAACATGTAGCGGAAGTGGAAATACCCGAGGAAGACAAGCCACGACACCAGCGACCAAAGTTCTTTCGGGTCCCAGCCCCAGTAGTCGCCCCATGCGAGTTTGCCCCAGTAGCTACCGAGGAAAAGACCGAGTGTCAGTAAAGGAAAGCCGATGCAAATGATGCGATACGTTGACTCTTCGGGCGGCAGGAGATTTTCGCCTGGCTTGGTTTTCTTGCCGGCCAGTTGGCAAATCGCCTGGAAGGTTGCCTTTGCCATAAAGATGTATGAGAACATGTAAACGGCAACGTGGGGCGTAAAGAGCCAGCTCTGCAGGGCAGGAGGGAGCTGCTGCGGTTCGGCGTTGAACACGAAGCCGGCGGGAAAAAGTACTATTGCTCCGATGAGCATATCGGCGGCGTAACCTCCCACACGCAGGGCTTGCCGGCAAAACAACGAGACCGGATAAATCATGCCGAGGCATAAGAATACTTCGAAAAGATTCTGTAGCGGCACGTGCCGGACGTGATACCAGCGATAGCCAAAGGAACAAACGGCAATCGCGAAGCCGAGCAGATATAAGATATGCCCGGCTTTGGGCCGGCGAAGAACGGTTGTGACGAAGGCCAGCAAATAAACGCCGATCGTCATGTAAACAAGTAAGCCTTGAATTGTGTATTTAATTTCCATTTATATACTTTTTGCCTTAATTCTTGAAAAGATATGTCTTAGCCACAGATGCCAGATGACGCCAATGCAGAGCATCCAGTAGCCGGCATACACAACGTACAGGCCCGTATCGGAAACGACCTGGAGAACGGTATACTGTCCGGCCTTGTCGTCGTACGAACTCTGGTAAAAATGGTAGCCGCCGAAACGCATCGGGTGGTTGACTTCGATGTCCTTCTCGGCGACGACTTTACCGCCTTCGATGATCTGCAGCTCGCTTATGTAATCGCTGATGACTCTGTGATAGCTAAGCAAGAATTTACCCTGGTCGTGACTGTGTCCGGGGAATCGCTCGAAGATGTATTGAGTGGCCGCCTGACCGCCCGGTTCGGTAATCTGAACTTCGATAGCGGGATTCAAGCCGGGCGACGGATCGTCGTAGGGGACACTCTTGCCATCTTCCATTCCTATCTTAAAGTTCTCGAATGCTTTTACGATTTTTATAGTGCCGGCTTCTTCGCCCAACGGAAATTCTTTGCCAAATTCGACGGGCACTTTCCACTGCCGGCCCTCGCGGTTTTGGATATAAAGGTACACAGGTTCGTAATATTCTATTCGGAAGTCTTTCAGTTTCAGGGAGAAGGGCAGCTCTTTCTGCTCGCGGGTGCCGCCTATTGTGACGTGATTGTCACTTCTGCCCTCGTAGATCGCCATTCGACCCGAGGGGATTTTGTCGATTCCGAAGAGCTTTTTCTGAAGGTTGTGTCCGGCTTGCGAGCCCCACATTCCGCCGGCAAGAATCAGGACACAGCCGGCATGTATCAGCAGCAATCCGGACACGCGAACAAGCCGGTGAAAAGCTGCGATTCCGACGATCAACAGCGTTACCAGCGCTGTCCAGTAAACCACCAGTGGAGGCTGATTGAAAAACTGCTTCGCCCGCTCGGCGCCGATAAACGCACCATAGATGGACAGGACAGTCAATATAATAATCAACAGCAGACCCACCCACATTATAGTGCGTCTATATTTATGCATCTGGCTTCCTTAATATCAATCAATTAACTTTATGAGGTCAATTATGCCCAAAAGAACATTCTTTTCAAGAACTTTTATATACGGCCTTCGATGCCTGATAGTTCGATTTTAACCCAGTTTACGGTTGATATTTACCTTTATGGCAAGTAAAATGCAACGCAATCGAATAAATAATCATCGGCAATATTTAGCTCCCAAATTAATTTAAGGGTGCCTTTAGAAAGATTTGCATGAAGTCTCTTATAGTAGCAACACGCGGCGGGGCGCTGGCCATCGCTCAGACCGAGTATGTCATCGCCACGCTGAAAAAATTCCATCCCGGCCTGGAAATCAGAATCAAAGAAATCGCAACCACGGGCGATAAGGACAGGCGAACCGCCCTGTGGACTCTTAAAGAGACCGGCTTTTTCACCTCGCAGGTAGAAGATGCCCTGACGTCTCATGAGGCGGATTTCGCAGTCCACAGTTTTAAGGATCTGCCAACCGCCCAGCGAGAAGGGCTGACTATCTGCGCGGTTTTCGATAGAAATTTCGTCGAGGATTGCCTGGTGGCAAAAGAACCGGTCGATTCTATCGATCAATTACCAAAAGATGCTAAAATGGGCACCTCCAGCCTGCGGCGCGCCGCCCAGCTCAAACACCTCCGGCCCGATCTTGTTCCGATGCCGATTCGAGGTAACGTACACACGCGATTGCGAAAGCTCGATACGGATGAATTCGATGCGATCCTGCTGGCTCGGGCCGGCCTGGAACGGCTCGGCTTGGCCGGAAACATCTCGTTCGTTTTCGACCCGGCGGTATTTATCCCCGCTCCGGCACAGGGTGCGCTTGGTATCCAGACCAGGGCCAATGACGACGAAACGAATGAAATCATCACCGCCATCGACGATGAAAATGCCAGAACAACAACCGCCGCCGAGCGAAAAATCCTTACTACAATGCAGTGTGGATGTCACGCTCCGGTAGGAGCTTATGCCGAAATCAACAGTGGCGAGATCAACATCCGCGCCTTTATCTCGGACTTGGAGGGTAAAAACTTCATCGGTCGAGAGTTTGCCGGCCCGGCGGAAGATGCCGAAAAAATCGCCGAAAAAATTGCTAATGAACTCTTAAAAGCCGGCGGCAAAGAAATCCTCGAATCTCTTGAAAAGTAATCCTACCGGTTATTCCGAGCCTGTTTGACTCTTCTTTATGGTAACGGATCCGAGCAGGCCCGACTCCAGAAGTTTCCATTCGGGATGGATTCTGATATTTGTTTTGGTATACCGCCGGCTTTGCGGCAGGTCACGATCCCCGACAAGGCGGTTTCGCCATGAATTTACCACGTTCACTTCCAATAGATTTTTACCCGGCTTTAATACATCTGAAATATCCGCTCTGAACGGTTTGGTCCAGACCACTCCTAAATCCTGTCCGTTCAGTGTCACCCGGGCAATGCCGATATCCTCCACCTTGCCCAGGTCGAGCCAATATTCTTTCCGGCGGTCAATTTTTTCCTCGAAAGCAAAAGTCTTGCGATACGTCGCTTTGCCCGAGTAGAATTTTATGCCCGGCTCGGAATGCTGCGTCCAGCTTGTCAGTTTGTCAAATGTCACCTTTTCCGGTGCGCCCCACTTCGAATCGAACCGGACCTGCCAGGGGCCGGTGATTGTCATGACCGGCACGTAATCGGTGTAATTGACAATGTTTTTTATTGCAGATGGTTTTGACTTTTCGTTCGTGAATACTATGAAAACGGAGCCGTAAGGACCGAATCGCAGCGGTATCTCGGTTTGCCCATTTGAATGAGTATAAGCAACTTGTCGCCGGGTCTGGCCTGTCACCGGATCCCAGAGTTCCGGCGTTTTGCCCGCAACCCGAAATCGACACAGGACATCTTCGGTCTGCTCGGTCTGGTTACAAACGAAATAGATATCCATCTCGTCAATCCGGTAATGGATATAGTCGAACACGCTGTCTTTTGAGGCTTCGATTTCAAAATCGGGATTTATACCGTCATCAACGAGCACCTGGCGGGCGGTTTTGCCCCAAATCAAACGGCCTTTGCCGATTTGTTTCTGGCCGGCGGTAGCCGAAGCATCGCCCCAAAGCTGATTTGCCAGTTCCTTAAATCGTTTTTGGCTTTTTGCTCCACCGACAAGACTGACAAGTCGCTGAGGTTTTGGGCCCAGCACGCTTGCTCCCTGGCCGAGCAGTTGATCGATTTTTTCCAGTGCGGCCAGTGATAGCACTTTATGGTCGGGCAGAACAAGCAATCGATAACGAACGCCGCCGGGCACAAGAATCCTGCCGGCCTCTACTTTCAGTTGCAGCAGGATATCTTCATTAGTCACATCATAATCATAGCCGGGCAGGACTTTTGCCGGATCGGCTTCTTTGAGCTGGACCAGGTTGGGTACGTGGTCGCCGTAATAATACAAAACATCGGCGACAAATTTGCCCTGCTGCACAAGAAAATGGCAGCGATTTATGTAGTCAATGAAAGCGTCGGAATATTCCCACCAGGTGACCTGTGGATTGACATGCGTACCTGCAAAGTACTCCTGGCCCGGGATTCCCATTTCCTTTGGAGAGCACGTAAACGTATGAAAGAAAATCATGTTCAGCCCGGAGCAGAATTCATGGTCCATGCTGGGCTTCTGTGATTTCCAAAGCACATCGTTCCAGTGGGGCCCGATCGTCGTAAAAGCTTCGGCCCCGACGTACTTCTTGCCGTAAATGTGGGCGACGGAGGAAGATTGTTTTATAAAAAAGCGATTGATCGGTTTGGGACGATGGGGAGATGGCGCCCAGAATTCGCCCATGACAATATCGCTGTTGCCAAGATTCTTGATGGCGTCGAGAGGGCCGGCGTGAGGGCCGCCGGACTCGGGCTGAATCTGCATATTATACTTGTGAGCATATTCGGCGAAGACTTTATAATGATTATCGGCGACACAATCTCCGAGCGTCTTGCGGAAATCTGCCAGGAATGCGTTACTGACATCACGGTTTTCGACAATCCTGCCCGCGAAGACCGGCAGATAAGGAATTGGGTCATAACCCCTATATTTTATAAAATCGGCGGCAAAGTCCGGACTCCAGTTCATTCCGCCACATTCCCAACTGTCGGTTTCGAGCTGCTTCAACGTCGTGCCGGCCAGCGGCCCGGCTTCTTCAAGCAGCGGCTCGACGACTTCGTTCCAATATCGATCAAACGCGTCCCGGCTGAGATAATCAATCACGTGCCCATTCCAGTCGACGCTGTAGGTCGAGACGTGGGCATTGGTTATCGTGTATCCGAAACGCAGCACTGTCCAGTTGCCTTCGGGCACCGTCCATTTGAGAGTTCCATCCGGAGCCATCATTTGAGAAATATCGCGAATGTCTCCGAGCCTGACATCTTGCTCTCCGGGAGAGGAAGGATGGCCGTTCAGCAGGAATCGGCAATCCGGAGCCGAGCCGCCGAGTTCCTTGTAGCCCGCTTTTAATTCTAAATTTTCAATGGGAGCTCGTTTGGTTTCAGGACCGGCCGGATACGCTAATACGCGGATGTCTTTATAATAATCAGAGCGGTTTTTCGGCAAAGGTAATTTCTGTTCGTATTGAGCCGGCCCTTCGGCCCGGATTTCAGACCAGGTTAACTGCTTGGCTGCGAAGTCCGGCGTGACATTCGGGCCGCCAAGGTTCCAGCCGCTTTGGATTGAAAGCCCCAATTCTAGGCCCAGCCGTTTAGCCACGTTAAGAGCGTGTTTATACAATTGACGCCACTGGGGACTTGCGAATCTCGGGCCGTCCGGCACCTGTGCATTGCCCCGCTGATTGGCGCCGCCCGCATCGAAAATCATTGCTCCGCTGAAACCTTTGGCTTTCATTTCTTCCAAATCGCGGGTGATTGCTTCTTTCGTTACATTGCTGTTAAGCCACCACCACCAGCATCGAACCCCGGCATGTTGCGGCGGCTGCGAAAAGCCCTGACGCAGAGCGACAATGGAAGATTTAGACGACTGTAAACCGCTCGTCCGGCAGGACAGTAGTATTAATGCAAATGCCAATAAGGTCAGCAAAGAAATACTCTTTGCAACACTTCGTTGAATAGCATTTGATCTTTTCATAAGCCTGCACTCTGGGCATTCTCTGCGGTTAGGAATACGGTCTAATCTTTCTTTGTGTGAGATTTTAAAACGCTAGTACTGGTATAGCTGTTATCGCCCTGATAGTTGCTGACGACGACATCCTTGACGAGATTTCCAACCTTAGGGTGATACCAGTAATCCTGCTTGTGCTTGACGGGTTGGCCTGTTGCGTCTTGCGTCGAGGTAATGATCTGAATGTGCTGGCAATTCTTGAACTTGCCGGCCGGCACGGTGATGGTTTCATCCTTAAGACGCTTGGCGAGGTACTCGATGTTCAGCGAGAATCCGGCGATGTCCATCTGTGTCTTGATAGTCTTCTGTTCTCCCGGTTTCAGAAGCCAGATGGCGGGGATCGGAGGGGTGAAACCGAGAGACCCAAGGTACCCGATGTCAATCTTGTGGATCATCTTCTTCGTGTCGATGTACGTAGTTGTTGGATTGGCGTCTTCGGTGCCCCAGAGAGTCTTCAGCAGGAACCGCTTGTCTGCTCCTTCTTCTTCGATTGCAGTTACTTCGACCGTCCGGTCACCCTGAATCGTGGCCGAAGGATCGGCGAAAGGACGCGGACCTTCATGCTTGTAAGTCCACTTCTCACCCACCTTCCAGTCTTCGGCGTAAACATTTCCGCCGGACAAAATTACCAATCCGACGATAACCAACAGTAAATTAACTTTGTACATAGCTGCCATCCTTTCATGTTCGTTTCTTAGAGTTTGCGTTTCTCGGTTATTTTTATACTAAAGGCGGCGCAGAGTCAAACATTCTTGCTAAGATAATGGCTGGAGGAAAATCAGTAGTATTTTGTGTGTGGTTTTGGTATAGTACGAAGAATTGGTGGGGCAAGCCCCACCCTACATACTATTCAATAACGACTAAATACTATGCAGAAAGGTTTTGTATATCTGGTTGGAGCCGGGCCGGGAAGGGCGGATTTGATTACCGTTCGCGGGGCCGAGGTGCTCAAGGCTGCCGATTGCGTGATTTACGATAAGCTGGCGAATCCGGCGTTGCTGCAATTTGTTCGCAAGGATGCTGAGATTATCCATGTTCCTAAGCGGATCGGTGAAGGCTCGTGTACGCAGGATGAAATTAATAAAGTATTGGCCGAGAAGGCATTGGCCGGCAAGACGGTCGTGCGATTAAAGGGTGGCGATCCATGTATTTTCGGCAGGGTGGCGGAAGAACTCGCCGTCCTGATCGAGGCGGGCGTCAATTTTGAAATCGTGCCGGGC
>SDBT01011652.1_pt1 | contig 14139 bp, 10 predicted proteins | sample 2277101 | NCBI WGS metagenome assembly SDBT01 (sample SAMN10404973, study PRJNA504765) | marine sediment metagenome | isolation source: marine sediment core GS10_PC15, 103 cmbsf | place: Arctic Ocean: Southern Knipovich Ridge | collected 2010 | reverse complement strand
GGCAACCACCTTCAGCGGGGAGTCTTGCTCCGGATAGAGCAAGTCGAAGACCGCATCGTCGATGGCGTGATCATGAATCCGGAAAGCCAGAGCGGGGATGATGGCCATCGGCAGATTCGGGACTCGATGCTTCTTGAAGTATGCGTATATCTTACCGTCGAGGGTATCGGCAAGGCTTTGCCGCTTGCCTCGCTCATATCCATCCATGAGCTCCTGCACGGTATACAGACTCGAGCGGTAGGCGTTGAACGGCAAATCTCCGAAATCGGGAAAGACCGTTCCGCCCGTTTTTCGCACATGTTCTTCGGCTCGGGCGCTCATCGTGCAGCCAAGGAAGTAGGAGCGGTTTGCGGAAACGGAGGTAATGGCCTGGTCGATGGCCGGCTCCAGTAAGTTCAAACCCTGCACCGCCAATTGGCGCATGTTTTGTTCCCGCTCGATGTAGTCTTGCAGCTCTTCTGAGGACTCGATCTCGATGAACGGATCATCGCGTCGCATGGGTCTCCCTTCTCCAGAAGTCATTTAGCCGCCGAGAACCTCCCTGAAATACCTGAGCCAGTTCCGACCCAGACCAGCGGACGTTATAGGAAGATTTGAAGCTTCGAAGCCGAGGCTCGTACCAGTTCCCCCGTGTGGCCCAGGGCTGGATCCCTCGGATCGGGAAGTCGGTCGCGAGCCCGACGTGGTCGATACCCGCCACCTTTACAGCCTGGTCGATCAACCTGCAGGTTCCAATTCGGCAGGGAAGTTTGAATTCCCGTATATCCGGACTCCTTGACGGCCCCAAACTCAATCTCGTCCCACCGGTGAGCTACTGCCAGAGAATCGATGACGATAGCTCGATCGAAGAGCCGATCCATGTCTGTTTCCAGAGTGTTGTCCGCGGCGCTCGAGGCACGATAAGGTAGGGTGGCGACTCCGGCCATGGGCTTGCAGAAATTCGCGTCGTTCAACGGGCATAGTTGCCTCTAGAAAGGAGTTTGTTTTGGTGTTTACGGATGCCGGCCGGCGGGCAAATCGGCTCACCGTTTACGCTTCTTCTGCTTGGCCTCACCCAAAAGCTCCGCGATCTCGGTCGCCGGAAGCGTCCGGTCGGCGGCTTCTCCAATGACGTCCTCGTCGGACAGCGTTGCCAGTCGGAGCTGCCTTTTTTCCAAAAAGCCAATCAGTTGCTTGACCCGCTTCTTGAGTTTCTCGAGCTCTCTTTCTATGTCTTTTAACTCATCGAGCATGTTTGAAATCCTAGATTATCGCGGCCGAAAAGATCGTGTGTCGATTGGCGCTTCGCGCGGGGGAGGCAGGCACAGAGATCATACATTTTTGGGTTCACGATGAAGTGTAATATGTATGCAGGAGCAAATCGAATGAAACAATTCGTTCTCGTTGGGTCGGTGCTGCTGACGACGTTTTGCTTCCGCTCCTCGATGGTCACCCTCATGGACATCCAGGGGAGTGGTCAGCGGTCGCCGTTCGATGGCCAAAGCGTGGAAACCTCCGGTGTGGTGACTCACCGGGCGGTCACCGGCAAAGGTTTCTTTCTTCAGGATCCTGTCGGTGACCAAGATCCGGGCACGTCCGACGCAATATACGTCGATGCAGAGAATGTTCTGGGCAAGATGGCTCTTCCGTCGGTGGGTGATTGGGTTCGGGTTGCCGGCGAAGTACGGGAGCTTCAGAAGGCAACGGCGTTGCCTCGGACCGAGCTCACGGACCTGACTCTTTTGGAAATACGATCCAATAGCAACCGCCTTCCGAGCCCGGTGGAGTTGAACGACCTTCCCGATCTCTGGATAACCGACGGTATCGAGTTCTGGGAGCCGCTGGAAGGAATGCGGGTCACGGTGGAAGGGGCGAGAGTGGTTTCACCGCCCTCGCGTTTTGGTGAGTTCGTGGTTGTTACCGACTTCGATGCGAAACCGGGGTCCGGGTTCTTCCCCGAGATCCAGCAGATTCTTCTCCGCGACCTGGGTGCAAACGAAGTGGACTACAATCCGGAGAGAATCTTTGTGGCTGCGGGCGCCGGGGATGATTTGGAAGATCTCCTGCCCGGCGACCGGCTGCGCCGGGTGACCGGGGTGGTCGACTACACTTTCGGCAACTACAAGATCCGGCCCTCCCTCATCGAGATCGACCGCCGAAAAAGGCCCGAGTCGCCGCTCAGCCGCCGTACCGGCCCTGCCGGAGACACGGTCATTACAACATTCAACTTGGAAAACCTCTTCGACCTCGAAAACGATCCGGATAAAAACGATGAGTCATCGACACCTTCACCAGACGAGTTGGAGACCAAGCTAGGAAAGCTCGCCTCGGCGTTTGGGGAGGAGCTTCTTCTGCCGGACATCGTGGTGGCTCAGGAGTTGGAGAACACCGCCGTCCTTCAGGAGCTGGCAGACCGGGTCAACCGAGTCAACGGAACGGACTATGTGGCCACGTCTCTAGGATCGAGCGACGGGCGGGGAATCGAAGTTGGCTTCCTCTGGGACCGGGAGAGGGTGGAGCTGCGGAAAGCTTTTTTGCTTTCCGGACCCGAAGTGGAAAGGGCGTTTGGTGCGGAAAGCCCCAGCCCGGGCCGAGAACCGCTGGTGGGCATCTTTGATATCGGGGGCAAGGAGCTGACCATTGTGGGAAACCACTTCAAGAGCAAGGGAGGCGACGATCCTTTGTTCGGTGAAAACCAGCCGCCGCTACGGGTGACGGAGGTGGCGCGCAAAGCCCAAGCCCGGGCGGTGCGGAGCTTTGTGAACGACCTCCTGGATGCAAACCCTGAGGCTTGGCTGCTGGTAGGCGGCGACCTCAACGATTTTCCCTTTGGAGAGCCCGGAGAAGGAGCCGACCATCCGCTGGCCATTCTTGGGGGAGGCTCCCATGAGAGGCAACTTACCAACCTGGTGCTCAGGGAGGATGCGCACGAGGCCTTCACGTTCGTTTACCAGGGCAACAGTCAGATCCTGGACCACCTGCTCGCCAGCCCGGCGCTGTCAGCGCATGTAGTGGGGGTAGATATCCTTCATTTCAACGCTTCCTTGCCCTACGCCTGGGCCGATGACGAGACAACCTCGCTTCGATCCTCTGATCATGACCCCGTTGAAGCGAGGTTTCTGCTTAGGAAATAGTGCTCCCTCCGGGTTCTAATGAACCCCCTCCACTTTTTGTGAGCGATCCCTTACATTCTTTATCCAAATATTACATGGATTTGGTGATTCGAACCGATCCGCCTGCTACCATGGCATGTCGCCGCTATCCGTCCCATGGTGGGAAGCGGCAAGCGCTTGAAATAAAATGACCTGGGAAATCGTCATAGCTTTAGGGGCCGTGCTGGTCTTCGGCTGCTGAGGTGCCTGAGGCGGGCATGCAGTCGGACGAGCAGTTATTGGCACGATTCCTCGAAGGGGACGAGGCGGCCTTTGAAGAGCTGGTGAAGCGCTATGAGGCAAGCCTCCGAAACGTCGCCCTCGGCCTCGTCAGGGAGCGGGCCCTGGCGGAGGACATCGCCCAGGACACGTTCCTGGTTGCCTATCGGAAGGCGTCCAGTATCCGGCGACTCGGGTCGGTCCGGAGCTGGCTTTATCGGGTGGCCATCAATCGGGCTCAGGACGAGCTCCGCCGAATCCGGCGGAAGCGTGAAGTGTCCCTGGAGGAGCTGAGCGGCCCTCTGGAGGGTTCCCGGCAAGCCTCCGGCGAGGCCTTGGCAGCTTCCCTTGAGCTTGGGCGCCACTTGAACCGGGCTCTGGGGGAGATGCGACCGGAACATCGAGCCCCGCTGGTGCTACGAGAGGTAGAAGGTTTGGCATATGTCGAGATTGCCGAGGTTCTCGGCTGGCCCTTGGGAACGGTACAAACCCGAATTCATCGAGGGCGCCTGGAGCTTCGTGATATCTTGAGGAAGCTGCGGGGAATGGAGGGATGACGATGGCTTGTAAACATTGGGAGCCTTTGCTCTCCCGGTTGGTGGATGGCGAGCTGGCGGAATCCGAAAAAGCGGGTCTGGAGCGACACCTGGAAGAGTGCCGGAAGTGTTGTGAGGAGCTGACTTCATTTCGTGAGCTTTCTGATGTGCTTGCCGCTCGAACCGAGCCTGACCCTTTCTTCCTGACTCGTTTTCGCGCCCGGCGGGATGAAAAACAGGGTGCAGAAGGGACACTGCTCCCTTGGAGGCGATTCGCCGTCAGGCTCCTGCCTCTGGCCGTCGCCGCGTTGCTCGGGGCCGCCGCCACGGTGTGGCTCTCTGTTGAAGAGGGCGACTTCAGCGATCTGGAGGCCCGCGAGCTGGGTGATGGATTCATCGCCTACGTCTCGGAAGAAGAACCGGTCCTGCATATGGCGTTCGAGCCGTTTCCGGGAGGGGAGCCCTGATGATGCGCTCACGCAAGTGGATGTGGGCCACCTTGGTACTCACCCTGATTCTTGGGATGAGCCTGGGAGTCCTCTTGGATCGCAACATCGACTTTTGGAGTCATGGACACGACAGCGAAAGCCGAAGTAGAAGGTTCATGTCCATGCTCGAAAAAGAGCTCGAGCTATCCTCCGAGCAAAAAGAAAATTTGACGAAAGTCCTTGCGGCCAATCGAGAAAAAGCGGATGCTTTTTGGAGTGATACCCGGAACTCCTATGCTGAGTTGAGGAAAGAGTTTCGGAAGCAAATTCGTAGTGTTTTGAATCCCGAACAGCAGGAGCGTTTCGACGCCATGATGGCCGAGGTGGACGCTCGGCGTGAGGAAAGAAGGAAACGGGAAAAGTAAACGGGAGACACCCCAAAGTGGATAGAGAAGACGCCAGGACACGGTCGCGAAGAATCAATCCCATTGCCAAGTTCGCGGTGGAGCGGCGGGTCACCATGGGCATGGCGGTGGCGGGCATCCTGGTGCTGGGCTACGTTTCACTGAAGCGGTTGCCGCTCGAGTTCCTGCCCGATTTTTCCCGGCCGAGTATCTGGGTCCAGGCCCCGTACAGCTCCTCTTCGCCGGCAGAGGTGGAGCGGCTCATCGTTCGGCCCCTGGAGGACATCCTGGGGACCATCAATGGCATCGATACCCTGAGCGTGAGGGCCTCGGCGGACCAGGGGAGCGTCAACGTTTCTTTCGAGGACGGCACCGACATGGACCTGGCAGCGGTCGAGGTGCGTGATCGCATCGATCGGGTGCGCCACCTCCTGCCCGCCGACTTACGACGGGTCTATATCAGGAGATTCCAGAGCAGCGACATGCCAATTTTTCGGTTTCAATTGAGCGCCGATTGGGACCAGGACCGGCTCTATTACTTTGTCGAGAACGTACTCCAGCGCCGTCTGGAGCGGCTCGAAGGGGTGGCCCAGATCGACGTTTGGGGGCTCAACCAGAGGCAGGTCGAGGTGCGAATCCATCCGGCGCGAATGCGGTCCCATGGACTCGATGTCCGGGAACTGGCCAACGCTCTCAGGCGCAACAATGTCAATGTGTCGGGCGGATGGATCAAAGAGGGCTCGAAGAAGCTCATGATCCGAACCGTGGCCGAGTTCAAAACCGTCAACGAGATCCGGAATCTACCTCTGAACGGGCAAGGTTTGCGTCTCGGGGACCTGGCCGACGTGGAGTATGCTTTCCCCCGGCAAGACAGTTTCAACTTCCTGAACCAGCAAGAGGCGTTGACGGTTAGTGTCTACAAGGCTTCCACTGCGAACCTTCTGGCGGTGGTAGACCGGGTCAAGGCCGAGCTCGATGAGATCCAACAAATGCCCAGCGCCGCGGGGCTCGGGGTGCGCCATTTCCGTGATTCTTCCGAGGATATTCGGAAAGGTCTTGGCCAGCTTCGCAATGCGGGTCTGCTCGGTGGAGGCCTGGCCATTGCCTTTTTGTTCTTCTTTCTCAGGAAGGTCCGTACCACGCTCCTGATCGCCATTGCCATCCCCATCTCGGTCATTCTGACTTTCGTCATCATGTACTTCCTGCGCCAGATGGAAGTTTCCAACATCACCATCAACATCATCAGTTTGATGGGGCTGATGCTGGCGGTCGGGATGCTGGTGGATAACTCCATCGTGGTCATCGAGTCGATCTTCCGCCACTTCCAGGATCTCGGAGAAGACCCCAAGACCGCCGCCTTGCGAGGAACCAGCGAAGTGGCCATGGCGATCATCGCCTCCACCGTCACCACCATTTGCGTCTTCGTTCCTCTCATCTTTCTGGGGGGCGGCGGCGGTTTCATGCGATTCATGACCGACGTGGGCACTACCATCGTCATCGTCATGGTCTCCTCGCTTCTGGTGGCGCTTACCGTGGTGCCCATGGTGGCGGCCATGTTGCTGGGAGGCGAGTCCTCGAAGCGTTCGGGTTTGATTGACTGGTTGATTGAAAAGTATGGAATGGTCATTGCTTATACTTTGAAGCATCGTTTCGCTTTCACTTTGAGCATCGTGGCGATGCTGTACGGCTCCTGGGCTTTGTTCCAGACCATCGAGCGGAGCTTCACACCGCGATCGATGGAACGTCAAATCACCGTCTATGTGGATGCCCCACGGCATTACTCGCTCGAACAAACCGCGACTCTGTTCGATGAAGTGGCCGAGCTCCTCTTGTCGAAGAAGGAAGAGCTGGAGATTGCCGATATCAATTACCGGTACAACCGCGCGGGCGGCCGCTCCCGTGGCGGTTGGCGGGGTGGAAAGCGCTTCCAGATCTTTTTGACCGACGAGGAGGAAGGTAAGCTCAGCGCTCGTGAGATTCGCGACCGGGTCCGGGAGCTCCTTCCCGTCAAGGCGGGGGTCACTTTCAGGATCGCTCAAAGCACGGGCCATGGAGGTGGTCGGTTCGGCGTCAGCATGGATTTGAGTGGCGATGACCTGGCGGTGCTGGAGATGGTCTCCGAAAAAGTAGTTACCGCTCTCGAGCAGATTCCCTGGGTCCGGGACGTGGACACGTCCTTGGAGAGCGGAGAGGAGGAGATCCACGTCGAGGTGGATCGCGAAAGAGCCTTGCAGGCGGGACTATCCACTCAAGCGGTGGCCTTTACCATCAACAATGCGTTATCCACCCGCCCGGTGAGCCGTCTGAGGGCCGAGGATCGGGAAGTCGATCTGGTGATGCAGTTCCGTGAGCAGGATCGGCAAACCCTGGATCAGCTCAAAAAGATGCCGGTTTTTACCGGCGAGAGCAGCCTTCCCATCGGCGCGCTGGCCGATTTTGTGATGGAGAAGGGACCGCGCACCATCGAGCGAGAAAACCGCCGGCCCGAGATCAGTATCAGCGCCAACACCCGGGGCCAAGCGGCTTCCTTCAAGATGATGGGTGAGGTGCGTCAGATTCTGGACTCGCTGAATCTTCCTCCCGGCTACGAATGGAGCTTCGGACGGTGGGCGCGGCACGCTCAGCAGGATTTCGGAGAAGCCGGCTTTTCCTTGCTCTTTGCCCTGCTGCTCATTTATTTGATCATGGCGGCGCTTTTCGAGAATTTCGTTCAACCTCTGACCATCATGTTCTCGATTCCATTTGCCTTCATCGGAGTGGGTGTGGTTTTGAAGCTCACCAGTCAGCCTCTGGATAACACCAGCAACCTCGGTCTCATCATTCTCGTGGGGGTGGTGGTCAACAATGCCATCGTTTTGATAGACCACATCAATCACCTTCGCTGGGAGGGGATGGAACGTACCGAGGCCATCGTCATGGGAGGCAAGCACCGGCTCCGTCCCATCTTGATGACGGCACTCACCACGCTACTCGGGCTGACGCCTATGGTAGCTCCGCTCCTTCTACCCGGGTTGTTGGGAAATCCGGAAGGCCGGGCAGCCAACTGGGCCCCGGTGGGTTTGATCATCATGGCGGGGCTGGCGGCGTCAACCTGTTTGACGTTGATCGTCATCCCCACGATCTATTCGCTTTTGGATGATGCCACCGTATTTTTGAGAAGGGTGGTTCGGGCCGCGTGAAGAGAAACGAAAGGGAGACATGAGTAGACCGCGGATTCTGACGACAGTTGGTATTTTAGCCGCCGCTCTCACCCTTGCCGGCGGCTGCGGGGGAGGATCGGCCGGCGAGTCGCCCAAAGGCGGTGCGGTTGCCGCTCAACGAAGCAAGGGTGGCAAGGGAAGCAAAGGCTCCGGTGAAGCTGCGGCGGTGCCGGTGGAAGTAAGAGTTGTGGCGAGACGCTCCATTTCATCCTTCCACGAGACGAACGGTACCTTGGAGGCGGAAAACAATGTCCAAATCGTGGCCCGGGTGGCGGGGCCCGTTGTGGAGTTGGCGACGGAAGAAGGTGTGATCGTCAAGAAAGGTGATCTCCTGGCCCGAATCGACGAGACCGAGCCCCGGGCTCAGGCGGAAATTGCGCGGTTGGCTCTGGTGGAAGCAACCCGTGCCTTCGAGCGGGCCAAAGGTGCCATGGAGAGCGAAGTCATCAGCGAGGAGATCTATGACCAGGCGCTTGCCCGGGTGGATTCGACAAAGGCCCAGTTGAAGAACAGCGAAATCGTGCTCGGGTACACGACGATCGCCGCCCCGTTCGACGGCGTCATCGTCGAGCGCAACGTGAAGCTTGCCGATAATGTCACCACCAATCAGGTGTTGTTTCGGATTACCGATTTTGATCCGTTGCTTTGTCCCATTCAGGTTCCCGAGAAGGAGCTGTCCCGGCTGAAGTTGGGTCAGCCGGCTCAAATCGTGGTGGAAGCCTGGCCGGAAGAGCGTTTCCAGGCCCGGGTGCTTCGCATCTCTCCGGTGGTCGATGCAACCACCGGTACTATCAAAGTCACGCTCGAAGTGGGAGCCCGCGGCAAGTTGCGGCCGGGGATGTTCGCCAGTGTCTTTCTGGAGATGGAAACCCACGACCGGGTCCTGGTGATCCCCAAGTCCGCCCTTTCTTTCGAGACTTTCGGCGACACGGTCTACGTGGCCAATGAAGGGATTGCCGAGCGGCGCGACCTGAAGCTCGGATTCGAAGAAGCCGACTTTGTCGAGGTGCTGGAAGGTTTGTCTGAAGCCGATCGGGTCATCGTCGTGGGGCAGGACGGTTTGAGCGATGGCACCCCCGTCCAGATTCTCGCCGGACCCGGAGCCGGCGAGGCTGCTGCGGCTCCCCGACGAGCTGCGGACCGGGGAGCGGAGGCGTCTCCGGGGCCTCCAGGTGGCACCGGTGACCCTAGCTATGGGCGGTCGGGCGGAGGACCAGCGGGCGGCGGGATGGGTCGAATGGACTTTTCCCAAATGACGCCGGAACAGCTCGAGAAGGCTAAAGAGCGGATGCGTGGCCACGGTATGAGCGAAGAGCAAATCCAAGAAATCATCCGTCGTCGTCGGGGCGAGTCCAAGCAGCCGTGACCCTCGTAGATTTTTCCGTCCGGCGGCCGGTCACCGTCTTCGTTTTCATGCTGGGGGCGGTCGTCTTCGGTCTGGTCGGCTTTGACGATCTGGCCGTCGATTTGCTTCCCGAGATCACCTACCCCTCCCTCACCGTTCGCACCGAGCTCGAAGGTGCAGCCCCATCCGAAATCGAAAGCTTGGTGACCAAAACGGTGGAAAACGCCGTGGGGGTGGTCAACGGCGTGGTTCGAGTGAGCTCGAGCTCACGAATCGACGTGAGTGAAGTGACGCTCGAGTTTGGCTGGGGCACCAACATGGACATGGCGGCTCTCGACGTGCGCGAGAGGCTCGACGTCATCACCCTTCCGGAACTGGCAGGCAAGCCCATTCTGCTTCGTTATGATCCTTCGCTCGACCCTATCATGCGCATTGGGATTTACGGCGATCAAGATCTGATCCGGATGCGCTTGATCGCAGAGCACGAAGTCAAACGTTTCCTCGAGCGTGTCGAGGGAGTGGCTGCGGTACTGGTCAACGGAGGACTGGAAGAAGAGATTCAAATCGAGCTCGACGAACGCAATATGACCAACCTCGGATTGAGCGCCAAGCAGATCATGACACGGCTGGCGCAAGAGAACGTCAATTTGACCGGTGGCCGGCTCCAGGACGGTCAAACCGAGTATCTGGTGCGCACCATCAACGAGTTCGAGCGGCCGTCGGACATGAAGGACATTGTGGTCCAGTGGACGGAGAGAGGGGTGATCCGGCTCGCGGACGTAGCCCGCATCGTCCGAGGACACAAGGAGCGGGAGGTCATTACCCGCATCAACGGCCAGGAGAGCGTTGAAGTCGCCATTTACAAGGAAGGGGGGACCAACACCGTCACTGTCTCCCGAGCAGTGACCGATCAACTCGACGAACTCCAGCAAAGACTCGGGCGCGTAGCCGGGGATCTCGAGATTACCCTGGTCACCGATCAAGCCCGCTATATCAGTCAGTCGGTTCGCGAGGTGCTTCAGACCGCGTTTTTGGGCGGAACTTTGGCGATTCTGGTGCTCCTGCTCTTCCTTCGGGATATCAAACCGACCCTTATTATCGGGATTTCCATTCCCATCTCGGTGGTGGCCACATTCTTCTTCATGTACCTCTTCGATGTTTCTCTGAACATCATGTCTCTCGGAGGACTGACGCTGGGCATAGGCTTGCTGGTCGATAACTCCATCGTGGTCTTGGAGTCCATCCAGAGGAAACGCGACGAGGGAATCGGGATCGTGGAGGCGGCGCGCGAGGGGGCGAGCGAGGTCGGCCAGGCGGTCATTGCCAGCACCATGACCACGGTGTGTGTTTTCGTCCCCATCGTGTTCGTCGAGGGGGTGGCGGGACAGCTCTTCGGCGACCAGGCCATCACCGTGACCATCTCACTGGCAGTTTCCCTCATCGTAGCTTTGACATTGATACCGATGCTCGCGTCCCGCCAATTCGGATCCAAGCTGGACGAGGAGATCTCAACTGAAAAAGTCTTTTCCCTCAAACGCTGGCTGGGTGCCTCTTTCTATTACCTGAGTCTGGTGGTCGCCAAGGCGATCAAATACCTTGGTCTCGGTGTGGCACTGGCGATTCACGGTGTGTTGTATATTCCGGTCAAAGGATTCAACCTGGTATTCGGAGCCGTTACGCGTTCCTATCCTGTCATGCTGGAGAAGGTGCTGGCGCAACCCCTGCCCACACTTGCCATCACTTTGCTTCTACTCGCCGGAAGCTTCTTGCTCTTTGGACAACTTGGGCGAGAGCTGGTTCCGGAGCTCATCCAGGGGCAGTTTTACGTCAACACCGAGCTTCCTCCCGGCACTCACCTGGGCGTGACCTCCCGTCGTCTTACCCGGGTGGAGGATTTTGCCCGCGAGCTGGACGGGGTGGTAACCGTGTACGCGGTCGCGGGGACTTCCAACGAGCAGGGAGGGATGTCCGGCGAGATGCGGGAGAACATCGGCCAGCTCACCCTGACTCTGGCGCCTCCGATTTCGCAGTTGAAGGAAGATGCTTTGATGGAAGCCATCCGACCTGAGCTGGAGCGAGACGGAGATATGAAGTTTCGCTTCGGGCGACCGTCCTATTTCAGTTTCAAGACCCCCATCGAGGTCGAGATCCGGGGTTACAACTTGAAGCTTCTCAAGCGCCTCGCCGAAGATGTGGTGGGGCGCATGAGAGGCATCGAAGGCCTGGCGGACGTCAAATCCTCCACCGAGGGAGGAAACCCCGAGCTACAAATTCGTTTCAACCGCGAGCGGCTGGCCTCGCTCGGCTACAACGTCAACGATGCGGCTTCTCTGATTAGGGCAAAGGTGTTGGGGGAGGTGGCCACCGACATCACCCGCGACGATCGCACCATCGATATCCGGCTTCGCTCCCAGGAGAAGTACCGAGACAGCATTCTGGATCTGGAGAACCTGAGCATCTCCGAGACCGGAACCACCGCCATTCCTCTTTCCACGGTGGCGGATGTGATCGAGACCGAGGGGCCGGCGGAGATTCGCCGGGCTGATGGGGAACGAGTAGCGCTCATTTCCGCCAACTTGGTGGGAAGGGATCTGGGATCGGTCTCGGAGGAAATCGAGCAGGCGCTCGGCGCCATGACGTTTCCGGCCGGTTTCGACTGGCGCCTCGGAGGACAACGCCAGGAGATGGAGACGTCTTTCGATAGCATGCGCTTTGCCATCTTGCTGGCGGTGTTCATGGTTTATCTGGTCATGGCATCTCAGTTCGAGTCGCTTCTCCACCCTTTCGTGATCTTGTTCAGTGTGCCATTTTCGCTCGTAGGGGTGATGATCACTCTCTTCGTGCTCCAGATCACCGTCAGTGTGGTGGTTCTGATTGGCGTCATCATGCTGGCAGGCATCGTGGTCAACAATGCCATCATTTTGGTGGATTACACCAATCGGCTCCGTCGCGCGGGGGCTTCCAAGCTGGAGGCGCTTCGCAAGGCGGGACGGGTCCGGCTGCGGCCCATTCTGATGACGACTTCAACCACGGTACTCGGTCTTTTTCCGATGGCGCTGGGCTTGGGTGAGGGGAGCGAGCTTCGCTCTCCCATGGCCTGGACGGTGATCGGAGGTTTGGTCGTCTCTACCGCCCTGACCCTCCTCATCATACCGGTGGTTTACTCGCTTTTGGACCGAACCCGCTGATTCTAGGCGGCAAGTGTTCATGACCGCCTCACCGCAGAGACGCAGAGAGCGCAGAGAAGAGCTCTCCGCGACCTCTGCGCCGTTGCGGTTGATTCTGTACGACCGTTTTAGCTTCCACTTGTAGCGAGAGGACGAGCAAAATGAGCAAACAGATTTTCCTACTCACGTTGGCTTTGGCATGGTTTACCTGCGCACCCTTATGGGCGGCACCTCAAGAGGGTACCGAGCTGGAGCTCGCCTTGAAGCAGGCCATCGAGATGGCTCTCGAGAACAACCTGGACATCGTGGTGGCCCGGATAAGCACCCAGGCTCAAGAGGAGAACACTTTCAGCGCTCGAGGAGCTTTCAAGCCCTTGTTGTCGGCCAATTTCAACAATCTGGATAGCCGAAGCCCGGCCAACAACCAACTCATTGGTGCTCCGACGCTGGCTCGGACCACCACCGCTTACAACTTCTCGTGGCAACAGCAGTTTTCCCTCGGAACGGACTACTCCATTGCCTTCGAAAACCAGAGGGCGAGCACCAACAGTGCGTTTTCTTCCTTCAATCCTCTCTATGACACCGGCTTGAGCGCCAGGGTCACTCAGCCGTTGCTCAAAAACCTCCATTTGAATGCGAACCAGCAGCGGGTAATCGTGGCTCAAAACGGGGAGCGCGTGGCTCGATATCAGTTCGAGCAACAGGTGATGGACACGGTCCGCGATGTACACAACGCCTACTGGGACCTGGTGGGTAGTATGCGGGCCCTGGAGGTTGCCCAGCGGTCCCTCGAGCTGGCCCAGGAGCTGGTTGAAAACAACCGGGTACAAGTGGAAGTGGGCACCATGGCGCCCCTTGATGTGCTGGAAGCGGAGGCGGAAGTGGCGGCCAGGGAAGAAGCGTTACTGCTTGCCCAGGAGGCCATAGAGCGCACCGGGGATACGTTGAACCGTCTCATCAACGACCCCGAGTCGGAGCATTTCTGGGATATGAAAATCCGACCTCTGGACGAGCCAGCCGTCACCGCGGTGGAGATAGACCTGGAGGCATCGGTGCGGACGGCGCTCCAGAGAAGGCCGGAGCTTGGCCAGAGCCGGACCGATCTCGACACACGTCATTACAACGTCCGCTACACCCGCAATCAGGTGCGTCCTCAAATAGACCTGGTGGGCTCGTTGCTCTTCAGCGGGCTGGGGGGCAATCGGATCGAGAGGGAAGGATTCGCGGGGGCAATCATTGATGAAATTCCGGGAGGCTACACCGATGCCTTGGACCAGTTGTTCGGCGCAACTTTTCGCGATTGGACCCTGGGGATCAACGTGGTCTATCCCGTGGGCTACAGTACCGAGGTTGCCGCCCATGCTCAAGCGCAGGTCGAGGTTCGCGGTCAGCGCGCCGCGATTCGAAGCCAGGAGCTGGTCATCATTCAGGAGGTACGTGACACGGCCCGATCGGTGGAGACCAATCGAAAGCGCATCGACGTCACCCGCGTGGCCCGCGAGTTGTCTCAAAGGCGTCTCGAAGCCGAGCAGAGGAAGTTCGACCTGGGCATGTCCACCAGCTTCATGGTGGTGCAGGCTCAGCGGGATCTGGTGCAGGCCGCCGTCAATGAGCTCGTTGCCACCATCGACTACACCAAGGGGCTGGTGGCCTTCGAGCGGGCCCGTGGCACCTTGCTGGATCGGGACAACATCACGGTTCAGTAGGCC
>SDBT01011651.1_pt1 | contig 14140 bp, 10 predicted proteins | sample 2277101 | NCBI WGS metagenome assembly SDBT01 (sample SAMN10404973, study PRJNA504765) | marine sediment metagenome | isolation source: marine sediment core GS10_PC15, 103 cmbsf | place: Arctic Ocean: Southern Knipovich Ridge | collected 2010 | reverse complement strand
AAAGAGCCATCTGCATATTTTTCGTTTTCAAAATTTAAAAAAAATTCTTTTTTTTTCGTTTTCACCCAAGGAAAAAAATTTCCTGACACACAGCAACAAAAAAAAATCCAAAAGACCCACAATAATAATGCATCATTCCGCTTCCATCAAAGACCTGACATTTATCCACACCGTCTCATTCTCCAAGGTTCCTGGGAATCTCTGGGAGGGAGAGCCGACCGCCGCCGCGTGGGACCTATACCAAGACGGGGGGGAGGGCATGATCGAGATCTACCGCTTAGATCTGCAGCAAGACCGCATCGGCCTGGGATTGTCGACCTTCGCCATGGATGGGGGCACAGTGGTGGTGGGACAGCGCATGACTGAACCTTACTCGATGTTCGCCAAGCACATGTCTCCAACACAACTGGAACATGTCATCGCCAAGCACCCGCACCTCGCCCCGCTGGCCAAGCTTCTCCAGCGCGCCGTACCTCTGCACCAGACCTTCGTCAAAGAGAACAAAATCTACGACCGGAAGAAGGTCGCCCACTTCTGCGGTATTGCTGTGGCCCCGGATTGGCGGCGCCGTGGCTTGGCGCGTGAACTCACGGAGCAGACCCTTGCTCACCTCAAGACCAAAGGCTACCGGTGCGTCTTCGTCGAGACCACAGGCGATGGCAGTCGCAAGGTCATGGAGAACCTGGGCGCCAAGAAGCTGGAGCTGGTTCCGTATGACACCTACTGCAAGGGAAACGGGTGCGCGACGATCGAAGCGCACTTCGGCTACGGATTCTATGCGTTTCTCCTCTAGAAAGTAGCAATGTGTGTGTGTGTGTGTGCGTATGGAAAGTGTGTGATGATATTGCAACTACAGCCAGAACAACGCATCATGCTCGAGCGACCGGCCTCGCTCAATCGGCGTTTTGTTTTCTCTCTCTCTCTCTCTCTCTCAATAATACAATCATTGTTTTCCATGACCGCGGCGGCGATTCCTGTGTTGTTGTTGTTGTTGTTTGGAAGGGGGAGAGGCCATTTTGACAGCGATGGGTCTGAGATGCACCACCCGAGCCGAGGGATCGCGCCCAAGTTTGACCTCCACCTCGCGAAACTCCCGATCCCTCATGCGAAACAGATCGGAAGCAGGATGATGCAGGCGTGGATGGACGCCGCCGCCTCCCTCCCAACAAAATACGTTGGGAGGCAAAGGAGCATCGGAGGCCGACAGAAGACTGCGTTCGCGGATTGCAGAGGGGGACAGAGAACCCACCCTGCCGGTCCCATACGGAAATGCCCCCAGGTATTTGATGACGGGCTTCACACCGTGGAGCACAAAGATGCCGGTACGAGGAGATTCGTTGAGCACCACGCGTCCCTTCTCTCTGTCTTGTTTCGCTGGGGTGCACCCAGAGTAATAGACGCAGGTCTTCCCAGAGTACCGAAGTCTCGAGAACACATCGCTGATCGTGGTGATGGGGTTGTAGGCCGACACGTCTCTGCCCAGGTGATTCACGTCCAGCAGGTCGTCCATGAGGCGGCGAACTATCGAAGCCCGTCGATCTCGAGACGCGTCCTTGGCCTTCCTGAATGGAGAATTGCTTTGTTCCACGAAGCTATGCCAGGAAGCGTCGGTGGTGTTGAATTTTCCACTGGACACTTCTTCTTGGACCACACGGTGCGCCTTTTCAGCCGCGGAAGCATCCCCCGCCTGCACGACGACCCAAAGGCGCTCGGTAAAATCGTGCTTCCTGTCCAAAGAGGCGTAGAGTCCAGCAAAGGATCCTGGGTGTTCCAGCAATTCCTCAGGGACCGAATCACGGACGCGTTCTAGCAGCCGGGCCGTCGAAGGAAGGTGAGGCGTAGCAGTCCTATCCCCTGGTTTTCGGTCCAACCGGCGCAGGCATTCAACGATTGGCGTTCCTTCCAGCTTGTTCTTGGCGTCGATTGGCAATTGAATCGCCACGGTCCCGTAAGCGTACTTTTTCGGATCCCGAAAGATGTAAGGAGACACCACGGCTCTTTCGGAATCCCTTTCCAGAGCCAGAGCAAAGCCAGAAGGACTTGAAAACGTGCTGTTGTGGGACCAATTGGGCATCCAGGTGCATTTGACGCATCCCGCTTGCAGATCGCCGTTCGTGATGCGAACTAGGCTGCTGTCCGCCATGTTCCATATGTTGGTGCGCGCCAGCACTTTCCTCTTGTTGGGGCGGTGACGATGTTGTTGTTGTTGTGAAGATGGAAACGATGCCAATGCGAAGGCAGAGACGCTCTCATATTTGGCGAGGTCGCTGGCGAGCACACAATCACGGTCTGCAGAGAGGCGCTCGGGTCGACGATTTTGCATGATTGTTATTTTTTTTTGTTTTTCTTTTATTTCTCTGCGCTGTGTGTGTGTGCGTGCATCATGGATTTACACAGGGCCCGCTGCCAAAGCCCTCTATTCTTCGGGGGCGGTCATCTTTTCGCAGAACCTCCTCGCAGTCAGATTGATCTCTCGCTGTCTCTGGTCTCTGGTGTTGAATCCTGGAGTCTTTGCGTTCTCCATGAAGAGAGCCATGGTGCGGTCGGGATCGGCGCCCATACCCAACAGTTCCTCATGGAGTCCCAGGGCTACGCTTCCCCAGGTGCCGTCGTGGTGTCTAGCGCATGGCAGCGCCAGCGAGCTGCCGTAGCTCCGGAGCTGAGGCGGTAGAGTAGCACCTCGATCTCTGATGGTCACCGGAATCATGGAGAAAGGGAGCTGTGCCAGCCTGTCTGGATCAACCACGATGAGCTGTTTCAACCCGTCCCGCCAGCTCACAGGAGGCACTGCGCCGGAACCTCCCATTTTTTCCAGGCCCAACAACTCGATCATCATGAGGATGGTCATCAGAATCGACCTGTGCGTCAGCGGAGGTGGTGAATCTTCTTCTGCGTTGTTGGGCATCGTCGTCGTCACCATGGGAAGGGGGGAAGATATGGACTTCATGCCCATCCGTTGTTTTGGACCGTGGCAGTGCCTCGGAGTGTCAGGGAAGTTCTGCGTGTTTCTACCGCCGTCGCTGTGAAGAGGCACGGTCGTTGTCAGGGAGAGAATCAGCATGGAGCGGATGCCATCTGGGGTGTCCGAGTCGTCGATCAGACGATAGAAAGAGCGCAGAATCTTGTCGGAGGGAGGCAGAATCACACCGGCGGTGGTTTCACACGCCTCGGCGGTGTGTTCCAGTTCCTGTTCCTCCAGGAACATGGAAGGGTAGACCTGATGTTCCTTAGGTCCCGCGTCGCTATCGTCCTCCGGAGTTCCTTCTTTTTTCGAATAAATGAGTGAGATGATGCGATGCTGAGGTTTCTCAAGGAGTTTCCTGCCCACGGGGGTGTCCAGGAGAAAACGCTTCAACCGAGACCTGGCACCGTTTTTGAGCAGGATGCTGCCATAGATCTTGGCGAACCGGGATTTCTTTTCGGTGTCCACCATGGTTTCATCGTCGAATTCGTCGAAATCGATGGCCTCTCTGATTCGGACAGGCAGATAGGTTTTTTGTCGACCCAGAGCAAACGCCACTCGAAACATGTCTATGATATCAACGTCGGTCTCGTCGCCACCACGACGCTGCTGCTGCTGCTGCACGGGAGGTTCCCCGCCATCCTCCATCTTCCGCTTATTATACCGCCGTCCTTTCGGGGGTCTCAGCGTTCGCATCCGTTTATTCTTTGCACGTCTCTTGTCGATCACCATGGCATGTTTGTCACGGATCTTCCTCCATAGCTGCCGAAGCCCCTCCTCTCCGTGCCCAGAAGAAAACAGGGCTGAAATGCCTAGAGTCAAAAACGTGCGGAAACCATAGATGTCTACGTCAGGCATGGAGTTGTTGTCATCGGTGGCGGTGGTGGTGCAGTCCATCATCATACTCGATCTGTCGCCGAACCAAGACATGATGGCAATGAAAGACAGCCGCAGGATGGTATCGTGGTGCTGCCTAGGAATTTCCCCGGTGTTCTCCAGGATTGCCTGGAGATGCCGGAAGACCAACATGTATGAAGGGAGATCTTGACAAACCCCCAGGGGTCTCGTGCGCTGGCATCGCCACCTCTGGAGCCTCAACACAAATGCGGCGTAGCGAAGCACTGTCTCGCTGTCTTTTTGCAATCCCAGGATGTAAGCTCCGCGTTGCCCCGGCACCGAGAGGATCGTCCAGAAACGCTGGTCTTGGGCGGTGCCTTCGCCTGCGATCCCCACTGACGCGCGGTGTTTGAAGGCTAGAAACACGGCATCGCGCATGGTTCGAATGATTGAAGCCTTGTCCGCGTGTTCGACAGCGATGCTGTACCAGCTGAAAGCCGTTTCCTCGGTGGCAGTCGGCCCAAAGCCCGGGACCCTTGCCAGAAACTGTCTCAGAGTCGGCGTGCCTCCTCCACCGTGGATGCGGAGCAAGGCACCGGTCGTCCTATATGGCATGGACCGTCCGCAGGAAGAACCCACACGGATCCACAGGTCTGCCGGAAGGCACGTGTCTCTCCACCGGCCTCCCTTTCTCACCAATTGATGATATGCCTCGGAGAAGTCGAGACAGGCCAGATAGTCTCGGTCCAACAGGGAAGACGGTGGAGCCGAACGCATCTGATGCATACAATAGGCCACTGCCTTGGCAGCGACCTCCACAATCAGGTTCTCTCTCTTTTCCTGTTTGGTGACCATGCCAAAGAAACAGTCCAATCGGTGGTTGCCCCGAGCTCTGTCCCTCAGATCTGGAACCAGATAGTCCATGGCCCGATCGGCCACCAGCCTCCACATGTCCATACACATCTCAGGGTCGTACAGTTCGTGGGAGAGGAGGAAACTCACCCGGCAGGCCAGGAGAGATGCCATGGCACAGGCGGCGTAACCAAACGGTGCCACTCTGCTCCCATGGATCGCTGATTGATCCCCGTCTCTCTTCCTCTTCTTGGCGGCGGTGGTGGTTGTATTTTTTCGGACGGCGGGGCTTCCCTCCAGCCTCGCCAACAGCACGGCAGGGTCCAGGCGGAAAGGGAGCTCTCGGAGAAAGCGGCTTTGGTTTCGGTCCTCACGTGACATGGTCGCCATGACAGCGAACCAAATGGTGGGGCTCAAAGCCGTCAGGAGTCGGTTGGGCGCCATCGAAGGTTGAAACCTCCCGTTTAGGCCGGGGTTTGGTTCGTTGATTTTCAACAGCACCTGGAAGAGGGGGCGATGCGCGGAACCTTCTGCGCGGTCATTTACACGCAGGCATGCCGAAAGTCGGGGAAACTTTTCGTAGAACAGCTTGTGCCACCAAAGGAAGCGGTCTTCGTCCATCGTGGGGGCGTCCATTTTTTTTTTGTTGTTGTGGCGGAACGGAAAAAAATTGTTTTTTTTTCACCCGAGCGACTCGGCCTCGAATCGCCCCACACAAAAAAAAATTGTTTTTTCACCCAAGACGTCAACAACAAAAAAATGACATCCCCTCGAGAACCTGTCACTACCCCCACCGGCCTCAAGCAGAAGGTCATGAAATGGTTTTCGAACCTCAACAAACTCGAGTCGCCCGAACAATCCTGGCTGCAGGCAGCCTTTCTTCCTCCGCTGCCTCCATTCTGCCCCGATCTTCCGCCCCAGTTGGGTTCCTACATGCGTCCTCAAGACATAGGACCGTATGGTGAGCTTCCCAGTGCTTCCAGACAACTTCGCTCCCACAGCGGCATTGGCTCCGACACGGCCTGGCTCATTGCTCATTTCACAAAGAGCGGCGAGCATGGGGGGGATCAGGTGCAACTTCACCTCACGAGATGTGCCGGAAAGGGAGAGACACTCCTCTGTTTCAACAAAGACGACATGATCCTGACCGCCTCGGGACTGAAATGGGAAACTTTCCCCATGCACGCCCCTTGCGAAAAACACAGCCAGGAGTCGGACGACGACGATGACGATGATGATGATGATGATGATGATGACGAAAGGTTGGTCTGGAACTGCCACGGGGACGGTAGCGAGACCAAAAAGATCTGTTTCAAAGCCGACGAAATCTTGTTCTGGTTGCTTCGTCCTTGTGACGTCGACACCATCAAGGAGGTGTTCCCAAACACCAAGGACCTGGAATCCGGAGAGCTGCTCTACCACGGTTCTGACAGTGGCCCAGAGAGGTTCAAGACCACCAAGTTCAATGACAGCATGTGGTTCAGCCACATCCCTTGTCCAGAGTTGGATCGGGGAGGCGATTGGACGACCAAAGACGGGATTACCTGGGGAAGGCATCATGTGTATGTCTACGAGGTCAAAGATCGATGTTCTCTTAGTTTGCTGGACCTAACTTGTCTGGATGACGACTTGATCCATGTTCCTCAAGGTCTTCGGCTCATGATGAAGCAGGCCTTCCGTGGAGTCCATCAACAAGCCACGCTGACCGGAACCAGCACAAAAGCTAGGCTGATGGCGAGGTCTCTGTTGGAGCAACTTATGACGGGAAGGACTTTTGGTGCATCGCCTTTCAGCGACGACGACGCGATCCTGCCGGACTGGTTACCTGTGGTGAATGCAGAAACCGCAGACGGTGAAGAGGATTGGGACTCGGAAGCTCTGGGGGCCATGATCTCTCCCAGTGGCTTCGACGGGTGGTATGGATGCGATTACACTCAGAGCAGTCTCCAGCGCGAGGTGTGCCTTTGGAGCAGCGACTATGGCAAAAAGATCGAGTATGTGTGTAAGGATGAGGAAGAGGATGAGGAGGAGGAGGAAGAGAGGGGCATTAAGAGAGGTCGAGACAAGGAAAACCCCAAGAATAAGAAGGAGAAGACCACACAGCACACCACCAAGAAATCCAAGAACCACCACTAGTTTCTCCCTCCTCCACTCTGTTGTTGTTTTATAGAATGATTTTTCACTACTTTGACTCGTGTCGGTAAAAAACCCGAAAGCCCAAGACTGCGTTTGTGTATACAAACACACACACACACACACACACACACACACACACAAGCCTTGAGTGCTATGGGCAACAAATGTACCACCGAAGAAGAACCGCCGCCAACAACAACAAACAAACATTCCATTGACTCAGGAATCACCACCACCCACGCATCTGCCAAGGTCATTCATGCGGCCGTGGTAGAACCTCGGTCCTATGTAGGTACCGACATAGACGACGTCACTGCGAGGATCTTGGCTGGCGCTGGAATACCTTTGATACGAAAAGAAGAGGGAACCCCCTTTTCTGTTGCTTCTAAGGAGATTCTCATTCCAGTGAAAGCCGCGAAGGAAAGGATCGCTTCATCATCATCATCGCCATCTTTCTCAGGGAAGAGCAGCACTTACAGGGTGATGGCGGAAGAGGAATCTCATGTGTCCACGCCGAAGATAGACAACCACCACCGCCATCCCAGAAAGATTCTGTCGGTGAGCTACAGCTGGTCGGACAAACGCACCGCCAGAAAACAAAGGAGAGAACATCAGAAGACGCCGACGAATAAAAAGGAGAAAGGAAGAGAGGAGGGTCGGCTGCGGCACAGCGCCAGTGTCGCGACCGAGGAAAAAACAACAACGACAACAAACCATCGACGACGAGGCAGGAGAAAAGAGGGTGGGTCTTTGGCAAAGAGGGGGAGGAGGAAGAAGAAGAAGAAGAAGAAAAGAAAGGGGGAAAATGTGGTCGGGATGGAAGAAGGGATGGAGGATGAAGATCGCCTGCCGTTCCCCCTCTATGACCACGATGTGCCCAGGGCGGCCTTTCTGACCGACAAACCTCCGGTACAAATCCAGTTCATGGAAGAGTACCCAGAGTCCGCGAATTTGTGTGTGGTATTCAACTCGAACACCGCCACGCACAAATTTAGAGGCATCACCTTTGGTAGCGCCGAGATGCCCTGCCGAACCGTGGGTGGACACCGCTGCATCTACCATGCCACCGATCGTTTCTGCTTCGAGTTCAGCGACCGCATCAGTTCTCAAAAGAAGCACTATAGCCACTGTTTCTCTGTGGAGTTCCAGATGGGGGAAGTGCGCCACATCACTCACTTTTGCGAAGCCGATCGAGTTGTGTTGCTGTGGGCCAAAGAGATCAACGGTTTGTCGTTGTCGTCGTCGTGTTCCGGCCAAGAACAAGAAGGCAACGAGTCTCCACCACCATCACCACCTCTGATGAACGTTCCAGTGCTTCTCTCCTTGCCTCACCGACGCACACGCCGTCTACGCAACGCCGCCAACAACAACAACAACAACAACCGCGACACTGGGTGGGGAGAAACGATGGACATGATCGTGTGCGATGCTTACAGCACGCATTGGATGAGGGGGAAGAATGTTCAGCTCTTCCCTGTCCACAAGATCAAGGCGACTGATCTCCAAGCCTTTATGAAGGAACAACAACAACAACAACAACAACCTAATCAATCGAGCACCACGCCTCTGAGACGGAGGCGTCTCAGGTTGTGGAATAAGAAAAATGGAAAGCAGAAGATCCGTCGTCGTCGCGCTTCAACTCCACCCAGCCCCTCGAACGGTTCAAAAGACGACGATGATCACAGCCCACTGGCGTATCCGCCCAACCTTGATCTGGCTGGGATCCGCCGCATCACCAGGAGTACGCACCCTCAGGCGTCCGGCTTGAGCAGCGTAGAAAGCAGCCCCAGGTTCGAACGACAACAACAACAACAACAACAACAACAACAACAACAAACGGTCTGCGCTACATATGCCAAGCCGCTTCCAGAGGTCCCTCGCAAAAATACGTCCCTCTTATCATCAACTCCACCCCCACCGTCTGGAAACGAAGACGATGATGACAGCAGCGGTTCCAGTTGGTTTACAGGAGACTCATCATCTGCTGGTGGTGATGATGATGATGATGGTGATGGCGAACGAGAGAGAAGGAGACAGTGGTTCGACGCCGAGAAGGGAGAATGGTCGTCCGACGAAGGACCCTTCATTCAACTTCACGAAGACACACCAAATAGGATGATCTCAGACTCCATAAACAACTCTCCAAGATCCAGCGGCACCGCGTCCACTATGGGAAGTTCCCGTTCGACCACAACGACGAAGAGGAATAAGAAGAAGAAGAAGAAGAAGAAGAAGAAGAGGATACGCTGGAAACGACGCAGAAGCAAGAGCACCCCCGACGTGCCCCCGTCGGCTGAGGTGCTTAATGCGAGGATCAAAGATCTCTCAAAGAGACGCACAGAGGAGCTTAGATCGATCACGGCCAAGGTCAGAGAAGAGATTTCGAAACACGAAGATCACACCCGAGTGTCTCCCAGACCTTCTAAGCAAGCACCCTCTCTAGAACGAAAGGAAGTCGATCGTCACCCCCACCACGGAAGTCCTCCGCCTGTCCGCACTCCATTTCCGCTCTCCAAGCTCGACATCGCCGCCGCTGTGAGAGTTTCGAGGGCTGGAATGACAACAGAGCCACTCCCCCTGTCCCCCAGATTTGCAGCTCCTCCCACATCCCCCAGACCTTCCCTCACATCCCCCAGAAAGTGGGAAGAACGGAGGCAGCGCCTTCTAGCCTCTGCCATGGCTCAGCAGGCGACAGAGAAACGCGAGGAGCTGAAACAGCGAAAGCGTGGGGAGGATGACTCTCAGCTGTCTTCTCCCCGAGGGCGACGAGAAGAGCACAGCACTGGAGAGGAGGAATCTAGCGATGCCACCACCACCACCACCACCACCACCACCATCACCACCACCACAGCCAGCAGCAGCGGCAGCACCAACACCAGCGAGGCGGACAACACAGAAGAAGAAGAAGAAGAAGACAATGGCGGCGACGAGGACGCTCGCCAAGCTGAAAATAGAAGAGAGGAAACGAAGCTCCAGAGAGTGGAACAAAGGAAGCGCCTGGTGGGTCTGATGGAACAGAGAGAAGCAGCCAAGTTGAAGAAGAGTCCTCGAGAGAGGCTCAAGAGAATGAAAAGATCGATCTCTTTCAGCGGATCGAGGGGCCGCGGAACGGACAAGCCGTTGCCGGGGGCGCCAGCCAGCGTGGCTTCTCCCAGTGCCGACGACGTTCCCGTACGCACCGTGGGATCCAAGGTGTTCCTGCGAGTGTTCCTGCCAAACAACAGTTTTGCCAGCATCTCCATGGAGGATGGAATTCAAACGGTGGGCGATTTGTTGGTGGTGCTAAGGAAAAAAGTGGTGTACATGGGGGACACCACGGAGTGGTGCCTATTCGAGTACACAGACAAGACGCACCGGAGGCGGTTCCGAGACTCCCATAGCATACGTTCCGTGATCGAAGGTCGGAACGGCGACAGGGTGCGTAAGTTGGTATTCGAGCCAGCGGTACCGGAGGGCGACGCTGCGTCACCAGCACCCCCACTTGGATCATCGAAGAAGCTGGAAAAGGACGTGTCGTAGTTTTTGTGCAATAAAAAAAAGGAGGAGGATTACCACCACCAAACTGTGAACGTCGGTTCCATAAAGAGTTGGCGCAAAAGAAACTTAGCAAGGGATCGCCATGCTGTCGGGTCTTCACCTGACGGAGTTCATGATGGAGCACGCCTCCGACAAGTATGAAGAAGGGGGACCAGCAAAGTCCGGAGTCGATTTGGAGAGTGGCAATGGGGTGCCTCCACCACCACCACCAAACCCCGTGGTGTCCTCGCCGTTGGGAGAATCTTCCCCAGTCGCACCGGCAAGAATCTTCTCCCAGGCTCTGGGGGTTATCGTGGGGTTTTTCGCGGAAGAGTGGCTGGAAGCCATCCTGGGGGAGCGCCAAGGCCTGGAGATTCTCTTGATATTCATCCTGATCCTGATCCTTTGGATGTCGACCAGCGATTGGATCCAGGCCTGGTGGGCCACCCCCATGCGTGAGGACAAACGGATCTGGAGTCAGGGCTGGGTCCTGTTTGTCCACTTTGTCAGCTACGCCCTGACCCTGGTTGTGTTTCGCTACCTGGCGGTTATTGCTGGGGAGGAATGGTCGAGACAAGGTCTGGGCATCGGCGAAGGCATCCTACATGGCATTCTATTCTTCATCTACTTTTTCTTCATCTACCTCTATTTCCTACAGAGGCTGTGATGCTGCAGCAGCACCACCATCATCACAACACACACGCTCGGGCTCGAACAGAAAACAAAAACAAAGAAAGGGAATAATGCAAGACCTAGTCAATGACGATGGAACAGACGGCGACCATCTGACACCCTCTCTGGATGGTGGCGAGGACGAAGGAATATATATGTCAGAATACGACAAGAAATCGTTGCGACTCATGGGGCTCCTGTTGCTGACTACGATCATTCTGTTGGTGCTGGCATGGAGGTGGAGTCGAGAACTCTGCAGGAGAAAGTTGGGATTCGGAAGGAAAGTGTTTTCTGCCCGGAGGAACAAGCCTCAGTCATGGAAAAAACTAAAATGAAAAAACGGGCTTTTGTGTGTGTATGTATAAGGGAATGGTAGGAAGGAAGAAAAAAGAATTTACTACACCGCCATCGTTTTTTAGCCTCTCCATTTATTTGCTTCGTCATCTTTCGGACCATAGGGCGATCCTGTGTTTCTGTCATCATCATCATCATCACCATAGCGCTTGGATTGGTGTTGTTGTTGTTGTTGTTGTCGTCCCTGGTGATGATAAGGACCGGCTGTCGTGTTACCACCACCGGCTCTCTCGTATTTCATGTGGATCTTCTGTCCTCCGTCGGTGGCCAGTCTCATGATGTCCTCCAGACTTCCCGCTGAGCCACCCTTGATGATGGCGATGTTCATGGTTTCCAGCAGCTTTTGGAAATAGTAGTGAAGCACGATGGCTGTCCAAAGCACCACCAGACCAACCACGAACAGGGCAGCCGCAAAGGCGTTTGCCGCCACGTAGCCGTCGTGAGCCTTTGGATCGTCGTCGAAATCGATCTCCTTCCAGAACCCAGGATGCTTTATGGCCCAGATCAGGAAGGTCAGGAAAGTGACCAGGTTGATGAAAGTGAAACAGACCGTGATGTAGACCATGCGCAGCCAGTCTTGCATGACGCGCTCGCTTCTGAAACGATAGACCGCCGAGAGGCTCATCACGCAAAAAAGCAGGAACAGGCCTCCCGAGGACGACACCAAAGTTATGGGGCTCCGGAATCCCACACCGATGGCGTCCAGTATGTAGAGCACGAAGAGCACCGAATTGAGAATCACCAACACCACGATCGTCAGCCATCGTAGTGAAGGACGGCCTCCAGAAACGAAGGGAGAGGTGGTCAGCGGGCTCATGATCCCCGCCTTGGCGTAGGTTTGCTTTCGCCACATCTCGCTCGGCTGTACATCTCCGTTGGAAGACATGTGTTGAAATTCCGTTCCGCGCTCTGTGTCGTCGTCGTCGTCTCCATTCATCGCCATCATCTTGTTGTTTGACATGTATGTTTTTTTCTCGCCGGGAGAGCTCCTCCTCTCTCTCTCTGTGTGTGTTTGTGTATTTCGGCGCGGCTATTAGTAGCTAACTTTGTCAGAAAAACTCTGCAGGTTTCGTTCGTAGCAGAGAGGGCAGGGAGGAAGCATCCTCCCCCGCCGACCAAGAGCTGCTGCTGCTGTTGCTGTCCAGCTGAGCGGTCAGGGCCAGAGTGAGCTGGTACAACATGATGGCGCCAGTCACAAAGGTCCCAATGTAAGCGATCCATTTGAACGCCTTCTTGTACACGTAGCAGCAGGCACACATGACAAAGGCGGCGATGAAGAGCAATACAGTCAAAGCAAAAAGGACCCAGAGTGCGATCTGCTCTCCGGTGATGTCGTGGTGGTGGTGGTGACCCATAACTTTGTTTTTGTTTTCTTCGTCTCCACGCGCGGGCTTCAATTAAGACCAGCGGACTTTGTTTGTTCTCAAGAAGCGATAAGAAACAAAACACAAAAAAAACCTCACCGCAACAACAACAACAACAACAAAAAACTACCCCCATGAAACGAAAAATGACGAGCGAGATTATTACTATTGATCACGGAAGTTCCCTGGAAGTGAAGTTCTCCGCCACGGACACCAGCTACAACACGGGCTGGGACTGGTTGATGCATCCCTCCGGTGGCCGGGACATGATGGAAGAATGCTACGGGCGAGCCTGGGGCGAACTCAAGAATGGGAAAAGGCACGGCCTGACGTACCTGGCCCACTATTCTTTCCAGAAAGGCGAGTGCTGCCATCAGATGGTGCAGGACAAGCTCGTGTGGACCGACGGCGTGGATGCGTCCTACAACAACTGGGTCTGCTGCGCTCGGTACGTCCATGGGAAACTCGCGGGGAGTCCCAAGCAGTACAAGATCCACCTGGACGCGAACGAGGACGAGCGCCTCACGTCCGGGACCTTGGTCGCGTTCAACACGTCTCCACCCGACCCGCCCATCAGCGTGCGCGCCGAGTGGTATGCCGGGGGTGATGGCATTCCGGCGATCATAGACGTAAAGGAATGAATTTTTTTTAGTTCGGCGCGCGAACCTCCAAAAAAAAATACAAAATAAAGGAGGGTTTTTGTTTTGTTTCGGGGAGCAGCCAGTCACGGTTCCACTGGGGGCTGGAGGGCGTTATCGAAGGTGCCATGGGCGTGGTGATGGTGGTAGTGGGTTGCTGGTCGGACGGGGGGGCCATGGGCGTAGTGGGTTGCTGGTCGGGCGGAGGGAGGCGGGCCGCGCTCACCTGGCGGTGTATCAATCACAGGAGGTGGAGCGCCTGCGATCGCCAGGAGCGTCGTGGCGACGACGATGAAGCTGAGAATCTTAGACATTGGTTTTTTTTGTTTACGGTGGTATGCTCTATTACAGGGATAAAAAAGGAAGAAGAAACAAAAAAAAATAATAACAAGCGACCCAAAATCACTCAGGGCAACGGGCCGGGCTCACAGTAAGCCGTTAGGCGTCCTCGGAATAGACTTGCAGCAGGTCCGACGTTCCTCCAAAAGCATTGAACGATTTTGCTTAAACCGGTCGTCACGTAACCCGCCGACTCCAGTACGACGGTGGGGGGCAAGGTCGCCCTGACGGTACATTCCCACGTATCGACGCGCGTTCCGACTGGACACGCGGCGACGACGATCGAAGATGACCCTGGGAGTACTGGCACAGGGGCCGCCGCAGTGAATGCGACGACGGTGATGCGTACCGCCGGCGCTCCACACTTGCCGCAGCTGCCCTTGACGTCCAGGTCGCCCGCGATGGTCAGGTCGCCCGCCTCCGAGACCTCCAGGGCGTTCGAGGTGCTGTTGCAGCCGCAGGCCCCCAAG
>SDBT01011650.1_pt1 | contig 14141 bp, 16 predicted proteins | sample 2277101 | NCBI WGS metagenome assembly SDBT01 (sample SAMN10404973, study PRJNA504765) | marine sediment metagenome | isolation source: marine sediment core GS10_PC15, 103 cmbsf | place: Arctic Ocean: Southern Knipovich Ridge | collected 2010 | reverse complement strand
CTTGGTATTACGGTCAGCCATGGATGATCCACGAGTGGCACCAGTCTTCCAGAGTAGGGTCAGCCATGACAGAGGGTCACATGAAGGATGACCGCGAGCTGTTCAGGAAGATGTGTGACGAGCATGACCCGCCGATACCTCACGATTAGCATTGCTGCTCTTGCGGTCATTACCGTGCTGGCGGTGAACGCGTTCATAGTCCTGCTGGAGTGGATAGTCCCATGATCAAAGCGTGGCACGTACAGTGGTTGTCGTGGGGGTGGCACACCATTCAGGACACCAACAAAATGCTCACCATCAAGGTCAGGGGTCCGTTTAGATTCGTCAGTATGAGGTTGAGATGATCGTTGCTCACATGGTGGTAGGCCCAGGAGAGGCAGATCGGTACCTGGATCCAGTGCTGGCACGGGTTTCTGAGGTGGCTGATGTGATCCACGTGGCCCTTGATCCTATCGCTACGCCCTATGAGAAGAACGTGGCGCTGATCTGGGCTGACTCGGTGACCCACACTGAAGAGCCAGGCTTTACCGATCATGAGGGCAAGTTCAGAACTCGTGCCTGGATGGATATGGAGCAGACCATTGGCCCCGAGGAGGGGGACACGATCCTTCTCATCGATGCGGACGAGTACATCCACGACGCTGATGCAGCACGGAAGGCGGCGAGAGACTTCCCCGGTCACCGGATCGGGTTCAAGTTCCACCATATGTGGAACGAGTACTCCTATCGCGTTGACGGATTTTGGGCACCGTCCATCGCCTACATCATGATCCCGTATCAGAAGGGCGGGAGGCACGCCGACAAGAAACTAGCCTCAGGGCGAGAGCCGATGTACGCCCAGAACGTTCCCACCCATGGGATCCCTGCCTCAGACATGCTCCACTATGGCTACTGCAGTGATGCGGACAAGACGGCAAAGTATGTGCGGTACACCACTCTCGACGGGGGCAGGTACCATTCCCTCTCACATATCAACTCGATCATCCAGCCACCTTCACTTGAACGATGGGAGAAAGGAGGGTTGATGGATGTCGGACACATCCTCGGATCCAACGCAGCCAACTGACGAAGAACTGATTGCCCTCCTTGGCGAAGACGAGTTACAGGAGGCCGGTCTCATCGTCGTGGAGGGCGCGTCTGGCACCCAGTTCCATCTTGTCAATATGGAGGAGGGCAAGTGGTTCGAGCTGTCCCTCAAGCGCTACCAGGAGCAGTACCAGTTCGACAACATTGCTGACCTCCAGGACCTTGACCGGCTCCTCGGGCTAGAGGCGTTGTCCTACCGCTACTCCAACTGGCTGCTCAGAGAGGCTGACTATGACGGGAATCCCTTTGACGAGAAGGCTATTCGCGAACACAAGGACAAGGTCGATAAAGAGGTCCGAGCTATCAAGGTTCATATGGGCATCGGACGCAAAACGCGCGTGGAATCTGAGCAGCAGTCCGTGGCGGATTATCTCTCCGACCTATTGGGTCGTGCGAATGAGTTTGGGGTCCACCGCGACGAGCAGAACGCGAAAATCCTAGACCTCTTCATGGAGCTGAAGAAGCTCGTTGGCCTCTACGCCCGTACCGACGAGGAGGAGCGCAAGCAATTGGGTGTTTCCTTTGAGGACATTTTCGAGTGGATCAGAGACACCGCGATCCCTGAGTTCGATGCGCTGGATGATCACTTCAGAGCGAATCAGAAGATGTGGATCAAGGACATCGCGTAGATGGCTATTACGGCGAGGAAACACCTTTCAGAGAAGGAGGCGTACCTTCTTGCGCTCCTTCAGGACGACTCAGGCATCGACCTTGCCGAGTTGTGCTGGGAGGACCCCATGGCCTCCAACAAGGAACAGATTTTCCGCTGCTGGGACTTCCAGTACGCTTGGTGGCGCGATACGTCCACCCTCACCCTTGACCAATGCGGTCGTGCTGTGGGAAAGACAATGTCAATCATTGTCCGAGGGTGGGCGTTCGCTATGCAGCACCCAGGCGCTGAGATGGTGGTGACAGCACCAGAAGCAGTCCACCTCCAGCCGTTGACATCTAGGATTGAGGATCGGATCAAGGAGATCCGGCTATCGCGTGAGATGCTTCCCAAGCGTGTGGGTAGGGGCTTCAAGCACCGCCCGTTTCAGGTTGACTTCGTGAATGGGACGAAGATCCTGGGGCGTATCCCGCAGCGTGACGGGAAGGGAGTGAAGGGGTTACACCCCTTGAGATTGGAGATGGATGAAGCACAGGACTACCCGACTGCAGGATGGATTGAGCTTGTGGAAACGCTCCGTCACGGGGAAACGGGAGCGCAGTGGCGTGCCCATGGGGTCTCGCGTGGCGTCCATGACGAGTTCTACCGACATTCTCAGCCAGGTTCTGGATGGTCCATTCACCGAGTTACAGGTATGCATCGACCCACTTGGTCAGATCAGGAACGTGTGGACAAGATCGAGGCATATGGTTCGCGGGACTCCCCCGATTACAAAAGAAACATCCTGGGTCTTCATGGGGATGCTACGAATCCGCTCTTCGTTCTCCACCGACTCATGGCCACTGTCGATGACGACCTCGGAAGTGATTACAACGACTTGGTCTACTACCACCGACGAATTACTGATGAAATGGTTGGAGACTCATCCATCGGTCTTTTCCTCGATTTCCCTGGATCCCACAAGCAATGGACTGAGTGTTGGGCCGGTATGGACGTTGGTCTCACCAACCATCCGAGTGAGATCCTCATCTTCGGGGAAGAGAAGGTGCCCAAGCAGCCTCTCGCTGCCCTCCGACTCCTCACTCGAATCCATCTACAGAGAATTTCATCAGCCGACCAGCGGCGCGTAGTCCAGATGATCTTCGACTACTACAACCCGAGGCGGTTCACCATGGACCGTGGTGGGTTGGGGTTGCCGGTGTATCAGGACCTTCATGAGGAGATGGTGAAGGAGAAGTCACGTATTCAGGGGTATACCGCTGATCAGAAGATTGTTATTGGGTATGATGATCATGAGGTTACTGATGACCCGAAGGACTTTGAGATCAGGGCGAGATCCAAGGACTACGGGTATGACATGCTCCGACAGTATGTCGATACAAAGAGGATAATCCTGCCCTGGGATCAGGAGCTTCTCGGTGAGTGGCAGGGTTCCACCTGGTACCGGGAGCGCTCAGAGACCGATCCCTACGGCAAGAAGACGTTCAACCGTGGTTCTTTCCACACGCTGGACGCTGCGGCCATGATGATCGTGGGTAAGGAGATGTTAACTCTCGAAACCATGATCAAGATGAAGCAAGAGCCGGAAAGGGTGCCCCTACAGTTCGCTTAGCCCGTGTAAGCTCCTTCACGTGAAGCTACAGGCTGTTGCACCTACCAGTCCACCTCCATCTACGGCCCAGGAGATCCCCGCATTCGAGGGAGATTCTCTTGAGGACGAGATCATTGCGATGGTCACCACCATCACGAACCTCGAATTCACTCAGGCTGACGTGGTGATGACCACCTGCATGGGGTACATGGGCCGATGCACCGAGCTTTGGCTCCAGCTTCTCAGAATTGAGGGGTCCCACCGGAAGTCGAAGACCCTCCGCGTGATGCACCTACAGAAGCTAATGGACCTGATTGAGTTCGAGTACAAGGCAGCATCCCGTCTCATCGAGGTGAGGCGTCAAGAAGTCGAGCTGAGCAAATGACCTTCCCAGACGAGAACAACTTCGAGTCTGAGGTGCGGAGCGGGACGATCGTTGTGTCCGATGTACCGGGTGACGTGCTTGAGGATTCACTCGACGAGGGCATTGCCAAGGTGTACCCCATCGCGGTGCAGCGTGCCCTCGCCTCATGGGCAGAGGACGCCCAGGGGTCAGCTCGTCGTGGTCGCCCACTCTTCCACCGCGACAAGTATGTGACGCCTGGGAAGGTCTATGAGCAGATGGCCATGGCCTACGACGCTCTCGATGACGACATCATTGGCAACATCGCTGACACCTCCGAGGCCATGGCGTTCCAGAAGGTGAACTTTGAGTGTTCAGACGACAAGGACGTTGAGAATGTCTGGGGCCAGATCGGTAGAGACCTGGACCTGGACTCCTTTGTGCGGCAGATGTGGCGTGAACTATTCACTGTCAGCCAGGTTTACCCGATCCGTTGGTGGGGTGCTAAGACGTACAAGGTGAGTGGCAAGCGTGAGGAGCGTGCTGCCCGCAAGGAGTACGACCTGATCGTCCCAGTCCAGCTCGGATTTTTGGACCCGATGCGTGTCGTTCCGGTGAACGTTGACCCATTTGGGAACTCTGAGCTTGCGTGGATTGCCACCGACTCGGAGATGGAGCTGTACGGCGGGGACGAACCAACCGTTCAGACCGATGACGTGGTGGACCAGTTGTTCATGGGTCCGTACAAGCCCACACCGAAAGAGGTCGCTGAGTTCGGCAGGGAAGACATCCCGCCCGACAGCCTCATGAAGCTCAACCCTGATTTCGTGTGGAAGCACACCCTCACGAAGTCCCCATTCGAGCGGTGGGCCAGGCTTCGCATGAAGTCTCTGTATCCCATCCTTGACCTGAAGCACCAGTTGCGAGAGATGGACCGCGCCTTCCTGCTGGGTGGGATCAACTTTATTGTGCTGGTGACAAGGGGAACCGACACGATCCCGACCACCAAGACCGAGGTTGATCAGACCACCGCGCAGGTCAGGGCGCAGTCCAGATCGCCGGTCATCGTGTCTGATCACCGGATCAACATCGAAATTATCACCCCTGACGTGACCCATATTCTCAACGAGGACAAGTGGGCGGTCTTGGATGAGCGTCTGCTGATGAGATTGTGGGGCACGTTCGCTCTGCCTTCTGAGACCTCCAACCGGGAGACCAGCGTGTCGATGGGGCGTGTGATCGCTCGTGGCCTGGCTTCCAGGCGGCACATGATGAAGCGCAGTATTGAGAAGCACATTGTCCGTGAGGTGTCTGACCACCCCCTCAACGAGAAGCAGGACTTTGGTGCCGAGACCTCGATTGAGTTTGCTCCTCGGCGCATGGAGCTGGAGTTCGATGACACCGTGGTGACGATGATCCAGTCGCTCCGCGACCGTGGAGACATCTCACGGGAGACTGTTCTGACCGAGTTCAACTTCGATCAGGCACTCGAAGCTGCGCGTCGTGAGTATGAAGACGAGCGGTACCCCGATGTCTTCGAGCCGACGAACGTGCCTTTCGATTCACCGAACAAGACCACTCCTGACGGGTCGGGCCGCACGGGTGGCCGACCGCCAGCGAAGAAGACGACGACGAAGAAGGAGTCATAATGGAGGGCTTTCTCACCGAGATTGGCGACAGGTTCTACACGACAGCTCGTGCATACGTCGTGCATGAGCCTGAGGACATGCCCAGGGAGCTGGCCTCCGACTGGTCATCCCAGAAGCTCAACGAGTCATTCGTCTGGATTGCTGGTCGTTACGTACAGGGCAACAAGCCGAACAAGAACGGGCAGTACTGGTCCTACGACGACCTCACAGTGGGTCAGGCGTCGATCAAGTTCACACCGATGAACGTACTCCACAAGTGGGACCAGCCGGTGGGCACGTTCGTGGAGACCAAGATCGTTCACCGCGAGCAGGCCAATGAGGAGGAACTCCTTCCCGAGATCCAGGCTCTTGGTGTGTTGTGGGCGGTCAACTTCCCGAACGTCGCCGAGGCGGTGAAGGAAGCTCACGAGTCTGATTCATTGTGGTATTCCATGGAGTGCGTGTCAGACAACATCCAGTGCATGACCTGTGAGCGCATCTTCCCGTATCGTGCCGCGGCCCATGAGGTGTGTGAACATCTGGCGAAGCGCGAATCAGCGAAGCGGTTCATCAACCCAACCTTCCTTGGTGGGGCACTGATCTTCCCTCCTGAGTCCCCAGGTTGGGCAGATGCTGATGTCACTGACGTTGCCAAAGAGCTTGTCAATGCGTATGCAGCTCGTGACACGGCTCGCTTTGGCCCGACCGAGTGGGAACACCTGATGAATGTGGTGACCCCCAACTGACCCCAGGTCTGAGAGTCAGTGGTCTATAGTTTCACGTGAAGGATGTGTATATGGACGATGACCAGCGGATCCATGACCTGCTCTTGGCCAACAAGCCAGACGGTGCAGAGCATGATCCGTTGTCATGTGCGTTCTGTACCAACAAAGCCTCGAAAGAGGAGGAGGATGACGTGACAGACGCAGTCTTCACTACGGAGCAGCATGAAGCGCTCCTGGCGTCTGCCATCGAGGAAGCTCGGACGGAAGCAGTTGCTTCAGCCGATGCGGAAATTCTCACCCTGAACGAGCAACTAGATGCTGCCAAGGCAACACTCGTTGAGCAGACCGAAGCGATCACGACCCTGGAGACCAACATCTCCGACCGTGACGAAGAGGTCCGTCTCAACGAACTTGCCGGTGAGCGAGTCGCTGCAGTGAAGGCGGTGGCGAATTTCACCGATGAGCAGATGGACGAGAGGAAAGCGTCCTGGGCGAAGATGTCCGAGGAGGAGTTCGAGGCTTACCTGGCTGATATCCAGGTAGTCGCGAAGGCAGCCGTCGAGAAAAAGACGGATGCACCCCCGAAGACAAAATTCGACGGGACCCGAGCGACCGCAGGCGAAGACGGGACGGAAACGGAGGCTCTCAAAGAGTTCTTCGGTGCCGACCTCACCGTCGCCGCGCAGTCCTGATAGAGGAGGTGACCTAGATGGGTTCGAGTACGACCACCCGTAACTTCGGGATGCGTCGATTCACGAACCTGGTCCGAGAGGGTCGCTTTCGCGCACCCGCCTCTGGGAACGAGCTTCGGCTTGGAACCATGGTGGAGATCGATCCCGGTGACGTGGATCGTATCCGTGAAGCAGATGGCACCAGCGGGGTGGCAATCGGCGGATCGGGTGACGTGAGGACGGACCTGTGCGGCATCCTGTGGTATGAACATGATTCTCAGACGTTCAACGATCCTCGCTTCGGCGGGGCCGCTGGACTTCTACCACAGGACCTGGACACTGCGCCTAACGACCGCATGGTGCAGGTGCTGTCTGGACCAGGAGTAAAGGTGTGGCTGCGGAATACCGTAGTCAACGCCACGGAACCAGGGCTGAACTACCCGAGTGATCGTGCCGTCGTGCAGATGGTGAACGGTCTCGGTGGTGGAACGCCTACCACGGCAGTGGGAGATCTTTTGGGCTGGGATGCCACAAACGATTTCTGGGAAGTGACCACAGACGCAGCCGAAGCATTCCTTCGGGTGACGAACGTGGACGCTGACCTGGCCACCCTCGACGCCGTGCTGATTCACTAGGAGGTGACCATATGAGTGCAGTAGATTTCAAGACAATCGTGGACAACTACGGTCGCTCTCCTGAGCAGAGGCAGAAAGCCCTCGACCTGATGGACAAGGTCAACGCTGAAGCCCAGGCCAACTGGCATCGTCCAGAATGGCGTCGGCAGATGGCGGCGGTCCTGACCGAGTCCATTCTGGAAGGTTTCACGTTCGAGACCTTCTATGACCAGATCGTTTCTGTCGAGCGTGTTGGGTTTGATGACCGTGTCATCCTCGAAGAAGAGACCGGGCTGAAGGTCTTCTTCATCGCCAAGGGTGGACACATCGAGGCCAGCGCACTGGTCAGCGAGTCTCTCGAAATCCCACGTGACACCCTCGGGTTCCACGTGTACGAGTTCGAGGACAAGATGGAGTCGCAGTTCGCCAAGAGCGCTGCCACCCTTCGGAACCTCGCTGTCCGTCGTCTCGACTGGGGCGTGAACAAGCAGATCAAGGCTCTCATCGAAGCAGCCATCGACTCAGGAAGCCCGTACTACGTGACGGGCGCTGGCTTGGACAAGACCGCACTCGACACGGCGATCCGTGAAGTGCGTGACGAGTCCCAGACAGGAGTTGTGACGCTCTACGGTCGTTCGGTCATGGTTGACCAGATCGCAGACTTCGCTGGCTTCGCCGATGAGGCTCTGGAAGAGATCCGCAAGCGCGGTCGTCTCGGTGTCTACCGAGGTGCATCGGTCGTGCAGGCTCGCAACTGGAAGGACGAGGACGGAGTCTCGTTCATCCCGGCAAACGAGCTGTATGTCGTCTCGGACGACTCGGCACTCTTCGCCCTGTACGGTGGACTGAAGTCCAAGGAGTACGTGGAACCGGACAACTGGTACTGGCACTACATTGGTCGCCAGGACTTTGGTGGAGTCCTTTCCCGTCCCGAGCGGACACGCAGGTTCGTGGATACGAACATCACGCCGTAAGCTGATCGACCTAGACAGGACGTTGGCCCTCCTTCGGGGGGGCCTTCGTCTATGCTTCACACGAACGTTCCCCTAGAGGGAAGGAAAGGAACGAATGACTGAGCCAAGAGATTTGATCGAGGTGTGGAAGAACCAAGCCGCAGGGATGCGCTGGTACAAAGTTCTCGACCGTCAAGGTCGCGAGATCGGAAAGACCGTGCAGGGTTACCGCACGTTTACCCTCACGGCTTTCGATCGTCAGATCAACCAGGACCTAGCGGCCAGTCCAGAGCAGGACTTGTTCCGCAACGGCAGTTTCGTGTTGATCAAGGCGGCACATGACACGAACGAGGACGAGATCCAGTCACCGGACTCGTTCACCGATCAGGAGCTGACCACGCTGGTCCACGAGATCCTCGCCAAGGACAAGACCATCGAGGAGGCCATCTTCCGTATCGAGTCAGGCGTGACCCTGAACCGACTCATGGAAGAGTTGGTCATCGAGGACGCCCCACAGTCCGCTATCGCTGCGGTCAAGACGAAGAAGGATGCCGCGGAGGGCACCGTTGCAGCGGAGCGTGAGTTCATCTCCGAGGGGCCGCCCGAAGAGGCTGAGGTTGTGACACCGACCGACATCCCCGAGGTCGAGACCGAGCGGATGGTCGTCACCGAGCCTGAGAAGGTCTAATGGCTAAGACCATCGATGGTGTGCCGTCGATTGCGGATATCCCTACCGGGTTGGTTCGTGACAATCTGCGCGCCACGATGGTCATGGGGCTACCGGAGATCCAGACAGAGCGTCCCACGTTCTTTTTCGAGGACGACCCGTCCTGGGTCCGAGAGGACATGGAAGGCTCTCCGTGGGACTGGACAGCGACTCCTATCACCAACGTCCAGACCTCTCCGGTCCAGGTGTTGTGCGCTTACGAGTACTTCTCTCCTGTTGGTCGCCAGGGAGCCTTCTACACCGAGGTGGGTGAGTTCAACCCCACGACACTGATTTTGTCCATGTTTGAGGATGAGTTCAGCGAGGTGTTCGGGTTCAACCATGTGACGGTGGGACCTAGCGACACGAGGTGGTACTTCCGTACCTGGAAGCCCGCGAGTGGTCTCAATGACCTGACTTTGTACGAGGTGCATACCGCAGCAACGGGTGCTGAGTAATGCCTCTGAGCGGCGGTACCCGCTACCGCATGACGCTGGAGTCGGTAGCGCAGAACATTCAGGCGTTCTTGGCTACGGAGGGGTGGTTCGATCCTGGTCGCCAGCACGAACCAATCACGGTGATCGACGAGTTCCCTGATGACAAGGACGAGGTCGCGGTCAATACGTTGGCGTTCTCTATGGGCGATACGTTCACACGACCGATGGAGCTTGGGTCCCAGGCAGAGAACCTGTCGATTCCCATGTTTTGTGACTTCTTCGCCGAGAACGATGGTCTAGGAAGGCACTTGGTGGGTGACATCTACCAGCATGTGCAGACGATCAAGGCGTTTGATGTACTGGATTATGACCAGGCGACCCCGACCGTGGACTTCACCGTGGCGGTCAGGGAGGAAACGAGTGAGATCAGGAAGCCGGAACGGGCAGTGAATGCATGGCAACAGCATTGGTTCGTCTGTTCGTTCCTGGTCGAGGATGAAAGATTTAACCAGTGAGTGCAACACGACAGAACTCGATGGCCTCGAATTTGGTGGCTACCCGTGGAAACCGTTGCAGCGCAGCGATTCTGGGGTGGATCGAAGACAACCTCTACAAAGAGGTCGATATTGACCCAGCGATGCAGCGCAGGCTACGTCAGCAGGTTCTCGACCAGATCAATATGTTCAAGGACCTGTCGATGGACATCGTGAAGTCAGAGACTGCGGTGATCAACGAGGTATACGCCGCGAAGCTGGACGAGATTCACGAGGAAATCAGGGCGCTCAATGGGGCAGGCTAAATTAGACGCTGCAGTTGCTCGTCTTAGTGGTTTCCAGTCTGGGACATCAGGGATTGTCCGGTTGAGTGACAACACGTTCCAACTGGGCACGGCGCTGGCGGCAGGTACCAAGGACCTGAATGGGGATATCGATGCTGCGCTGATTCGTGCCAGGGGTGACGTGATGAGGAGGGCACGTACCCATTTTGAGTCCGATATCAAGCGTCCTGCTGAGTCTGGTCAGGGTGCTGGTGGCCGGAGGCAGACTGGACGGTTCACGTTCGGTGAGGGGGCTACATTCGAGTCTCGTGACGTGAGAATCAGTGAAGAGAACCGGGGCTTCGGCTTTCCAGATAGTGCAAGGGCAGATCAGGCCACCAAGGGCGTATGGCGTGCCCTGGAGTTTGGTCTTCCAGGTACCAAACATGATGCTCAGTCGATTCGCTTTGGTGGGCTAACCCAGTTTCATATAACGAAGCCTCATCGTCTTCCCAATCGATATGAGTTCAGCTCCAGAAACCCTGCATCAGCGGTGCTGCAGCTTGGTGGTCGGTCCCGCAAAACGCGGTTTGGTGCTGGCTTCGAGGGGAAGCACTTCATTGAGCGTGCGTGGATCGAGACGCTTGAGGTGTTTACCAGGGAGTACAAGCAGATCGGTCGCAACGCTTTCAAGCAGTTCAGAGGCTGATCAACTGCCCCGAGGGCCAAACGTTCACGTGATAGTATCGGATTCGAGGATTCACCCGTATCTAGGAGTGTGCCCGTATGGCAATCAAAGGTGGTCAGATCCTCCACGTTTCTGGTGGGTTCATCATCGACCGCATCCAGACGGGTGGGGTGTCAGGGATCAACGTCAATGAGGACCGGCTAGAAGAGCTGGGTAACTACGAGGCCATTGGCATCCTCCGTGACATTCCTGACCTCACATTCGAGCTGGAGTCGTTTGACGTAACCACAGAGCTGGAGTCGATCCTTACCGGCGGCGACAACATGGAGGCAGCCTCCACGTTGTTCGACCTGTCAACGTTCATCCCTATCGACATCATCAGCCCCTTCAAGGGTTCTGGGCAGGTATTCACCGTCGATGGCGGCGTGATCGTCCCGTTCCTCTCGTTGGAGTCGATGTCGTACAACTTCTCACTCACCGATCCGGCGACGATGACCGCCACCCTTCGTGGTGATGGCGTCTTCTACGTCCCGAACGCGGTGCCGTACGAAGAGACATTTGACGGTGATGGTATTGTCACGACCTTTGCGTTCACCAACGCACCGGCGCTGAAGTCCACCATTGCTGGTGTTGACTACTACGCCCTCTCGGTCATGGTGGACCAGGGTGCAGGTTCGGGTTGGGAGCGGCAGCGTCTTGGGGTGGATTACACCAACACGGGTGCCAGCTTCATCTTCACCACTGCCCCGTTGACTGGCACGGACAACATCAAGGTCGTGTACGGGTCAGCAACCGCTGCGTCGTACCTCCAGACGGTTCATGACACCGCGAAGCCCACAGGCGTGCGTGGTCGTGACGTATTCGTCAGGCTCGGCGACGGCGCAGCCACTCCCGTTTACACGGATTGGCTTGGCGTGCAGTCAGCGAACGTTGACTGGTCAGTGACGTTGGAGAGGGATGAGGAGTTCGGGAACCCACAGGTTGTGGCCCAGGACTTCGACACCCCCGACGTGACTGGTTCGGTCAGCATGAAGCCAGTGGACAACGATGCCCTGTTCGAGCAGATCCAGGCTGTTGCTGGCATTTCAGGCACTGATATTGCCAACGCCACAGAGGATCCGCCCGAACTGCAGGTTGAGATCAAGATGGTGGATGACACCGGGACGACCCAGAAGACCCTGATCGTGCCAGACGGCAAGTTCGTCATGCCACAGATCCAGGGCCAGGTCGGGTCGAAGCTGGAGCAGGACTTCACCTTCACCAGCGCCTCTGGCACGCTAGAGGTCTACAAGAACGATCCGTAAGCCTCGCTTGGCTCGGATTCTGGAGGGGAGAGCTTCGGCTCTCCTCTTCTGGTGTGTAAGATCGTTCACACGAACGAATGGAGGAGTGAATGGCTGAAGCAGAGACCAAGCCCCGCACACACTTGTCTGATCTTTTCAAGTCAGGCAAGGAATTGACAGTTACTGACGGTGATGGCATTGAGTATGTCCTCTGGATACAGCGCCCTACCGCTACCCAGCAGGACGAGGCCAGGGATGCTGCGAACACCAGGGCGCTTCGCCTCAAGATGCAGTACAAGGCGAAGGATGGAGACCGCTACCTAGTTCTGGCCGACACGATGGACTCGATGACTGATCATGACGAGCTGGTCTCGACTCGTGCCAAGTACAACGAGGGCGACTTCCGCAATCAGGCGTTCAACGAGGTCCTCTATGACGAGGAACGTGGGACGGACTGGAACAAGGATGGCAAGTACCTAGCTCTCATCGGTGCCATATCTGACCGCTGGGATGAGATTTCTCGTTACAACGAGCAAATGATCGAGGCAGAGTCCGATGATCGCCTCCAGCCAGAGGATGATGAACAGCTTCAGACGCTTCTAGATGAGCAGCAGGAATTCAGCGATGAAGTCAACGAGCGTGTTGAGGAGCTGTCCGAAGAAGAGCAGCTCAAGCACGTCAACAAGCCCGACGCTCAGCTCCGTAATGAGATTGTCAAGGAGTCCATTGAGGTCGAGGCGAAGCTGTTTTGGTATGAGACCTTCCAGATCAAGATGCTTTACTTCGCCTGTCGCAAAACTGAGGACAATGACCTGTTCTACTTCTCCGAGCCAGAGGATGTGTTGAACCTGCCTAGCCACATCAGGCAAGACCTCTACAACGCCTATGAGGAGCTGGAACGGGGTAGTGAAGAGGTAAAAAACTCGCTCAGTCTCCCCAGTTCCTGAGCCTAGTAAGGGCTGTACGTGGAATTGGAGGGGACTTTTCATCCTTCTGGCCAGAGGGAATAGACAAGGCACCATGGACAACCGTGGTGGCCGTGAACCATGCCCTGATGGTGATAAGCTGGCATGAGAACTTGCAGAGGGATGAACAACCACCGAGGCATATTTGGTGGTCTGCAGAACTGCTCGAAGAGTGGTTCAGGAACGTCGAAGAAGAACGCGGATCGAAGAGTACCAAGAGGTCCTCTTCCTATCAAGATGCGGATGACGCTCCCATGTCAGGCAATGAATATGCTGAGGGGTTGAGGCCAGAATGACAACTCCCGATCTTGTCATTCAGGCGAAGGTTGACTCGACCCAAGCTTCCGTAGGCATTCTTGATATCGTCAAGAACCTCAAGTTGCTTCGTGACGAGCTGTTGCGTCTCGGCAAGAGCCAAGAGGCAGTTCAACTCAACAAGATCGCAGCTCAGTACCAGCAGACCTATGGCCCTGAACTCACCGCCAATATCAAGAGGGCTGTAGCGGCGATAAATGAGCTGGAAGCAGCCCAGAACAGGGCAGCGGGGACCAAATCTCGTCGGTCTGGGGTGGGTGGTGTCGCTGCGGGGTTTGTCAGAGCTGCACGTCTTGGTGAGGAAGGCCCAGCTCCTATCGGGCCAAACAAGAGGGTTGTCGCAACTCAGGACGAGTTCACACAAGCGTTACGACTAGCCAATGCCGAGTTGGATCGCCAGCACGATGGGGTTGCGCGGGTCAGGGCCGAGATGCAGGCTTTGGGGCAAGAGGCTCCTACGGCGTGGGCAACGATCGTTGACAGGCAACGGGAGTCCCTTGCCCTCGATGAGCGGATTCAGCAAGTCCTCGGTGGCGGCGCGGTCACTGCAGCCCTTCTCAACCGTGGGCGCGCGATCCAGGCGAACATTGCTCTCCTGATCAGGCAGCGGGAAATTCTGAACGAGTCTCGACGTGGGGACACTCCTCCAAACGTTCAGAAGAAGGTCGATATCGGGTTGGCCCAACTCCAAGAGCAGGGAAGGCTCCTCAAAGAAGCAGCAGTCATCGAAGAGCAGATTCTCGGCATTCAGCAGGAGATTGCCGTCGAA
>SDBT01011649.1_pt1 | contig 14142 bp, 21 predicted proteins | sample 2277101 | NCBI WGS metagenome assembly SDBT01 (sample SAMN10404973, study PRJNA504765) | marine sediment metagenome | isolation source: marine sediment core GS10_PC15, 103 cmbsf | place: Arctic Ocean: Southern Knipovich Ridge | collected 2010 | reverse complement strand
TATCTTGTTTACCTAAGAAGGTTAGGATAGACAATTTGTCGTCTTTCCTATGTAACGCATTTCGTATAATGCTTTTAATTGGTGTACTCATATTATTTTGTATTCAACGTATCATTTTTATACCATAAGCTTCTATTTTGAGTGGCTAGATCAAAAATATCTAAACTATTTTCTAAATATTGAGCTAAGATAAAATCCGGTGTATCTGACGTATTTTCTTTACTAAAACGATTTAGTAAATCTCGTAGTTCTTTACGAAAATCTAACATGTTTGTTTTCCTCCTTTTAGTTATAAGTTTTCTGGCGGATCTATTCCTCTTTTTATCTGATCTATATTATCCCACATATACTTTGTTAATCGTATAAATCCTGCATCCTCATCATCACGACTAAACCCCCTACAATAAGTTCTGCTTGGATATACTCGTAATAATTCTTTAGTATCCAAATCATATTCAAAAACTATATTCCATCCAAATAAATGTAGGGTACGATTAATCCACCACAATAATCCACAATTTTGAAAATTAACCCATTTTTTAATATATTTCTTATCCATTTAATATCTTCCACATTTTTTGTCCTACTTTTTCATAAGAAAATTCCTTAACTGTTTCTCTTGCGTTTTTTTGCTTGATCTTAAATTCTTTATCATTCGTATATATTTTACGCATAGCTCTTTGCAATTCACGAACATTTATTTTTTTGAAAGTTTCTCTAGCCGTATATAAATCTACTATTGGGGGGTCTTTAACTATTACCGGTACACTTGTTGAACTAACCGTATAACCATTTTGAAAACTTGTTACAAAATCATTAGTTCCAATTCCGCGTGTTGCAATAACATGATTTCCAAAACCTAATGCGTCCAGTGCCGGCATACACCACGCCTCACCACAACTAGCGGTTACAAAACAGTCACCAGTAACATGAATACTATTTAAGGCTGCCTCTGGCAGAGATTGAGTAATCAAAATGTCTTTTTTATATTGTTCCGGTTTTGCATAAATTCGTAAGGCTGTTTTCGTATCCAATATTTCCTTATTAATTTGTTCGGATGCGGCATCCGGATGAAGACCACCCATACCGGTTTTAATCATTAGAGAGACCGGCTCATTGATACCGAATTCTAAATGAAATGCTCTGATTAAATCTTTTATGTTTTTCCTATCAGTAAACTCGGATATCGTATAAAATATAAAATGATGTGAGACACTTTGTAAATCAATCTTATTATACTGTTTTTCAAACTTAGTTACGTCAACCGGAATACCCATGGGGTAAATTGGTTTAGTTACACCACTATTAACAAGATTATTTTTTTCTACCGACGACGCACACCATAATTCATCCATTAAGTTACATCGACTTGGCCAACTATGATATTGTAAATTATTTGTCTCTGTAAAAAATAGACCTATGTTTTTTTTAATATCTCCATAATAATCAAAATAATGAGGAAGACAATGTTGTATAACTACATCATAATAATCAAAATTATTAAACTCGTATTCTATTAATTGTGGATCTAAATTTGGACTAATTTTATTAGTCATGTAAATTGGTCGTATACTGAGATTAATTTCGGATATACTAGCTAATGCCTTAATGTATTCTACTGAGGCAATCTTCCAGCCGTCTGAGTCAGACTGTCTATAAGGACCAATGAATAAAACATTCATATTATGATAAACCATTAAACATATTTTTAATTATTTCTTCTACTTTTTTATGGTATATAACACCGGCTATAAAAGATAGCACATGAGAGAACATTAGCAATGACACAATCGTGAGTTGCAATATATTTATATTCATTATTTTTGTAACCGGTTCACTATATCGTTATATACTTGTTTATATATTCTACCTTGACAAAATCCTAACTCTATTAAATTAAGGGTTGGTTCATATTGTCCTGTTAACCATTCACTGTTTCTAATATCTATTTCGTATGAATTAATAACGTCAAGAGCATATCGTAATGCTTTCTTTACATTTTCTATATCATCACAACCCTTAATTGTTTGATTACAGATAAGATAATCTGCTTCGTTTCCCACATATTTCTTCATTGATACATCCATTCTAAAAAACAAGTGAATGCTCCCATTACTAATACCATAACTAAGAAAAGTATTGCCATACAATAAATTGAAAACTCTTCATCTTCATGTATCCGCTGATACCATTTTCGTTTTCGTTTTGACATTTTTTATCTTTCCCGATTTGCAAACTGAATATAATCCGGTGTACCCATTTGAATCAATCCACATCTGGCTGCTTCCATTTGATTCCTAGCATTAACCGTATCAGATAAATATTTTATGACCTGTTTTTGATTAAAATTTTCCCACTGGCTGGTACTCGCAGAAATAGTGATTCCGTAATTCAAATCATTTAATAAAGAAAGGTATAAAAACTTTCCAATTTTGTCTGGTTCTCCTAAAATGTTTTTGAAACAGAATTTTAGGAATGCTTCATTATCCAATTTATCAGGAATATTGAGAGCCGGTTGAAATACTCTCGGGGGACTATCCCACTTTGTTTGTAATCCAGTAAACTTAGTATAATCTAATATTTTTTCCCACTGTTTTGCCGTTTTATCCCAATCAAAATATTTTTGTGTCAAGACATGTGAATCAAACCCCTTTTTTCTTCTAACGGCTTCTGGTAGATTCAAAAATTTATACAATTTATTTACTAGATCCATGTTATCCGGCAATGATCTATCTGCGTGGGTCTCGAATTCTCGAAACATTGCTTTAACTTCAATTGGATATCCTCTTAGTTTTCTAATCACATCTTCCGGCCCAGAATAATCAACTCCCATTACCGGAATACCACATGCTGCAGCCTCCATCAAAGGAAAACCGAACCCTTCACAAATACTATATTGAACATATACATCCCATAAACAAATAATGTTTCTTAGTTGTTCTGGAGATATGCCCGCTGATACATTTGGTAAGGTTGCACTCAAACCGGAACATTTTGGACAAGGAATTCTGACTCCGTGGAAAAAAGAAATAAATATATTTTGACAATTATTACACATATATGTAAATAAGACTTTATGACCGATAGCATAGTCTTTTAATAAAGATGGAATGTCCCAGCCAATATCAGGATAACTAGAATGTAGATATAAATATGTATTTTTTGCTAATGCCTTGTTGTTATTTTCGTGACACTTATCTAAAAATAATCTAAAAGCTTTAAACAAGTCTGGGTATAACTTTCTTTTTTGGTTCCTCATAATTGAACCAATAATTTTGCATTCTTCCGTCAACCCCATTGCTAGTTTATGTTGACCTTTATTACCAACCGGTTTAAATATTTCTAAGTTGGCACCAGGATAAATAGTTCCTTTAAAATTAGAAGGATTACACGCTTCATTTTTAATTACATCCCCGCTCCAATCGGTATAGGTCATTAACGAATCTGCTTCTAAATATCTATTAAGCCATTCAGCTTTTGAGGGGGAGGAGTCTATAGTGGGTTCCCAACACACGTTATAATATGGTCGAAGAGGAGAGTCAAGTACGAAATTATCCATCCAAACGTCTCTGAAGATCATAACTATGTCGGGTTTAAAATCTAATAGAACTCTGTCAAATCTCCATGAACCAAATTTGTTTACATTTTTAGATAGATATTCTTTCCTTTCAGGAGATTCAATCGGAGGACAATTCGGGTATATGCGCCAAGGTATTGTTAAAGCTTTCGGGTCGTCGATGCGGCAATAACACGAAAGTTCCGCTAAATTATATTTGTCTGTTTTATATAATCTTGATAGTAATTCTTTTCCGAACACTCCGAACCCAGAATTAATAAATGGGGCTTCATTGACACATAATACTCGTTTTTTTCTATTCATGTTGGGTATATAAACCCCAATCTATGAATCTTTGTTTTTTTCTTTGTAGACAGAAGGGGGCGTTCTCATACATTTTTTGGGCTATTTCTTTAATTGAATCTTGATTAAAAATACGCAACGACCAACCATTTGTTTCTTTTTTATTATAAAAATTACAATGATATTTTTTGAAAAACTTATCTTTTAATTGTAATAGAAATTGTTTACTTCCACTAGCAATTCCAAAAGTATAACTATTATATAGTCTATCTTTGCATATACATCCGTCACCATCAAATAATCCCAACATCCAAGACCACAAATATTTTTCAGGAATATCTGGTACGAATTCTTTTCCGGTTTTATTAGGGAAAACTCCTAAATATTTGATTTTCGTTACGAAATTTTCATTTAAACCACTTATATCTAATTGAGAACAATCATTATATTTGTTAGTATCTTTACAATATGTTTTATAATCATGAATTGGTCTTGTTTGTGAGATTTGATTTCTAATATATTCAAGAATATGTTTATCTTTATAAGATAGTCTTATACTTAAACACCAACACCACCAACAGTTTCTAATGTTGTTTGAACCTCTAAACTTCTTATTTAATCCGTTATTATTTTTTAAACATCCATCTGCACATAAAAATCCTAAAATCCAAGCATTTTCATGATTTATTTCATCAAAATAATTCTGATTAATAGGATATCTAATTAATTCTGTTAATTTTAATTTTGATGCCTGACTATATATTGAATAATAGGTTCTATTTAATTTTTCAACACACCACTTCGGTCCTTTATCTTCATAATGTCTTTTCAAAAATTCAACTTCATCACTTTCCCATCGATTAGACATAACACTCCCTTATTTTATTAATTGCAGTTTGATAGATATGATAAGCCCAAACTTTAGAATATTTATACTGACTACCAATTTCGTTAAAAGTATAATTTTTACATCTTAACATTAAGACTTCTTCTTCTAACTCAGACAAAGTGTCAGGTATATATTCCCATAAATTTTCTTTATAAGGAACAGCAATATCATCAACTAGATAAGATGGATATTCTATCCTTTTTTGAGTTTTAATATATCGGAGAATTTCATTTCTGATGCATGTCCATGCCAAAGTCGCTAATCCGTTGCCTAATTTCGCATTATATTTTCTAATCGCAAATAATAATCCTAACAATCCAGAACTGATATAATCATCTAGATCTGTATGGTTTTTAGGATTAAAAGAACGAGCTAGGAAGACCACTAGTCCTATATTTTGTTTTACTAGTTTGTCTTCCTGCTCAGAATCAAATTGATATCCTTTAGAATGGGACATCAGCAGTTTCACGAGGTTCTTCAGCCTTAACAGTTTCATTAGAACTATTAGAATCGTCCGACTGCTTGCGTCCTGGCGGAAAATGGAAACGATTAACTCGGATTTTATCTCGGGAACGATTTTGCCCGTCTTTATCTACCCACTTATCATTTTTAATGGTTCCCTCAACTATGATACCATCACCCTTATTAAACCATTTTGCAATAGTGTCAGCACCGCTATCCCAGGCTTCACAATTCACAAAAGTGGTTTCTTGGTCAGAGCTACCATCGCTTTTACGAAATCTTCGACTACATGCAACAGTAAAATTAACCACACTGGTTTCTTTACCGTTTGCATTAATAGACTTTAATTCGGGGTCTCTCGTCAAATTTCCGCCTAAATGTACAACATTCATAACTCACTCCTTTCTAAAAAAGTAACAAACAAAAAACTTATTCTCTATACTATTATAGTTCACTTTTAGGAAAAGTAAAGGAAAATCCAAAAAAAATCTCTAAATTTGTAAGATTTTTTGAGAAATCAGGCTATTTTCCCGTCTTTCCCCGGCAACAAAAATCATACTGTTTTCCTGCACGAAATCCTGACTAGATTCCCATAAATCCGGGAAGACAACTACCGAGTTAATCGACCCGGTTTTATCACTCAGGGTTAAAAACGCCATAGTCCTATTCTTATTTTTTCCCTTTTTTATAAAATATTCATTAACGGCATCAACTTGACCATTAATAGCAATATATCCACTTTTACCTTGATAGAATTCTTTACAGGTACAATTTGCGAATCGATCAGCCCTATCTGTTTTATGATAAGTAAGGGAAATCCCCAATAACGATTGTTCATATGTAGCTATATCGTCAGGATCATCTATGAGTATCGTAGACGGCTTTTCACACAATGCGTATAAATCATTTATAACACTTCTTCTTTTCTTAGTAGCAATTCCTCCTGCTTGTCCAGTATCGCTATCTAATAATTGTTGTAATAAATCTGACAATTTATACTCGTATTGAGGTTCGTGATAATAATTTTGTATCCACGCCTTTTCCCTATCAGTCAAATTGATCCAAATATCTAAATACTGATATAACATTAAAGATCTATTCATTTCAAAATGATCCAGAGCACCTACCTTAATCATATTCGTTATAGAGGTTTTATTAATATGTTGACTAAGATATATAAGTAATTCTGTCCACGACCATTCTTTCAACTGTTTACCTAAATTTATTTCTATACTTTTTATTTCCTCAGATAGTTTTTCTAATACTTTAGAACCAACATTTTTAATATCCAATAAGCCAAAATATATAGTGCCGTCTATTAATTCAAAATTAGAATTCCGGATAGTCAAATCCGGCTTCTTAACATCAACATTCATCATTTTTGCATTATTAACTAAATTCCGTACTTCTTCTAATGGCTTAACATTTTTATCTTTAGCAAATCCTAAATATGTTACGAAAAATTCTTTTGGATAATGTGTTTTAAAATATGCTGTAGCGTATGCTAGTCTAGAATAAGACACACTATGACTACGATTGAAACTATATCTTTGTGATTTTTCAATCCAGCCAAATATTTCTTTGGCTTCTTCATCTGTAACAATACCGAGTTTTTTAGCTCCAGCTAAAAATTTAATTTTCATTTCCGCCATTTTTTTAACAAGCTTTTTTCCAATAGCACTTCTCAGTGAATCAGCATCTTCTTCATTAAAACCCGCAATTTTTTGCGCAATTTTTAAACTTTGTTCTTGAAACACATTTAAACCAAATGTATCTCCGAGTATATCTTCCAATTCCGAGTGAAAATAGTCAACGGGTTCCTTTCCGCTTTTTCTATCTACATATCTCTTCGTAATACTCTTATTATTAATCATAGCTTCTGACGCACCCGGCCTAATGATTGCAATCAAAGCTGATAGCTCATTAATGTTTCGTGGTTGACATTTTTTTGCCATTGATTGGCCTAGAGAAGTTTCAAGCTGAAAACACCCTAGGGTGTTGCCACTACGAATTAAGTTCCAGGTTTCTGCACAATCTAGAGGTATATTGTCTGCATCAATTATCATTTAGTTGCTATACCTTACCTTTTATAGAACCCTTAAAAGAAACACTCTTACAATTTTTTCTAAATAATCCCATAAATCTTACAATCAATTCTGCGGTTTGCTTTACATCAACCAAACTATCATGTGCCCCATCTCTTTTCATATCGAAATAATCCCGCATAACATCCATAGAATAACTTTTTAAATCACTTCGATTTTCAAAACATGCGAACATCCAGTGCATCAGATCTACTGTATCCCTCATATAAAAGATATTTTGGTTTCCTTCCTTGTCAACATTTTTATATTTTTTACACAATCTATTTATAATAACCATATCAAATCTTAGAATATTATGGCCGCAAGGAATCGGGGCCTGAAATTGACTTTTTTTATTTTGATCATGATGACCGGCAAGGAAATTAACGAAATTTTTCCATACCAGCTTTTCTGATGGAGAATTTTCCCATGTTTGAACTATATCTTCCGGCTGACAACCATGGTTTTTTGAGTGCCACGCTATTACTTCCTGGTGGTCTTTAACGTAATTTTCTTTATCCATATCGTCTGGACGAATATTAGAGTTAAATTCTGCACCTTCAACGAGTTTTAAACTTCTAGGATCAATGATAATAGCTGATAGTTGAACCGGATTACAAAATTCTGGATAGCGACCGTCCGATTCAAAATCAAACACGCACAATTTTTTAGTATTCATTAATTTGTTCCTTTATTAAAGTTTAAAAATGTTAATGTACTTTTTGTTCTTTCAAAATTTCTTGTATTTTATTTTTGTGGTATTTCACACCCAAAACTACTTTTTCCATTCTATTAACCGCATTGAGAAAAGATTCGTCCATCACAAACAATCTGTCTCCTACGGCGTATGGATGTGGGCTAACTTCAATTATATATTTTATCTTTCCTTCATCTCGCATGGTTGTAAATTTTATTTCCCGCCCATTTGGTATCAGGTCTTTAATAATTTGTCCTACGTCAACTAACATTTTTCCTTCTCCTTATAATTATCTCTTTCTTGTACATTAAATTCCGATAATTTAATTCTAGTATAACCACAAAATACACAAAAACAATATTGCTTATTACTACAACCATAAATTTCTCCTATGGCACCACAATATCCACAAATTGTATTTTTATATTTCATCTAAAACATCTACCATATGACGAGCAATAGCTTCTAAAGCCCCTTCTCCATCACGAACACCACTTTGTGAATATTCTTCACCAATATATTCTCCATGAATTCTGATATCATAGTTATTCCACTCATATTCTCTGATTTCTCGTAATTTTTTTAAAAACTGTTCATATATTTTTTTATTTTCCATCAGGTATATAAACTCCAGTACTAGCGATTATTTCTCCCCATTCTTTAGGAGGTAATGATTCTGTCCAAGAATATCCACATAAACTGCAAAAACAATATATATAGTTATCACGACCGGAACTAAACGACATTATTAAACCCCCACAATAACTACATGCCGAATTTTCTGGAATTTGTATAGACATTATTATATTATTGGTTCCTGTTTGTCTAATAACTCTTTAATTTTTGGAGGCTGCCAGTTTTTATCCTTTAAAATTTTTCCGTCATATCGAAGCCCACCCTTTTTCAGCATATTAGTTTTGTGAACCTCATCCCAAATTGGCCTTATATCTATTCCAAAAGATACAGCCATTCCCACTAAAACATAAATGGTATTTACTATACTATCTGCAATTCCCTCAACATCATCATTGTCTAAACAATCTTGTAATTCCATTAGTTCATCTGTTATTAGTGTATTACGTAATGTTCTTACACTCGAACTTGGAAGAGGGAAAGTAGGTAGGGGATTCATTTCACAATTAAATTTTTTATGAAAATCTAGTACGTCGTTAAACCAGTCCATCTTATTTTCCTTTATTAATTCTTTCCTGCATCGCCATAATTTTATCCAACGCCAACAAACCCAGAATATCAAATTTAACTACTCCTAATACTTCCCCGTCTGACATTTCAACTCCACAAACATGCTCGTTTAATTCCTTATCATAAATTAGCGGAACTAGTTCTCTCAAAGGCCGGGGAGCAATAACGATTCCCGCTGCATGTCGAGATTGAGAAACCCTGGTTTCTTCCAGACGAATAGCCTGTTCAAATTTTCGAGCAAGAGGCCCCTCCAGTTCTTTTGTCTCTTTATTAAGCCAGCACCATTCTTTCCATAATCGTGATATTTCTCGATTTTCTAGGCACCAACGAATAATAGATGATGATCCGGTTTCATCTTTCATTTTTTGTAATTGGTCTGCAATTCTAGCTTCATCGGGTATACACTTAGTTATTTTATTCATTTCCGTAAATTCCATGCCGCCATGCACCCTCAATACATCTTTTAGAGCAACCCGACCTTTAATTTTAGAAAATGTACTCATTTGGGCAACATGGTCGTGTCCATACTTATCCTTGAGATATTGTATGACTTCGTTTCTATGATGCTTGGGCACATCAATATCAATGTCAGGTAATTGAATATGGTCTTTAGTATTTCTTCCTTTATTGTAAAATCGAGAAAACATTAGTTTATATTCTATAGGATCAATTTTTGTAATTCCTAGTAAATAAGATGTTAAACATCCTGCTGCTGAATTATGAACTAGAAAAGAGTTAGTTAAATAATCATGTTGTTTATCTATTTCTAAATCATAAACATTTTTGATGTTATCTATTCTATCAATTTTTCTAATTCTTAATAAAATACCATCTTTTAAAATTTTAAAATTATTACCTTTATTTTTATTTGCAGGTATTCGTACACTATATGAATATTTACTAGTTATCCACCCTCGTTTATCTGGTAGATTTTTATATACGGTTAAAGTAGAGGGAATATTTAATAAACTATATAAATACCTTACATCATTGGCTAATGTTAAAGATATTGTTTTAATTCCATGTTGATATTTATCCATATATCCATCTGCAAGTTGATAACCATATACGAATGCCTCTATTAATTTTTTAGAAGCATGTTTGACTAAATCCGGAACATGTTTAGTAATTGATGTACACTTATATTTATAAAAAAGTTCATCATATAATTTTTTAAAATGTTTACATTTAATATCTATATTAGCTCCTTTATTATTTTTATTATTATGATAAGTATGTTTGATATTATATTTATTAAAATAATCTATTATTATTGTTTTTATTTCTGGTTCTTCGTCGTTTACACAAAAGGTTAATATTGTTGGATGTTTTTTAGATAGGCTTCCATCTCCGGTAAATATTCCTAATATTGTCATAAAATCTTCATCTATAGGTATATATCGTTTATAAGAATTTATTCCTTTATATTTGCCATTAAACTTAATATGGTGTGCATAAATTTTATCGTGTTTTAATTCTTTATTATTAGAATATTTACCTAAATCTATTTTTTTATCATATTGTATGTTATATTTTAAATGTGGAATAAATACCCAATTACTAACAGATAGTTCATTGGCTGGTTTCCATGATAATTGTGAACATGAAGTGTATTTTTGTATTTCTCCATATGTAGACTTTGAAGATAATATTTTATGATTTTGTGTTAATGTAATCCCTCTATTATCACCGTAATAACATTGAATATTTAATAGCTGTTCATTTTCAATGGGGTATTTGAACTTGTTAACTACTTTTGATAAATTACCATTTTGAGTATAAACATTGTCTCCTACATTAACATTTTCAATATTTTTTATCTCACCGTTTTCTAAATATATAGGTGTGTCATTTTTTAAACACCCCCTACCAAAGCTGGTATACCAGTTGTTTTTTTTCATATAATCAATAATGTCTTTTACAACTAAAAAATAACTAGATAATCCCGCTTCTTGTAAAACCTCTAATTCATATTTGATTCTATGTATATACTCTAGACTATCCTTAGTAAATCCATGACTAGCAAAACCGTCTCTACATAATTGTCTTAGGTGTTCGTCGGGATCAGCAGAATCCGGACACTCAAACGTAGGTAAAACGGGTTTCCTCAATATATCATATTCTTCACACATATTAGCAATTTGTAAAGAATTAGACAATTCGTTGGGTTCGGAAGTTATATCTTGATTAGATATTTCTTCCATTTCTTTAAAAGAATGAAAATGAAAGCGATCATAATTTACAAACTGATTTAACCATAAATTATCTTCTTTGTCACATTCATCTATTAGTTTTCTTAATGTGACTTTTAATTTTCTACAAAGTAATATTCTATGATCGTGATAATCTTCTTGATTAATATAGTGTGGATTACATGTTGCTACTCTAGGTGTATTAGTTGCTTCACTTAAATGAGGCAAAATGTCAAATGATACGAAATCTTCTGCAATATGATCGAAACCATTCATATGCTGTATGTTTAAATATACATTATGATTACTAAATATTTTTTTATATCTATTTATTATTGATATACATTCATCGTAATATTGTTTTAATGGTTTATATACTGGTTCACCTCTATTCACTTTAAATTTTACTCGTATATCATTATTACATCGTACGTTATATAAATCTAAACCATAAGGAATAACTGATAACTGTGACCCTATATCACCAGTCAATACAATAAAATCATTAGTGTTTCCAACTATCCGTTCTAATTCATCCAGATTCAATCGTGGATAATCATAAAAAAACTGGGGACTATTTGCCCTAGCTGTAATCTCTAATAGTTGTTGCCACCCGTCCCGGTTTTTACACAGAAGTGTAATATGTGATACTTCTTTATTATCAGGCGTTTTAATTTCTGGGTGCTGCTCACACAGATATAATTTGCAACCCAAAATGGGTTTTAGATTATTCTTATTCATTTCCTTGTAAAAAGAAACTGCTCCAGAAATACTTCCATAATCTGTAATGGCACAACCAGACAAACCATATTCCTTACAAATTTTTGGAATTTCGTTTATCCTTATAGTCGAGGTCATTAGACTATAATCAGTATGGCAAATTAGGGGGAAATAATTGTTCATTTTTTATCTACTTAATAATATACCAACGTAAATACATATACCACCTACAAAAATTATTGGCATAACAGCTATTAATGCCCAAAACATAAGAATGAAGATTAATTTCCAAACTATTAATATCAACGCAATACCGTGATGCGTCTTAGATTTTTTCTTTGGTTTTTTGGTTAATTCCAATTGTTGTAACCTATCTTTAACTTTAGCTCGCAAATTTTCTGAGACACCATTTGTATTTTTCATTTTTTTGTTCTACCTCCTCCATCACCGTATTCGGTAATATCAAATTCCGGATTATTATAGTTGTTCGTTACGAAATCCATTCCATGTCTTTCAATAGCATATTCGATTTCTTGACATTTTGTCATGGCATAGCCGGGACTAGTAAATTGACCATCCCGATATTCGATTGTTGGCGGAATATGAGTATCAGCAAACGTGGATGTTCCGTACGGGCAAAAAGCCTTACATTTCCATGTTTTTTTTAATGGTGGAATACTACAAGATTGTATTTCTTCCATTTTCGTCCTTAACATTTTTTCTGTACTTTTTAGATGTTCTCCATTATATGCAAAACTAAATGGGCCACCATAATTAATATAGTTAATCGTCATAATAAATTTATCAATATTGGTAAAAACATGATTAACCGCATAATGATATAGTTTTAATTGCGGGTCATCATTTAATTTACTATGTGTTTTGATTTCTCCTGTTCCCCAATCTATTCGTTTTCCGGTTTTCCAGTCGATAACCTCATATGTGTCGTCGTTTTCCTTAGTAATTAAGTCTATTGTTCCTTTAATTCCCAATTGTCCTTCCAGATCACCATATTTATAATGAGCCCATTCTTCATCAATTACAAAATCAAATTTAAATTCTACATCAACGACGTTTCTATTTCTAGGATCAAACAAGCCATCATCTTTCTCTAATACTTTACTGGTCCAGCGGATACAGTCTTTGCGGCTTGAATCTGACCATTTGTTGTGGCTAAATAATTCAGAATAATACGTATATACTTTATCTATTATAAGGTCAAAATCGTAATTTTTAACATTAATATCCCCAACGATGTCGTCTTTTATATGATAAATTTTATTTTGTTGTGCTAATTTGATTTTACCTAGGATTTCTAAATTTTTGTGAACAATAGTACCCATGTCCGTTCTAATATTAGATTTGCCTTTCCAGCCCAAACTATAGTCTATGTAATATGCTTGGGGACAAAAATCGTGTCTATTATACGAAGAAGATCGGAAATATGTAATAATCATATTTGTAATTTTACTCGTAAAGAATAACCAAATTGATCATTACATCTTTTATCATGTATTAAATATCCATCTGCTGTTAAAAATCCTAAAATCCATGCATTTTTGTAATTTATTTTATCGAAATAATCTTGATTAACTGGATATTTTAATTTTGTTTCGGTTGTCTTTTTATTATTCATTATTTTACTTTCTCTGGTAAATATCCCCACGGAGCAATCACATTATATATTTGTTCATTAAACTCGCTAATACCATCTTTAGCATTATGTATAATGGCGTCATAACTATTGAAATTATCTAATTCTGTTTCAGAAGCATGAGTCTCATTACTTTTAGTATTTGTCAATAGTTCAATTACTTTTCCTCCAGCTTTTTGGATACCTACAACCTCATTAATAAAACGCACATCGCATACTAGAGCCAATTCCGATTGGTCTATTTTGATTCTATTAAATAAAGAGTTAATCCAAACATTGCTGTCTATTGCTCTAAAAACCTGCGTTCCCATATATTGTAACACTTCTCTAGCTGTCATAAATCTAATTAACATACTAGATACATCTTTTACACTCCCAACTA
>SDBT01011648.1_pt1 | contig 14142 bp, 18 predicted proteins | sample 2277101 | NCBI WGS metagenome assembly SDBT01 (sample SAMN10404973, study PRJNA504765) | marine sediment metagenome | isolation source: marine sediment core GS10_PC15, 103 cmbsf | place: Arctic Ocean: Southern Knipovich Ridge | collected 2010 | reverse complement strand
AGCTACGTTCTGAGATAAGACGGGTGAAACCATTTTATCTAAAATTACTGGTTTATATAATATATTTTATCTAAAATTATATGGAAAGGATTTATATATAAGATTAATGATATAACATCATAAAACTTATAACAATATCATAAAATATCTATAAGGTCGTCTAATTCTCATGAAGCATATCAACAATTTTATATTATATGACTCCATGAGAGATGTGAAAGTTAATGGAGAATTTACTGGTTCAATTATATCTAAATACCAAGATAAAGTTATCTTCTCTGATAATATAAAAATATCCGAATCTGAGGGAATAATAATATCTCAAGGTTTACTTGTAGGGTTTGAAAAAGATCCTGATAAAATAACAGCGTTCTCTAAAAATTCGGATTTTCACTTTGAAGATTCTAATGATAACCTATTGGAATATTCTGTATTAATTCCTGAAGAAACAATGGAAAAGTACGATCAAGGACAATTTTCTAATGATTTCCCTTATACAATAAACCTCCTCCACACTGCAGGATTACTATTAAATGATTATAGATTTAAGATCAACCACCTTGATTTTTTTAAGGGAGAAATTCTTAAAAATCCAGTTTCATTGATATTAAAGGGGATTATTGTTGCTGACAGGGTTGTAATTGATCATAATGGTGACCCTGTATTCTATGATTGTTTAATTGTTGGTAGAGATGAAAATGACGAACTTAATATAAGTTATGAAACGATAGTAAGTGTTGATGATAAAGTCGTTGAATTTATTATAATTTTAGGAATTGAAGAATTAAAAATATAAACTAGTTCTAAACGATGCTTCTTTTTGAAAATAAAGAACAAAAATTGCTAAATCTCTTAAAATTTACGGGATCTCCAGTCAGAAAATTCGTCTCAACTGGCGAAATTGAGGAAAATATTGATTTAGTTCCTTCAAGAAAAGAAAAATTATCAGCAATTATTAAAACCATTGAAGAAAACGAAAATTTTATTCTCCCTATTATTGCCGATGTAGGAACCGGAAAAACCCATTTATATTGGGCTTTAAAACATGAATTGTATTATTACAACGTAGTATATATTTCTTTAGAAAATGTCTATCGGAAATTTTATTATAATACATATTCAGAATTTATTGAAAATATGGGCGTAGAAGTTTTAAGAAGTATCGCAAATAGATTATGCAATAAATGGGGTGCATTAGAGAGAAAATTTGGTTTTTTCCATGTAGCTGATATAGAAAAAGTACGAAAAATCGCATTTGAGGAATGGGCATCGCAATTTGAAAGTAAAATGGCAATAAATGATATAATTCATGCTGTAACAACACATCAATTGGATCCCTATAAAAAAGTAGATGCAGAGAGATGGCTTCTTGGAGAACTAATGGACATAAGGGAACTTTCCCGACTAAATTTAATGCATGATTTAAGAGAAAAAAATAATTCGTTTACGATGCTTAAAGTTCTAATTGAAAACTCGATGGTAAACAGTGTGCTCTTTATAGATGATTTCGAAAAAATTCTCTCAATAATTAAAACCAAAGATGAAGATTCAGAAGAATTTTTTGATCCTAGTTGGTTATATGGAAACTCATCGTCACCAGAAACACATAGTGCCGAGAAAACTCTTGATAAAATACTACAACTACATAAAATTAAGGGATTAAGGATTATTATTACTCTTAAATCGCAAGAGTTTTATGAGGAGATTAAAAGAAAAATTAAAGAGAAAAATAATAGCCTTTCTTTTCTACTAATGGAACCTGTATATCTTTCGAATTTCTTAGAACAAGATATTTTCTTATTTTATAAAAGCCACTTAGAAGATTTCTTCCGGGATATAAACTACACAGAATATTTTGAGAATTTTAAAAATTCCTATTTCCCTTTGAAGGAATCAAATTTAAAATTTATTTTCAAGCAATCAAAAGGAAATCCAAGAGAAATTCTTAAACTTTTGATAAAAACTTTTAGTAAAATAATTCTATCAAAAGAAAGATTCGGAAAATTAATTGAATGATACTTTCAAGATTAGGTTAAATAACTTTTAATAGAATCCTTTCATAGGTGTCGATTTCTTTTAGGTACTTCTCTTTAAACTCATTTAACCAATTAGATTTTATAATTAAGTTTCGGAAGGATTCTAAATCAATTAAAGACCTGAAATAAAACAACAGTAAAGTTCTAATTGCTTTGGATTTTAATATACGGTGGTTTTCTGATGTATTCAATGAGTCATATAATTGAGTATAGCTTGGTAAATGTTTGATTAAAACTTCTAGTCCTAATTCTACTAATTCGGGTTCTTTTGAGTTCAAAATTTGGAAAATATTCCTTACATTTGGTTGTTTTTCTAATTTCAATAAAACTTTTAATGAATTATGCTTAATAGGGATGTATTCATCGTTTAATGCGTTTTCAATTAAATCAATTATATTTTCAGATAATTGTGAATGATTAGAAATTTTTTCAATTGTTTGAATTATCTCGTTTCTTACCCATCTATCAGATGTAGAATACATATTTAAGATAAAATTAATAAACTCTCTTTTTAATAGGGTTGTTTTCCCAATTTCACCGAGTAAAAAAATAAGATTTAATTTTACAGCGTATAATATCTGTGATTCTAAATTATTGATGAAGAAATCAACAAAATTAAGATGTTCCTCTAATGGATTTTTACTTAATTTAATAAGAAAACTGTTTATTTCTTCTGGATTTCTGGTTTTTTTAATCTCTTCAAAAATCTTAATTAGCTCCATACAAAATAATATAATGAGGAGAAAAATATAAAGGGATAGAAATTAAGAAAAAAAGAAAAGAGAATTTAAAAATTAAATTAAATTATTTTACAGCATCAAAATACATAACTGATTTCACCTTTGAAGAGGAAAATCTTATCAATTCCTTAAAAAAATAAAATAATTTTAGATTTTGCTATTTATCTATATGCCACGCTTTTTTTTTTATCTCATAACTTCCATTTATAGGTTCTAATATCTCATAATTTTTTATATCATTTATTAATCAAATCACAACCTTCCGGGGGATGAGGAAGTAAAAACTGAAATTGTTTTAGACCGAATAAAGGAAGATCATTCAATTATTATCCCGGAGTGATAAAATTTCAGATCTTTTCATATAGCCTTTTTCTATTTAGGATTATTCTCCACATTAAATTTGATACTAAATCAAATGGATAGAAGAAATTTATTGAATATCTCTTATTTTTTTAATTAAATCCTTATTATCTCTCCCAAAAATACGTATGTACGTGTCTTTCTCTTTTTCAATATCAAATTTAGATGTTATGCCTCGATTTTTTAATTCTTCAAAGAGATCCCATATCGAAGCATCAGATATATTTGCCGCTCGCTCCAATGTATCTCCTTTTTGATATAAATCAAGGGCTACTTCTATTTTTTGTTGTTTAATTCCGGTACTAATTATTTTTCTTACAATTGTAGCTCTATCTATACCAAGTAATTCCGCTATACGATCAAGTTCATCTATGGTCTCTTTTTTCATTCTTACAGACAAATTAGTCATATTCTACCCTAACAACTCTTTTACTTTTTTTATAAAATAGACTTCATCATATGAAGGGTTACCATATCTTACCCATTTAACTAGAAAATCCTCAAATTTGAAATTATCAATAATCTTATTTTTATAGGCCTCTAAAATCGAAATTGGAACACTTCTTACATCCAAATTAAAGTTTTCGGCAATTCTTTTTGCTTTTTTGTCTTCCATCATGCATGGACACTTAATATTGATTGAATTATGAATTATTTCGGTTTCTCCTAATCCTAGTTTTAAATCCATTAATTCCTCATCAAGTTCATGAATTTCTATCTTTTTTTCTCTTATTAATTTTTCCCCGATTATTGCTTCTTCTTTACCCATTTGTTTTCCATTAACAATTACTTCCTGATAAACTGCCCCAGTGATAACAAGTTCTTCAAATAATTGAGTTAAAACCTCGATAAAATTCATTTTCAAGGAAATTATAAGTGTTGAAGAATCTATTTTTATCATTAAGATAGTAATGTGTGACAAAATATTTAAATGTATACTGAATATATACAATTTAAAAGACTGAAATGTGTTAGATCGAATAAAAGAAGATTACTAAATTATTATTCCTGAGTATTAAAAATTTTTATTTATGAGTAAGATGATCGTCGAGAAAATCCATTCCTAATTTTTTGAGCTTAGTTTTTGCTAGATCACGTGGAACAGATTCATTAGCGGGTTTAGAGTTCTTATTTGTTCAAATAATATAATTGATATATTTATATATTTTTATAATTTCTATAATATTATGACTGCTAAAACAACCGTAGCTATTGATAGTGGTCTACGAAAAATAATTAAAAAACTAGCAGCATGGTTAGATATTTCCCAAGGCGAAGTGATTAGACGAGCTATCGCAGAATTTGAAAAATTCATTATTAACAAAAACGTTTATCTAAATACAAGCAAGGAAAAAGCCAAAAAGGAAATTGATACACTTCTTCAAGCAGCAACGGATGCAGTTTGGGAAGATGATATAAAAACTCGAGAAATTCAAGAAAAATTAAAAAAAAGACCTAGTACTATTGATGAAGTTATTCTAAACAATTGGGATTCCGGGTTGGAATTATGAGCAAAAAAGGAATTGGGGCGCACGAGGAAAATTTAGAAAAGATCACAATTGATTCTAATGTCTTCCGTAATCTAAATTTTATTAATTATCTAAGAATAAATAAAGCAGAAATCCAAGTATATATTCCTTCCATAGTGAGTTTTGAAATTGGCTATTATTTTCTGACTAAAGATATTACCTGGGAAGATTTTCTCAAAGAAATAGTAAAATTTAATGGTATTTTTCTCGAATGGGATTCAGTCATTCTTTCAGAAGTTCTAAAAAACGCTCTAAATAATAAAGAAACTCTCCCTTTTCGCCACTATTTTCGAGATTTTATAATTGGTACTCAATGTGAAAATACAGGCTTTGATTTAGTATCTTATAATAAAAACCACTTTACATGGCTTAAACGCATTTTAATCCAAACACCAGGAGAATTCATTTTAAAAAGGATCTAAAAGTAATCAATTTATTTAATAGGAGAAGAGTAGCTGGATTGTGCTCTGTCAGTTTTTTAAGTCCTGATTAGAACAAAAAAAGATAAGAAAAAAATGTATTATTAAGTTTCATCATACCATTTACTAATTAAATTACGATTTTTCATGTATCTTAGAAAATAAAGAGCTAGAACTAATGTAATTAAGGTTTCAATAAACCATATAAGTTGAAATACAGTTAAATTGCGATCAATTTGTATTGTACCTATAGTAGTAGAGCCAAAATCTATTATCGAGTAAAGTAAAAAATCAGGAATTTGTAATATCACCCAGGGAAAGAAAATCTCTATATATTCATGTGAAGGGAGGTCAAGTAAGAGATGAGTAAATCCTCCAATAAAAGCAGAATATGTTGCTACTAGAAAAAATCTACGATTGTATTTTTTCTTCTTTAGATTATCCCAAGTTTCCATACCCATATATCTTAAAGGTCTAGAGAGAAATCCATTCTTTTTTGCAAGTTTGGCGCAAAATGGTCCAATATATGTACAGAAAATTACTGTTAATATAATTGTCAGAGGTACAGTAGAAAAGATTACACCTAGTATGCTATGAGTAAAATTTCTAAATGTAAATGCAAAAAAAGGTCCAAATAAAGAAAGTAAATCGGGAACTATCGCACTAATACATAGAGCTGTACCATCAAATTTATGAGGATACTTTATCTTTAATGCTAATCCTGGAGCTTGGTGAGAAAATATGGCACTTGGCATATTTATAAAACTTTTTTTAATTAAATGGAAATTATACTGTATAATTAACTTTTGGAGAATCCTCCATGATGGAATTGGATCTTAAAATTTAGGTTCTTATGCTCACAATAAGACCTAATGTTAGACTCAACCTCATCCCAATAACTCGGATCTTTTTGTATTTCTTTATATTTAGGTAACAATTTTGGATAATTTTCTTTAATTACTCTCATTATTCTTGGAATATTATGAGGTCTGAAATTCAAGTTTTCAAAGCTATAATTATCAGTAAAATCGATTGATTCTTCAATGATTGCCTTGAAATCAGAAATCTCTGGAAAAAACGGGGATAAGAAAACATAAGTAGAGATTCCTGCTTCAGATATTTTTTTAATAGCATCTAATCGGTCCATCGGTTTAGAGGCTGCCCGTTCAATAATTCTTGCAAAATCTTCATCTAATGTGTTTATTGAAATACCAATTCTTATATTTTTAAATTGTTTGAACAAATCAATATCCCTGACAACTAATTTCGATTTAGTAAGAATAGAGACTTCCGCACTGGTTCCCTTTAGTTTTTCCAATATTTTTCTTGTATTTTGATACTTTTTTTCTAAGGGTAAATATGGATCTGTAACTGAACTCAACAAAATCCTCTTCCCAACATACTTTTGAGGTTTAATCTTATCGAAGTCAAAAGTTTTTATATCTAAAAATTGCCCCCATTTATCTCCCTTATGACCCGTGAATCTTATCATAAATTCTGCGTAACAATAGATACAGCCGTGCTGACAACCTATATAAGGATTAATAACAAAATCAATAGAAGGAATATTGCTTTTCGTTATGATACTTTTAGCTTCTCGAAAATCGATTTTCATAATTATTTTTATTTTTGATTTTAACGATTGTCTAATAAGGCTCTAATTTGTATCGCGTTCAGCGCATCAATCTGTGATACGAAGAATTTTGATTTTTTCCAAAAATCTATCGAAATGTGGATCAAAACTTACAATCTCATCAATTTGATGGTGTTGACATAAAACAATTGATGATACATCAATAAAACTCATTGGCCTTGAGTCTTTCAAATCGATGGTATTTATTTTCGTAAATAATTCCCATGTTTCAGATTCTAAATATGATTCAAAATGTAAGATTGTGGCAATTTTTTGTTTTCCCCATATTAAATTTCCGAGATGGTTTAATACGTTGATATTATTATTGGAACGCACAGCTGCTAAAGTTGCGACTTCACTAATGATAAGATTGGAACTATATAATAATCCATGCTCTCCCCTACTAAGCAATTTCAATATTTTTTCACTTTCTTGTGCATGTTGATCTTTAGGATGAATTAATCCCAAGTAAAATCCCGTATCAAGAAAAACCCCCATTATTCTCACTTTTGTATTGAATTATTCATAATAAATATCTTTATCATCTCTACTGCCGAAAGAAGCTTCTTCATCATAAATTACATTCTTAAGTTTATTTCTTGCTTCGATAATTTGCTCAGATTTTTCAAGACTTAAAACTGGCATGTTAGCTACTAATTCCACCAATTTTTCAAAATTATCATTCGCTAATATTAAACAATAATCAAGTATTTCTATTTGCGTAGGCCTTCTCCCTAGTCTTAGTGTCAATTTAGCTTGTAACTGTTCCAGTGCTTTCTTATTTTTTATTTTCACAATCGACATATTAATATGCCTCATGTATACAAATATACTATATATATATTAATATTTATTATGAAGATTTAAATTTTATTTTAAATGATTTCAAGGTATCTTTTATGATCATTTAAAGCCTTTAGTTTTAAAACTAAACAACTAACCTTAAAACTGAGGTTAAGTATTATTTAAATGCTTAACGATGAAAGAACGCATGCGTTTAATAAAAGAAAAGAAAATTCACATAGCCTTAATAGCAATTCTTATTTTAATAGGAATTGGTTTAATCATTGGTATTCCAATTTTGACTTATGAAAAACCTTTAGAACAAAATATGGGAGAGTTTCCTGATTTCATAACAGAAAATGAGGATTATTTCACAACGAGAATTGGAGCCGTTCCTAATATTAATCCAGATACTTATGGACTCAATATATGGGGTCAAATAGATAATCCAAGATCTTTTAACATTTCAGAACTTTTAGAATTAGATCTAATTGAAAAAACTTTAACAACAGAATGCATTGGCAATCCCGCTAATGGTCCACTTATATCTACTGCTGTATGGAAAGGGTTTTCAGTATTTGATCTCGTAAATTCACTAAGTTTAAAGGAAAATGCAACAGGTGTAAGATACACCGCAGCAGATGGCTATTTTGTCTCTCATACGCTTGATCAATTAAAAAATAATGGAACTATTGGAGCTCTGTTTATGAATGGAGTCACCTTACCTCCCGTTCAAGGATTTCCCCTCCGGATTGTAAATCCCGGATCATATGGTGCAAAACAACCAGCTTGGGTAATAGAAATAGAAGTTATAGACAGACCTCTAGAAGATTATTGGGACCTTAGAAGTTGGGACACTTCTACACCTATGGAAGTTGATTCAACCATCTTTTTTCCTAATAATAATATTGAAGTAAGTTTAGGCGTTCCTATTATAATAGGTGGGGCTGCTTTTGGAGGTACAAGGATTTCCAAAGTTGAAATTACCATAAATGGTGCTTTGAATTGGACTGAAGTAGATATTGTAACTATGTTAGATTTGGATCATGTTTGGGTCTTCTGGAACGTATCTTTAGTTTTTACGGAGATAGGTATCTACTCCATAAATACTAGAGCGACAGATATACATAATAATACCCAACCTGAAGATGATTCTAATGGGCTTGATGGAACTAACTATTGGCCATTGTTAACAATTTATGTATAAAGAGAAAGGAACAACTGCAAGCAAGCCATAGAGAACTTTCTTTAGTAACCTAATTCCTTGTCTAAATTTTCTCAAATTGATGATAAATATTGGAAAGGTTATAATAAAAACAATAAATATTACAAGAGAAACAATATCAAATGTTGAATAAACAAACCAAAAGATAAATATCAATAAAATTATTGAATAATAACCTATGTTATTTTTAAATTTTTCTTCTACACTAATTTCTTCATTCTAATTATCTTGTATCTGCTAAACTAATTAGTTTATATAATATTATTTCATTTAGATTTAATAACGTATACCTCAAGAAAGAGATTTTAATGAATATTCCAAATATCTTAGAAACTAAAAGACTAATAATTAGACCTTTTAATAGCGACGATATTAATCCTTTTATCAGTTTTATGATTAATAAGGAGTCTACAAAGTATCTTAATTTTACTGAAGAAGAAAAAACACCAGAGGGTGCCGAAACATTAATACAATCAATCATCAATTCTTATGGCACTCAAAATTCAGTGTTTGCTTTAGCAATTACACAAAAAGATAGTGGGAGGTATTTAGGATCTTGTGGGCTTTCACCAATCGAAAATGACAATGAACTAGAATGTTTCTATGCTTTATTACCTCAATTTTGGGGGAACGGATATGCTATTGAAAGTGTAAAGAAACTATTTGAATATGCGTTTACAGAATTAAATTTATCTAAAATAGTTGCATATGTAAACCCAGGAAATACACGCTCATGGAAAACAGCAGAAAGAGTCGGAATGAAATATTTGGGACAAATCAGGCCAAAAAATCTTTCTTCTGAGGCAATATTTTTTTCCATAGAAAGAAATGAATTTGAAGATCAAGGTATTTGATGAAATATTATATATCTCTAATGAGTAATTGAAAAAGAGGATTTTATTAAAGAGAATATCATTTAGAATTTTATTGACTTTAATCCTTCAAAAATCAGGTTTGTAAAATAAAATAAGAAAAAAAGACTTTTAATTTTATAACGATACGATATGTCCCTCTTCACCCATTTCTAAGAAACCAGCAGCTCCAATTGGTTTTTCAACAAAATCGACCATATCCTCCAATTTAATGCCCATAAGATCCATAGTAGTCGTGCAAGGATATAATTTCATCTTTCCATCTGCTACGGCTTCTTTAATTAATTCCCAGGCGTCGTCAATCCCGGTTTTCTTCAATCTTTTTTTAAAAACTTTCGCTGCGATTCCTTTGAAAGGAAAGGGTGCACCAGCTACTTTTGGCTTGAAATTCTTTTTCAATAGAAATAATCCCCAAAAAGTACAGAAAAAGTTCATTTCAATATCCATGGCATTTCCAGTGGTTCCTAATATCGTCATCATCATAAATTTTTCAAACGATTTGTCCTTTATGATAAAATTAATTTTTTTTACCAATATTTTTACCTCCTTTTAGCTCAATTTAAATTCTAACTTCTATTCAAACTTTTTTAATTAGAAATGTAATTTGTTTTCCTTCTTCTTTTGTGTTAAGTATTTTATCTCCTGTTTTCTTTATAAGAGCTGGTACATCTTTTAAAGCACCTAAATCATCGACTATTAATTCCAACTCTTGTCCCGAACTCATTTTCTTTAACTCTCTCTTAGCCATTATGACAGGTAATGGACACATTTTTCCAAGAGCATTTATACTAATATCTGCTATTTTTTCCTCACCTTTTTATTTTGGGTTGATAAAAAAAAATATTGTAATGGGGGTAATTCCCACAATTGTTACTTGATATACTAAACAATACTAAACCATAAAAAGTTTTCAATTATATTTCATTAATCTTTTCTCAATTTTTATTCTAATAATAAGTAGTTTTAGTAGAAAATTCTTACGGGTATCCAATTGGTATTATATAAAGAGGTTCAATATTTTTTGGAAGATTTAGATCATGTTTTACTTTCTCGTCATTAAAAGCACCAACGGGTACAGATACTAAACCTAATGCTACCACCTCTAAATGAATATTTTGAGCACAATGTCCCACCTCAATAAAAATATATCTCATTCCTCGTTCCTTATACCTCAGAGTAGTTCTTACAAATTCAGCACAAATTAATACATTTAAATAAGCTTCTTTAATGAAACCTTGATCCCATGCCGCTTTACATAATTTCGAGTTTAGATTCTTTTCATTAACTAATTCTAATATGTGATTTTTGAATTTGTAGCAAAAAAACCCCTTATCTTTGATAATTACATAAATTTCCAATGGATATGTTGCACCTGCAGAAGGAACTGTTCTTTTTTCCCCTTTTTTTCCTTGGGCTGCCCATAGAATCTGTGAAATCTTTTCAATCTCAATTATTCTATTTTTATATCTTCTTACACTTTTACGTTCATAAATACATTGTTCAAGACTTTTTTCGCCTATAAAATTGGGTTTTGGAAGTTGGATATTCATTTTTCAATCTCTTATTTTTCAAATTTTAAATTATAGTAGAGATTCTGTTCTTAATAATTATTTCTTTAGTAATAAGAAATTTTATTTAAAATAAATTAATAAAGTGAATATGGCTTCTAGTGTAAATTTAAATGAAATTTTTTCGGAATGGGATGAATTAAATTCTCAGGTTCAAGAATCGTTTGGTCAATTCGATTTTTCTAAAATAAAGGAGATTCGAGGTAAACAAAACAAGATTGAGGACAAAATTTTTGATATACTCAAAGAAATCGCACCGGAAAATATCAAATCGATGTTACCAGAAGATTGTGGTGATTTGGAAGTTGGATATGAAACAAAGGGAAAGGTTTTTTATTTTGTTACAATTGATGAAGAAGGAAGTACTGATGAGGATATAAAACTCAATGCATTTACAATAGATATTAATAAAAAGGTGTCATTGATAAAAGATTTTGAGATGAAAGATTAATTCTTTTTCTTTAGTCTTCCTAAATTTCATTGAATTAAATATAGAAAATTAAACTAATTTTTTAAATGGTGAAATTTAAATACTAAATTTTTCTTATTATATGCTTACCACATGATAATTTAAAGTGATTGTAATATTTCTCTTCCAGCATCATTGAGGATAGGACCGAGGACAACTAATACACTGGCGAAGAAAAGATATTTGATTTTATATTTTATTTTAATTACTTTAAGTGCTCAACCGCCAATTTTATGGATTTGGTTTTTTTGGCATTTTTTTCCTTCCCTTAATTTGACTTTCTATATTTTATTCCCATTTGTCTTTTTCTTAGGAATATTGCTGCTTATAATAAGCTCTATAGTAATAGCAAAAATTTTCTTGATCTTTATTAATATATTCCACAAACCTAAAGAAGGAGTTTTTTTAAGACATAAAAACGATAAAGATTTTTGTTATTGGAGTTTACGGTCTGTAATAAAAAAATGGCCGATTTGGTTAGCTCGTCAATTATCTTTACCATTTCTTGAAATTTTAGTTTTTAAAATATTAGGAGTCAAGACTTCCTTTTCAAATTCTTTATATGAGGGATGGATTGATTGCGAATTTGTAGAATTTGGGAAAAATGTAAAGATTGGCCAAGGAAGTTTGATTACATCCAATATTATTATCAAAGATAAATTAATAATAAAAAAGGTAACGATACAAGATAATGTAATTATTGGTGCCCATGCTGTCGTATTGCCGGGAACAAAAATTGATGCTGATACAATACTAGACGCAATTTCGATGACGAATATTAATCAACATTTAGAAGGAAATTCAATATATCATGGTTCACCAGCAAAGAAAATAAAAAATCCATTTAAAATAATTGATAAAACCACATTAGAAGAAGCCATCTTCAAAGAAAATAATATAGAAAAGTATAATCCAGAAGACTTAAAAGTTGAAGGAAAGGAGCTATCAATTCCGTTTCACTTCTATATAATAGCAGGTTGGATTATAATTGGTTGTTCTTTTATAATGCCTGGATTCTTATTCTTCTTGTTTACATTTGGAATTTTAATACCTGATTTATTTTCAATTACTTTTTCTTTAAGTATATTACTAAATTTAAAAACGATAATCATGCTTCTTACACCATTAGTTCTTGCCGGTCTATATCTTCTCCATCTATTTTTTGTAGCATTATTTACTAGGTGGTTTTACAAATTAGCTGATAAAAGAGGACCTGCCCAGGGAATTTTTGATAGAAAATTAAGTGAAGCTTCAAAAGTTTTAGACTATTATCATTTCAGATCATTTCTGCTCAAATATCCTGTTTTTGCGTTCGTAAGATCTCCATTTCCTTGGTTGGTTAATTGGGAACTAAAATTTATAGGCTCAAATAAAATAGGAAAAGGTACTGTATTTGAGGATACTTTTTTCCACAGTCATAACAATTTTGGAGATAACTGTTATATAGGTACTTATGCTCATATTACTAATCATCTTGTAGATGGAGTTTATGGAGAAGAGAATTTGACGTTCTTTGGAGCTCAAATTGGAAACAATTGTATTTTTAGCTCATCAAGTGGAGCCTTGCCGGGTACAGAAATGGGTGATAATTCAACGATATTACCTATGTCTGCAACTATTAAGTACGATAAATTAGGAGAAAGTGGAATCTATGCTCACTTTCCGGCTAAGAAACTAAGCAAAGAGGAAATTAAAGAAATAACTGGAGGCGAATATATTGAAGAGTGAAAAAATGGACGAAAGTAATTTACATTTCGATCTTAAGGGAATTCCGATAACAACTAATGGATTTAAATGGTCTTTAAATGCAACTTTACTTTATTTAGGGTTAAATGTGTTATCTATTGTGATGCCGACAGTAATGGTAATTTCATTTTTTGGTTTTGCTTTAGATTCAAATTTCTTTCATTGGAGGATTTTATTAATATTTATAGATGTTTTTGCATGGTGGGGTTCTTATATTCTTATAAGTTTGCTCCTTGGTAAACTTTTTTTAATTATACTAAAATTAATTCACATGCCAAAAGAAGGATTATTTCCTATTGAAAAGAATAGCCGAGATTACTCTTTTTTTTGCTTAAGAGTTTCTATAAAAAAATTCATTTTTTGGATATGGAATAATTTTTGTTTTCCGTGGGTGAGTAATTTTGCGTTTAAAATTTGTGGGATTAAGGCAGATTTTAAAAGTACGATGTATGATGGCTGGAGTGATGTAGAATTTATAGAATATGGAGACAATATAATGATCGGACAGGGTGCTCAAGTATTCTCAAGTACCATTGTTAGAATAGATAATAGCGATTATTTATTGATCAAAAAAGTAATTGTTGGCGACCATGTTGTTTTAGGAGGTAATTCTATTGTTTCACCGGGCACAATTGTAGGTAAAGGTGCAACTCTTGGAGTATGGACGGTTACATATATTAATCAAGTTTTAGATCCCGATTGGATTTATATTGGAAACCCGGCTCGAAAGTATAAGCCTGCTCAAAAGTTAATTGAAGAGAG
>SDBT01011647.1_pt1 | contig 14142 bp, 27 predicted proteins | sample 2277101 | NCBI WGS metagenome assembly SDBT01 (sample SAMN10404973, study PRJNA504765) | marine sediment metagenome | isolation source: marine sediment core GS10_PC15, 103 cmbsf | place: Arctic Ocean: Southern Knipovich Ridge | collected 2010 | reverse complement strand
GTGTAGGAACATCTACTAAGAAAGGTACAGAGTTATTAAAAGATGCAGCGATAGGTGCGGCTTTAGGAGCCGGTGGTGAGAAAGTTGCCAAAGGTATTGGAGTAGCTACTAGAAAGCTTTTCTCTAATTCTTCTGACTCCCTTAAAAAAGTATTTTCCCACCTGGGTGAAACTACTCATCCAAATAACGTAGCTCTTGAAAAGAATATAATCAAAGCAGCATTTCTTGGGAAACATGGTTCTGCAGATGAATTATTAGGTACGAGAAAAGCCTTAGAGGCTTCTCAACTATGGGCAGAAAATGCTCCAACTATGATCAGAGACCTTCTTAACCAGGAAAAAAGACAATTAGGTGCAGAGTTACAGGACGTTATTGCAGATAATGCCAATGTAAAATTAAATATGAGAGGCATTGTAGATGATCTTACCGAATCTCTCAAAGCCTTTGGAAATATCGGTGCAGAAGGTGAAGCAGTTAAGCAAGTTAAGGCTAAGATCTTAGATCCTATAAATAACGGGACTCTTAAAATTGGTGATGAGGTACTGGACTTTTCTAATCTAGACTTTTCTGCTGGTCAAAAGATGAAGCAACTCATAAGTGGCATCACTTTCAAAAATGTTGATCCTACAAAACTAACAGATGAAGGTAAGATCTTTGCTAACGCTAAAGGCGTATCTGCCGCTCTTGAAGCGTTCTCAGGTAGAATTTCAAAAGAAATAGGTGCTGCAGATGTTACAGGTAGATTACCTGAGATTAATTCTAAATTTAGTAAAATATTTGATGCTGAGAAATTAGCTCCTAAAAATATTACAGAATTACTAGCATTATCCTCTACACATGGTAAAAGTGACCATATTAGAAAAGGTAATACCTTTATGGCTACCTTACTAGGACATAGTCCAGAACTACAAGAAAAGATTATAGGGGAAATACGGTCTCCTTCAGCACTATTCGAAATGAATGAGATGGCTGCTAAGGTCCCTGGGCTATTTACATTAAGAGCAGCCTCAAATTTTGGGGGCATTCCAGCAGTTTTAGCCGGCATACCTGCCGTAGGCATTAGAGCAGCTCAAATTGCCGGTAGGGCTCAGAGAGCCGCATTTAAGGTTCCTAGGAGCGTATCGGGCATAGTACAGAATAAAGACATAATTATATCTAAATTATCAGATTTCCACCCTGGTTTGGCAGTAGCCTTAAATGACGCTATACAGACCGGAAATGCCCAAGCAGTTGAAAACATTGCAGTAGGTATTTTACAGACACCTGGGATGAAAGAGGAGTTTGAAGACGGCTTTGGGTTTGAAGGAAAAGCAGTTACTCCAGAAGAAAGTGCTGAAGTTGAGCAAGGCATTATGTCTTCTAATCTAACTCTTAGACAGAAATTTCAACAAAGACAAGAGTTTAGAGCAACATCTATGTTACCACAGGAAGAAGAACCTGCCCAAACTGTACAAGGTAGCTTTGAACGTGCTAGAAGAGATAGTTCAGGTAGAAAAGTGACACAATATTAGGTATAGTAGGACACTATGGATGAGTTAAAACAGGACATGAAAGAAATTAAGTCGGATATCTCGGATATAAAGGTCGACCTGAAGTACCATATAAAACGAACCACAGATCTGGAAGGTATGGTAAAACCTGCCTACCATATGCTAATTATCCTCAGATTCGTAATTGCTACTGCTCTTTTCGTGGCTGCCTTATGGGTATTCAAGCCTGCTAAAGTAAAGGCAGAGGTTCCTTATGAAGGGCAATACCTAGCCTATGTAATCAGCCATCTAGAAGATATTACCGGATGTGCTGTAATCATTAACTCTGGTCATAGGACCCCTGAGAAAAATAAAGAGGTTGGCGGGGCTACTAACTCTTATCATTTATTTGATCAAGCTAGAGATATAACAAGCTCTTGTGTAGATTCTCAAACACTAGGGATGCTATCCAGTCCTTTAATTACAACGCTTATATATGACAATCATATACATATAGACACGCGCAAGGAAATTTTAACGTTTAAATGCCAATATAAATGGCAAGGAGGAAAGTGTGAGTTGGTTAACTGAAAATTGGGCTATTATTACTACTATTTTACTATTCATTAGTGAAGCAATTGGTGGAAGTAAATTAAAGAGTAATTCTATATTCCAGATTATTAAGTCTGTTCTAGAGAAGAAAACTGCTAAAAGCGCTGCTAAAGCTGCTGTATCTACTGGCATCAAAGAGGGTGAAGAAGAGTTAGAAAAGCTTATAGATAAGGCTGAAGATAAGATTGAAGAAGGAATTGATAAGTTATTTGATAAGTTTGATAAATAAATAGGTGAGGGGGCTTGCGCCCCTTACTCTAGTACCTGTTTTCCGCTTTAAGTACATTCCCTATAACAGTAGTTACATTCTCTCTAAATTGCAACATATCCTTACCATCATTATGGATCTGGATTCCCTGCTTTCCTATGTCTACCGCAGACCTTTCAGAAGCATGGGTATCGGTTAATCTGCTCTCTGCTCCTGGATTATTTATATTTACTAATACAAAGTCTATATCGTCTTGCTGTAAAAAGAAGTTATACTCATCCCAAAAGCGTATATCTGTAACAATCCCAAACTTTGATCCAGACTTCTTAAATTCATTCTTAGCGTTTATAGCGTGTATAAGAGGACATACATCTCTAATAACCTCGCTACCTAGATACTGCGCTGCATGTCTAGGAGTAACTATTTCTTTACCTATATGAGGTAGTATATGCTGTTCAAAATTATGTTTTAAACCAAAGTCATATAAAGCCATATCTATATCAGATATATGCATCTCTTTAGGTCCATTTTCAAACTCTTTTTCCTTAAACTCCTGGTTATCCATATGATCGCGAGGAATATAAAAGATCTTTGAACATACATCTTTTAACTTCTTAGCCAGTTGAATCTCAGTAAAAGGATGGTTCTTAAAAGTCTCTTGAACTATATTAAATGCGGTACTCTTCCCAGAAGTCTTAACCCCGGTGAGTCCAATTATTAGTGGTTTACTCATGATAATCTCCTCCAAATACCCCATTTGTGGTAATAAGGCAATGTTAATAAATCTTTCAAATATAGGGCAACCTTGTACTTCCTAAAATATGGTATAGAGCACTCACCTATAAGATCATTCTCTATAATCTTATCTACCGGGAAATAGCCATATATTTTAACTATGTTCTTATCTGTATCTACTAATGTAGGTATCATAAAGTTATCTTTAGGAGAGTTTTTAAGTAACGGGTCTTCTCTCTGCATAAGATACGAATTTCCGTACTTAGAGGCAGAAGTTACACTCTGGCTCTTTACATGGAAAGACATGCCTTTATAGCTTAAATCCGCATCAAAGGACTTATTCCCTGCAGAGTATATGCTAAAATCCGGACTCTTTACCCAGTAGCCTTTTTTACGCATCATCTTAACTACCGCTAGCTCCCCAAGGGCACCGATAATAAGATCATCCATTTTAAATCCGCCTCTTTTTATATAGAGAGAGGAAGAGTCTGCCCTTTTAGCAGCAAACTCTATAGCCCTTTCCATATCTTTAGGAGAGATCTTTACTATTTCAATTTTCATCGCTCTTGCCCCATGTCAGTTAATTCTCGCAACATGGCGTCCTGTCTAGCTAACGAGTCTAGCTCATCAGTCAATTCCTGCACTAGGTCTTTTAAATTTTTAATGATTATATTTTGCTTAGCGAGGTCTCCATGTAATTCACATACTTCTGCAGTGACTGGAAACATCTCTTGCTCTTTTAAATTCCATATATGTTCCATAATACCTTTCTCATCTTTATTGACAAGTAGTTTACTCTTGACTGCCCACTCATACCATTGATCAAAAAAGATACATTTTAATTCTTCACTGTCTCTCATAATATGTCTCCTTATTTAGTGTAAACTGAAGAAATCATAGATTCTACAGTAATTTTAACATCGGGTACAACTTGCTCCATTGCTTCTATCATTATTCTTTCGTGATTAACCAAAAGTTCTTCACTTTCTTCCACTTTAACCTCACTAATGATTTCATCGTGTACAAATCCCACCGTCTGGTATCCTGCTTGATCCAGGTAATAAAGCGCAATCTTTGCTCCATCTGCGGCGAGACCTTGAAACGGAGTATTTTTCTCTGCGCAGTACGTAGTTCCAGCACGTTTTCTTCCCGTTCGCGTCCAGACATGTCCTTTCTCCTCTTTCATATAGGCTTCCATTTCAGGAAATGCTTGAAACCAAGCCTTTTTCATTTCCTTAGCTTCTAACTCATCAATCTTTAGCCCATAGCCTTTAGCAAAGGTCATAAATGTTTCTACTCCAAGACCACCAGGAAAGCCAAAGTTAGCAGCTTTAGCAGACTGTCTCTCTTCCTTAGTAATATCTTTCTCTGGTTTAGAATATAATATAGAGGCATAATACCTATGTAAGTCTACACCGTCATTTATCTGGTTTCTCATCATGGACTCACCATACATATCGTAAGTAACCTGTGCCAGCGTAGCTAATTCTACTGTGGAATAATCGGTTATAAGGAATGTATGTCCCTCTTTAGCCTCGAAACACTCTCTAATTCCGCCAACTCGCGGCAACTGTTGGAAGTTTGGTCCAGAGCAAGAAGTTCTACCTGTCTTAAGTATAGCGTTATAATTTGGATGTATGCGGTCACTATCTAGCTTCCTAAGAAAAGTGCTTGCCTTTTCTACTTCTATGTATTTAAGATAGGCATCTACAAATGCATTTCCTCTATACTTCTCTAAATCCTCTCCCTTGGAGGATACCGACCCATCGGTATTTCTAGGAAGACTTAAGCCAAGAAATTTAGTTATCCGATCATATGACTGAGATACACCTTTAATACCCCTAACCCAACCATATGTAGAAAGAATGTCCTGTTGATATGTCTTTTGAGTATCTAAAGAGGCAAGAAGTTCTGTCCCTTTATTAATATTATAACCAATTCCGCGCTTATACATTCTATTTAATGCAAGCGATCCTGCAACCTGGATAGTGCTACTTAGTGTAGTAGTAGTCCCAGTGGCAGCAATAAGTGGCATAAGAGTATTATAGAGAGCAAGAGTAGCGATAGCGTCTTTTGCACCGTATTCCAAAAAATCTTGCGGGATCTCCTCAACTGGTAATCCCTTATATTGACCAAATTCACATCTAACCTCATCGTCTTTAGTTAATTCTACATTAAAGTATTCTTTTACAAGTAGAGCTAGATTATATTTTCTAGGCACAAAGCCTATAGTTGCCAGTTTTAATAACCTATAGAGCACTTGTACATCCATTACTAGGTCTCTTTCTATATGGCTATGAAAGTTAAAGTTTGATGCCTTTTCGATAACGTCAATATCAAACGGTGCGTTAGCAAAAATGAGGGTTGAGGAAGGATGCTTAGCAAAGAATTTATCTATATCCTCTATACGGACATAGTATACATCATTATTAGAAGCCACTTGAAAGGTAGCGACATCTGGTGTCTCGGTCCATGCTTTAACAAGGTCTGTCTCGGTATCGATTGCTAAAGCTTGGCTAAGGTATTCCCCATCCCAGATCTTAATTTCATATGACTTGTTTAAGAACAACATCTTTACCTCCCAAGAAAGAGAAGGGCTTGCGCCCCCTCTCTAAATATACCTATCTACTGGCAAAAGATGTAATTTTATTACGGTCCTTATATCCGTTAGAACCTGGCTCAATAGCGATCTTAGCAGTTACGTTAAGATTAAGAACTTCTGAAACACGCTCAGAATCGAAATCAATACCAGCTAAACCACCTCGAATGCCGGCAGTCTTAAGGAACTTGTTAAGTTGGTCTTGACCAATCTCAGCAGCCTTAGCGCTAGCACTTTCTAAGATAAACTTATGAAAGATAAGTCGACCTTCGCTCTCCCCTTCCATAACGCGAAAGGTAGTGTCAAGGTAAGAACCTGTCTTAGCTTTGTTTTCTTTTTCTTCTAAACGAGTAAGACTGACAAGATACTCACCAGCATTAAGTGGAAGATAAACTGTCTTTTCTCCACCTGTATTAGCATTGTTACTGTTACCTAGATTTTGTCCGATTTTCATATTAACAACTCCCATTGTTATTGCGCTATATCGCGCGGTTTAAATCAAGTTTAAATTAAGTACCTATAGTTCTTTTTCTAATCTTTATTTAATGCATCTCGTGACGCACGCTTATATCCTGCATCTGAGCAAGTCCTTCAAGATACGCAGAAATTACAAATTCCATACACTCTATAACTATTGCCCTTTCTTCTGTATTTAATTCTCTCATTAATGCTAATTCTATAACCTTTAGCCGCATGTAGTCAAGTGCTTTAGGATTTAAAGTTTGGTTAATCACTTATTAGTCCTACTGTAATGGTCTTGTAAAACATCTCTATATGTCTCTTCCTCTTCTTCACTCTCATATTCTGACTCACGAGTATGGTCTGCATATAGCTCATCCATCATCTCGTCAAACTCATCTTGTTCCCCACTATTTAAGAGAGACATTATTTCATCTGGAGACTCAATGATCTTAATCCATCCATCTTCAAGAAATATTGTAGACTTAATAAGAGGAGAATTATTCCCCGTATATTTACAAACCTTTAATATAATAGTTTTACGGATGTATTGTACAGAGATGTTACTATAGTGCTTATTATTATATACATTAAGTTTAATATAGTCCATTATTCCCCCTCACTTTGTTCTCGTTTAGCATATAATTCAGTCATATAAAGAGCAAACGACTTCTTCATCCTGCGCTCTTCTATATATATAGCAGCAGTGTATTGTGTAAGAGTGCTAATCGCAGTACCTACAATAACAGCACTAACTATAATAAACCAATCAATCATTATTTACTCCTCTTTAACTGCCTATAGGTCATGATCTCTTCTTCTGTGGCATCTTCACCTGTATTAACCCACTTAGGTAACCATACACGTTTAACCTGGAAGGGAGTATGTAATAGCATTACTGCCTTTATCTGCCATCTTCCATCTTTAATCCGCATATTTTTAACAATGTCTTCTCTATTTATATTAGTCTCAGTCATTGTCTTTCTCCTTAGTCTCATTTTCCTGTCGCTGCCTTAGTCCTACTCCATGGTCTCTTAAAAAATGTATCCCATAATTTTCAGCTTCCTTTTCCATCTTATACGCTTGTTTAAATTTGCGATTAAGGAACTTCTCTTCTTCAGGGGTTAATCCATTTTTATCAGCTAAATCTCTAACGACTTTTCTTAGTACTCTTGCTCTTTTTCCCCTCATCACTACCCTCCAGAAGATCGATTAATAATGCCGTGTCTCTAAGATTTAGATTGACATTACAAAAATTGTAGTATTTTTCTGCTAAGATCTTTTTTGCATTTATAAGCAGTAAATCTTCTGGCAAGTCTTCCCCAAAATATTGAGAAGCATATGCCGATTTAAGTTGCTTTAAAATCAGTTCTGCCCTTATTTCATCTGCGCTTGATTCTGTAAATTTACCCATTACTGTTCTCCTTTAAAGGCACAATGTTTTTCTTTGCACTCTACTGTACAAGATGGACAGAGAGAGGCTAATTCTACTTCGCATATAGCTAGAGATATTTCATAGTTCTCAATAGCTCTCTTACTTAATCCCCATTCTGCATGATAACAAGAATCTATCATAGACTTGGTTAAAGAGATAGCAGTTTTTAAAACAGTTATTTGTTCTTTTAACTCTTCCCTTTCCTCAGCTAAAGTTAGCTCCCTCATAGTGAATCAACTAGCTCATCAAAGGTCTTTTCATTAAAATATTCAAACTCTTCATTATACGCGAACAACTTTTTAGATTCTAAACTTTCTATATTATTATACTTTATAAGCCTAAGAGCATTTTTTAAAGATAGGTGGTCGTATGCAAACAAGAAGTTTCTCAACTCATATTCCTCTAAATCTTTAATGTTATCCCATACAAGAAACATTCTATCGTTAAATAAATCAGCTGCGTCTAAAAGACCAGAGTTAGCAAACTCCCGTGCATCAGTTAAGCACATCTCTTTAAAAAGTGGTGTATATGTATCAGCTTTCATTAGCGACCTCCAGGTCTTCGTATATGGACCAAGGAGCAACATCTAGAAGGGGTATTCCTTCCTCATAATATACTCCAGTTTCTCTTGCTGCCTTTAGTTTTCGGATCGCTGCTTTATATTTACGTCTTCCGTTAGCCAGGAACTCTTCACTTGCTTTAAAAACCTGGCAGTCTGCGGCATTCACAACTTTGCTTAGAAAGATGAAGTTAAAATCAAAAGGCTTGCCGTAGTGCTCTGAAAACGCGTCACGGTAAAGTGCGGCACTTAAGTCATACTCCCAAGAGTGACAAGTCTTTCTAACATTAGACATATTCACTGGATCTGCAGACGTCTTAACGTCATTGATTTGTCCATTTTCTACATCTATAGAGTCAGCTCTAACCTTTACCTTTATACCATCTAGTACAACCGTCAAAGAAACCTCTGAGTCAGAGTCAGCAATTAGGTCTGTGGCATATTTATTCTTATTATATTCATCCACAAGTTCCATGGCTTTTATGTGCTGAGCACGGGTGACTATGTCTCTAGAGGAATGTAATTCCTTAAAGACTTCCCAGTCTTTGCCTCGTCTAATTTTTCCTTCATAAACAGCAAACTCACTGTCTGTGAGATGGGGCTCCAAAATAAGAGAATGAACATAAGAGCCGAGAACAAGGTTACTGCTCGACATATTATCGCTAATGTTTTCAACATATCTCCTATGAAATTGTTTACCATCACGTAACATAAGTTTTAAGCCAGATGAGGAGATATATTCCCTATCTGCATGATAATCCTCATTGCTTATACCGTTATTTAATCCTAGTGATAATGTCATGTTATTCTCCCCCTGCGTTAATAGTATAAGAAAGCTTTACTTCTTTTTTAATTTCAAACACTTTTATTTCATCTAAAGACATGTCCTCCAAGCTTTCTAATATTTCTTTTACCATTTCTGCCACTCCGCTAAGAAGCGAGCAATTTACTACCTGTGTGTCACCACACTCATCCGCATATATTATCATATAGTTACTCATTATAATCTCCTAATACTTCTATAGTTAATTAGCTGTACTGCTTCTTCTAAAGCCTCTATACGCTCTAAAAGAGCGGTCAGCTCCTCTGTCTTATCATTCAACTGCTCTAAAGATTGTTCTGTTTTTTCCATCTCGTTGCTCCAATGTTACAGTTATTCTTTCATTGTCGGAGAGATCAATTATAATCTCATCCCTTTGCTTTTTATTCAAGAACCTAGTTTTGGAAGAAAGTTCTGTCTTAGAAATTCCTTCTGACCCTTCTCTTGCTATCATATTAAAAACTTTAACCATCAATGCTTCAGTCTTATTCTCAAATATATGATTCTTAACTATGTCTTGTATACTATCATAAAAGTATAGTATGGTTTTATAACCAAAGTCAACATCTACTAAATCTATTTCTGGAATAGTTGTATCAACCCTAGAAGCTGAATGTATTAAAGCAATCTTAGACATCTGTTGAAAAAGTCTAGAGATGATAGGAAGTAGTGGACTATCTTGTTTAGTACTTCTTCTTAATTCATCAAACTCTTTAAAAAGCTCATCTAAGCGCACTCTAGCTTTAGGTGTAGATTCTACCTGATACACCTCTTGAGAGATGTCTAACATGCCTTTAGCCGCACTTACTGGTGGTTTAAAACTTGTCCAGTATTGAAGTCTACGGATAAGATCCGAGTCGGCATATGTATTTCTCTCTAACCTTTTAGATTCTACATCTCCTTGACCTCTGAAGATTAAGAAACGTCCTATAAGACCTTTCTCAATAGCCGTCCGAGTGATACCCTCGGTCAAGCCAGTAGGTGTAGTAGAACATAACAAGTTTACATTTGGTCTATAGCATGACCCTCTACGCCCTTCAGCAGTCATCCGACCAAGAAATTTGCTATTAGAGGTCGTGTACAACTCACAAAGAAAGTCTGCCATTTTACCATTATATGTAGCTCCTCCAGCATTAACTGATTTAAGTAGTCCTGAAGCCTCATCTATAATGTCTAATCTAACTGGATTGATCGCTAAACCATCCATTAAAGAGGCATCTGAAACATAATCAGAAGCGCCCATCAAGTTCTCTGCTTTCATACATACGAATAACTCTTTAAGGCATTGCTGAGGAGCATCTTTTCCAGCACCGCTGGGTGCCACATTAAGGATGTAAAGATTCGGTGCTCCTCCTTGGAAGATCAACTTCCTACCTATCAGAGTACTCATAAAGACTAGACTTGCTCCAAATGCCAGCTCTTTCTGTTTAATCCAGGAGTTAGCTAGAATGAAATCTTGAATGTCCTTTAGCGCACCTTGGGCACTCGGCAATACGCGGTTTGACTTTTTTGACTTTACCGCTTTTAGTGACTTTCCCAAGCCGACCGCCTCGTTATAAGCAGTATTGACCGCGGATGCTGTAATTGGAATTTCATATTCCTCATTTTTCCTATGTCGCTTGGTATTGACTGACATAAGATGGTTACAATAAAACTGTAGCGCATTAGTATAAGGTTCTATATGCATCATTTCTTCTGGGTCTGTAAACAGAGGGGTAGGATGCATCTCCCTATCGGTCTCTATAAGTTCCTTAAGTGCCGTATCGACGGGCTTCCTTTCAGAAATCAACTTGCCGCATAAAGACGATAACGCATTATTTCTACCAGATATTAGACCTCTAGACGTAGATTGTGTCTCGGGCATATGCAACCTTATACGCTGCTCAAGTTCTGGTATGAGAGATGGAGGCAGTAGAGGTAGGTCAGCTACATCTATGTCCAGTATAGATTCATCTACCCACTTATAAGCGCTTCCATTAGGATGGATTGAAGGGGGCATGGTAGTCTTTTTATTGTCAGACAATAGCTCTATAACCACTTCTCCATTATGTCTCACGTTCTGGCTAGATTCTCCACTATAACGAAAAAACCGTGTCCACCCTTTACTTCCAACCTTTTCCGCTGGACTTTCTGGTAGGATATGCTCAATAAGCGCTAGGATCTTAGGATCGGTACAATCCAGGTCTAGGGCTATAATGCCACTAGCGCGTCCTAGGCACATGCTAATGTTAGTTTCGGAAAAAGACCCATACCAACCTGCGCGCTCCTCCATAGTAGGCTTAGATACGCAATACGCAGTCCAATTCTTAATAGCCGGTTGCTTAGAACTATACTTATCTGGAATTACAGAAAAGCCCTTTTTTACATACGCTTCCGCATGGTCTTTATAGATATGCATTATGCTTTCTCCTTTAATTTAAAGTAGTACCTTTCAGGAGCATCCCTCCCCATACCGTGCCAGATGCCTACAATAACTTTAGCGTATTCTCCTATTTCAATATCTAGTCCAGAACTTAAACATTGATGCTTTTTCCTACACTTTACTACCTTAGTAGATATAGTTTCGAACTCTTGCCATTCAGCCATGTCTTCTCCCTTATTAAATTGTATTTATACACTACCATATTTTGCTATAAGTGCAAATAGCGTGAGCATGCTGATTAAATGCATTAGCGCCCACCACTCAAATTCTTCCTTCATCGCGCTCCCCTTGTAGTTGTTTTATCCAAGTAATATACTATTATTATTATATATCTTAATTTTATTAAAAATATGTCTTTACATAACTCTGTTTATGCTTATAATGGAGAACATGCCTCCAAGATTAAGCAGCGGAGCTGCAAAAGTAAGTTTATAGACATGTTTTCCCCTCTAAAACACGCCTTTATATCTATCCTTTACCTTCCTATCAATCTCTTTTACCTTAAGCGCTCTATCACGTTCTATATTAGCCGCAACTAGCATCCCCTCTATCCTCTGTATAGCTTCCCATATAAGAGTTATATTAGCCCTCATAGAAGCGTCTGAGAGGGTAACACTGCCCTCACCATTTCCTAGTCTTTTCATAATATTCTCCTATATGTTGGTTTTGTGTGTGTTTTTTACAGTTCCTAAAAAGGAACGTCATCATCTTCCTCATTAAATACCCTGCTTATAGCAGAGTCCTGGAATCCTACACCAGATAAAAAGCGTTTAAATGCCTCTGCAACCTGCTCTATACTCTCCACCCTAGTAATTATTTTTACTTCCCTACTAAAAAGGGGACCACGTCCCTTTAATTCATAATTAAACGTATACTTCCTCATAATATCCTCCTATTAATATGTTAAAAACAAACATCTTATGTTACATATCCACATATATTTATAACTATTTGATAAGTTATTCGATGGAAAAACTTTTCATAAATCCTGATCCTCCTCACTTAAGATCCTTATCAATTAAGACCATAAAATCATAAAACATCCAGTCTAGTTTACTATTTGCCGCTTTATACAACTTATTGAATCTACCAAATGTAATTACATTTAGCATCGCTACCCAACTAATTGCTACGAAATATAGCAAAAAGACCGCTATTAGGGAAATAAACCATAGCGCCATAAACATAAGAGGTATTCCTATTATAAAAAGTAGTATATCCATCACTTAACTCCTTTTAAAATATGTGATAGGTGTATATCTTTTACTTTTACATTCTTAAAATGATTTAATGACATAACCTGCTTTTTAGAGTTAGCAGGTACGTAATAAGTATCAGCTACTTGGGAATAAATACTCCTTTCTCCTCCAATTGGATCAAACTCTGTTCCTACTATAATAGTGCTAGTTACCGTTATTCTAAATACTTTCATTGCTTTATCCCTTTGTTTTTGTTAATATATTCCCTATGAAACATACTTTTACTATTCATATCAAGCCTTTTTCCGTTAACAACGCCTACTTTAAAAACAGGCAGTTGAATACTCAGGCGCGAGCCTGGCGAGCAGATTTCCTCCTTCAGCTTCAAGACCTGACCCTTCAGGAGTTCTTCGTTGACTTTCAACGTACTTGGCTCCCTTCCAAACATTGTATCGATGTGACCTATGATTTCAAAATTCCCAAATCCCACCTTTTTACAGCTAAAGGGGAGATTTCTGCTCGTTCTTTCGACCTCACTAATATTGAAAAACTCGCCCAAGACAACATTTTCGATAAGCGCTTCAACGGTCGGATGCTTAGAAACGCGACCACTAAACTCATGGAACCTATAGCCAACCTTTGCATTGATGATAAATTTGTTACGTCTCTTCATAGTATCAAGTCCTTGTCTTCAGATAGTGAGTGGAGTATCGAGATAACCATTGTCCGTCGCGATCTGAGTGACGTTTACGCGTCTCTATTTTGCCCTCTGACCGGTGATTTTCTGTCCTGATTCCCCCCGGTCTCTTTATTGACCAAACTACATAATGTGAACACCGCCTGCATAAGTCATTGGAATCACATTCAGTAACCGAAAACTTCCCTGTGGTCTCCTCATAGCCGCTCTCCTGCTTCCTTCCAGTAATAGGAGTCTTACCCTTAGTCTTAGCCCTACACGAGCACCAGGGTACCGGCAAACTCCTCTCACTTGATCTTTTCATACTGACCCCTTAGACACGAGTATTAAATCCCTTACTCGTTGGTAGAATGCTATACCCTCAACACTGACCATATCCAGATGAGGATATACATCTGTTATTTCCCATCGCCCCGGAGTGTCTTTAACATGTACTATATCCCTGACTTTAAATTCATGTGGATCCGGAGTTTGGGCTAAATACTCTCTTTTCAAGCCCATCTGCTTAATCTCCTCTATAGCCATACCTTGTCCACCACTATCAGAAAATTTGGCTTGGTATCCCCGTCTCTTACTTATGGCACCAGTTTTACGATACTCTGCAATTGGTGATGGGAAAGAGTTGTTATCTTTCATTGACTCAATCTTTTCCCTGGTCATATTACACGGTAGACAGTCTTCCCAATAGCCGCCCCGACCCTGCGGTGTTTTGGTATATGTCGTTTTACATATGTGGCATAAGTTACTCATAACATCCTCCCCCTAACAGTGGCAATAAACGTGCCATAGGCACCTATCTGAATGCCACTATAGCCCTGATCTTTACCAATATCTTCAAAGTTATCTACCCAACAGCCAGTACCACGGTCTTCACATCCAATACGTATCCTAGTATTGTTCATATAGGCTACAGCAACATGCCGCTCAT